>Ga0075434_100005580_pt1 | contig 11464 bp, 11 predicted proteins | sample RhiMethybrSRZTD3_FD_75298 | JGI IMG/M metagenome (GOLD analysis project Ga0075434, IMG submission 75298) | Populus rhizosphere microbial communities from Tennessee, USA - Rhizosphere MetaG P. TD hybrid SRZTD3 | ecosystem: Host-associated > Plants > Roots > Rhizosphere > Soil | place: USA...
TCCTGCGCCGCCTCGCGGTCGCCGAAATCGAGCGCGGCGGTCACGCTCGCGGAGAGGATGTCGCCCTGGGCGCGGATCTCCTGCGTCTGCAGGTCGCGATAGGCGGCTTCGTTCTGGAAGATGATGCCAATGCCGGCGAGCAGAAGGAAGGCGACGATGAGGATGATCGCCGCTGGCGCGTTGCTCCAGCGCGCCGAGAGATTGGCGAGCCGCCGCCGCATTAGCGCCGCGCCCTGACGCCGGCCGCCAGCGCGAGCAGGCGGGAGCTGATCGAAAGGCCGCGGCCGGCCGCCTCGGCGTCGTCGATGAAGAAGCGCACGCGCCCGCCGACGATGGTGAAGTGGATCATGCCGCGCTGCGGGCCGGCGCGGGCGTCGGTGACGGTCAGGATCGCCTGGTTGTGCAGCGCCAGCAGCATCCGCGCCGTGTCCTGCGGAGTCGCGCCCTCGACGAAGGCGAGCTGGCAGCCCGCGGCGCGGTCCGGAGAGGCCATGCGCCGGATCGCCACCGGATGGCCGTCGATCAGCTCGGTCGAGGCGGCCTGGTCGAGCAGGGGGCCGAAGGGATCGCGGCCGACGACGCAGAGCTGGAACGGCGCGCCGCTCGGCGGCGAGGCTGGCGCGGGCCAGCTCACATAGCGGGCAAAGCGCGGCAGGAAGGCGGCCTTCACCGCATTCTCCGACGGCTGTGCGCGCGCGGGCAGCGCGCCCAGGAGGAGCGCGAGCAAAAGAAGGAGGCGTGCCGCCCTCAAAATCGGACCCGCGCCCCGGCGACGACGCTGCGCTGGGCGAGCTTCACGCGGCTGGTGTCGTTGCTCTCGAGATGGGTGTCGTGGAGCAGGTTGTTGCCAGCGACGTAGAGTTCGAGCGCCTGGGTGAGGCGATAGGTGAGGTTCGCGTCCGCCTCGACATAGGGTCCGATCGGGGGCTCGCTGGCGCTGTCGTCGAGCGCGCCGATGCGCCGCACGCCGACGGACAGGCGCAGCCGGTCGACCGGGTTCAGCTCGGCCCGGGCGAAGAGCTGCAGATTGGGGTCGTGGCCGAGCTCGTCCCTCTGGGCGAGGTCGCCCTGGCCGGGCTTGAAATGGAAGTTCTTCCAGATCGTGCTCAGCCCCAGATTGACGCGCAGCCATGGCGTCAGCTGGGTCGCGCTCCACGCCTCGATCCCATAGCTATGGCCTTCGAGGCCGTTCATCAGCTGGATCGGCAGGGCGCCGCCGGGCTGGAATTCGGTGGTGCGGATATCGTCGTAGCGGTTGAGGAAGACCGAGATGGAGAGGCTGGTGGTGCGGGTCGGCTGTCCGCGATAGCCGGCTTCGAAGGCGATCAGTTTCTCCGACTGGAAATTGCCGCCGGTGAGCAAGGGCAGGAATTCGAGCTGGCGGTCGATCCGCGATGGGGTTCGCACCGCGCGCGACACGGCCGCCCAGAGCAGATTCTGCTCGTTCGGGTGCCAGGCAAGGCGCAGATTGGGAAGGAGCTGGAGGCCGGTGAAGCTGGTCTCCTCGGCCTTGATCCCAGCGATCAGCGACAGGGTCGGGCTCAGCGCGAAGCGATCCTGGATGAACCCGTTGTAGACCCATAGGCGCCGGCTCTGAGGGTTGAGCCTGAACGCGTTGAGATTGTTTATGAAATTGTCGCGCGTCGTACGGACGCCGCCGCCCAGCACCAGATCGTGGCTGCCCGCGCGAAGATTGAGCTGGCCCTGGAAGTCGGCTGTCTCGAGCGTGTCGTAGGTAAGCAGATAGCGCCGCTCGACATTGTCGTAATAGGCCTGGAAATCGAGCGAGGCCCGGTCCGAGAGGGTGCGGGTCCAGCGGCCGAGGACGTTCTGGCCCTTGTTGCCGTCTTCTGGAAGCGATTCGATCCTATTGTCGAAGATGTCGGCCTGCAGCGTGAAATGATCCCGCTCGGTGGTGAAGTCGCTGCGGAAGCCCGCGCGCCAGCCATGGAAGGCGTCGTCCAGCCCGGCCGGGCCGATGCTCGCCTGCCGGTGCCGGTCGAAGTTGAACCAGTTCGCATAGACGCGGATCGCGCCCGAGCCGCCGAGCGCGATGCCGTAGCGCGCCGCCGCCGACTGCTCGAAGCTGCCCGCAGTGCCGCGGAGCAGCCCGCCGATCGTGTCGCTGGCGTCGCGCGTGGTGACGTTGATCACCCCGTTCACCGCATTAGGGCCGTAGAGCGTGCCGCCCGGCCCGCTGATCACCTCGATCTGGTCGATATCCTCGAGCATCGGCGTGCGCAGGTCCCAGAACACGCCCGAATGGAGGGTGGAGTAGATCGAGCGGCCGTCGATCAGGACGAGCAATTTGTTCGAGGTCTCCAGGCTGTTGAAGCCGCGCGCGCTGATCGCATATTCGTGGCCGTTGAGCTGCTGGACGTTGAGATTGGGGGCGAGCCGGAGCGCCTCGGGCAGCGAATCGGCGGCGGAATGGGCAATGTCGTCGCCGGTGATCACGTAGAGGGCGGTCGGCGCCTGGCTCAAAGGCTCCTCCCGCTTCGAGGCCGAGCGGACCGGCAATTGCGCGAGCTGCTCGATCGAGAGCTGCGAGAGATCCTGCCCTCCGAGTGCGGGAGCGGCGGCAGGGATGGGGGGCGATGTGGGCGCGTCCTGGGCGGCGGCGCGCGTCCCCGGATGGGCGACGGCGGCGGAGCCGAGCAGAAGCAGTGCGAAGCGCCTGTTCGTCACGAGCAAAGGCCTCTCTGACCAACCCCCGGCGTCAAAGAGCTTTCGATGGCACGGCCGCAAAGGTCAACCCGCAGCGGCCCGGTTCAGCGCGCGGGCCTGGGCTCTACGCCCGCAATCGCCTCGGGCGCGTCCGCCGCCGCGGCGAGCACGGCCGTCCAGGCGGCGACGTTCTGGCGCAGCTGGGCGGGGTCGACCTTGTCGAGCGTGTCGTCGGGCGTGTGGTGATAGTCGAAATAGCGGGTGCCGTCCTGGTTGAGGTCGACCGCGGCGACGCCGCCCCGCACCCAGGGGCCGAGATCGGTGCCGGCGTCGGCCGGCTCGCGTCCGCGCACGATGCCGAGCGGCGCGAGCAGGGCCGCGATCCGGTCGGCGAGCGCCGCATTGGCGGGGGCGAGGCCCGGATCGACGCGCCAGATTCGGTCCGCGCCGAAATCGGATTCGCCGACCATGACGACATTGTCGCCGGGATGGTGGCGCGCATAGAGGCTGGCGCCGCCGAGCCCGCCGGGCTCCTCGGCGCCGAACAGGACGACGCGGATCGTCCGGCGCGGCCGGCCGGCCTGCATGATCCGGTGCGCGGCGGCGGCGGTGATCGCGACCCCGGCTCCGTCGTCGATCGCGCCGGTGCCGAGGTCCCAGGAGTCGAGATGGCCGCCGATCACGATCATGCCGGCACTCGGGTCGGTGCCCGGCACGTCGGCGATGACGTTGCCCGACTGGTGCGTGCCCGTGTTGCGTGGGGTCAGGGTCAGGTGCATCCGCACGGGCTGGCCGCGCGCGAGGATGCGCTGGAGCTGCTCGGCGTCAGGCACGGTGAGGGCGGCGGCGGGGATCGGATGGGCGCCCGCGCCGAAGGTCTGCACGCCGGTATGGGGATTGCGGTGATGGTCGGTGCCGATCGAGCGGACGACGATCGCGACCGCGCCCTTGCGGCTGGCGACGGTCGGGCCCTGGCGGCGCGGCGCGCCGAACTGGCCGTATCCCGATCCGTCCTGGGTCGGCATCATATGATGGTCGATGAAGACGATGCGGCCGCGCACCGCCGCATCGGGCGCCGCCTCGAGCGCGGCGACGCTGTCGAAGGCGACGATTTCCGCCTCGATCCCCTGGGGCGGGGTCGCGCCGCTATTACCGAGCGCGGTCAGCACCAGGCGCTGGGGAAAGGGCGACACGATCTCGGCATGCTCCTCGCCGCGCACCCAGACCGGCATGTCGAACGGCTCGACATGGACGTTGCTGAAGCCGAGCGCCGTCAGCCGGCGCACCGCCCAGTCCCGCGCCCGCGCTTCGGCGTCGGTGCCGGCGAGGCGCTGGCCGACCTCGGTGGTGAGCCCTTCGAGCAGGTCCCAGGCGACGTGGTCGTCCTGCAACGCGGCGTCGCGCAGCGCCGCGGCGCGATCCGCGACGGGCTGGGCGGCGGCGAGGGAGGGGAGGGCGGCGGCGAGCAGGATCAGCTTTCTCATGGCACCGGCGCTTAGAGGGGCCGGGGCGGTTTGCCAATCTCGGCTCGCCGCACTAGGGAACGCGCGATTTCCGCAACCCGAAGAAAGCGAGCGTCCCCATGGCCGCCCAGTATAGTTTCGTCATGAAGGGTCTGAGCAAGACCTTCCCGGGCGCGGCCAAGCCCGTCCTCAACAACATCCATCTCCAATTCTATCCCGACGCCAAGATCGGCATCGTCGGGCCCAACGGGAGCGGCAAGTCGACTCTGATGAAGATCATGGCCGGCCGCGACAAGGAGTTCGTGGGCGAGGCCTGGCCGGGCGAGAACATCCGGGTCGGCTATCTCGAGCAGGAGCCGCAGCTCGATCCGACCAAGACCGTCAAGGAGAACGTCATGGACGGCGTCCGCCCGGTCGCGGACATGATGGACCGGTTCAACGCGATCAGCGCGATGATGGCCGATCCGCCCGAGGATGCCGATTTCGACGCCTTGATGGCCGAGATGGGCGAGCTTCAGGAGAAGATCGACGCGGTCGACGGCTGGACGCTCGACAACCAGCTCGAGATCGCGATGGACGCCTTGCGCTGCCCGCCCGGCGACAGCGAGGTCACCCATCTCTCCGGCGGCGAGCGCCGCCGCGTCGCCTTGACCCGGCTGCTGCTCGAGAAGCCCGACATCCTCCTGCTCGACGAGCCGACCAACCATCTCGACGCCGAGAGCGTGCAATGGCTGGAGAAGCACCTGGTCGACTATGGCGGCAACGTCATCCTCGTCACCCACGACCGCTACTTCCTCGACAATGTCGTGAACTGGGTCTTGGAGCTGGATCGCGGTCGTTACTACGTCTACGAATCCAATTATTCCGGCTACTTGGAGAAGAAAGCTAAGAGGCTGGAGCAGGAGGAGCGCGAGGAGCAGGGCAAGCAGAAGGCGATCGCCGACGAGCTCGAATGGATCCGCCGCTCGCCCAAGGCCCGCCAGGCCAAGTCCAAGGCCCGCATCCGCGCCTTCGACGAGCTCGTCCAGGCGCAGGAGAATCGCGCGCCGGGAAAGGCGCAGATCCTGATCCAAGTGCCCGAGCGGCTCGGCGGCAACGTCATCGACGTCGAGAATCTCTCCAAGGCCTATGGCGACAAATTGCTGTTCGAGGAGCTGAGCTTCTCATTGCCGCCGGGCGGGATCGTCGGCGTGATCGGCCCGAACGGCGCCGGCAAGTCGACCCTCTTCAAGCTGATCACCGGCGCCGAGCAGCCGGACGGCGGGGAGATCAGGATCGGGCCGACCGTCCATCTCGGCTATGTCGACCAGTCGCGCGATCATCTCAGCCCCAACAACAATGTCTGGGAGGAGATTTCAGGCGGCTCCGACGTCTTCCATTTCGGCAAGCACGAGATCGGCACCCGCGCCTATGTCGGCGCCTTCAACTTCAAGGGGCAGGACCAGCAGAAGAAGGTCGGCCAGCTCTCGGGCGGCGAGCGCAACCGCGTCCATATCGCTAAGATGCTGAAGGAGGGCGGCAACGTCCTCCTGCTCGACGAGCCGACCAACGACCTCGACGTCGAGACGCTGCGCGCGCTCGAGGAGGCACTGGAGAATTTCGCGGGCTGCGCGGTGATCATCAGCCACGACCGTTTCTTCCTGGACCGCCTCGCCACCCACATCCTCGCCTTCGAAGGAGATTCCCATGTCGAATGGTTCGAGGGCAATTTCGAAGCCTATGAGGAAGACAAGCGCCGCCGCCTCGGCCCCGAGGCCGACCGTCCGCATAGGATGAGCTACAAGAAGCTGACGCGCTGAGCTGCGTGCTAGATTTTAGATCGTCACCCCGGGCTTGACCCGGGGTCCACCTTTTCTTGAGGTGCGCTGAAAGAAGGTGCATGCTGGATCAAGTCCGGCATGACGATTGGGCGGGGGTTATTGCCGCCGGCGCATAGCGTCGACGCTCCAGACCCCACCGCCCGCGGCTGCCAGATAGAGGAAGGCGAAGCAGTAGAGCAGGGCCGCTTCGCCGCCGTTCAGCACCGGGAAGAAGCTGCCTGGCGCGTGCACCCACCAATAGGCGACTGCCATCTCGCCCGAGAGGAGGAAAGCGACTGGACGGGTGAACAGGCCGAGCGCGACCAGCGCCCCGCCCACCGTCTCCAGGATGCCGAGCGGGATGGTGAGGCGGTCGGGGGGGCCGCCGAAGGCCGGGAAATGGAACAATTTCGCGGTGCCGTGCTCCATAAAGGCGAGTGCGACCGCGACCCGCATCACGCTCAGCAACCTTGGCGCCCAGATCTCCGGTGTCGGCATGACGTCGCCCGCGTGCCCGTTACTGCCGGTTGCCGGGCTGCGGCTCACGCGGCGGCGGGGGCGTCGGCTGCTCCTGCTTTGGTCGTTCGGGCGCGGGCGGGGGTGCGGGCGGCGTCGCGGGGGGCGGAACCGGTGAGGGCGGCGCGATCGTGGGCACGGGCGTTGGCGGCGGCGCCGGGCGCGGCCGCGGGGGAGGCGGCGTCTCCTGCTTCGGTGCCGGCGCCGGGGTTTCCGGTTCCGCCGCGTTGGCGGCCGGCGGCGCTGCCGGGACGGGCGCGGCCGCGGCGGGCGGCGCGGCCTCGCTGCGCACCAGATGGAAGCTGTCGAGGATCGCCTTCAGCGGGCCGCGTTCGCCGACCTCGGCGGCGCCGTGGACGTCGCCCGCCCGGCTGGTCGCTAGCGCGACAAGGGTGACGCCGCGAGTCGCGCCCGGGGGCAGGATCAGCTCGCCGCGCCCGTAAATCTGCACCGGCGCCTCGCCCTCGATTTCGGGCCCGGTCGCGGTGAAGCGCCAGCCGTAGCTCTCGAAGCCCGCGATCCGGCCGGGCCCGGTCGAGACGATCTGGTAATTGCGAAAGCCCGCGCCGAATTGCTCGGCCAGCGTCCGGGTCGCGCCCGGCAGCGCGGCGTGGTCCCGCGCGGCATTGCCGGTGCCCTGCGCGTAGCCGACCAGGAAGGCATAGGGCTCGTAGCCGTTGACCAGGGGCGCCGCGACCCGGACATAGTTCACCGCGGTGCCGTCGAGCGGCTGGGGCGTGACCGACCAGCGCGCGGGGTAATCGAAGGAGAAATCGACATAATAGTCGCGCAGCGCCATCGAGCCGGCATTGACGGGGCTGTTGACGAAATGGGTAACGCCGGAAGCGGCCGCCCCGTTCTGCTCGCCCCCGCCATGGCATGCCGCCAGCAGGGCCAGAGCGACCAACGCATACGCAACCCGCACCATCCGAACGCCCCCTTCGGTGATTCGGCGGGTGCGATACCATGGCGCGCCGGGGGCGCCTACAGGGGATGGTCGTAGCGGACGAAGCCCTTGAAGCGCGCGACGCGGTCGTAAAGCGCGCGGGCGGTGCGATTGTCCTCCTTGGTCATCCAGTAAAATTTCGCGGCGCCGCGGGCGCGGGCCGCCTCGGCGACGGCCTCGATCAGGGCGGTCGCGACGCCCCTCCCGCGCGCCTCCTTCGCGGTGAACAGATCCTGGAGATAGCAGGCGTCTTCCGACCAGGTCTGGGCGTGGAAGAGGTAATGGGCGATCCCCACCATCCGCCCGTCCTGCCAGGCGGCGAGACCGTGGACCCGCTCCCCGGCGATCAGCGCCCGCCAGGTTTCGTCGTAGCGGGCGTCGGGAAGCTCGGTTTCGTAGAAGGCCTTGTAGCCGCGGGCGAGCGGCTCCCATTGGGCCCGGTCGCGCGCCCGCAGCGGCGCGATCTCGATCCCCATGGGTCCAGACCCTTCAGCGCAGCCGCTTGACGAAGACGGTGCCGCCATCGCGTTTCTCGACCTGGAAGTTGGGAATCGCCTCGATCAGCTCGGAGAGGCGCGAATAGCCGTAATTGCGCGCGTCGAAGGAGGAGCGGTTGCCGGCGCGGCGGCCGATCTCGGAAATGCTGGCGAAGCCGCGCTCGTCCCGCTTCGAGGCCTTGATCGCGTCGCCGAGCAATTTGATCACCGTCTCGTCCACGACCGGCTGGGCCTCGGGCGCGGCCGTCGCCACGGGCTCGGCCGCCTCCGCCTTGGCGAGCGCGCCGACGTCGATGAAGCGCGTGCAGGCGTTCTGGAAGCTCTTGGGCGTCTTGGCCCCGCCGAAGCCGTAGACGGGCAGCCCGTCCTGCCGGATGCGCATCGCCAGCGGCATGAAATCGCTGTCGCTCGACATGATCCCGAAGCCGTGGACATGGCCGCCATAGAGAAGGTCCATCGCGTCGATGATCATCTTCATGTCGGTGGCGCTCTTGCCCTTGGTGAGATCGAATTGCTGCTGCGGCTCGATCGCGTGGAGATGGACGATCTCGGCCCAGCCCTTCAGCGCGGGCTTCTGCCAATTGCCGTAGGCGCGGCGGATGTTGACCGTGCCGAGCTCGGCGAGGACGGTGAGCACCGGATCGAGCGATTCCGGCGAGGCATTGTCGGCGTCGATGAGGAGAGCGACGTTGCGGCTGCTTGCGGCGGGTTCCATGGCCCGCCTTAACGCGGGTGGAGCGTGGGTCCAACCTTCATGGGCGCGGCGTTGCCGAGGCTTTCCGCCTTGGCATCATATTCGCCCGCCATGAGCATCAACGTCTCCACCGCCTGTCGGTCGGTCAGCGACTGGGCGAGGCGGCGGCAGCGCGCCGCCTGGGCGCGGAGCGCCGCGGCCTGGCGATGGTCGGTGACGTCGATCAGGATGTTGACCGCGCCGACGACCCCGCCATCTTCGCCGATCAACGGGGTGGGATAGGGGGTGAACATGACCCGCGTGCCGTCGGGACGCTCGGCCGCGGCGACCGCGCCGCGGACCGGCCGCCGCTCCTTGATCGCGACCGCCATCGGGCAATCCTCATGGGGAAGGAAGCTCCCGTCCTCGCCGTAGAGCTTCCAGGTCACGCACCAGCGGTCCGCGCCAAGCGTCGGCGTGCGGCCCGCGAAATCGATGCAGGCCTTGTTGTAGAAGGTGACCCAGCCCTCGGCGTCGGTCGTGTAGATGGGCGCGGGGAGGTTCGTGAGCACGGCCTGCAGCGCGCCCGGGCCGCGGCGCGCGGCGGAGACGGCCAAGCCCACCATCTCCTCGGGCGTGGCTGCGGCAGGACTCGTCCGCTTGGGTTCGTCGCTCAACATCTGTGCCGGTATGCCCCTCGAAACGGTATCAACTCGGATCAACGCGCCCGGTTCCTCATCACTAACGGCCGCAAGCCGATAAGATTGCAATTTTTTCGACTGTGCCGAAACGGCCACGCTTGAAGCGGGCGGCGCGGCGGACCAAGATGGCCGCAGAAAAGCAAAAGGGAGGGGCGCCGTGGCGAGCTGGAACGCGAAGAAGAGGTTGCGCGCCCATGAGGAGCTGGAGCCCCATCACAGGCTGGCGCGAAGCCTTTCCTGGCCGCACCTGATCGCGCTCGGCGTCGGCGCGATCGTCGGCACCGGCATCCTCACTTTGACCGGCGTCGGCGCGGCCAAGGCCGGCCCTGCCGTGATCCTCTCCTTCGCGATCGCCGGCCTGATCTGCGCCGCTGCGGCGCTCGCTTATGCCGAGATGGCGACGATGATTCCCGCCTCGGGCAGCGCCTATACCTACACCTATGTCGTGCTCGGCGAGCTGCTCGCCTGGATCGTCGGCTGGAGCCTGATCCTCGAATATTCGCTGGTGGTGAGCGCGGTCGCGGTCGGCTGGTCGGGCTATGCCTCGCCCTTGCTGCACGGCTGGGCGGGGTTTCCGCTGGCCCTGACCCAGGGCCCGGAGCTCGGCGGCATCGTCAACCTGCCCGCCATCTTCATCATTGCCGTGGTCGCGGGCCTGCTGATCTACGGGCTCCGCGAGAGCGCCACGCTCAACGCGGTCCTGGTCGCGGTGAAGGTGGTCGCGCTCATCGTCTTCGTCGCGGTGACCCTGCCTTATTTCGACGCCGCGCATTTCGAGCCGTTCATGCCCTACGGCTTTCCCAAGCACGCCATCACCGCGCCGGACGGCCAGACCGCCGAAGTCGGCGTGATGGCGGCGGCTGCGATCATCTTCTTCGCCTTCTACGGCTTCGACGCGATTGCGACCGCTGCGGAAGAGACGAAGAATCCGGGGCGCGACCTCAAGATCGGGATCGTCGGCTCGATGTTCGCCTGCGTCATCATCTATATGGCGGTCGCCGGGGCCGCGATCGGCGCGCTCGCTTATAGCCGCTTCGCCAACAGCCCGGAGCCGCTGGCGCTGATCCTGCGCGAGATCGGCCAGCCAACCGCCGCCAAATATCTCGCCGTCTCGGCGGTCGTGGCGCTGCCGACCGTGATCCTCGCCTTCTTCTACGGGCAGAGCCGGATCTTCTTCGTGATGGCGCGCGACGGGCTGCTGCCCGAGGGACTGGCGCGGGTGACCGGGCGCGGCTCGCCGGTCCGGATCACGATCTTCACCGCGGTGATCGTCGCCGTACTTGCGGGCCTGATCCCCCTCGCCGACCTCGCCGCGCTTGCCAATGCAGGGACCCTGACCGCCTTCATCGCCGTCTCGGTCTGCATGCTGGTCATGCGCAAGCGCGCGCCCGAGGCGGAGCGTTTGTTCCGCACGCCGGCCGCCTGGCCCGTGGGCCTGTTCGGAATCCTCGGCTGCCTCTATCTCTTTTACAGCCTGCCGCAGCGCACGCAGCTCTGGTTCCTCGGCGCCCATGTCGTGGGCATGGGGATCTATCTGCTGTACGGCGCCCGGCGCAGCGTCGCCGGACGGGAAGGAGCCTGAAATGTTTCGTCGACTGGTCCTTTTTGCCTTGCTCTGCCTCCTGGCGCCCGCCGCCGCCCAGCCCCCGGCGCCCGCGTCCACGCCAACTCCGGCGACCGTCCGGGTGCTGCTCCACACCAGCGCCGGCGACATCATCGTCGCGCTGGAGACGCAGCGCGCGCCGATCACGGCTGGCAACTTCCTTCACTATGTCGACACCCACCGGTTCGACGGGGCGGAATTTTATCGCGCCATGCATACGGGCACCGATGCCGGCCTGGTCCAGGGCGGAATACGCAACGGACGGCTGCTCTTCCCGCCGATCGGACACGAGCCGACCTCGCAGACCGGGCTCAGCCATGACGACGGCGCGCTCTCCGCGCCGCGGCTCGCCGTCGGCACCGCGCAGAGCGACTTCACGATCATGGTCGGGCCGCAGCATTATCTCGACGCCGGGCCGGGCTCGGCCGGCGACGGGCTCGGCTATGCGGTGTTCGGCCATGTCGTCGAAGGGATGGACATCGTCCACCGCATCCTCGCCGCGCCGACCTCGCCGACCGAAGGCGTGGGGGTGATGCGCGGCCAGATGCTCGATCCGCGGATCCGGATCATCACCGCGCGGCGCGTGCGCTGAGGGCCCG
>Ga0075434_100005581_pt1 | contig 11464 bp, 7 predicted proteins | sample RhiMethybrSRZTD3_FD_75298 | JGI IMG/M metagenome (GOLD analysis project Ga0075434, IMG submission 75298) | Populus rhizosphere microbial communities from Tennessee, USA - Rhizosphere MetaG P. TD hybrid SRZTD3 | ecosystem: Host-associated > Plants > Roots > Rhizosphere > Soil | place: USA...
GCGCTCACGAGTACCAGCCCATCGGGGCGTCGTTCAGGTTCACGTGCACCTGCTTCAGCTCGAGGTAGTTCTCGACGCCGTAGCGCCCCAGCTCGCGGCCGGCGCCGCTCATCTTCATGCCGCCCCACGGAGCCTCGACGTAGGTCGGCTGCATGTGGTTCACCCACACAATCCCTGCTTTCAGCTTCCTCACCACGCGGAACGCGCGGAAGATGTCGCGCGTCCACACCGCACCCGCCAGCCCGTAGGGCGTGGCGTTGGCGATCTCGAGCGCTTGGGCTTCGCCTTCGAACGGGATCACCGACACCACCGGGCCGAAGATCTCCTCGCGCGCGATCGTCATCCCCGGATCGACGCCGGTGAAGATGGTGGGCTCGAGGTAGGTCCCGGCCTCGAGATCTCCGCCGGGACGGCCGCCGCCCAGGACCAGGCGCGCGCCTTCGCGCCGGCCCTGCTCGATGTAGCCGGCCACGCGCTCGCGATGCGCAGCGGTCACCAGCGGTCCCATGCGCGTGGCGCGATCGAAGGGATCGCCGAGCCGGATCGTGCGAGCCTTCTCGACCATGGCTTCGAGGAAGCGGTCGTGGATGCGGCGCTCGACCAGGATGCGCGAGCCCGCAGAGCACACCTCGCCCTGGTTCACGAACACGCCGAACAGCGCGCCTTCCACCGCCGGCTCCCACGATGCGTCGGCGAAGAAGATGTTGGGCGACTTGCCTCCCAGCTCGAGCGTGACCCGCTTGAGGTTGGACTCCGCCGCCGCGCGCAGGATGCTGCGCCCGGTCCGGGTCGACCCGGTGAACGCGACTTTGTCCACCTGCTCGCTCGCGGCCAGCGCCGCCCCCACCTGCGGGCCGTCTCCGGTCACGATATTCACGACGCCCTTGGGCAGGTCCTCGATCCCATCGAGGATGCGCGCCAGCTCGATCGCGGTGAGCGGCGTGGCCTCCGCCGGCTTCAGCACCACCGTGCAGCCCGCGCACAGCGCCGGCGCGATCTTCCACGCCGCCATCAGCAATGGGTAGTTCCACGGGATGATCTGGCCGCACACGCCGACCGGCTCCTTGAGCGTGAGGCTCAGCGCATCGTCGGGCACCGGGTTCACGTCGCCCGAGATCTTGGTGGCGAGGCCGCCGTAGTACTCGAAGCAGGTGGCCGCATCGGCGACGTCGAACTCCGACTCGATGATGGGCTTCCCCATGTTCTCGCTCTCGAGCCGCGCCAGTTCGGCCGCCGACTCGCGCAGGCGCCGCGCGACCTCGAGCAGCACGCGGCCACGCCGCTGCGCCGTTGCCGTCGCCCACGAACCCTGGTCGAACGCCTCGCGCGCCGCGCGGATCGCGGCGTCGGTCTCGGCCGGGGTGGCGCGGGCGGCATGGGCAATGGTCTCGCCGGTCGCGGGGTTCACGACCGGCTGCGTCGGCTCTGCGCCTTGCTCGAAACGGCCGCCGATGTAGAGGGGCAGGTGGTTCATGGTCGTCACCAGGTCCGGTTCGCGTAGGGGAACCAGTAGCTCTTGCGCTCCTGGATGTAGTCGATGTGCACGTGCTTGGGCTCGCGGAAGGCCTCGAGGCCCTCCTCGCCGAGCTCGCGCCCGATGCCGCTCTGGCGCATGCCGCCGAACGGGCCGGCTTCGTTGTCGGTGAGCGGATCGTTCACCCAGAAGGTACCGGCCTTGACCTCCTCCATCGCCTGCATCACGTAGCGCAGGTTGTTGGTGTAGATGTTGGCGCCCAGGCCGTATTCGCTGTCGTTGGCGAGCGCGATCGCTTCCGCGACGTCGCGCACGCGCACGATCGCCGCCACCGGACCGAACACCTCCTCGCGCGTCGCCGTGCTCCCGTGCCGCACCCGGTCGAGCACCGTGGGTGCCAAGAAGTGCCCGCGGGCGAGCCCGGCCGGACGTCCGCCGCCGGCGGCGAGGCGCGCCCCCTCGCCCTGCGCCCTCTCGATCGCGCCCTTCACCCGGCCGAGCGCCTCCTTCGAGATCAGGGGCCCCATGTCGGTCTCGGGCCGCCGCGGATCCCCGACCACGATCTCGCCCGCCAGGTCGACGAAGCGCTCGACGAAGGCGTCGGCGATGCTGTCGACGACGTAGAACCGCTTGGCCGATGTGCACACTTGCCCGGCGTTGAGGTAGCGCGCCCACACCGCGCCGCGCGCCGCGACGTCGAGGTCGGCGTCCTCGCACACGATGAAGGGATCGATCCCGCTGGTCTCGAGATTCACCTTCTTCAGGGTGTCGGCGGCGAGCCGCATGATGTGCTTGCCGACGCGGGTCGAGCCGGTGAACGCGATCATGTCCACGTGGGGATGGCGCACCAGCGCCTCGCCCGCCTCCGCGCCGGTCCCGGTGACGATCCCGACCACGCCGGGCGGCAGCACGTCGAAGGCGGCGGTGAGACGCAGGGTGGAGAGCGGGGTCTGGTCGGCGGGCTTGATGATCACGGTGTTGCCGGCGGCCAGCGCCGGCGCCACCTTCCACGCCATGAGCAGCAGCGGGTAGTTGAACGGCACGATCGCGGCCACGACCCCGAACGGCTCCTTCACCGTGAAGTTGACCTGGTGCTCGAAGCTCGGCGGAATCGTGCTGCCGCGCGAGTTGCGCCCGATCTCGGCGTAGTAGTCGAAGCAAGCAGTCACCCACTCGATCTCGTCGAGGTTCTCGATCATCGGCTTGCCGCCCTCGAGCGTCATGACCTCGGCGAGCTCCTTGTGCATCGCGCGGATGCGGGTCGCGACCTCGTGCAGCAGCCGCGCCTTCTCGAGGCCCGGCACCCTGCGCCATGCGGTCTGCGCCGCGCGGGCGAGCTTCACCGCGGCCGCCACGTCCGCGGCCTGCGCCCGCGGCACGGTGGCGATGATCTCCTCGGTGGCGGGATTCTCGACCGGCATGGTTTCGCCTCCCGCCGCCGCGCGGCTCTCGCGGTCCATCCACATTCCGACTTCGTTCATGGCGAGATCCCCCTTCGATCGGCGACCGGCGCGGGTTCCATCGCCGGCGGCCCGTTCAACGACGTATGCAGGTAGACGAAGCGCATCCCGCTGCGCAGGTAGTTCTCGAACGATCGCACCACCTCGGCGCCTCGGAACCAGCCCGGTCCGGCGCCCTGGAACCGCTCCTCGATCAGCGTCGAGAGGTGCTTGTATCCGGCGGCGAGCGCCCGCTCCCGGATCCGGTCGAGCAGGTAGTCCTCGACCTCGACGTGGTTCTTCACCGAGGGCAGCGTCGCCATCGCCTGGAGGTAGAAGGTGTCCTGGTCACCGAGATGCGGGTCGGAGCTGACGCCGACCTCGTCGTGGCCCTCGAGCGCGCTGCCCAGCGCGTAGGCCACGATCCGCCCCGAGACGCGGTCCTTGAGGACCACGCACAGCGCGCCCGGATTGGTCATGGTGTTCTCGAGCATCTCGGGCGGGAACTGGAGCAGCGGCCTGCCTCCGGCGTGCATGACGTCGGGCGGATACTGCGAAGCGTCGCCGTAGCGGTCGATCTCGACCGCCATGATCCCGGCGCGGTGCTCTGCGAACTGCTCGGGACCGACGTCGATCACTTCGAGCGCCTCGAGCGCACACTCGAGTGCGCCCACGCGGATCTCGGGTCCGGGCGCCGCCGCGGGCTCGGTCCGCCCGCGCACCAGGTCCTCCGCCGCGCGGCGCAGGATCGCGAGCGCCTCGTCGATCGCGTAGGGCTCGGTGTCGTAGCGCGGATAGAAGCGGAGCGCCCTCTCCCCCGCCGGCAGCAGCACCAGGCCGAGGCGGAAGGCGCGATCGCGGAGCCCGTCGCGCCAGTCCGCGCGCGCCACGTCGAATCCCAGCATCACGCCCGCGCCGCGCACGTTGCCGATCAGCCCGGAATGGTCGCGCGCCAGCGCCTCGAGCCCGCTGCGTGCGCGCTTCCCGGTGCGCTCGACCTGGTCGAGATCCAGCCGGTCGAGGATCGTGAGCAAGCGCACCATGCCGGTCGAGTCGCCCTCCCATGTGGTGTTGAACTTCTTCTCCTCCTGGAAGAACGTCGCCAGCTCCTCGCTCACGAACAGCACACCGTTTTGCGCCTTCTTGGCCCAGACCACCGCATCGGGCGGAAGCGGAAGGTCGAACCGCTCGTGCGCCCACGTGCGCCCGGTCGCGCCCCAGCCGGTCTGGACCTCGTCGAACAGCAGCGGGACGTCGAAGATCCGGGTGAGGAGCCTGAGCCGCCGCATGAAGGAGGCGCTGGTCATCCGCACTCCGCCTTCGCCCTGGATCGGCTCGACCAGCACCGCTGCCACCCGCCGGCTGCGCTTCAGCAGGTCGGGACTCTGCTCCGCCCGCCGGGCCGCGACGAACGCGAGCGCATCCTCGCCCGTCCGCGCCAGGAACCCGTCGATCGCTTCGAGCTCGCGGCGGAAGCCCTCCCGCCTCCGGTCCGCTTCCGTGAGCACGCCCGAGACCAGGAGATCCCACAGCTGCTTGAGGCTCCGCTCCTCGCGCCGCGCGTTCTCACGATCGCTGCCGTCGAGCGCCGGGAACGAGACGTGCGGCCATTCGAAGGTCGGGAATCCGAGCCGCGCCTTCTTCCGGTGCGTCACGGCCAGGCTCCCCAGCGTGCGGCCGTGGAATGCGCCCTCGAAGGAGACGATGAAACCGCCGTCGGGCTCGCCGGAGGTCTTGACCCGGTTCAGCAGCACCGCCTTGATCGCGTTCTCCACCGCTTCGGCGCCGGTGTTCACCACGAAGTGCCGCGGCGTGCCGGCCGGTGCGATGCGGTCGAGCCGCGCCTTGAGCCGCAACGAGAGCGCGGTCTGGTATTCCGAGTGCGCGTAGCGCGAGGTGACGCACGCCATCTCGCGCAGCAGCGCCTCCACCACGCCCGGGTCGTTTTCGCCCAGGGCATGGGTGGCGATCATCGCCCCCATGTCGATGAAGCGGTAGGGATCGCCGTCCGGAGCGCGATCGACGGTCGCGAGATAGGGGCCTACCGAGTGCGCGGGATCGAACGCCACCGGCAGGGAGAAGAAGAGGCTGCGCGCGGCGGCTTCGAGCGCCGCGGAGGAGGCCGGGAGCAGCCGTCGCACCAGATCCTCGAGCGGCTCGTCGCTCGCGAGAGCTTCCGGCACCCGGACATGGATCCCGCCCGCGCGGTAGCGCACGTTGAGATCGCCGACCTGCTCGAGATAGCGGTCGAGATCGGCGCGGGCCGACTCGAATTCGTCCATGAACGTCTCCCCGAAGACCCCGGGTGGGCGGCGCCCGGCCTAAGGGCGGTGGAGAGCCCGGCGCCGCTGGTCAGATTACCACCGGGTCTTCGGCCGTTACGCGGAGACGATGGACGGCGAACTTCAGCCGCGCGGGATCGGGCGTTCCTCGACCGGCTCCCGGATCACCTGGGGCGCGGTGCGGCCGTCGGCGGAAGCCGTGCGCGGGGCGGCGAACGGCTCGGAGCGCGAGGTTGCCGGAACCTCGGCCAATCCGTGGCTGCCGTTGGCGATGCGCGGCTCCGGCTCTTCCTCGAGGTAGGTGTAGCCCGAGAGACCTTCGTCGAAGCGGCGCATGAGGAGCGCCGATTCCTCGAAGGTCAGGAGCCCCTTGCGCAGCGCTTCCTCGCTGGCCTGGCGCACGCGCTGCACCAGGTTCTGCTTCTGATACTGCACGTAGCCCAGCACCTCGGTGACCGAGTCGCCCTCCACTACGTGGGCGATGCGGTATCCGCCGTCGGCGAGCGTGATGTGCACCGCGTTCGTGTCCCCGAACAGGTTGTGAAGGTCGCCCAGGATCTCCTGGTAGGCGCCGACCAGGAACACGCCGAGGTAGTAGGGCTTGCCGTCGTCGGGATGCAGCTCGAGCGCGCTCTTCACGTCGCGCAGCTCGATGAACTGGTCGATCTTGCCGTCGGAGTCGCACGTGAGGTCGGCGATCACCCCGCGGCGCGTCGGCCGCTCGTCGAGCCGGTGCAGCGGCAGGATCGGGAACAGCTGCTTGACCGCCCAGTGGTCGGGCGCGGACTGGAACACCGAGAAGTTGCCGTAGTAGGTGTCCGCCAGGCCCTTCTCGAGGCCCTCGAGATCGTCCGGGACGTACTCGAGCTCGCGGATGATCTTGAGGATCGCCTCGCAGCAGCCCCAGAACAGCTGCTCGACGCGCGCGCGCCCGCGCAGATCCAGCAACCCGACGTTGAAGAGGTTGGTCGCCTCCTCCTTGAGCTGGAGCACGTCGTGGTAGGCCTCCTGGAAGTTCTTGCGCGAGACCGAGCGCCAGGTTTCGACCAGCTGGTGGATCACCGGGTGCTCGGACGCGTCCACCGGCGGCGGCGCCTGACCGGCCAGCACCTGGTTCACGTCGAGGATGTTGAACACCAGCACGGAGTGGTGCGCGACCAGCGCGCGGCCCGACTCGCTCAGGATGTCGGGGTGCGGAACCCCGGCTGCTTCGCAGGCCTCGTGGACGGTGCCCACCACGTCGTTCGCGTACTCCTGCATCGTGTAATTGGTCGAGGAAGACCAGTTGGTCGAAGAGCCGTCGTAGTCCACGCCCAGGCCGCCGCCCACGTCCATGAACTTGAGCCCGCAGCCCGCCTTCGCCAGCTCCACGTAGATCCGGCATGCCTCGGTCATCGCGTCCTTGATCGCGCGCACCGAGGAGATCTGCGACCCGATGTGGAAGTGGAGCAGCTCGAGGCAGTCGAGCATCTGGGCCTCGCGCAGGCGGTCGACCAGCGCCACGATCTCGGTCGCGGTGAGGCCGAACTTGGAGCGGTCGCCGGTCGACTCCATCCACTTGCCGGCGCCGCGCGTGGTGAGCTTCGCGCGCACGCCGATGTGCGGGCGGATCCCGAGGCGGCGCGCCACCTGGACCAGCATCTCGAGCTCGCGGTAGCGGTCGATCACCACGATCGGGTAGCGCCCGAGCTTCTGCGAGAGCAGCGCGGTCTCGGCGTAGTCCACGTCCTTGTAGCCGTTGAGCACCAGCAGCGCATCGGGATTGTCGAGCAGCGCGAGAGCCGCCAGCAGCTCGGGCTTCGAGCCGGCCTCGAGCCCCAGGCCGAACGGCCGGCCGAACTCGACCAGCTCCTCGACCACCTGATGCTGCTGGTTCACCTTGATCGGGTAGACCCCGCGATAGCGACCTTGATAGTTGTAGTCGCGGATCGCATTGTCAAAGCAGCCGACCAGCGCCTCCACCCGGCTCTTCAGGATGTCGGAGAAGCGCATGAGCAACGGCATGCCGAGGCCGCGGCGCTGAACGTCCTGCACCAGTTCGTAGAGATCGAGGCTCGGTCCGCCCGGTCCCAGGGGCGTCACCTGAACGTGACCCGCGTCGTTGATTCCGAAGTAACCGCTCGACCAGCCCGCCACGTTGTACAGCGAGGCGGAATCCTTGGTGGTCCAGACGCGAAGCTCTTTCAATCAACGTCCTCCCAGTATGACGTTCGACACCCGCGACACGATCCGACGGCACGACATTAGCGGCACGGCCGACCAAGTCCAAGTCCGATCTGCGTCCGGCGGGAAAAAACCTGCCGCTTCTTGCTCCCCGTTTCGGCAACTCCGGGACGAAGAGTGACCCGGAATGTTCAAACGCCGGCAATCTCCCGGCTCAGTACCCCAGCGCGCAGCCGTCCTTGCGCTTCTCGGTGGCGCCGGAGTAGACGCCGGTCGCGGGGTCGCGCCAGATCGCCTGATAGCCGCCGTACTGGCCAGCGCCCTCGGGCTTGAGCACGTGGCCGCGGCGCGCCAGCTCCTCGAGCACAGCGGCGGGGAGCCCGTCCTCGATATGGAGCACGCCGCCGTCGCTCATCACCGTGCCGGTCGGCTCGCTCGAGCCGGTGTGATGGAAGCGGATCGCGTCGCCCGCCTCCTGGAGGTTCATGCCGAAGTCGATGAGGTTCACGATCACCTGCGCGTGACCCTGGGGCTGCATGTCGCCGCCCATCACGCCGAACGCCATCAGCGGCTGGCCGTCCTTGGTGACGAACGCCGGGATAATGGTTTGGAATGGCCGCTTGCCGGGCGCGAGCGCGTTGGGGTGCTCCTGGTGCAGCGAGAACAGGCCGCCGCGGTCCTGGAGCCCGAACCCCACCTCGGGCACGACGTAGCCCGATCCGAAGCCGGTATAGTTGCTCTGGATCAGCGACACCATCATGCCGCTCTCGTCCGCGGCGCACAGGTAGGTAGTCTCCTTGCGGTTGAGCGCCGCCACCTCGCCCGGCGTGTCGGTGAGCGCAGCGTGCTTCATGTCGATCCGCGCGGCGCGCTGCTTCGCGTAGTCCTTGGAGAGGAGCTGCTCCACCGGGATCTTCGCGAACGCCGGGTCCGCGTAGTAGCGCGCGCGGTCGGCGTAGGCGATCTTCTTGGCCTCGACGAACACGTGCCAGAAGTCGGCCGACTCGCGGCCCATGCTCTTGAGGTCGAAGTTCTCGATCAGGTTGAGGAGCTGGAGTGCCGCGAGCCCCTGGCTGTTGGGCGGCAGCTCCCACACCTTGACGCCGTGGTACTCGGTCGCGATCGGCGCGTCCCAGGTCGAGGTGTGGCGCGCGAAGTCCTCCTTCGCGAAGGAGCCGCCGTTGGCCTGCGAGTAGCGCACCAGCGCGTCGGCGATCGGCCCCTTGTAGTAGCCGTCGCGGCCCTGCTCCGCGAGCAGCCGCAGCGTCTTCGCCAGCGCCGGGTTCTTGAAGATCTCGCCTTCCTTGGGCGCGCGGCCTCCCGGCATGAACACCTCACGGAAGCCCGGCTTGTCCTGGAACCGCGAGACCGAGCGCCCCCAGTCGTCCGCGATCACCGGCGAGAGCGGAAAGCCTTCCTCTGCGTAGCGGATCGCGGGCGCCAGGATCTGCTTCATCGGCAGCTTGCCGTACTTGGCGTGCAGCTCGAACCAGCCGCCCGCGCAGCCCGGCACGGTCCAGGAGTAGGGCGAGTAGAGCGGGATCGTGCCGTCCTTCTCGGGCTTCACCTTGTCGATCGTGAGCGCGAGCGGCGCCCGCCCCGAAGCATTGAGTCCCACCACCTGCTTGGTCTTCGGGTCCCACAGGATCGCGAACAGGTCGCCGCCCAGCCCGTTCGCCGTCGGCTCCATCAGCCCGAGGCATGCGTTGGTCGCGATCGCGGCGTCGGCAGCGCTGCCCCCGGCCTTGAGAATCTCGACGCCGGCCTGCACCGCCAGCGGCTGGGCCGCGCACACCATGCCGTGCCGGGCATAGACGACCGAGCGCGTCGCCTGACCGCGGGCCGCCGAGGCGATTTCGGTTTCGAGGCTCACGAGCGACAGGGCGGCGAGCGCCGCGAGGGGTGCTCCGGCGAGACGGGAAGCGCGTGACATGGGGGAAGCTCTCCTTTCGCGAAGGCCATCGCGGGTCGAGCCTAGGCGAAACCGCGCGGCCGTTCCAGCGGATTGAAGTGTTCGAGTTGCTTGACCTTGCGCCGTGTTCTTGGAATCCTCCCGCGGCCCGATCCAAACCACGCCGCCCCTGGGAGAGCAACGCCGATGCGAATGGCCAGAACCACAGCCTGGGCACTCGCCGCGGCAGCGCTCGTGGCGGCGGGGCCTGCGCTCGCGCAGACCGCGGTCGGCGTGCGCGTCTTCGGCGGATACGACACCTACGCGATGGGCGACGCCGAGGACATCCGGCACGCGCTGTTCATCCCCAGCAGTGAGTACTCCACGCCGCGCGACGGGTACTCGATGGGCGTCGGCGCCGAGCTCGCATGGCGGCAGTCGTTGTCGCTCACGTTCTCGTACGAGCGCCTGACCCCGGGCCGCATGAGCGAGGTCAACGGCCAGAAGATGCAGCTCCCGTGCAATGCACTCCTGCTCGAGGCGGAGTACCGGCGGCGCCTGCGCCCGCGATTCATGATCGGCGCGGGCTTGGGCGGCGGCTACTACCAGCTCGGCGAGGAGATCGAGTCACCCGGCACCGACCGGGACCTCGAGGGTAGCGCGTTCGGCGGGCAGGCCTTCGCGATCGGCGAGTGGGAGATGACGCCCGTCGCCACGCTCGGCCTCGACATCGGCTACCGCGCGGCCAAGGTGGGCGTGGACCATGTGAACCGTGAGCCTCCGTTCACCGACGTCGACGTGGACTATTCGGGACTCATCACGCGGCTCGTGCTGCGCTACATGCCGCGGCGCACGAGATAAGGAGAGCCGATGGCGCGCTTCAACGGCGTGGACTTCTACGACATCGATTCGCTGCTGAGCGAGGAAGAGCGCCAGATCCGCGATCACGTGCGCGGCTGGGTCGAGGATCGCTACCTCCCGTTGGTCGAGCGCGCCTACGAAGAGGCCTACTTTCCCGCCGAGGTGATCCCCGAGATCGCCGAGATGGGATTGCTCGGCGCGACGCTGCCCGAGAAGTACGGCTGCGCCGGCGTGAACGCGACCGCCTACGGGCTCGCGATGCAAGAGCTGGAGCGCGGCGACTCGGGCCTGCGATCTTTCGCGTCGGTGCAGGGCTCGCTCGCGATGTACCCGATCTACGCGTACGGCAGCGAGGCGCAGCGCAAGAAGTGGCTGCCGCGCATGGCGAAGGGCGAAGTGGTCGGCTGCTTCGGGCTCACCGAGCCCGACTTCGGCTCCAACCCATCCGGCATGATCACCCACGCCCAGCGCAAGGCCGGCGGCTACGTCCTGAACGGCGCCAAGATGTGGATCACGAACGGCACCATCGCCGATCTCGCGATCGTGTGGGCCAAGCTGCGCGACCCGGAGACCGGCCGCGACGACATCCACGGCTTCATCGTCGAGAAGGGCATGAAGGGCTTCTCGGCGCCCGAGCAGAAGCGCAAGCACAGCCTGCGCGCATCGGTGACGAGCGAGCTGATCCTGCAGGACGTGCTGGTGCCCGAGGAGAACCTGCTGCCCGACGCCGTGGGCCTGAAGGGTCCGCTCGGCTGTCTCTCCCAGGCGCGCTTCGGGATCGCGTTCGGCGTGGTGGGATCGGCCATGGCCTGCTTCCACTCCGCCGCCGAGTACAGCAAGAGCCGCATCCAGTTCGGCCGCCCGATCGGCGGGTTCCAGCTGGTGCAGGAAAGGCTCGCCGTGATGCTCACCCAGATCACGCAGGCCCAGCTCCTGTGCGTCCAGCTCGGGCGCCTCAAGGAACGCGGCACGGTGAAACCGGAGCAGATCTCGCTCGCCAAGCGCAACAACTGCGAGATCGCCCTCGACGTGGCGCGCGAGGCGCGCGACATTCTGGGAGCCAACGGGATCACGGCGGAGTATCCCGTGATGCGGCACATGTGCAACCTCGAGTCGGTGAAGACCTACGAAGGCACGCACAACATCCACACCCTGGTGCTGGGCGAGGCGGTCACGGGAATCGCGGCATATCGATAGAGGAGGATCGGCCACATGAGCTCATCGGCCGCGCGAAGGCGCGCCGGCGACCTCCGCTCTCTGCTCCATCGCCATGGTCGAACGCTGGCGGGCGCCATCGCCTGCGCGCTGAGCTCGGCGGCGCTCCCGATCGAGCCGGCCGCTGCGGACGACTTCT
>Ga0075434_100005590_pt1 | contig 11451 bp, 12 predicted proteins | sample RhiMethybrSRZTD3_FD_75298 | JGI IMG/M metagenome (GOLD analysis project Ga0075434, IMG submission 75298) | Populus rhizosphere microbial communities from Tennessee, USA - Rhizosphere MetaG P. TD hybrid SRZTD3 | ecosystem: Host-associated > Plants > Roots > Rhizosphere > Soil | place: USA...
TAAGACAAGGGGTTTGCTGCTAGATGACTATTGCAATGAATAATACTGATAATATCTTGAAAAAAAACTACGATATTAATAATAGATGCGACAGATGCAATCAAAGGATTCATCTTAATCTCATAGAGCAAATTAAGATCATAATAACTAAAACAGGAAACAGATGTGCTATAGGGAGAATTATATAATCAGAGTATAGAAAATGACATGTAAAGGAATATGTATACATCATAAAGCTTCTGGTCGTTACGCTACTGGGCATAAACGTTGTCAAACATGTGACTTGTTTATAAAATGGGATGGAACATTCTGTCCTTGCTGTGGACGTAGATTAAGAATAGGACCAAGAAGTTTCAAGTTCAAGGCAAAATTAAGAAAACAAAAAGAGATACAGGAAGCAAAAAATAAAAAAAATCTTATGTTATCTATACAATCTTAATAAAGAAGAGATCTATCACTACCATTACTCAAAATTAGTACAATGAGGTCTTTGTACATTTGGGAGAACCATTGAATCTTAACTATGATATATCGAAATTTATTAATTATATATTTCTGCAAATATGAGGCGGATATACATCTTTCTTGAGTTCACCTATTTTATTATATTCTTTATGTCACTAACCAGCCATAAAGTAGCAGTTAATGACCGTTGCAAGATGCCTTGATATCGAATAACTACCAAAATATCAGAAGACTTCATACTTATTTTATCTAAGATTGTGTGTATGTGTTTTAAGGTATACTCTTAAAGTCGATTTAATGTCATCCATCCCGAACTTGGGTACCATGATAAACTAAGCATAATCCAGGTTAACAGAGGAGATGTAAATATTGTATCATAATTTACAGCTAATTAAAAGCACATGAAGAGCGTACGCTTAATCGGGAAAACGCTTATAATGCTAATGTCTGCTAATCAGGAAGGAAATATTGGAAATTAAAGAAGGCCTGACGTTTGATGATGTACTTCTTATCCCTAAACGATCTCCTATAATTTCCAGATCTCAGACTAATTTAAAAACAAAACTTTCCCGCAATATTACGATCAATATGCCACTTGTAAGTGCAAATATGGATACGGTTACTGAATCTGGCATGGCTATCGCTTTAGCAAGAGAGGGAGGTATTGGCATTATTCACAGATTTATGACCATTGAAGATCAAGTAGATGAAGTTCTGAAAGTGAAACGTTCTGAATCTGTCATCATAGAACAGCCATATACTATCAAACCGGATATGAGCGTTCAAGATGCAGAGAATCTGATGCTTCAATATGGGGTTTCAGGTCTATTAGTTGAAGAGAATGATAAAAGGCTTGCAGGCATCATCACTCTAAGAGATATCACTTTTGAAACAAATCATAACAGCAAAATCTCAGATCTTATGAGCAAAAACGTGATTACTGCCAAGGAAGGAACCACAATAGAACAAGCCAAGGAGATTCTGCATAATCATAGGATAGAAAAATTACCTGTAGTTGACAACAATAATAGAATAGTTGGACTCATTACTAGTAAAGACATTTTAAAAATGGATCAATATCCGTATGCTTCAAAAGATAAGAAGGGAAGATTGCTTGTTGGAGCCGCAGTAGGAGTGAAAGGTGATTATCTAGAACGTACAGAAGCACTACTGGATGCAGGCTCAGATACCATAGTAGTGGACATTGCCCATGGCCATAGTGAGAACGCAATAAATACTGTACATATGATCAAAAAAGTGTTTCCTAACTGCGAGCTCATTGCAGGAAACGTTGCGACAAGGGAAGGTACAAACGATCTTATTAAAGCAGGAGTAGATGCTGTAAAGGTTGGCGTAGGATCAGGCTCAATTTGCATTACTCGGGTAATCACAGGATCTGGTGTTCCCCAGCTAACCGCGATTATCGAGAGTGTTAATGTTGCAAAAGAGCACGAGGTCCCTGTAATCTCCGATGGAGGCGTTAGAACCTCCGGAGATGCTACAAAAGCACTTGCAGCAGGTTCATCATCTGTAATGATTGGCAGCCTGTTTGGTGGAACTGATGAAAGTCCTGGAAAGACCATGATCAAGAATGGGAAAAAATTTAAAATGTATCGAGGGATGGCATCGTTCTATGCCTCTCTTGGCAGAAGATATAGAGAAAGAGGTCCACAAGTGGTAGATTCTTATGACGACCTAAATGACTACGTTCCAGAAGGCGTTGAAGCAATGGTTCCTTATAAGGGCAGCGTAGTTGAAATCATCAGACAATTGGTTGGTGGTTTAAGATCCGGATTAAGCTATTGTGGCGCAAAAACAATTCTAGAAATGCACAAGAACGCAGAATTTATCAAAATAACTTCAGCAGGATATATGGAGAGCCAACCTCACGATGTAGATGTTATATAGCAGAGAACTTATAACTGCCATTGTATATTTCTATATGATAATAGACTTGATATTTATAAACAGGTTTTAAATAATGATTATTGATTATTAATTATGAAGGGGTATGAATGATTATCTGTGGTATCTTTGGACAGGCATATACTATGGCAATTTTGGGTTCACTACAAAAATAACTACTTGTAAACAGCATTGACATTATCTTACATAACACCTGTAGAGATATGCTATAGATGTTATAAACAGGTTTTAAATAATACGATATCAGCTATGCCATTTACAGTCTATTAACTGGCAGACATAGTCATAAATTGACCTCCAAAGGTTGATTCAGAATTACGAAGCAAAGATGATAGTATATCTGATTTACCAGAATAATTGACTTTTAAAGTAGTCGTTGCGGTGATGATATCTCGGTTGGATCAATCAGAGATTCAGCCTACTTACGCCAAAATACATCAGCCGTAATAAACCTTATAATTTAGCAATAAAAAATTGAAGATATCTATGACTCGGATCACCAAGTTTCCTCCTGGCCCTATATACAAAATGCCAGGTAAATTGCTCAGACAGTTTATTCATGATCCTATCAATACATTGTCGAATATATCTCTAGAATCCGGTGATATATCTTACTTCAAGTTGGGACGCGAACTCGTCTATTTGATTAACAATCCTGATTATATAGAAAAAGTGCTCATATATGATCATCGCAATTTTAAAAAGGGCAAGAGATTACAGACCGCAAAAGCTGTTTTAGGAGAAGGATTAGTCACAAGCGAAGGTGATTTACATAATCGCCAAAGGCGATTAATACAGCCAATATTTCATCTCAAACAAATTATCGTATATAGTAACACTATGACTGATTATGCTACTCGTATGCGTGATAGATGGAAGGATGGAGAGATTGTGGATATCTCAGAAGAAATGATGCGACTAACACTTGGTATAATATGTAAATCGGTGCTCAATTATGATATAGAATCAGAGGCTCAAGAGGTTGGTAAGGCATTAACTACTGTCAGAAAATATTCTAAGCGACTCCAGAGTCCAATAGGTCATGTACTTGATAAGATTCCTGTTCTGCCTGCTGTAAGGGGAGCTCGGAAAGCCAAAAAAGAATTAGACTCGCTAGTGTATCAATTGATAGCAGATAGGAGAAGAAGAGAACAGGGTTATAATAATATTGGCAAGAGTCATGATGAGGATTTGCTCTCCAGATTAATGGAGGCCCAGGATTCGGATAGCCCCATTAATAACCAAGAAAAAATGTCTGATAAACAAGTGAGAGATGAAGTTATGACCATCTTCATTGCTGGTCATGAAACTACATCAAACGCACTAACTTGGACATTTTATCTGCTCTCCCAAAATCAAGATATCGAGACAAAGTTGCATAATGAAATAGATTCTGTTCTTGGACATAGTATCTGTAATAATATTGGAAGAACCCCTACTGCAGATGATATTCCAAAGTTGCAGTATACTGAAAAAGTACTCAGAGAATCAATGAGACTTTATCCTCCTGTCTGGACAATAGGTCGTCGTGTTGAAAATGACTATTCTGTTGGTGAATATACCATACCTGCTGGCTCCTCAATTCTAATGAGCCAGTATGTTATGCATCATAATCCAAGGTATTATAAGGAACCATATCAGTTCAATCCAGATAGATGGACTGAGGAATTTAAAAGTCGTTTGCCACGATTTTGTTATTTTCCATTTGGAGGAGGAATAAGAGGCTGCATTGGAGAGCCGTTTGCATGGATAGAAGGTATACTCATTATTGCTACTATTGCTCAAAAATGGAGTATGTGTTTGCTTCCAAGCCATCGAATCAAGTTGGATCCAGCAATTACATTGCGACCGAAACATGGTATGAAAATGAAGCTAATACAAAGAACAGAATGATAAATTGAGTTCACTCTATAGGCCTCTCATTATCATTGTTGTTTTAATCCTGCACATATATACATATCTATAATCTTATAAATATATATGTGAGTTATTTATAGTTCAATATTTACTTGTTTATATCACATTATATCTTAATCTAATGATAGATTATCTAAATTGTATCTATTGACCTTTAGAAGAAAAGACACAACATTTGAATCTGAGAGTAGCTAACCCTCCGATGAAGGAGCCACTGACGGTGCTAAAGATCCAGATGGTGTTTCTGTATCTGCGGATGTCGTGTTTGATGGATGTGGCTTTACAGTTAGTGGAATACCGCATATTCTTGATTCCGTTGTATTAACAGGATTCAGTCTTGATGATGGATTATTAGGATCACATATTGCTGTTTTTTGCTCTGGTGTCAATGATAATGATAATGATGATGTGGTACTTGATTGACCTTGAGCTACGCCAAACGTCCTAAAATCAGTTAATGTTAATACTGTACTTGCAGTAAAGATGACTATTATAGCTATAAGGCATAGGGATGGTCCTTTTTTTGACATAATTTATTGAAGAAGAAAATGGAGATATATAAAAGCACTCATTTGAAGAATTTTCTATATCTATAGTTAATAGAACAGATAAAAGCAATCTTGACTAAATATGTAACAATATAGATACTAATGACTAAGAAAAAGGATTTAGTAACACAAGAAGAAATAGATCTATTCCTAAAGCGTGTGTATGATAATAAGACTATCAAGCCAAATCTAGAACACATTTTAAAGCTTTTACAAGAGGTACAAATTATCTTGGACGAAGGATTGTTTGAAGATTCTATAGATGGTACAAGAATACGTGTTAAGTTTAATATGGATATAAGTAGAAGGAGAAGAGGGGAAGAAGAACAAAGAGAGAATGCTGTTAGATTTCAATATATCAAAGAAATCCGTATCGATTATAGCAAAGTGCCTGTAAGTTTTAGAGAAAATGCCAATATCGCTACTCCCCCTCATGTATCAAACAATGATATTAATGAAGACTACGTGATAACAGAATCATATGACATTTTGGAAGAGGCTAGTCCTACTTTGTATGAAATTCTCGGACTTTTAAAAAGGATCTACTTCATGCCAGAAGATTTTTCTAACAGATTGACTATTGAACGTATTCATAAACTAAGGAATATGTTTAGCAAGGATGAGATACTCGGTTTTCCATCCGCAAGTCTTGACAATAAAGCCGGCCTAATTCCTATTTGAAAGAGTGGAGAAGATTAGTATAACGTCCCTATACCAGAAGTGTAGCAACACAGTTCTTGTACTTGAATTTTTAAAGGAATCTGAAATAACTATGAGTATTATTCCAGGTAATGCGAATAGCTTCCACTAAATATTTCTATTTCATGACCCTTATTCCTTTACGTCAGTAGATGCCATAAATGTATGTCAGATAAAATTGTTAAAGCATTATTGAGATCGTATCTTCATCTATCAAAAGTGAATTAAAATTTCAGTTAATGATACCTGCAAATTTAAAGAATGTTATAATAACGTTAGTCCCATTACGAAATGCTAGTGAGACATATATAATGTCAAATCTGCAGAAATTTAATCCGAATTAATCGGAAACAGGAATAGGCTTGGTCATATTTTCAAATTTGTCAAATAAAGCATACGCAAACCGGTGATTAAGAAACAAAACGAATAGACCATCTCTCATCAGATTCTCAATTGCAACACTAATTTCTTCATTTTTGACAATATAAAAATAAGATAAGGCATCGGTTACAAGCATCGGACTAGTTAATTCATAATTATCTAAAATGGTAAATACAAATGATTCTATATATCCAAGAAAACCTAGATCATAGTGTTTGATTTTGGATTTGAAAATACTTACTATGATCTCTTTATCTTCATATCTTTCCGTTCTAGATGCCACTACTGGTGATGAAAAAGTCCTCCTTCCTTCATTAAACACCTTATTATGTTCAATATTGAAATACCCATTTAGTCTGAAGAATTCTTCAGTTCCTTTTAATAGCTGTTCATCAGTCAACCACGCAGTATCGTTTCTATTTTCGTTCATCCTTGCAATAAAAGATCTAGCGCTTACCATTCGTGTATTGGGCAACTATTAACTCTTACTTGTTCTATATCTGTTCATGATAATAAATCCTTACGTCTACATATTGTATGAATCGGTTTTCCAAAGCCAAAGTTGAGACCGAGGACTTAAATAAATATACAAAACGTTTCCGTGACATGAATTAATCATTTCCTAACCTCGGGGCCACAATGTTAATCATATCTTTCATCCTCTTAGAGGTCTGGCGTATACATATGCTGTGTCAATCTGCTGATCATTAGTCCAAAGCGTTGGTAGAGTGAGGCATTCTATTACGTCAAGATGAAAGTGCTCTATAATTTTACCCCAACCCCACTTTGTCTTATCTCTTGTATATTCCTTCATAACATGGCTTCCCATAAAATTAAACCCTGCAGTATGTTTTAATTGTGCAATTTTACTTATCTTGGTAAGTATGCTAGTTGCAAGTATTTCACCTGATTCAGGTAAACCTGAGATAAAAAATATTGGTCGTGACAGACCTATTGAATTATACTCTATGTTTGTCGCATCTCCATTTACTATGTCGTATTGAAGATTGGTTGAATTTGAGATCCTGCGTTGTAGATCCACAAGAGCACTATCGATCTCTATTCCTATTGACTTCATGCCTAGCAATTTACTACAATAAGCTATTCTGCCATCTCCTGAGCCAATGTCTACAGCTTCTTTAAATCCTAATCTTTTAGCGTACAATGACAATGCATAGGCAGATAATATCCAGGTCGGATAGAACGGTTGATAATTTGCATCATATTTCTTACTGCTCAGCCAATAATCATTGATATCGCCTTCATGAGTTCTACAGGGAACACCAAGTAAGTTTATGTCAGTCGATCTATAATAGATCGAATTCATTTCTGCAAATTCATTTAGCCGGGATAATATCCTGTTCTCGATTGGTAATATGTGAGAATACGATAATGGGATGATCTCGTATACAACACTTCTTGGTTTGTGGATTTTTATGAACTCATTTTTTAGCTTTACGATAGATCGTGAAACTAAATCTCCATCTTGATCCATATATTGTTCTACCATTGATGATGTTTAGAGTTGGCTCTAAAACGTACATTCTGCACTGGGCCTAAGCCCTCGTCTGTAAGTTTTATGATTGCAGTTTTTGCAAACGTAAATTCTTTTACGTTTGTATGTATAAAGAGTATCGGGTTCTTCAATCATTTTGTGCGTTGTCTTTGTCATACATCTGTCACAGAAGCGTATTTCAGAGTCCAATATTGATACATTTCTATGTAGTTTCTATTTATCAACTTAATGCTGATCTGATAATGAACCTCTTGTGCGTGTAATTCCATTAACTAGACTAGTGACAAGTTTTGATCAGCAATATACATTATGTAATATATATATGTATATATATTAAATGCATTAATTACTAATTAGTTCCAATATTTGTTATTGCTTTTATCACAGCAAGAATTCGCAGCAACTGTAGCACTAGCTGGTATAGTTATAGTCCATGCATAAACTATGCGTTTTCCGGTTCCCCATCTAACTGCAGAAAATCTCTTAGTCGCACCTACGCCCGTGATGGCACCAGAAATTGCATGAGTAGTACTTACCGGAATTCCAAACAACGCCATTGATGTTAATACAGCTCCACCTCCTATTTCAGCACTAAACCCCTTGGTAGGGAGTTAGATCGGTTAATCGAAAAGCCATAGTTTTTACTATTCTCCATCCATCGAAAAATGTCCCCCAAAGCTATTGCAGTTGCAGCATCAACTATTACTGGCATCGGTATAGCAAAAGATTTGGATTGCAATATTCCTCCTGCAATCAATAATGCTGTAATAATACCCATTGTTTTTTGTCCATCGTTAGCTCCGTGGATAAGAGAAAAAAATGCAGATGAAGCTAAATATATATGTTGGAAGTCTTTACTTGTATACGTCGATTTTAGTTTTGATAGCTGGCGAAGAGGGTTACTCTATTTCTTACCGCTTAGTTGACAACTTAAATAGTAAACGATATTGATGGAGGAAGAAGAAGATAACATAAAAGTGTTAACTAAACGCCATATAACATGGGTGGTAGGTGCTACAGACGTCAACTATCCTGTTATTATTCTTATGATGATAAGAGACAAAGCTGCTATGGCTGCTGCCGCTGGGATTGTTATAGTCCATGCATAAACTATGCGTCTTCCAAGTCCCCATCTGACAGCAGAAAATCTCTTAGTCGCACCTGCACCCATTATCGCACCAGATATAGAATGCGTAGTACTCACAGGGATGCCGAACCAAGCCATTGCTGTCAATATTACTCCGCCACCAGTCTCTGCACAAAATCCTTGATATGGTCTTAAGTTAGTCAACTTAAAGGCCATAGTTTTTACAATTCTCCAACCACCAAAGAAAGTACCTAATGCGATAGCTGTAGCTGAAATGAGTATAACTGGAATAGGAACGGCAAAAGATTTTGAGTCCAAAAAACCTCCTGCTATCAATAGTGCTGTTATTACTCCCATAGTCTTCTGGCCGTCATTGGAACCATGTGTAAGTGAATAAAATGTAGATGATAGTATCTGCAGCCTACCAAAAACTCTATTTATTTTCATTGGATGTTTATTTCTTAGAAAATACAACAATATCATTGAAAATCCATAAGCTGCGATAAAACCAAGTATAGGCGATACAACCATAAATATCAGAACCTTTTCTACGCCGGACTGCACTATTGCGTTTATTCCACCTGCTATTAATGCAGACCCAATTAATCCACCAATCAATGCATGACTGCTTGAAGAAGGAAGTCCAAAATACCAAGTAATTATATCCCAAATAATGGCTCCAATTAATCCTGCAAGAATTATATCAACACTGGAAAATTCTGGTTGAATTATACCTTTGCCAACTGTCGCTGCTACGGCTGTTCCAAAAATAAATGGGCCGGCCATGTTTCCTAACGCTGCTATACCAACAGCATGTATTGGCCGCAGGACTCTCGTTCCTATTATGGTTGCTATAGAATTGGCAGAGTCATGAAAACCATTTATAAAATCAAAAGCTAGAGCAACAGCTATTGTTCCATATACGATGACGGCTAATTCTGTGGTCAAGTAGATTATTAGCTGACATGTGAATGGTATAATTTAATGTTACATGTGTTTTAAAATGCTTGAGTAAGAGATGCAGCTATCGTCAGCCTGGTAGCAATGATCCTAATGAGGAGGTGATGTCTTTAGCTACGTACTCAAACAGAGAATCGGTCATATTGACTTATATCTCCATTTTTGAAACATGGACCCAAACTGAGTTGACACAAAGTAACAAATGAGTAGAATCTAAAATGCAGTTAGCTTTATCATTTTGCTCCTTTCAATATAATGTGTATGTGTCTAAGCAACTAGATGATATCTGAGTGGGTATATGTCAATGCATCTTTATTTGCAGCTGGCTTCTCATGGTGAATCTTGGTACTAGAAACACCAATATGCAAAACCTTGCAACATCAACCATTACTCCTATTACTATCTCACCATACATAGGAAATTCAAACTCTCTTATAGTGGATTGAAAACCATGCAAAACTGCCAATATTGGTACTCCTACAATAACAAATGAGAATGCAAGTAACTTAATCTGCTCTTTTGTTGACAATGTATACTATGAAAGGAAATTGTTGTCAACTCCTATTTCATAAGAAAACGAGGTTTGGAAGTTTATTATTTCCCTTGCTAGAATAAATGAAACAAGTGTTCTGGCAAATATTGTAAAAATGTAATATACTGCTACATGATATTGATTGGGCAACCCCAAAAGAAAAAGCACAAAAGGAACCTTATATGCTTCAAATGCGAAAAACACTACTAGCGCACAGGGAACAGTTATCATGATTGTTATTGGATAATAATATTTTCTATCCTCTATGTCTTAATATTCAGTCCAATTTATTTTCTCAATAGTATTTGTCGCTAAGGTAAGACATTTGTTGTTGTGTTCCTTCAATTCTTCCTGTTTAATATTTTTGTTGGAAAGTTCGTTGTCTCGTTCCTTTAACTTTTTGTAAAAGTTATCAATGAGCTTATAGTCTTGATAGTCGTCAAATACATGGCGTCTATCATCTTGATCCTTGGATAACCATGGTTCAAGATGAAATATTTTCTGTGACAATACATTTTGTTGAAGATGGTCCCTAATAGACACAATTTCTTTGAGTATGTTGAACACAAAGGCAGATAATCCAAGTCTTCTCTTGAAACGTCTGATTCTTCTAAGTGACAAAGCTATAACAAAAGAAGCAATAGCAAAAGTTGTCGCTAGTATTATAACTTGATTTCTTATATGTGCATTAAGAAATGTTGAAGCTGTGACAACTGGAGATTCTATATTTGATTTAATGGTACTTCCTTGATCGTAGGAAGCAGTAACAACATAATTTGGAGCACAGGCCTGTACTGAAGCTGCTGCTGACGCGAGAGTAGGAGATGTGTAATTATTAATGCATCTTCCAACAGTATCTATAGCAACAGCAGAACCACTATAAAGCCTCTTTAGCTCTATTACCAATGTGCTATTAAGTTGTGAAAACGTGATATTTTCGCTTTGAAATGAGGTTCTATAGCTCGTAATATTATAATTAGGATAAGATATGCTTAATCTTAGATGAGTAGCATCGATTATCGTTGTCGCTTTTGTTGCTATTACTATTTATGCTATTATCATCATATTGTTACACATCTAGAAATACATGGGGCTGGTTGATATCAGCAACAAGATTATTGAAAACAAATAGAGTTAGGCCACTTCCTATAAGAGTAGGAATAATTTGAAATATAGAAGGTCTCCAATCAGCCAATATCTGTGCGATTGCTGAGTGCTAAATTTAATATTTTCTAAATACCATAAAGATACACTTTAATTTGTATTTAGAGTTGTGGTGATGATAGCTTAGTTGGATTAATCAGAGATTCAACCTCCAGTAAAGTTTGCTTTATCGATAGTTGATTAGGCTCCAGTCTACAGAGGACTTTGATAGCATCCATTTGAACCAGTTGTCTGCCATTGCATACTACTAGATGTT
>Ga0075434_100005591_pt1 | contig 11451 bp, 9 predicted proteins | sample RhiMethybrSRZTD3_FD_75298 | JGI IMG/M metagenome (GOLD analysis project Ga0075434, IMG submission 75298) | Populus rhizosphere microbial communities from Tennessee, USA - Rhizosphere MetaG P. TD hybrid SRZTD3 | ecosystem: Host-associated > Plants > Roots > Rhizosphere > Soil | place: USA...
CGGCCCTCCTGGTTCATCGTCACGGGAGCGACGACCGTCGAGACGCCGACCGACGCGGTCGAAGGCGTCGTCTACGGTGACGGCTCCATCGGCGGCGAGGTCCTCTGGGACCGCGACCGCTGGGGAGGCCGGTTCGTCTGGGCGCCCGGCGGGTCGCTCTCGATCGGCGCGCGGCGAACGTCCGGAGAGTCCGCGTATCTCACCGGAATCTTCGCTCTCGACCTACGCTGGTACGTCCTGCGCGTTCTCGGACTCTCGCTGACTCCGGTGCGGATCGAAGGCGGGCCGAAGATCCGCGGCAAGGACGAGCTCGACACCTCACCCGGAGTGCACGGAGCGGAGGGCAGCCAATACTACTTCCAGCCCGGCTCGCGGCTCGGCATCGCGTTCGACGCCGGGATCGTCGATCTCGTGGTCGAGGCGCCGACTCTGGCCTGGACCTCGAGCCCGTTCGCCGCCCACGAGGTCCTGAGCGTGCACCTGGGCATCCGACTGAACTGACCGGGATTCCGGGCCCTCAACTCTTTCCCGCGATCGTCTCGAACGCGCCCTGTTTTCCGCGCTCGAGGAATCGAGCGGCGTCGAACTGGCCGAAGAGGTCGATCATCGTCGCGACGAGCCCCGTCCAGCCGGTCTGATGGCTCGCGCCGATACCGGCCCCGTTGTCACCATGGAAGTACTCGTAAAAGAGGAGGTGGTCGCGCCAATGCGGATCGGTCTGGAAGGTTTCCGCTCCGCCGAACACGGGCCGCCGCCCGTCGGGACCACGCAGGAAGATCCGGACCAAACGATTGGCGATCTCCCGCGCAACCTCGAAGAGGTTCATCCGCCGGCCCGAGCCCGTCGGACACTCCACCTGGAACGTGTCCCCGTAGAACAGGTAGAAGGAGAGAAGCGCTCGAATCAGGAGCGCGTTGATCGGCATCCAGACGGGTCCCCGCCAGTTCGAATTGCCGCCGAAGACTCCCGAGTCAGACTCTGCAGGCAGATAGCCCACCCGGTACTCCTGTCCGTGGACCCGAAGGACGTACGGCTGATCGAGATGCGCGCGCGAGAGCGCCCGGATCCCGTGAGGGCTGAAGAACTCGTTCTCATCCAGCATTCGCGACAGGATGCGGCGCAGCCGGTCGGGATGGACGACGGCGAAGATCCCCCGGTCGGCTTGTCCGCGATGGCCCTCTCCCGTGGGGTGAATGCCCTCGAGCAGCTCCGGCATCCGTCGGAGCCTCTCCAGGAACTGGGCCCGAACTCTCGGCACGCGGTCCCTTTGCCAGGGTTCGATCACGGTCGTCGCGCAGATCGGCAACAATCCGACCAGCGAGCGCACTTTGAGCCGGGACGCGCTGCCGTCGGGCAGCCGGAGAACGTCGTAGTAAAAGCCGTCCTCCTCGTCCCACATCCCGTCGGTCCCGAGCTTGTTCAACGCCTTTCCGATCCAGAGAAAGTGGTCGACGAACTTGGCGGCGAGGCCCTCGTAGGTCGAATCGTAGGTGGCGATCTCGACGGCCATTTCGAGCATGTTCTGGCAGAAGAGCGCCATCCACGCGGTCCCGTCCGCCTGCTCGAGGTAGCCCCCGGTGGGCAGCGGGGCCGACCGGTCGAAGACGCCGATGTTGTCGAGCCCGAGAAAGCCGCCCTCGAAGACGCCCTTGCCGAAGCGGTCCTTGCGGTTGACCCACCAGGTGAAGTTGGCGACCAGCCGGCCGAACATCCGCTTGAGGAACTCGACGTCCCCGCGGCCGCGCAGGGTCTGTTCCATTCGATAGAGGAAGAGCGCGGCCCAGGGCTGGACGGGCGGATTGACGTCGCTGAAGTTCCATTCGTACGCCGGGACCTGACCCATGGGATGCAGATACGTTTCCCGAAGCACCAGCTCGGCCTGATCCTTGGCGAAGTCGAGGTCCACGGAAGCGAGTGCGAGTGTGTGAAACGCGAGATCCCACGCGGCATACCAGGGGTATTCCCATTTGTCCGGCATCGAGATCACGTGGTCGTTGACCATGTGGACCCATTCGCCGTTCCGCACGGCCCTCGGCGACGGGGCGAATGGGTCCGCTCCGTGCTCGTCGAGCCAGCGGTTGGCGTCGAAGAGGTAGTACTGCTTGGTCCAGAGCATCCCCGAGAGAGCCTGGCGCATCACGCGGGCCGCGTCCTCGCTCGCCACGGGCGGCACGATCTCGCGGTAGAACTCGTCGGCCTCCGAGCGCCGCCGCTCGAAGATCTCCTCGAAGCGCGCGAAAGCGTCTCCGGCCAGCGCCGTGTTGGATAGCCGCAGGCGCAGGTCCGTCTGGCCTCCGGCCTCGACGCGGACCCGATGGAGCACGGCGGCCTTGGTGCCGGTGCCTTCGGGGTTCACCGCATCCGTTCGTCCGCGGAAGAGAAATTCGTGGAACGCGTCCTTGACGAAGGGAATCGTGTTCGCCGTGCCAAAGATACGCTCGTTGTTGGTCTCGTTCTCCGTAAACAGGAAGGGCGCTTCGGCGTCCACAGTCAGCCAGAGATTCCCGAGCTCCGGATGCGACGCCTCCACGGCCCGCGTCGGTCCGGATGTCATCCGGAGAAGAGGCTTCGGACCGGCCGGTTCGAGCGACCATGTGTTGCGAAACCAGAGCGTCGGAAGCAAATGCAGGTCCGCGGGGTCCGGCCCCCGGTTGCAGGCCGTGATCCGGATCAAGATGTCCTCGGGAGTCGCTTTCGCGTACTCGACGAACACATCGAAGTAGCGATCGTCCGCGAAGACTCCGGTGTCGATCAGCTCGTACTCGGGCTCTGTACGCGGGCGCCTCCGATTTGTCTCGACCAGATCCGCGTAGGGATACGCCCGCTGCGGATATTTGTAGAGGTACTTCATGTAGGAGTGGGTCGGCGTCGCGTCGAGGTAGTAGTAGTACTCCTTGACGTCCTCGCCGTGGTTGCCCTCGGCGTTCGTCAGCCCGAACAGGCGCTCCTTCAGGATCGGATCGTTCCCGTTCCACAGGGCCAGCGCGAAGCAGAGGCGCTGCTTTTCGTCGGAGAAGCCGGCGAGCCCGTCTTCCCCCCACCGGTACGCGCGCGACCGGGCCTGATCGTGGGTGAAGTAGCTCCAGGCGTCGCCGGACTCGCTGTAGTCCTCGCGAACCGTTCCCCATTGCCGCTCCGAGAGATACGGTCCCCACTTGCGCCAGGGGATTCCCTCCTCCCGCGCATCCCGCAGCCGCATCCGTTCGCTCTGCCGCTTGGGTTTCGGCACGGCTCTCCCCTCCCCGGCGCTTTAACGCGCGCGATATCTCTCCACGGCGACCTCGAGGTTGAAGTGCATGCGCGCGCGGCCGAGCGCCTCTCCGAGAGGCGACCGCTGGACCATGGCAAGGACGTCCGGACTCAAATCCACCAGCCACAACTCGATCCCCCGTTCTCGAACCTGACTCTCCCCCTGAGTCAGCATCTTCAGGGCCGTGTACTCGAGGTCGAAGACCGCGCTCATGTCGATGGCCACGATCTTCGGGTTCGCCTCGTCGGCGAACGCTCGGATCTTCTGCCCGACACGCTCGGCGTTGGCGAAAAAGATCCGCCCCTCAGGCCGCAGGAGCAGCAGTCCCGGGAACGTCTCGTCCTCGGGATGCTCCTTCGAGCGGGGTCGAAACACGTTCGTGCCGGGCTTGCGCCCGAGGACATAGACCGGCGGATCCGCGACCTGGTACGCGAGGGCGACGAGCGAGAGGATGATGGCGATCACGATGCCCTTGAGGGTCCCCAGGGCGATGACGCCCGCGCAGGCCGCGAGTGCCCAGTAGAACTCGGTGCTGCGGACCCGCAGGATCGAGCGGAACTCGATCGGCTTGATCAACCCCACCGAGTAGACGACGACCACGGCGGCGAGCGTCGCCTGCGGCATCCGGCCGATCAGCGGCGCGAGGAACAGCATCGTCGCGAGCGTGGCGCCCGCGGTCACGACCTCCGCGAGCTGGCTGCGCGCTCCCGCCTGCCGGTTGACCGCGGTCTGCGACGTACCGCCGCCCGAGGGCATTGCCCCCAAGAAGGCCCCGGTTGCGTTTCCAAGGCCGGTCGCCACCAGCTCCCGGTTGGCGCGAGGCGGCGGCTCGTCGCTCCGGGCGAAGGCCCGCCCGGCCGCCACCGTCTCGGTGAAGCTCATCAGTGCGATGCCGACGGCCCCCGACCAGAGACCCGCGGCCAGAGATAGGTCCGGCATCGTCAGAGAAGGCAGGCCCGTCGGGATGTGCCCGACCAGCTCGACTCCCCGCTCGCTCAACCCGAAGAGGGATGCGCCCGCGATGCCGGCCGCGACCGCGACCAGCGGCGCCGGTACCCGGGGCACGTAGTGCTCGAGCCCGACCAGAATCACGATCATGGCGACCGTGACGGCGAGAGTGGGCAGAGACGTCTCCGGCAAATGTCGGACGGTCGCGGCGAGATTCTGAAAGAAGTTGCCCCGAGTGATGTGGAACCCGAGGAGCTTCGGGATCTGGTCGAGGATGATGACCACACCGATCCCGGCCTTGAAGCCCACGAGCACCGGCTCGGAGATGAAGTTGGCCACGAAGCCCAGGCGAAGGATCCCGGCCAGGATCAGGATCGCACCCACGAGGAGCGTGAGCGTCGCCAGCGCCCGAAGGTGCGCCGCCGGGTCGGCTCCCGCACCCGCCTCGGCGAGATCGGCGCCGGTCAAGATCGCGATGGTCGTCGTCGTGCTGACGGAGAGGACGTTCGAGGTGCCGAGCACGGCGTAGAGAAGCATTGGGACGAACGCCGTGTACAGGCCGACCTCGACTGGGACACCCGCGATCGTGGCGTAGGCCATCGCTTTGGGAATGACGACTGCCGCGGCCGTCAGGCCTGCGACGACGTCGGGCTTCGACCAGTCCTTACGATAGCCGAGCAGCCAGCCCGGCAGAACGCTCACGCGTCTACTTCTCCGAGAGGAGCGCCTTGCGCACCCGCGCCAGCTCCGCGCGCTTCTCCTTGTCGACCTTCGGATACTTGAGGTTCAGCGACGCCAGCGCTTCGATGACGGCCGCCGCGACCACGATCCTCGTGAACCACTTGTTGTCGGCGGGGACGACGTACCACGGCGATCGCTTCGAGGAGGTGTTGCGGATCATGTCCTCGTACGCGCGCATGTAGTCCTTCCAGAATCCCCGCTCCTGCGCGTCCGCCGCCGAGAACTTCCAGTTCTTGGCGGGGTTCTCGATCCGCTCGAGGAAACGCCGTTTCTGCTCCTTGCGCGAGACGTGCAGGAAGAACTTCCGGACCACGACGCCGTTGTTCTCGAGGTACCTCTCCCACCCGCGGATGTCGCGAAAGCGCTCAGACCAGATGTCCTTCGTGACGAGCTCGGCCGGAAGCTTCTGCTTCGCGAGCAGCTCCGGGTGCACGCGCACGACGAGCGCCTCTTCGTAGTAGGAGCGGTTGAAGATGCCGATCCGGCCGCGTTCGGGCAGCAGCTTCGCGCACCGCCACAGGAAGTCGTGGTCGAGGTCTTCGGACGACGGCGCCTTGAACGACACGACCTGGCAGCCCTGCGGATTGATGCCGGACATGACGTGTTTGATCGCGCCGTCCTTTCCGGCCGCGTCCATCGCCTGGAAGATCAGGAGCAGGGCCCAGCGGTCCTGGGCGTAGAGCATGTCCTGCAGCTTGGCGAGGACCTCGATGCCGTGCCGGAGCGCCTCCTTGGCGGCGGGCTTGTCTTCGGCCTTGAGCCACGCCGTGTCTCCCGGGTCCACGTCGTCGAGGCGGAATTTCTCGCCGTCCTTGATCCGGTAGAGGCGCGCCAGCTTTTGCGCCCGGTCGACGAGCTCTCCGAGCGTCAGCTCGGGAAAAACCTCTTTCCGATCCTCCGGGCCGTCTTTCGCCACGTCGTCCTCCTGCTGTTCTCCTGCGGCCACCGTCTCGTGATTCACTCGGTGGACGCGCCGCCAATGCTAGTGCAGGACACCGGAGGCCCGGGCGGATTTGCCGAAACCGGGCACTTGGGCTATGTCTGTGCCGAGGAAACCTTGAGTTCCGTCCGCAAAGATCTACTCCGCAACCCCCTGAACTGGCTCCTCGTCTTCGTGCCCGTCGTGCTGATCGCCGAGCACCTCCGACCCGAATCCCACACACTGCTCTTCGTCCTCTCGGTCGTGGCCATCGTGCCGCTGGCGGGGTTGCTCAGCCATGCGACGGAGAGCATCGCGGCCAAGACGGGCGACGCCGTGGGCGGGCTCCTGAACGCGACGCTCGGCAATCTGACCGAGCTCGTGATCGCGATCACGGCTCTGAAAGCGGGGATGCTCGATCTCGTCAAAGCATCGGTGACGGGCGCGGTCGTCACCAACAGCCTCTTCATGCTGGGAGGCTCGTTCCTTCTCGGCGGCCTCAAGCACCGCGTCCAGGAGTTCAACCCGCGGAACGCGCGCGTCCAGGCGAGCATGCTTCTGCTGGCGACGATCGCGCTGGTGATTCCGTCGGCCGTGGCCCGCGTCGACCGCCTCAACGTTCCTTCCTTCACGCTGCCGCTCTCGCTCAGTCTCAGCTTCATCCTGCTGGTGACGTACGGGCTGAGCCTCTTCTTTTCGCTCAAGACGCACCGGGACTTCTTCGCGAGCGCGGAGGGCGGGGAGCACGAGGAGCCATGGCCGCTTCCGGCCGCGCTCGTGACGCTGATCGTCGCCACGGTCTGCATCGCCCTCGTCAGCGAGATCTTCGTCGGTGCGGTTCAGGAGGCCTCGCTCGCCTTCGGGATGTCGAGAGCTTTCGTGGGCTTCATCGTGGTGTCTCTCGTCGGCGCCGCAGCCGAGATCATGGCCGCGTTCTCGGGGGCTCTCAAGAACCGGCTGGATCTTTCGGTCGGAATCGCGATGGGCAGCTCCGTGCAGATCGCTCTCTTCGTGGCGCCCGTCCTGCTCTTGCTGAGCTACGCGGTCTCACCTACGCCGATGGACCTGAATTTCGGCGGCGCGCAGGTACTCATGGTCCTGTTGACCACTTTGACGGTCACCGGTGTCGTCTCGGGTGGACAATCCGCGTGGTATTCGGGCGTGCAGCTGCTCGCGGTGTACGCGGTTTTTGCGGTGACGCTCTACCTCATTCCCAACTGACGGCGATAGTCTTCGCTCAGCGAATCGTCCCGGAGGTGGAGATGCTTTCTCTGTGCGCCTTCCGAGCCCGACTCTCGGGATTTCTTGGGTGCGCGCTCGTGGCAACGCTGTGCGCATTCATGGTCGCGCCCTCCGTCACCGCGCAGCAGCCGCCTCAGGCGCCGACGACGCCGTCCGCATCCGCTCCGGAGCAGGCGTCCAAACTCACGGGCGATCAGCTCGAGTCCCTGGTCGCGCCGATCGCTTTGTATCCGGACCCGTTGCTCGCCCAGGTCCTCGTGGCTTCGACGTATCCGCTCGACGTCGTCCAGGCCCAGCAGTGGCTGGCGAAGAACTCGAGCCTCAAGGGCGACGCGCTGGTGAAGGCCGCCGAGCAGCAATCCTGGGATCCGAGCGTCCAGGCGCTCGTGTCGATTCCCGAAGCACTCAAGGTCCTCAACGAAAACATCAAGTGGACCGTGGACCTGGGAGACGCGTTCCTCGCGCAGCAGAGCGAGGTCATGGACGCGGTGCAGCGGCTGCGCGCGAAGGCCAAGGACTCCGGCAAGCTGGCGTCCAACGAACAGCAGACCGTCGAGACGAAGGTGGTCGAGCAGAAGACCGTCGTCGTGATCGAGCCTGCGAGCACCGAGGTGGTGTACGTCCCGAGCTACAGCCCGACCGTGATCTGGGGACCGCTCTACTACCCCTATCCGCCGCTCTACTATCCGCCCTATTACGGAGGCGCGTGGATCGGATTCGGCGTCGGAATCGCCGTCGGCATCGGGATCGCCGGCGGATGGGGATGGGGCTGCGGCTGGGGCGGCAACAACACCATCAACATCAACAACAACAACAACTACGTCAATCACCGCAACAACCAGAACGGCACCAACCGGACCGGCAACAGCAACTGGCAGCACAACGCGAAGCAGCGAGGCGGCGCACCGTACAAGGACCGGGCCACGGCCAGCAAGTATGGCGGCGGAACTCGCAGCGACCGGCAGGCCCAGACGCGGCAGGCTCAAAATCGCGCCGGCGCGGGCGCTTCGAATCGTGCTTCCGGCGGCTTCGATCGGGGAGGCGCCAGCGGCAACCGCGGAGGAGCCGGCAGCTTCGACCGCGGCGGTTCGAGCGGGAGCCGCGGCGGCGGCGGCAACTTCGGTTCGAGCTCTCGGGCCGGCTCCAGCGCGTTCGGAGGCTCCTCGAGCGGCAGCCGCGCCCGTTCTTCGAGCTCTCGCGGATCCTCGAGCATGGGCGGCATGTCCCGCGGAGGCGGAGGGATGTCGCGCGGCGGCGGCGGCGGACGGCGGCGGTAAGGGGGAGAGCATGACGACCCACGTGATCGGCAGAAAGTCTTCACTCGTGTTCGCTTGGGCGATGATGACGATCGCCCTCGGCACGCGTGCCGCCGAACCCGTACCGGGGCCGCGGACGTTCGACACGGCGCGGCAGGCGGCCGATGCCCTCGTCCAGGCCGCCGCGGCTAACGACGTCGCGGCCATCGTCGCGATGTTCGGTCCGAATGGAAAAGACATCGTCCCGTCGGGGGACCCGGTCGAAGACAAGAACGACCTGGCGCGGTTCGTCGAAAGGGCCACGGAGAACATGGACGTCTCGCTCAAGCCCGGCCGGCCCGTCGAGGCCGTTCTGACCGTCGGCAACGACGACTGGCCCATGCCTGTGCCGCTGGTCCGTAACGCAAACGGGAAGTGGTACTTCGACGCGAAGCAGGGCCGCCAGGAGATCCTCTCCCGCCGCATCGGCGGAAACGAGCTTGATGCGATCGCACTCCTGCGCGACTACGTCGACGCGCAGGAGGAGTACGCCTCCGAGGACCGCGATGGGAGCGGCATCAACCAGTACGCGCAGAAGGCGATCAGCACGCCCGGCAAACACGACGGCTTGTCCTGGTGGAACGCGGACAAGACCCCCGGCGGTCCCCTCGGAGAAGAAGTGGCCAAGGCGCTCGCGGCCGGTTACACCAGCAAGACGGAGCCCTACAACGGCTACTACTTCCGGATGCTGGCCGCGCAGGGACCCGCTGCGCGGTTAGGCGCCCGCGACTACGTCGTCAAAGGAATGATGATCGGAGGCTTCGCGGCCATCGCCTGGCCGGCGAACTATGGTGTGACCGGCATCCAGACGTTTGTGGTCAACAACGACGGCGACGTGTACCAGAAGGACCTGGGGCCCGAGACCGCGAAGATCGCGCCGAGCATCAAGGCATTCAATCCGGACAAGACCTGGATCATCACGGAAGACGCCGAGTAACGTGACGTCCGCTGCGAGCCCGGCCCCGGAACCGACGCGGGCCGGAATCCGTGTGCTCGATCCGGGCGAGCGGCTCTCGGAGATCCTGTTCGGCCTGATCATGGTCCTGACCTTCACCGGCGCTTTGTCGGCGGCGGAAAGCGGTCGCGCCGAAGTGCGCACGATGTTGATCGGCGCGGTCGGCTGCAACCTCGCCTGGGGGATCATCGACGCGATCTTCTACCTGATGGGGGCGTTCGGCCATCGCGGCCACGGCGCCCTGGCGCTGCGTGGGCTCCGCGGAGAGGTCGACGCGAAGACGGGCAGCGCGATGGTCGCCGAGGCTCTGCCGCCGCTGATCGCTTCGGTCCTGCGCCCCGAAGAGCTGGACTCGATCCGACAGCGCCTGGCCTCGTTGCCCGAGGCCGCCCGACGACGTTCCCTCGGGCGTGAAGACTATTTGGGAGCGCTCGGGGTTTTCTTGTTGGTCTTCCTCTCGACGTTCCCGGTCGTCGTCCCGTTTCTGCTGATTCCCGACGCCCACCGCGCTCTGCGCGTCTCCAACACGGTCGCGATCGCCCTCCTCTTTCTGTGTGGCTACCGCCTCGGCCGATACGCGGGCTATTCGCCCTGGCTGACCGGTTTCGCCATGGTCGCCATCGGCCTCGCTCTCGTCGCGATCACGATCGCGCTCGGCGGATGAGTTTCGCCGGCCGGCTCGCGCTGGCGGCCCTGCTCCTTCTTCCCGGCGCCGCACGAGCGCAAGAGGAGCCGACCGCCGAGGCGCCCGCCGAAGAGAAGACGGCCTGGGAATTCAACGCCAGCGTCTACGGCTACTTCATTCCCGAGGACACCGACTACGGACAGCCGACCGTGACAGCGGACCACGGCGCACTGCATCTGGAGGCCCGCTACAACTACGAGGGCATCGACACCGGCTCCGTCTGGGTCGGCTGGAACTTCGGCTTCGGCGAGAAGCTGCGGCTGGACGCGACGCTGATGGCGGGAGGAGTCTTCGGCGACACGAGCGGCGTCGCACCCGGGTATCACCTCACGGTCTCGTACGGCGACTTCGAGCTCTACAGCGAGGGCGAGTACGTCATCGACGTCGAGGATTCGTCGAACAACTTCCTCTACAACTGGGCGCAGCTCGGTTACTCGCCCTTCGAATGGCTGACGGTCGGTTTTGCCGCCCAGCGCACGCGGACCTACGAGACGGGGCTCGACGTTCAGCGAGGACCCTACGTCGGCTTCACCTACAAGAACGTGTCGCTGGCGGTCTACGTCTTCAACGCCGACGCGCAGTCGCCCACAGTCGTCACTTCGCTCGCCGTCTCTTTCTAGCGCCGCGCCCGGAGGAGCCGATTGACCGGCCCTCGAAGAACGACGTACGGCACGAAGGCGAGCAGCGCCGCCACGATCAGGGCATCGACGGGATGGAAGGCGTGGAGCACCGCCGCCTGGTACACGAGATCGATGGCCACGGCGGCCACGAGGACCCGGCCGACGTCGCGCCAGCCCTCTCTCAGAAGGTCCGGTCGGCGTTGACCGTGGGCGAAGACGGACCAGAGGTAGGGGGTTCGTCCGTCTCGCACATCGCGCAAGCCCGCGCGGACCGCGAAGAACGCAGCCACGGCCGGCTGGAGGACGAGCCGGAACTTCATCGGGCCGCTGACCCTGCCGATCAGGTCCTGCCAGAATCGGGCGAGGTATTCGTCGATCGGGACCTCCGGATCGAAACGGATCCTCTCACGTCCGCGGCTCGTCACTACAATCACGGCCGTGCCGCACATCCTCGCACTCGACCAAGGGACGAGCAGCTCGCGCGCCATCGTCTTCGATGCGATGGGCCGGCCTCTCGGAATTGCGCAGAGAGCTCTTCCTCCCCTCTTTCCGCAGCCGGGCCATGTCGAGCACGACGCCGAGGCGATCTGGACGACGACGCGGGACGCCGCACACGAGGCGCTGACGCAGGCGGGCATCGCGGCAGCAGCGCTCGCCGCTGTCGGCATTGCGAACCAGCGCGAGACGATCGTCCTCTGGGACCGCGCGACCGGGCGTCCCGTCCACAACGCGATCGTGTGGCAGGACCGGCGTACGGCGGACGCTCTCGCGAAGATGCGACAGCGGGGCGTCGAGA
>Ga0075434_100005592_pt1 | contig 11449 bp, 13 predicted proteins | sample RhiMethybrSRZTD3_FD_75298 | JGI IMG/M metagenome (GOLD analysis project Ga0075434, IMG submission 75298) | Populus rhizosphere microbial communities from Tennessee, USA - Rhizosphere MetaG P. TD hybrid SRZTD3 | ecosystem: Host-associated > Plants > Roots > Rhizosphere > Soil | place: USA...
CTCTGACGATCCCGCTGGCTAACCCCGCAGGGCCTGGTATGCGTGTGCGCCGCGACGGTGACCCACTCTATGTGTGGCTTTGGTGTTGCTGACCCGCGAAAAATTCTGGGCACCGGGTCCGTGGCCCAGTCTATGAGCCGTTGTATCAAATCGATGAGCGCGACCCGATGAGCGATTGGTTCGCCGACCGTTGGTCAGACCCTGGGAACGATCTTGACCCGCGCCTCGTGCACCGCCTTGAGCCGCTCAGCCTCTTGCTGGGGATCTCCAACGCCAGCGATGCCGAGCGAAATCACACACGCCAGTGCCGACTCGCGCTCTGGTTCGTTGGCAAGCTTGACCACATGCTAGTTGATCATGACTGACCGTTTACCGTCGGCACAGTGTGAATGATCTTCGCTTCGATCTCGTCAAGATCGACTCGAATCAGCCGGGGCCCGACGCGATAGGCATGGATCTTGCCCCTAGAAATCCAACGGCGAATAGTCTGCCGCGACACGCCGTAATGCTCGGCAGCAGCAGCAATGGAAACCATTTTGGCCATGCAGGAACTCTCTTTCTGGGAGGCAAGACATCTTGATCTTTTTCTCCCCAACGTGAGTCCCTTACCAAATACCGTAGCAGCTATACATGGGTACTCAAGAGCACCAGCCTTTATTGCGCGACCTTGATCATCTCTGACATGCGCCGCGCAATCGCATCGTCGCGACCTTGCGCGACGTGCTGGTACCGAATCGCCATGGCCGGTGTCGTATGCCCCAGTCGGCCCATAAGCTCGGCAATAGTTGCGCCGCTCTGCGCAGCCATAACTGCGCCGGTGTGCCTCAAATCGTGGAAACGGAGATCATCGCGACCGGCAGCCTTGCGCGCCCGCTCCCAATGCTTTTGGAAGGCCCCGCCGGGCCCGATTTGGTCACCGTTGACGGTCGAGAAAAGTAAGGCGTCCTTGCCCCAGCCAACATGATCTTGCAGGTGCTGCCGGACAGTCGGCACCAGGTGCGGCGGGATCGCAACATCACGGATGCCAGCAGCCGACTTGGGAGCGCCAATAGTCGGCTGGCCGTCGATCCAGGTCACCCCGCGCGTCACCCGCACTCGAGCATGGCGCAGGTCAAGATCACCACGCCGCAGCTCGGTCAACTCACCGAAGCGCAGCGCACACCACGACGCGAACAAGATCATTAGCCGGTATCGCTCCGGCATGCTGTCCATGATCACCTCGAGTTGTGCCATGGTTGCCGGTTCGATTCGGTGCCTGCGAGTCGTGCTGGACGCGGCGCGAATGTGGCACGGGTTAACCGATATCAATCCATCGATCACGGCACTGCCCAAGATGGTGCGCAGGAGGGCGTACGCATGCGCTCTAGCTGTCGGCTGACTGGCATCCTGCACGGCCTGCCACCTACGGATGTCGGCCGCTGTGAGGCTCGCCAAGAGCTTGCTGCCGAGGGTCGGCAGAATCCGCCGATCGAGTAAGCCACGATATAGCGCGCGGGTACGCGGCTTAAGGTCACGATCAGCGAGCCACAGGTCTGCGTAGGCAGTGAGCGTCAAGCGTGACGGTTTGGCGTTTTCGGGGCGTGGGTCCCACTTACCTTTTCTGATCTTGGTCTGCTGCTCCGCCAGAAACGCGTTGGCGTCACCCCGAGTCTCAAATGTGGTTGGCGCGGTATGGCGCTTGCCGTTGGGCGCGATGTAGCTCGCTTGGAACCTGCCCGAGCGCTCTCGATGAATTTTGCCGAAGCTCCGTCGCGGTCGACGGGTGTCAGTGTTCGGCATTGGCACCTCTCGGCTTGGGTCGCGCACCCTAAACGCACCCTAACGATTGTAAGCCCATAATTATGCGTGAACACCTGTGGGTGCTGTACTTTCCTTGCATGCAACGGAAACTGAGCACATGTGACCACTTATGAGCACCTATGGATATTGCAATATCGCAGGTTCAAATCCTGTCACCCCGACACTGGAACGCATGGTCAGATACACATTGAGATCCTGAACCCGAGCGTTCAAGCTGCAGTACAGCAGCGCATGTCAGTGTAAGGCGTCTCCAAGTCGCCGCAGGGCGTCACGTGTAGCCGCCGAGCTGGCATTGGCGTAGATCTCCATCGTCACCGCTTGATCTGCACGCCGCAGGAAGCCTCGTCGGCTAACGCCTTTTGCGCCGCCCGCAAATCGCGCATGATGGTCGGCGTGAGGTGGGCCGTTGGGATGGCGCTGGAGCGACCTGCTGTACCGTGCGACCTGCTCCGCGCCGGCCTGGACGCGGAGCAGGACGGTCTCGCCCTGATCTCGGCCGACACACGCTTGACGTGGAGGGCGCTCGACGACCTGAGCGGCAGGCTCGCGGGGAACCTGCTCGCGTTGGGACTGGAGCCTGGCGACCGCGTCGCGTCCCTGATGCCCAATCGTCCGGCTCTCGTCGTCCACTACCTCGCGTGCTTTAAGGCCGGACTGGTCGCTACTCCCCTCAACTACCGCTACATGGCCCCGGAGATCGACTATGCGCTGCAGGTCAGCAAGGCCCGCGCGTTGCTCGCGCACGCGGAGCGCGGGCAGGATCTGGCCGCCAGCGAGCTCGCCGGGCGCTTGCCATTGGGGCGAATCAGCTACGGGGCGGGGGACGGACAAGGTCCGACGTTCGAGGATCTCGTCGGGGGAGACGAGCCTCCAGCACAGCTCGCGCCTCCTTCGTCGTCGGCTCCTGCCGTCATGTTTTTCACGTCGGGCAGCACCGGACGCCCGAAAGGCGTGACGCACACACACGAGACACTCGGCTGGATGCTGGCGGCGGCAGCGGCCGGGCTCGAGCTCACGCCCGCCGATCGTCTCCTCGCCGGTTCTTCACTTTCCCACCTAGGCGCGTTCTATGTCTCCTTCAGCGCGCTCAGCGCCGGCGCCGGCATCGTCGTGGCGCGGACGTTCGACGGAGACGAGCTGCTGCCTCTACTTCGCGACGTCCGCCCGACAGTGCTATCGATGCTTCCCTCCGCGCTCTTCGCGCTGACCCGGGATCACGGTGCCTCTCACGAGGACTTCGCGTCGCTGCGGCTCTGCCGCGCGGCTGGGGACACCGTGTCCGCCGAGCTCGAGCGGGAGTTCACGGAGCTGAGCGGTTTCTCGATTGACGAGGCCTACGGCATGACGGAGGTCGGGCTTGCGACGTTGAGCCCACCTGATCGGATCAAGCTCGGCTCCGTCGGGCAGGTCGCTCCTGGTGTTTCGCTCTCGATCCGGAGCGAACAAGGAGAGGAGCTACCGGTTGGTGGCGAAGGGCGCCTGTGGGTGAAGACGCGCGCCGCCACCGTCGGCTACTGGGACGATCCGGCAGCGACGGAGGCCGCCTTTCGCGATGGGTGGCTCGACTCGGGCGACGTCATGCGGGTCGACGACGACGGCTACTTCTACTTCCGGGGGCGCAAGAAGCAGATCATCGTCCACGACGGCTCGAACATCAGCCCGCAGGAGATCGAAGGCGTCCTGGTCGAGCACGAGAGCGTGGAGAGCGCGGCGGTGATCGGGATCCACGACCTCGTCCACGGCGAGAACGTCCGCGCCTACATCACGTTCAAGGAAGGTGCCGACCGGCCCACGAGCCAGGAACTGATCCGCTTCGCTCGGAGCAAAGTGGGCTACAAGGCGCCCGACGAGATCGTCGTCCTCGACCGGATGCCGTTCACCGCGACAGGGAAAGTGGACCGGACCGGCCTGAAGCGAATGGCCGAGGCGAATCTCACCCGCACGGCAGGCGGCTAGGTCCCTGCTGCTCGGTGACGTCCACGTGGCGCTCGGCGATGCACGCCTCCGCCCAGTGCTCCGCGAGCACGACGACGCAATCGGCGTCCACGTCCACCGTCAGCTCGATCCACAACTGGTGCACTGACATTGCCGAGTGGTCGGACAGCCCATGGACCAAACCAGAAGAGCCGACGCATCGCATTCTCCAGTTTGCTCAACGGGTGACTTTGCAGGTGTGCACCCGCGCGTCTCAGCTCGACCGGCCGCGCGAGCCTTCAGATGCCGAGGCCTCTGGTTGCTCCGTGCTCGGTGACTGACGTGGGAATCACGCGGCCGTCGTCGTTGCGCTCGCACTCGATGTAGTGCCTTCCTCAAGGAAAGCTCTTGCTGACGGCCCGGTCCGGTGGGCCACTCCGGCAGTCAGCCGAGCAGGGTCAAGCCGTGACCGTTACGTCGTCGGCCGCTTGCACTCTCGCCTCGACCTGAAGCACGCCGTCGGACCGGCCTGGCAGGGCTGCATCCAGGTCCGGTCGATGTGGCTTTTCGAAGGGCGCTGCAGGCCCGGTCGCGTCTGCCAGATAGCGCATCGCATCGGGGACCTTGTCGATGACCGCCTCGAGGTGATTGATACATGTCATCCGCATCGTGTCGTGCGTAAGCTGCTTCAGCCGCACCTCAAGGTCGTCCGGGCTGGCGGTCGAGCAATAGCCCACCGGGAAATGCGCTGAATTTTGGGGCAAGGCCATCCGAGCCCGGTTCGACTTGAGCAACAGATGATCGTGGAGCGAGATCGGCCAGAATTGCTTGCGATCGCGGAAGCGGTACTTGGCATTGGCCAGGAAGGCGGGCTGGAACTCCTCGAACAGCTGCTCCATGACCGGTCGCAGCAGCGGATAGATCACGTGATGAGCCGTGAAGAAGCGCTCTGCCGTGTAGCCCAGCATCTCGGCACCCACCAGCTTGTTGTAGGCGTTGAAAGCGATCCCGTTATCAAGCAGCTCCGTCCAACTGGTCCAGCGGCCGCGAAGGTTGACTTTGCCCCCTCTTGAGAAGAAGTCCGTAGGCTTCACCGGGCCGACGAGCATCATGTCGTCGTTGAAGTAGAGGAAGCGATCGGCCAGGCCCTCGATCCGCCACAACATGGTTTCGATAGCCAGTGAGTTGAACGTAGGCAACAACTGCTCGTAGCCGCGGAAGATCTCGCGATGATCAACAATGCGGATGTTATAACGCTCGGCCCGGCGACGAGCGATCGAGGCGGGAACTTGATCATCAGTGACTAGCCAAATGGTGCGTACCCACGGCGCGTAATTGTGGATTGAGCGCAAGCAATAGCGGATCTCATCGTTGTCGGAAAAGCGCTGCGCATTGACGGCCAGCCGCTCGGGCTTAGTATCCCGGCCGGAATCGGCGAGATACCGGCGGCGCTTGACGCGATGCTTTCGATGCCGCCCATCAACCCAGGCGATTACCACATCCACGGGGCCCTTGTCGCCAATTGAGGTCGCTAGGGACCGCGCAAGCATCCTTCCGCGGCTGAAGACCTTGGACAGCACCGGCTCAGGTCTGGCGATGATCAAACACCCTGTTGATCATCGTATGGTCCCGCCCTCACGCCGGTCCCCGAGCTGCGGCCACGTACATTCCTCACGATGTGGCATCATCCCGCAGATTTGTCACGCAAAGGGCCTGTCCCACAGATTCCCGGCCCATCAGTGCATTGCATGGCAGGCAGGCGCGCGCTCGCAGCCCCGTAGCCGGGCTGGCCAAATCAGCGGTAGCCACATGCGCCATTCGTCAGTCTGAAACGTCCTTTAGCTGCCCGGGCAGGCCTCATCGAGGGTGGAGGACAGCGCCTTTGTGGCAGTGGCGACCTGCAGGAGTGCTGCCGCAATCGCGGGCGCCTTCTCTTTGAGATTGTCGGTAGTCAGGCCACTCGTTGCCGTCTGCAAGTCCCCGAACGCCGCTTTGACCTGCTGCACGCTGGGCTGGAGGACCGGCGATGCCGATGCCTCTGCCTTGTCGAGGTTCGCCTTGACGTTGGCAATCGCGGTCGTCAGGGCCGCGACGCCGTCCTGTGTGGGTTTGACCTGCGTAAGCGCGGTCAGCGAGGACTTGAGTGCCGCGACATCAGCGCACGCCGTCGTGGAAGGCGAGGCAGTTGTCTCTGTCGCTGTCGTTGGGGCAGCGGCGGTAGCGGTTGGACCCGCTTGACTTGGCGCTGAACTTGTGCCGCAGCTCGTCAAGATGCACAGCAAGGAAACGGCCGCGACCGTACCGAAGGAAAATCGGCGTCCTGGGTGGAGTCGCATCTTTGGTGTTCTCCTGAGGATGGCGGGACGGCGCCACGCTACACCCCTGTCAGCGCGACGACGCGGGGTTCTTTCCACTGGCGCGGACCCGGCCAAGTCATCTCGTGGTCGTCAAGTCGTGGCAAGAAGTTCTCTCGGCACCAAGCGTCTAGGAGGCTAGATCTACTCCGGCGGAGGATACTGTCCATATCCAGAACGCGCGTCGCGCGGGCGGGCAGGCTACGGGGTCGCAGAGGAGTAGTCATGTTTGAAGGAATCGGCGTCTTTGACGTCATCGGGACGATCATCTTTGGAGCAGTGATCGGCGTGCTCGCGCGGATCGTCATACCAGGCAAGCAAGCGTACGGATGGATTGTGACGGTCTTGCTTGGCATTGGCGGCGCCTTGATCGGTTACTGGGTGTGGGGGCTTCTCGGCGGCAGCAACACCTTCGGCATCGATTGGATCAGGTGGGTGATCAGCGTAGCTGGCGCGGCGATCTTGAGCTTTGCCTATACCGCGATCACACGCAAAGGCAAGAGCGACACCACCACAACTATTTAGGCCTTCACGCCCGGGCGCGCTTTCGTCTGTCGGTCGCTCCGACTGTCGGTGACGCTTGATTAGCGTTGTCGCCTTGATGCAGCTTCTGCTCCGCGATCTTCTGCTCCGCGATCGCCTGCTCTAGCCTCTGACGGACATGCTTCGCCCGCTCGCGAGCGTTTGGGGCTTCATCCGACATGCCCTCACCTTCGAACAGGATCGCAGCCTTTCGTGCGTTTCGATCGCCCGCTGGTGAGCGGCAATCTCACGCCTGTGGACGTCGATCGAACGTATGCGGGCGACGCTCTCACGTCGCCTGGCTGCGTCAGCCTCGACGTCAGCCTTCCGAATGTCGGCCGGGTTACTCACGTCGGAATCAAACTGCGACGTCTCGTCAGATGCCCGATCGGCGTGACCAAGTAGCCTTAACCGACTCACCGCGTTGGACAACTCTCCCGTAATTCGTGTGATGTCCTCTAGATCACGTGCGGCTCCCTGAAGCATCCGGTCCATCTCATAGAGAGCATCGACTCCCCGCAAGAAGTCTTCGTTGATCTGCGCATGCCTCCGGCGCACCTGTATCACAAGCGCGTCGATTCGGTCCATCTCGGTGTCGAACTGCAGCCTGGAAAGTGACTGCGCATCGATATCGGCGGGCGCTGAGTCGCTGGATCCTTCATCCGAGGATGGCATGTTCATCGCTCCCTTCGGGTCGGGAGGCTGCCCGCTCCGCAAAGTTCCTGCGGTACACCCCCGCGTATGACCGCCAAACCATGTGATGGCACCGGTGGGCCTTTCCGACGAACACGTACCTGAGGTCAACGCGGCGTTCGTGGGACCGTACGGACGGCAAGACGGCGTACATCATTGGCCGCACTGACTCTGGGCAGCCCTGTTGGCGGTCGCAAGGGTAGAACCGTGATCATTGTGGGAAGCATCACAGACTGGAAAGGTCTGCCAGTCCTGGATCGAGATGGTTCGAAGATCGGTTCCATGGAGGCTGTCTACTTCGATACGTCCACTGACGAGCCTGTATTCATCACGGTGAAGGTGGGCTCGAGTCTGGAGTTTGTCCCCCTTGCCGATGCTGTGGTATCGCCCAAGGAGGTGCGGGTAGCCGTTGACAAGAAGTTGGGCTAAGGACGCTCCATCGATCGAGAGGGATGGGCAGCTCGAATCGGCCATGGAACCCGCTGTGTGTGAGCACAACGGGCTTGCGTACTCGCAAGGCGCGCGTCGGCGAGCGCCGGTTGGGGCGCCGCTGAACAACCTGCCTGCCAGTCCCAGGGCGATCGCACCGCGATCGTTAACGCTGCGCAGATCAGCAGCCTTACGCGTCCTCTTCCTCCGCTTCAAGCTCAGCCTCTAGCTCGGCTTCGGCAATGGCGATATCGATCACGAAGCCGAGAGCGTCGGTGATCTTTCCAGCCGCTGACACCACTCGCGGCGTACCGACAATCGGGGCTATCGCGATCAAGAGACCTTGCACGTCCTCAACTGTCAGCCCCACTTCCGCGGATGGCTCGAAATTCAACACATATGACGTAGCCGGAGCATCGATTGCCACGAGTGCAGCCAGCCGGGCAAGCATGTGCTCGCGCGCGTCCAAGGTGCCTCGGGCCACCGACACAGCGGTGATCTCGGCAAGGGTGTTGAGTACGGGTTGGTCCTCTGGCATGGTGCACCTGCTCTCATGTGATTGGGATGGACGGGTACTGCACTGGTACAGGCAGACAATCCTGTCAGCACCTGACCCGTTCGCCACCACACTCGGGTACTCGCGTCGGTGTGTCGCGGCGCGGCTGGAAAGAAGAAATCGCGTTCCGTCGGCTCACCAAGCGCAGGCCAACCGGTATCTAGCGATCACCGTTGGGGGGAGGAGGGTGATCTCTGAATGATCTTCGCTCGATCTCGTCAAGATCAACTCGAGTTAGCCGGACCGAGGCTATGGATCGGCAAGGATCGGAAAGACTTCGCACACGCTCGCCCGCATGGGCGAGCTACCGCTGATGGGATCGCTGCGGTTTGAGGCAGCACGACATTGAGGTTCGCGCCATCGGGGCCATACGGCGGGTAGCCACGTAATCCGAGCTCATCACAGCCCGCCACCAGCCATGCTGGCCGAAGACGACTTGGGAGTCGAGAGATGCGTTGAGCTTCGCCCGCGCACGGACGCTGCCAGCGGGGTCTCCAGGGAGACCCAATCACCCGCCCTGATGCCCCGGCGATCGGCGGTGGACGGGTGCATCTCAACCAGAGGATCAGGTGCACTCTTGCGCAGGGCGGCCACCTGCCGATGCTGGGGTTTCGCAGAAGCACACCTGACTGGCACAGCTCCTCAGCGATCTGTCACCCGGTCTGGCCACTGCCAACGACGAGCACCCGTCCTGCCGGGATTCCCGCCGGGTTCCGATATTCCTCGGCGTCGATGACGGCCAGATCGTCCGGAAATACCCCGCCGAACGTTGGCCGGTGCGGGCGCTGGTATGCGCCGGTGCAGACGACCACCGTGTTGGCGGACGGCACTGATGATCGAACATCCCGATATCGCTGCTGATGCCCGGCCGCGTTCCCCGATACCCTCCCTCCATGAAATTCCCACAGGTGCAGCCGTTTCCCGATGACGCGTTCACTCGAGTGCTCTGTGTCGTGGCCCACCCGGACGACGTGGAATATGGCACGGCGTCTGCGGTCGCCGCCTGGACGGCGAAAGGCATCCAGGTCGCCTATCTGCTGCTGACGAAAGGCGAAGCCGGCATCGACACAATGGACCCGAAGGCCACAGCGGAGTTGCGGGTACGGGAGCAGATCAAGGGATCACACGAGGTCGGCGTCACTCAGGTCGACTTCCTGGAGTATCCCGACGGAGTACTTGAGTACAGCATCGCGATGCGCCGCGATATCGCGCGGGCGATCCGGTCGTTTCGTCCAGACGCGCTAGTGGTGACTGCTTGGGACGTCGAATTCCCGATCGGCTTGAACCAAGCGGATCATCGAGTCGCCGGGTTGGCGGCAGTCGACGCGATGCGTGACGCGGCGAACCGATGGGTTTTTCCCGAGCTGCTCGGCGAAGGACTCCAGCCGCATTCGACTCGGTGGCTGATCACGAACGGATTCGAGAATGCAACGCACGGCGTCGACATCAGCGGTGAACCGCTCGAGCGCGGCATTGCCTCCCTCGAGGCGCATGCGGAGTATCTGGCTGCGATCCCAGACCATCCCACACCGCGCGACATGATCTCAGGTTTCACCGGACTACAGGGCAAGTCGATGGCTGTCGCACATGCGGTGCTGTTTCGAGCTTGGGATTCCCAGGCCCGTCCAGCAGTCTTGGAGGAAATACAGGCAGCTCAAGAAGTATCCTCGGCGGCGGACTAGCTTCCGGCTGATCATCATTGCCGAGCTGATGAAGCGATCGCAGCTGAATTGATCTTGCTACCACACCGGCTGAGGATTGATCAACGGATCGTATAGCCGCCGTCGACCAGCAGATCCATGCCGTTGATCATTTTCGCCGCATCACTGGCGAGGAAGACAGCGACGGCAGCAATTTCCTCGGGTTCGGCAAAACGGCCAGCCGGAATCTGTGCTTTCAGCGCCTCACCTTCGGGGTTATCCCAGAGCTCCTTGGCGAGCGGGGTCATCACCACTGTCGGACTGATGGTGTTGGCGGTCACTCCCCGTCCGGCCCATTCCAAAGCAAGCACCTTGGTCATACCAACCAGGCCAGCCTTGGATGCGCAATAGGCAAGATGGCCAGGCAATGCGATCGTCGCCGCCTGGGAGGCCAAGCTGATCACCGTGCCGCTGCCCTGAGCCAGCATGATCCGACCTGCCTGTTGGCTGACCAGGAAGGCGCCGCGCAAGTTGATCGCCATCGTCTGATCCCAGGCCTTGATCGTTAGCTGCTCGGCAGGATCAGTCACCGCGATGCCAGCGCTATTGATCAGGACGTCGATGCGACCAAACTCTGTGTGCACGGTGTTGATCACGTCGATCACTGATTGCTCATTGGTCACGTCACAGCGGTACGCCGCAGCTGCGCTGCCATCGCTGACCTTGCGCTGAGCGGCGTCCAGAGCGATGTCGATCACCACGACAGTTGCGCCCTTGACAGCGTACGCGTCCACGATTGCCGCACCGATTCCCGATGCGCCGCCGGTCACAACAGCGACCTTGCCCGCGAGGGAGAAGTCGTAATCGACCTGCGACGTCATTTCGGCCTCTTTCTTCGAGGGCGCTTGCCGGTGCTCAATGTAACGTCTGAGGACGCTTAGCTGGATCAGCCAATGGTCTCGATAGCCGACCCGATGCCGATCCTGCCATCGGTCAGGACATCCGCGCGCAGGCCGCCACGGTGGATCAGGCCTCGCAGAACTCCCTTGGTGGTGAGGCGCTCCAGGTGTGCGCAAGGCTCACACAATCGCTGGCCGAAACATTCCACCTCACCGACCCGGAATCGCCGTCCGACAAGTGCGTTCAGGTCGACATAGCGAGTGATCACATTGCGTCGTGCCTCCGCATAGCCGAGACGACGATCCTCGGTCAGCACGAGCTCATCAAGGACCTCCGCTTGAATCAACGTGAGGTCGTAGCCACCTCCGCTGCCAGCACGGGGTGTGAAAGTGCCGGCCTTGGCTGCGTACCGGTCGCCCTCCAGACCGCGCCCTGCCAGCGCTTGTGCCTCTTCAACGAGTTGCATCGGACCGGTGGCCGTCGACGCGACGGCGATCGCCTCAACCGTTCCGTAAAGCGGTGGAAGCGTGGCGGGTGCGGCGAGGGCAGGGTCGAAGTTTGCGATGACGTAACCCTTCTCTACCGGCAGGTCGAGTGACGCCTGGCCGAGGAGCGTCGGGTCTTGCGGGCTGAGTACCACG
>Ga0075434_100005594_pt1 | contig 11446 bp, 11 predicted proteins | sample RhiMethybrSRZTD3_FD_75298 | JGI IMG/M metagenome (GOLD analysis project Ga0075434, IMG submission 75298) | Populus rhizosphere microbial communities from Tennessee, USA - Rhizosphere MetaG P. TD hybrid SRZTD3 | ecosystem: Host-associated > Plants > Roots > Rhizosphere > Soil | place: USA...
AAGCTCGGGTAACGGCTTTGCGATGATGTTTGGCGGTGGAATGGACGTAAAAGCCACCCGTCGCGTCGCTCTGCGTGCGATCCAGTTTGATTGGCTTTCCTTGCACTCCAATGGAGCTACCGACAACAACAACATGCGGATTTCCACGGGGCTTTTACTCCGATACTAGCTCATGAAATACCCCTCCTTCGGGTGACCCGAAAAGGGTCACCCTTTTTTTGTGTGTGCCAAGCATGTTCGACAGCTAGGAGGTGAAAGTCCTCTACCCAGTCTGATGGAGACGAAGGGTTAGCGAAGCGCAAAGGTGAAATAACACTCGCCGCGAGGCGGGGCCTGAAAGAAGCGTGGAGCAAAGACGCGAGCCGATGAACAAGAACCGGATACGAGGCCTACGGTGGCGGACGAGCGGGCACATGATTGCGAAGCCCATATCCATCAAGTTCACTGGTGGTAAATCCGGCGGTTGTGCGTCGAAGGCGGTCGAACTTACCTTGGGAGATCTGCGGCATGTCGCAAAACGCGACTGAGGATGAAGCGATTCATCTTGACCGGGTCGCAGAAGTCAGCAGAGGGCAAAGTAATCATGCAGTCGGCGAGGATATTGAGGCACTCCAATGCCGAAAGGCGGAGCAACAGCTAGGCCGAGCCGGGAACGGTGATCGAAGGCCCGAACGGTACCCCGCAAGGGGAATAAAGGGAAGGGCAAGTAAGCGGCGCGACTCATGAGCGGACGGCGGCAGAAAAACCGGCCCGAACAAGAGGTGCTGGCCTTTCCGGCGGAAAGTAGGAGTGATGCTCCGAAGGCCGCCGCGGAAGGGATCGAAACGCTTAGGGCGAAGCGCAAGTCTGAAAGCCTGGCCGGAACTGAAAGACTGATGGAAGAAGTCTGCGAGCTGGAAAACTGCAAGCAGGCAAAGGAAGTTTCTCGGATTCAGCTTCACCAGTGAACGAGAACCAAGGCGGCGCATCGCCCCCAAGGCCATTGCTCGCTTTAAGGAGAGGATCCGGGATCAGACGCAGAGGACCCGCGGCATTAGCCTGACGCAGATGGTCAAGGATCTTACGCCCTATCTACGAGGATGGCTTGGGTACTTCGGCGACTGTCAAACGCCTTCGGTATTGCAACGCCTTGAAACGTGGCTACGCCGTCGACTCCGGTCTGCGGTGTGGAAGCAATGGAAGCAGGGCCGAACGCGATTTCGCGAACTCCGCAAACGGGGTGTGGGCAAAGACCTGGCGGCGCAAACCGCTGGGAGTCCCCACGGCCCGTGGCGCATCGCCAACTCGCCCGCCCTGGCCATCGCTTTGCCGACTGCTTACTTCGCCCAGCTCGGACTTCCGCCTATGGTCGTGCGGTCAGCTTAAGCCGCCGAACCGCCGGATGCGGACCCGCATGTCCGGTGGTGTGGCAGGGGAGGCGGGGCGACCCGTCCCCCTATGCCGATTGCCCTGTTAACTACGCAATGAGAATCTTTGAGAAGCACTTGAGGCTGCAACATCGCCTCCAAGGTCCACCAAAGCATTCTTCTCGTACAAAAAAAAAACTTGACGATGATGATTGATAAGTTGTGGATGGCAGAGCCTTTCAAAGCTCTGGACGGCTTTCCAATCTTTGGAGAACGCTCCACCGCCAGCCTCGAAGATAACCACAGGTTTCCCGTCTTGCGGCCCGGCACAATGATGTGCAGCTTATGGCCGTAAACATTGATCATTTTTCCTGGCGCGGGCCCCTGTGGCACCGCTGATTGACCCATTCCTGTCATGGCCATGCCCAGCAGCAATATCGGTAGAGCTCGGCAAAAAGAATCTCTCATGGTCATTCTCAACCGTGCGGGCTATTTTGATCTGCTAGCTACCCGTCTCCGGTTGGTTATTGGCGCAGTATCCCCACTTCGCAAAACACCCTGGTCGGTCGAGATCTCGCAAAACTCGGGCATCACACTGAGCTGTTCTCCGAAACTCACGAAGCGGCGAGGCGAGCCTCGATCATGCACGCCTTAGGAAATCCGTTTGAGCGTTGTACGATGCTGCGGGCAGAAGGCACCTCCTTCCTGGCACCATGCTTGGTCGCTGAATCTTGTTCCCCGCTTACAGCACCGTCTAACTAAGACTTCGAAACTCCTTATCCTTTGGGTGCGATCCGGGGACATTATGGTGCCGCAGGGCGGAGTTCTTCGGGGTGATCCCGGAGATACGCGAGCAGGCGCTGTTTCTTCATCTTCCCTCGCTCCGCGATTCCTTCCTCGACGGGAGCAGGAGAGGGAACGAGTTTGGCGTCGTAGTTGGAGACGCGTTCATAAATCGAATGCCAGGCTTTCTTAACGGCAGAGAGCGAGATCCCCAACTCGTCCGCGAGATCCTCATCCGTTCCACCTAGGAGTGCAGTAAGCAGTAGACGCTGCTCGCCGGGAGAGAAACCGAAGCGCGGCGGCTCATATAAGAAAAGAGTGCTCGCCCAGGTGCCAAGGCGGCTGAAGGCCAGTTCGCGAGTGAGACCTGTGAGGTGCGGCTCGCGGATCAGGTCGTGGGGCTGTTTATCCATTGTTTCGGTGTATTTGCCATCTCCCTTGCTGATGAACAGGTATCCGTTGCGGGAGTGTGCTGCCAATGTCTCGACTGTACTGCCTTGGCCGACGATCTCCTTCAACTGAAATCCACGATGCAATTCGATAAAGGTGCTAAAGAAGGAATTCGACACCTCGATACGATGCATATCCCGGACGTGCTGTGCACGTTCCCAGATGGTGACATTCAACCCACCATGAGAATTGCCCTCACGAACCTGTTTGTCGGAAAGCAGTGGTGATTGCCCAAGACAAACGCGTCGAGCCAGCTCCGGGCCGATCCAGAAGAATGGAGGTGTCTTGGCCTCCTGAAGAAAATCAGCGGAAATGATGGCGCTGCAGGCAACACCGACCAGGCGGGGGGGACCGTCCTGCAAGTCTTCGTAGACGTAGGCGCGAAAGGCTTCACGACCAAGCAGACTCAGCCAAATCGAACCCAGGTCTGAGAGTAAGGAGCCGTAACGGGGGCCTATGAAAGGATGCTCAGCGACGATCTCAACGCAGGGGTACACGTCGATGGGCCGCATCGGCCGACAGCGGATTGTCATGGACGCTCTTAAACTCCCGGACAAGAGACCTGAGTAGTCTTTTAGGGCAGTTGTCTTATACCAACTTCAGGTCCACAGTTCTTTGCCCTAGAGCAATGATCCGACTTGGATTGATGGCGATAGCCTGGCCAGCGATAAGAAGCGGGCTCGTAGGCGGGAGATGTCTGCAGCGGCGATGGCCAGTTGATTCTCTGCGTCACGTGGTCTGGTTTCTTGAAGTTACGGCTTGAGAGATGAATGAGAACTAGATGTTTCGTGGACTATCGACACAATCACTTGCGCGTGCAAGGCTGACTGCGTTATGCGCCGCTTGTGGACCTGGCGGCCACTTAGTACGGGGGCGGGACTGGGATGCCCGAATGGCACGTGGACAAGATCGTTAATGTCGGTGAGTCTAACACGGTTTTTAGCACAGCCGACGACCAGCAAATCCCAATGGGATTCCGGCTCGCACCGGTTGCACTTCGCACACTGTTACAAGAGATGTCCCGTGGTCAATTCAAAGACCTGGAGATGACTTCAGACCCTTGCAACAGAATCTAGGCATTTTCGAATAGGAGAATGCGATGAGGTCAAAAGGACTTGGACAGGCCATGGAATGGGTAGTTGCAGCCGTTCTTTGTATGTTGCTTGGAGCTTGTGGAGGAAGTGGGAACGGAGATGGAACTGGGCCGCAACCCACTCGACGCGCCGCAAGCCTTACCATTCTGGCCGGAAATAACCAATCCTGGACGGTCGGGACACTTCTTCCGGCACCACTACAAGTTAAGGTGAACGACGAGGGCGGGCAGCCATTTTCCGGGGCTACCGTAACCTGGAGTGTCACCGCTGGGGGCGGAAGTGTTCAGTTTGCATCCAGCACAAGCCAAGCCGATGGCACTGCCAGCACGCTATGGAGTCTCGGGAAGCAAGTCGGGCCGAACAGCGTAACGGCAGCGGTCACTGCTGTCTCCCCGGTTGCATTCTCCGCCATGGCATTAGCCGGTCCTTTCGCCGAAATCAACATCTTGGTGCCTGATCCGCCGACAGAAACTGGTGATATCACTCAGTTAAATGCATCGGGCAGCGACGCGTTTGGAAATCCGGTACCCTTGCCTCCATTAACCTGGGCTTCGGCAGATCTTGCTGTGGCTACCGTTACGCCAGGCGGCCTGTTGGCTGCCCTAAATCCTGGCTCAGCCCGGATATCTGCCACCGGCGAAGCAATCACTGGTTCACTCACCTTAACGGTGAACGCCGGCACAACATTTACCTTGGGCACAGTAGAAACCGTGTTCACCTACAACACAGACAATTGTTACTACCTCGATGTTCCGGATGTTCCTGCGCGCGCTGTGCGACTTGCTGATGGCACGCTGATGCTCGTGGCGGGAAACGATCCCCAGAATTACGCCATGTTCGGGGCGGATTTTTCGTCATTGAAAAAGGACTGCTCCACCGCGACCCTGCTGGCATACGACGACTTTACCCCACAGAGTTATCAGAACCGGGAGTGGATTGATTCGGTGTACCGACAAGGAAGCGTTATTCATGCACTTGTGCATAACGAGTACCATGATCCCATTGCGCCGAATTGTCTGCCCGGAAATTCCGGTGCCGGAAATCCTTGCTGGTATAACTCGATCACCTATGCAGTCTCAACAAATAATGGGCATACTTACACTCAGGCTGCCAGCCCGGTGCACATACTCGCGCCCGCGCCGGAGTTGTGGGACCCCTCCGGTACGCCACCACCTTACGGCTACTTCAATCCTTCCAACCTCGTGCATGCTTCGGACAACTATTATTATTCGATTTTCATAGGCAACAGGCGGTCAGGCGAAGGTGGACTCTGCGTAATGAGGACCCTGGATCTGAGCGATCCGACCTCTTGGCGCGCTTGGGACGGCAGCAGCTATAACTTGGCGATGACAAGTCCATATGCCGGACCAGTGCCTGGAATCTGTGCCCTGATCGGAGTCGGCCAGCTGCTGGGGCCATACGATAGCCTCACGTTCAACACTTATCTGGGCAAATACATGCTCACTGGAATCACCGTCGTAGGTGACCCGCTGGGCAATTACGTGTGCGGCATTGGGTATTCGCTGAGCAACGACTTTATCAACTGGACGAGAACGCGCCTTATCCGGCCGCAATACATCCCGGGTTTCCCGCCCTGTGCATCTCCGAATGGAACCGGCGCGGTGGCATTCGTGTCCGTCATTGATCACGCCGATCCCACTATCAACTTTGAACAGCCAGGCTCGACTCCTTACATCTATTACACGCGTTTTAATGATCTGTTTCTGAACCGTGATCTAGTTCGGGTGCCCGTGACAATTACAGCCCACTAGAATCGAAGGGTCCAGCAACTGAAATGGCTAAAACCCTTGGCCTCATGGCCGCCAGGATTTATCGATTGCAATCCAGCGCACACGAGCACGGACGGTGATCGTTCGAATCAGGAGAGTCTCTATGAATTGCCGAAGGCAAATCCTATTCGGGATCGCAGCCGTTTTTGGGGCGGCTTTACTACATGCTCAATCACCTGAAACCAGACCAAGCTCTGCAGAGGTTCTGCGGACTTTCAAGACAGTCTATGTTCAGTCGAAGACGCCGCTTGCCAAGCCCGAGATGCTGGCTGGCGAACTGCAAAAAAGCGGCGACTTTGATAGCTGGGGGCTGTCCATTACGAGCTCTTCCTCCGACGCCGATGTCATGGTCGAGATAGACCACCAGCCGGGTTGGTTCTACTACACCTACACAATGACTCACCGGAGCAGCGGGATGGTCCTGGCCGTGGGACGAGTAGACGCCTGGGACGGTAAGTATGCGTCAGCAAAGATTGCAAAGGCCATCATGAAGCGATGTGCTGCAGTCCGCAACCCTCAAAAACAGAAATGACGGTTTAGCAGAGGGAGCTATGAAGTTCCTCATCACGAGCAAAATGCCCGACGTAAGGGGTTGGCAAATGTCCGCCTGTCGAGTTGTTAGAGCATCTTTCATTCACCTGATCCGTCTTTTCGCTGCCATCTGTTTCCTTGGCAATGCGATTTCTGTGTCAACATCCGAGTCCCTTGACAGGCCGGACTACAATCGTACTCCATTAGGTCTGTCTGAGAGAGAGCTGTGGTTACGTTTGACTGCGCCGCTGGACACGGACCATGGCTAGTGACATTCAGGAGCAAGTAATCAAGTCGCTCGAGCGGGTGCTGGATCTCCGCCGTGGAGATCTTGGCCGTGGTTTTTCGCTTGCTATCTCCCTATTTTTGGTCGCCGCAGCAGTCATTGCTGGGAAAATCGCACGCGACGCCCTGTTCCTCAATCACTTCCCGGTCACTCAACTCCCCTATGCTGATATTGGAGTAGCCGTGTTGGTGGGCTTCGTCGTCGCCGGCTGCATGCAAATCAGCAGGCGTTTTAGTTTCTCGGCCACGCTTCTCGGAACGATGCTGGTGTCGACCGTTGTCAGTCTATTGTTCTGGCTATCGGCGCACTATTACGACTACAGGTGGCTCTATCCGATTCTGTATGTATGGGCCGGGATCTTTGGTGTGCTGGCACCCACCCAGGTCTGGACGCTATGCAATCATGTGCTGACCACGCGCGAAGCAAAACGTCTGTTTGGCGTGATAGGTGCGGGAGCCATCACGGGATGGATCTTCGCAGGAGCCTTGTCCCGCATAGTGGCTCAGAGACTTGGCACTGAGAGTCTGTTATTAGCTGTGGCACTATTCTCATTATTGGGAGCGCTGGCGATTTTCCTCTCTGTCCGTGGAGTGTCTGCGCAGCAAGAACAAGAGCAGTCCCCTGGAGTCGCAACGCCGCTGAGTTTGCGAGAAAGCCTTCAAACGATCTGGTCTTCACAGCATCTCCGGAGCATTGCCGTTCTGATCGCTCTTTCTTCATTCGTAACAACCATAGTTGGATGGCAGTTCAAGGCCATCGCCAAGCAGTTCCTGATACAAAAAGATGTCCTGGCGTCGTTCTTCGGAGACTTCAACTTTTACGCTGGCGTCGTCGCCCTTGTTGTGCAGCTGCTTCTGGCTTCCCGACTATTGCGCCGGTTCGGGGTCGGACCTGTCCTGATGCTTGCGCCGCTAGTTGTGATCGTTACATCGGTCGGCGTGGTGGTCTGGGGCACGCTGCTGTCGGTGATTCTGTTGCGGGGCGGGGATCAGGTCCTACGTTACTCGTTAGATAAGCCCGCAATGGAACTGCTCTACTTACCTGTACCAGCCTCCATAAAAGTTCAGGCAAAGACCTTCATCGACACGGTGATTTGGCGGATGGGAGACGGCGTTGCTGGCGTCTTCCTCTTGCTGTTCGCCACCTCCCTGCGCGTGCCGGGGCGTCAGTTCGCATGGATTCCATTGCTGTTAAGTCCCGCGCTGATAGCTGCTGCCCTTTATTCTCGCCGCTTTTATGTTGCTACCCTTCGCGATACGGTGAGAAAGCACCACTTGGATGCAGGCGTGAGGTTTACATCAGTGTTGGACCGGGACGCGACGATAGAAATTATGCGGTCCAATGTTTCCGCACGGGACAGTAAGCAGGTGCTCTACGCAATGAGCCTCTTCGACCTCGAAAAGCGGCCCAGCACTCACCCTCTGCTCCACGATCGCATCAACTATCCCGATCCTGCAGTACGCCGTAAAAGCATCTCGCTGCTGCGCGCAGCCAGGGATCCGAGCGCTGTGCAGGCGGTGGAACCGATGTTGTGCGATCCGAACCTTGAAGTGCGTACAGAGGCGCTGCTCTACCTAGCGGAATGCTCCAATCTCGATCCCCTTGCGCACATCAAGACGCTCGGAGACTTCCCTGATTTTTCCATTCGCGCGGGTGTAGTGTCGTTTCTCGCCACCCCCGGAGAATCGCAGAACATCCCCGCCGCCGCCGAGATCCTCGATCAGATGGTGCGGAAAACCGGCCCCGAAGGCCGGGAAAGCCGTCTAGAAGCGGCACGCCTAGTGGCCATGCTGCCTCCAGAATTTCCGGAGCCGTTGATTGTACTGCTTCAGGACGCCGACCACGAGGTTACTCGCCAAGCGATTTGCGCGGTTGTGAAATTGCGACAGGCACGCTTCCTACCCCAACTGATCGAGCGTCTGGACCAGCGGGATCTTGTGAAAGAGATTCAAATGGCGGTGGCCAGTTTCGGTGATTCGGCCATCGAGTTTTTGGGCGCCTCCTTGGCTGACTTAAGTCGGCCACCGACTATTCGGCGTCGTATTCCACCCATACTCGCGAAAATCGGTACGCAGTCTGCTGCCACTGCACTGGTCGACTGCTTGATCGAAAAAGATATTCGAGTGCGGACCCGCATACTCGGTGCACTTCGTGACATCTGCAAGCACCATCCCGCCATCAAACTGGATATCCAGATTCTCGATCGAACGTTAACGGCAGAGATCGCGGAGCATTGTCGCGCTTACCAGATTCTCGAAGTCATGTCAGGTGTTCACCCCGCCCCTGCTGCAGTGCTGCATCCACTTCGAGAGGGTATACAGCACCAACTGGAACACCTTTTTGCTATCTTGAGCCTGCGTTACCCACGCGAACTTGTCAGCGCATATTTCAGCTTGCGATCCGGTGAGACTTCAGTACACGACAATGCGCTGGAGTACTTGGATAACGTCCTCGACCCAGAGCTAAGAAGAAACCTGGTTCCACTGCTGGACGCTCGAACTAGCGATTCCGAGCGCGCACACCAGGCGGGGAGAATTACTGGGAGCGGATTGCCAAGTCTCGACGAGGCGGTCGCATTTCTACTCCAAAGTGGAGACCCTTGGTTGAAGTGCTGCGGGGCTGGCGCAGTGGCTGCTTACAGACTACACTCGTTTCAGCCCAGCCTCGATCACTGCACTAACGACTCCGATCCCGCGGTCAGGGAAGCAGCCCAGCAAGCGAAATGCGTACTGCGTACCACCATCTAAAAAGAGGCGCGGTTGATGGGCGACACTGACAAAAACGCAGGGCACGACAAGATCGCCCCCTCCAGCTCCGACAACGCTGCATTCCGACCAGATTCCATCCCCACAAGCCAAGAACTGGACTTGTTCCGGAGTATGGTTCAGACCGTTGCCGATCGTTACGAGGTACTCGAGGAGATAGGGCGAGGCGGAATGGGCGTTGTGTATCGGGTTCGTGACCGCGAGACCGATGAAATGCTAGCCCTCAAGATTATCCGTCCTGATTTGGTGACCGACACACGACTGCTGGAACGCTTCAAGCGCGAGCTCCGCTTGGCACGGCGCATTACTCACGCCAACGTTTGCCGCGTTCATGAGCTATACCGCACTCCTGTACTTGTGTTTGTGACCATGGAACTGGTCGAGGGAGAGACTTTGCGCTCCGTCCTGCTCCGACGCGGAAGAATGAGCCTGGAAGAGTGCATCGGTATTGCCCGACAAGTCTGTGCCGCATTGGCGGAGGCGCATAAGCAAGGGATTGTGCATCGCGATCTGAAGCCAGAGAACATCATGCTCGACCGCTCCGGCACGGTCAAAGTGATGGACTTCGGGCTTGCCCGCTCGGTTGAAACCGTCAACACCCTTACTACCGGCACACTGGGCACACCCGCTTATATGTCTCCGGAACAAGTGGAAGGTCAGCCCGTCGACCCGCGCACGGACATCTACGCTTTGGGCTTGATCCTGTATGAAGTGTTCACAGGTGTGGTGGCGTTCACTGCGGATACTCCTATCGCTTTGGTCTGGAAGCAAGTTCACGAAACACCCCTCCACCCACGCATTTTGGAGCCTTCGCTTTCACCAGTTTTAGAGAAAACAGTTTTGAAGTGTCTGGAAAAAGACCCGCGTCGCCGTTATCAATGCGTTGAAGAAGTAGACAAGATGTTGGAAGAAATACTCAAAGCACCCACAGACAAAACTAAAAAGCTTACCGGGAGTGGAAGTCGACATTGGTTTTTTAACGCGCCGCCCGGCGCTCTTCCCAGGCCGCCGAGAGCTGTTGCGGTCACATTGCTTGTCCTCATTCAAATTCTTTATTTAAGTCTATATTTGGTTGCCCTTGCCAAACTCGAAACGATACACATTGTGCTCAACCACTTTCTGCCTGATACTGGCCGCCTGATGGTGGAGGTCATTCGTGTCAGCGCCCTGTTAGGCATCGGACTTCGACTCTATCTTCTCGCTTCTGCTGCGTTCGACTATAAAGGTCTGGGAAATGATTTTCGCCGCCTCTCTTTTTTGCTAATTCCGCTGGATGCGCTTTGGTCTTGGTCACCTCTTTTACTACTTGCTGCGAGTAAGATCGGTTCTTTGGCGTTCGCGTGCATCGTGGCATTGGCGCTGCTGCCGCTGTCACAACGCACAGTGGTTCGTATGGCGTACACGTGGACAGATGAGTGACTTTACATCTGCAATGTGAAGCCGCCGTGACGCCTCCGCAGTGCCATGTCTAAAACTGTACGCGACCAAGTAACACTACCTGCTCTTATGAAATGGAATGTTGCACTAATCGTATATCTGATCGGCCTAAGCCTTGCAAGTGATGCGGCCGAGCTGAAACAGAAGACGATCACTGCCTTCGACAAATACGTCGCCGTCACCGAGGCTGGAATCAACAATGAACTGCGTGCGGGTGGAACATTCCTGTATGTGGACGGTCTGGCAGAGGACGCGAGACAGAGTTCTTACGACAAGCTGAGGAAGGGCGAAGTGCTGGTCGAACGGCGGGAAACAAAAGGCCCGGGGCTCAGCTCAGATGTGCCTGATGGAATGGTGCATCACTGGGTTGGAATCATTTTTATTCCTGGCGTTACGCTGGCGGAGCTTCTGCCCATCATGCGGGACTATGATCGCCGGAGCGAACTCTACAAGCCGGAGGTCATTGCCTCTCACTTGATCTCCCATCAGGGAGATGATTACGGTTTCTTTCTGCGCCTTTACCAGAAGCGGTTTACCACTGTGGTCTTCAACACGGAGTACGTCGCGCACTGGGGTCAGGTCGATCCGCACAAGACGTATTCACATTCCATCAGTACAAGGATTGCTGAGGTGAAGGACTCCGACCATCCGGATGGCGAGGAATGGCCAGTCGGGCAAGGCCGGGGCTATCTTTGGCGGCTCAACACTTATTGGCGATTTGAGGAAAAGGACAACGGTGTCTACATGCAATGCGAAGCACTATCGCTGACCCGCGACATTCCAATTGGCCTGGGTTGGTTATTGAAGCCGCTGGTTACCAAGATTCCCCGCGAATCGCTCAGTCGCGCGTTGGGTCAGACCCGGGCGGCGGTACCGGAGAAAAAGAAACCTGGTAGCCTCTAGCTCTTCGCTGCTGGCAAATCCAAACTGAGGACGGGAGTCTTCCCGCCAGGACGGGTTGTGA
>Ga0075434_100005595_pt1 | contig 11446 bp, 9 predicted proteins | sample RhiMethybrSRZTD3_FD_75298 | JGI IMG/M metagenome (GOLD analysis project Ga0075434, IMG submission 75298) | Populus rhizosphere microbial communities from Tennessee, USA - Rhizosphere MetaG P. TD hybrid SRZTD3 | ecosystem: Host-associated > Plants > Roots > Rhizosphere > Soil | place: USA...
GGGCTTATCCGAGTGAAGAGTCCGGCGCCGCCCATCGTCGCGTTACTCGGCCTCCTAGGGATGGTGCTTGGAGAACAGTTAGGGATCTGGATTCAAACAAAGAAGCTCGACGTTTCACGTGCTGCGTCCGTGTGCCTTGTCGGCGAGCGCTATGACCGGCAGCATCCATTCGAAGCACCCTAGCGGGCGCGCTGACGGATGAATCGTTTTGGGCACGAAACAAGATTAGCAGTTCAATTCCCGCTGCCGCCGCAGCACGGACTCTGGATTTGTTCGAAAATTTAAAAAGGAGATAAAGCCATGCCGCTGATTCAAGTGAAAATGATTGAAGAGGTTTTTACACCCGCACAGAAGAAAGAGTTGATTACGAAGCTCACGGACGCAGTCGCCGAAATCAAAGGCGAAGCGCTGCGGCCCAATACAGTTGTGCTTTTGGAGGATGTACGCAGCGGTTCGTGGGGAGTTGGAGGACGGGGCCTCACCACTGAAGACGTGCGAGCGCTGGCGGAGAAGAAGACGGCCTGAAGACGCGATATCGCGGGGAACTTCCTCCCTCAAAGGGAGGGAGTTCGCAAACATTCATACAATCTATGGAGAGACGCATGAGCTTGAATAAAATTCTTGCAGGAGCGTGTGTTGCGACACTTCTTGCGGTTGGTGTCGCCAATGAAGCTCAGTACTTCAGTATTTTCGCCCAGGCTCCGCAGACAGCCAGAACAGTGGGCGTGGCTGTTGGTCCGCAATACGACACGACGCATGTCTACGTTCCGATAGCCGATTTCGACAGCTTCGTCGCCAGCGTCGTTCAGACATTCGGCGGCACGACCTCGCAGGAGGGTGTCTTCACAGTAACTCCTACACCCAGTAGCACCAGGATTCAGTTGGTATTAACGCCGGCAGGAACACTATCGGTCTTCGGGTTCAAGACGCCCATCCCGTATCCATTCGGGCTGGAGCGAACCGGCTATCTGGTCTCTCACATGGACGAAGCGATCCGCGCGGCCAGGGCCAACGGCGCAGACGTGTTCGTCGCTCCCTTCAACGATCCGATAGGCCAAGATGCGATTATTCAATGGCCGGGTGGCGTGAACATGCAACTGTATTGGCATACCACTGCGCCATCTTATGCCCCGCTCCAGACAATTCCGGAGAATCGAGTCTATGTGTCAGAAGACAGGGTAGATGCGTTCGTCCACAGCTTTGTTGCGTTCTCCCACGGAAGCATCGTTTCTGATGAAGCACGGGCGCCAGGCATTGAAATCGGACAGCCTGCAGAAACCTATCGCCGAGTTAGGATCGAATCAAAGTTCGGCAAGCTGACCGCACTGGTTACAGACGGTCACCTTCCCTATCCCTACGGCCGGGAGACGGCTGGATATGAGGTGACGAATCTGGCCGACACGCTCGTCAAGGCCAAGGCGGCTGGCGTGGAGGTGCTCGTCCCTACATACAAAACCGATGAGCGAGATGCCGTTGTTGTGCAGTTTCCGGGCGGGTATATCGCCGAGATCCATTCGGTCGCAAAGAAATAAGACGGACAATCAACTTCTCTCGATGGTGGACCAAAAGCAGCGCCACAGCTCGGATGGAACTAAGATATACATGCGAAGCTTCGCTACCTTGGTTGCCATATCTTTTTTAATTCCGTTGCTATCGCAAGGCCAATCTACTCCGACTGCCGAATCCCCGGCCCCAGCACGTAACTATCACTTGCTTCGCGAGGACGATGACTCGAGTTTTCTCGAGGACCCGACTCAGCGGCAGGAGTTCTGGGACCCAATCAAATATGTTCCTCTGCGGGCTGGCCGAAATGACTGGTTCCTGTCGATGGGTGGCGAAGCTCGAATGATTTGGGAACAGATCGGAAACGACAACTGGGGCCAACAGCCTTTCATGAATGGCTATTTCAACCAACGGTACATGCTCTATTTCGATGTTCACTACGGCAAACGCGTTCGCTCATTCGTTGAGCTGAAAAGCGGTTTGAACTCTTACCGCATCGGTGGCCCGAGGCCGATCGACGAAAAGAAGCTGGATTTCCAGAGCGCGTTCCTCGAAGTCGGAACTGGGAATGAGCGGAAGATGATCAAGTTCCGAGCCGGCAGGCACGAAATGGAATACGGTTCCGGCCGCCTGATCGATGTGCGCGAGGGCCCGAACGTCCGCTTGAGCTTTGACGGATTCAAGTTGAAGGCGGACGTGGGCACCTGGCACATCGACGGCTTCGCCGTCCGACCTGACGTGGACAAACCCGGATTTTTTGACAACACTCCCAATCACGCAGTCGGATTTTGGGGCGTGTATGGCGTCCGATCTCTGAAAGAGAACATCACGCTGGATTCTTACTACCTTGGCCTCGATCGAAAGAAGGCCGCATTCAATCGAGGCGTCGGCCACGAAGTGCGACACAGCGTGGGTGCGCGTCTCTCTCGTCCCGTCGCAACAACGAACCCTGGTTGGGATTTCGATTATGAAGCGCTTTGGCAATTTGGAAGCTTCGGATCTGCAAATATCCGGGCATGGACTGCGGCCTCCGAAACTGGTTACCGTTTTTCAACCATTCCGCTGAAACCACGATTCAGCGTCAAGGCCGACATCTCCAGCGGCGACGATCCGAGGACGAATACTCTCGGCACGTTCAACGCGTTGTTTCCGAAGGGCAATTATTTTGGCGTCATCGCGACCGCTGGCCCAGGGCCCATCAATTTCATCGACACACATCCTCGCGTTGAAACGGCGTTGCCCCACAATGTGACTGTCTCCGTCGATTGGATCTTTCAATGGCGGCAGAGTCTGCGAGACGGAGTGTATTCCGTCCCCGGATTTCTGATTATTCCCGCAGGAAAAAGCAACGCGCGTTTCGTCGGGCACCGTCCAGGCTCGGAAGTGCGCTGGCAGGTAAATCGTCACCTGTGGTTTCAAGGTGACTATGGGATTTTTTATGCGGGCAAATTTGTGAAAGAGAGTCAGGCGGGCCGCAACCTGAATTACTGGGCGCTCTGGACTGGTTACAAATTCTGAAGGAATCCCGTGAACTCACCTCAGGAGAACTAAAGATGACGCGGCGAGGAGCACTGTTCCTATTAACTTTCTCCACCGGCGTTGTTGATGCCGTGAGTTATCTGGGTTTAGGCCACGTTTTCACGGCAAACATGACCGGCAATGTGGCGTTACTGGGTTTCACTGTCGCAAGAGTACCCGGACTGTCGGCCGCCCGATCCACGCTATCTCTGGCCGCGTTTCTTCTAGGCGCAGTGTTAGGCGGTCAATTGGGCAGACGAATGGGCAGTTCCGATGAGAATCGTTGGCTTCGCACAGCTTTCATCTGGGAGGGCGGCTTGTTGCTGCTGGCGGCAATGTCATCAGTTTGGAATGGCGAGTTTAGGTCTGATGACTCTCCGGCAATTTACGCATTGATCGCGATTACCGCTGTTGCGATGGGTATACGAAACTCCACGGTGCGCAAGCTGGCGGTTCCTGATCTGACAACAACAGTTCTGACACTGACGGTAACGGGACTGGCCGCGGACTCTTCTTTGGCGGGCGGTACCAATCCACGATGGGCAACCCGCCTGATGGCCACCGTGACTCTTTTTGTAGGTGCGGCCATCGGCGCGCTTCTCCTGAAGCAGTCGCTTGCGGCACCAATGTTTTTGAGTAGCGTAGTTGCGTTCGGCTGTGCTACGGCGATGTATCTAGCGCCCGAACCAGCTTTGAGGAGCAAAACATAATTCGTAGTCACAGGGGAAGGAGAGACAGATGTATCCAACCAAGAATGATCTGCCCGAATCGACCCGAAAGAGCGTCGTTGATCTGTGCAACCGACGGCTTGCCGACGCAATCGATTTGCAGACTCAATGCAAATATGCTCATTGGAACGTGAAGGGACCGAACTTCATCGCACTTCACGAACTGTTCGACAAAGTAAACGAAGATGTCGAGGACTATATCGATCTGATCGCAGAGCGCGCCGTGCAACTGGGTGGTGATGCGGCCGGCACGGCGCGAATGGTAGTGAAGCGTTCGAGCCTGAGCGAATACAACCTGTCCAGTTCGAGGGGACACGATCACGTTCGGGCTGTGGCTTCGGTGCTGGCGGCTTTTGGCAAGCTCGCACGGCAGGCCATTGACGAGAGTAATGAACTCAATGATGCCGACACGGCCGACATCTTTACCGAGATCTCCAGAGGCATAGACAAATGGCTCTGGATGGTGGAAGCCCACGTTCAAGAGGATCTTAAATAATCCAAAACATTGCCCAAGTCGCGCTGTTGAATGGCAACAAGTCACAGACCGCGCCTACAATCGCAACGCGAGCGTATGGCACCTACTCCTTCCAGGGCTTAACGATGCCGAGTTTCTTCATCCGGAATTGCAGGGTCGAGCGGTTCATTCCCAACCGTTCCGCCGCACCATTGGGTCCGGCGATAACCCATTTCGTTTTTTTCAGCGTGTCCAGAATGAGAGCCCGTTCGGTTTCGGCAATAGTCTGAAAGTCGAATTTGGCCGAATCCAGTGCGTTTCGATGCTGCAGGTCGTCCAGCGGAACATGCAATACCGGACCCGAAGTCAGAATGACCGCGCGCTCGATCAAATTCTGTAACTCCCGGATATTTCCTGGCCATGAATACCCCACGAGCGCACTCATCGTTTCCGAAGGGATCGTGTCGATCACCCTATTCATGCGCTTGGCAAAATATTGCACGAAATGACGCACTAACAAGGGAATGTCCTCGATACGTTCCCGCAGCGCGGGAAGCCGTATGGGAAAAACGTTCAATCGGTAGAAAAGATCGGAACGGAATTTCCGGTCGTCCACCATCTCGGACAGATTTTGGTTTGTGGCGGTGATCAGGCGCGCGTCCGTGCGGATCGTCCGGGTGCTTCCCAACCGTTCGAATTCTCTCTCCTGCAGCACCCGAAGAAGTTTGGTCTGGAGTTCCAGCGGGATCTCCCCAACCTCATCCAGAAATATCGTTCCCTGGTCTGCCACTTCAAAACGGCCGATACGCTGAGTGACGGCGCCTGTAAATGCGCCTCGTTCATGACCGAACAGTTCACTTTCCAATAATCCCGTCGGAATTGCGGCGCAGTTCAGTTTCACGAAAGCCTTCTGGCACCGGGAGCTGAGATTGTGGATTGCGCGCGCGATCAACTCCTTGCCCGTTCCGGTCTCGCCGCAGATCAGAACCGTTGAATCGGTGGATGCCACGATCTCGACATTCTTCAAGGCGCGCTGCAGCACCTCGCTGGTTCCGACAATCTCTTCGAATCCTGCCTCGGGCCGAATCTCATCCTCGATGTAAATCCTTTCTTCAGTCAGCTGATTCTTGAGCCGCCGGTTCTCTTCATGCAGAAGGACGTTTTCCACCGCGACCGAGAGCTGTTTGGACAGTTGCATGAGAAAATCGAGTTCATCGTGATCGTACGGGTTGTTCTCATTCCGTACCAAACCCAACGTCCCCAGGATGCGGCCCCGGCCCGGGATTGGCACGATACAACTGAGTTTGGAGCCATCAGCCAGGAGTGTCGGATCACTGCCCGGTGAAACCAACAATGCTTGCTCGCGAGTACCGGTCCAAATCTTTCCCGTCTGGAACACACGACCGGCAACCGTGCCTTCGATTGGGATCGCTGTTCCTTCTCGAAGGCTTGTGATACCGGTCGAGAACTCGAGCGCGTATATTTCGAGTTCTTCGCCGTCCGGTGCTTCAAGCAAGACACAACCGCCATCGGAGGACATAAGCCGGAGGATGCTCATAACGGCTGCGCGAAGGAAGTCTCTCAGCTCGACGCCGGAAATGGCCTGGCGCGTTAGGTCAAGCAGTAGTTTCAGACGAGCTCCTTCGGTTGATTCGAACTCGTCAACCAGTGCATTAACGTGGTGGCGGCTGTGTTGTTCCGAACCCCACGGGCCCCGTCGTACCAGACGCATCGCAGATGGCGAATCCGGTTCCTGTGGAGTGCGAACCCAAACACCAGCAGATTCCACGTTGATCTTCATTTTTTCGTTTCCGTTACTCTGGCGCATCCGGTGTGGGATTCCTTGGGGAAAGACGCGCGGTCATAAGCCGCGTCTACAGTTCATCTCAGGGCCCGGGCGGCGAATCAAAGTAAATCTTGGTTCGTTTCATCAGGGCAATCATCACCATGATGCCGACACACGCGCAGGCAAGTATGAAGAAGGCATCCGAGATGGCCAGCGTGTATGCTTGCCGCCGGATTTGACCGTCGAGCACTGCGAGCGCGCGGCTTTGCGCCTCTTCAAGGCTGGACGAACCGGAAAACAATCCGCCCGTAAGCTGTGCGAGCCGCTCATCTGTTAGCCAGTTGCCGACGTTCACCTGCAGTCCCAGCAGGTTCGAGTGGAATTGCTGCCGAACCGGGACGGTCCTCTGCATGACCGCCGTGCCGATTTGACCTCCAAACAGACGGATACAGTGGAAGAAAGCGCTGTAAGTGAGAGTATTTAACGGGCTCGCGAGTGCGCCCGATTCAAGCGCCTGCTGCACAATTCCACCTATCAGTCCAACGAAGGCCATGGAGAGTCCCGCAGCCAACACCGGTTGAGACCACCAGAAGTTCTCGCCGGCCCATGCACTGGTGATCCGTGCATCCAACAGACAAGCCACGGCGACCACCGCGAATCCAAGCGCGATCGGCACTCTTCCGTCCATCCATCGCATGAGCTGGGCGGATATCCATCCCATCACTAGCAGCGGCGGAATGATCCACAACAGCACACGACCAGTTTCGAGTGGGCGATAGTTTTGGATTGCGCCCAGGTACGCCGGGATTAGAAATGCTATCGTTTGCAGCACGAAGCGAAACGAAAAAAGGACCAGGGCAAGGATGAGAACATTGCGTTTGAGGATGAATGGAATATTAACGAATGGGTTAGGCGATACCCATCGTCGAATCCCCGCAACAACGAGCAGGAACGCGGCAGTTACCGTCATCGCCACGATGACCCCGGAGTGAAGCCAATCCAACCGCTGGCCTTGATCGAGCGCACCGTAAAGTAGACTCAGTGCGACGCTCGCGTATAGAAAGCCGCGCCAGCTTGCATGAGGCCGTGTCCCGGAGGCTGGTGCCGGATTTGGGATGGCGCGGTAGATGCACAGCATCATCAAAGGCATGAACAGCGCGCCATTCCAGAAGATCCATCGCCATGAGAGATGTTCCGTGTACCACGCTACGAGCGGGGTACCTATCGTCAACGCGCCGATAATATCGAGGGAGTAAACTCCGACCGCATAGATCACAAGACGCATCGGCAGGCTTCGTAATGCGTAGCTCAGCGTCAGAGGGTAGAACGTTCCGGACGACAGTCCGGCGATTACTAGCAAAAAGATCAAGACATTCAGATTAGGAGCAAACGGCAAGAGTATTGAAACGAGCGCAAAAACCGCAGATGCGCAAAGGAGCACCCGCCGCGCGCCAAAGAGGCCTCCGAGGTAAACCGAGAAAGGGCCCATGAACATCAAAGCCATGTTGAAGGCGGTAGGAATCCACGAGGCCTCATCCACGGAAAACCCAAGAATCCCGCGCAAATCCGGAAGGGCCACACTGATAAGCCTTCCCGTCAAGGTGACAATGCCGGCACCGATCATGACACCTAACGTGCCGATGTATGGATTGGGTTTCACCTGCAAAGCAAAACGATCCCGATGGAAAGGAACAACAGGAGTGTGGGCAGCGACGGAGGAGTTCGCTTCCACCGCAAGTTCGCTCAATTGGCAGCTCCCTTCGGAGCGTCACTATCCGAAGTTAGATCGGTTTTGATTTTGGGGATGACGGACATTCCTGGGCGCAGCCGCTCGAGTACCTTCGTATCCGGTTCCAGTACGATCTTCACGGGAATGCGTTGCACAATTTTCGTGAAGTTGCCGGTTGCATTATCCGGCGGGAGAAGCGTGAATTGTGATCCGCTGGCCGGAGCAATTTCGGCGACCCGACCTTTGAGGACGACACCCGGCAAGGCATCAACCGTAATCTCCACCGGATTGCCCCTGCGCACTCGGGCCAGCTGAGTCTCCTTGTAATTTGCCATAATCCAGGGATCACTCTCCACCAGCGACAGTACCTGTGTACCCGGGCTCACTAACTGACCGAGCCGGACTTTGCGTTCGCCGACGACGCCATCTGTAGGCGCAACGATGCGCGTGTATTCCAGATTCGTCTCCGCTACCTTCAATCCTGCTTGTTTTGCGCTCAAATCGGCTCGAGCCTGGGCTTCCTGTGAATCAACGACGTCTCGTTGCCGGTGCTGTGCTTCCAGGTCAGCTCGCCGTCCCGATAGCGCGGCCTCAGCTTGTGCAAGGTCGGCCTGGCGTGCAACCAACCCGGCGCGTGCCTGGGCCAATGTCGCTTGCCGGCCGGAAAACGTGGCCGCGAACCTGTCGGCATCAGCTACAACCTGCTCGAGGCGTTGCTTGGTTGCAGCACCTGCTTCGATTAAGGCTTGTTGCCGGCGCCTTTCCGCTTCGGTGCGAACAACGTCGGCCCGTGTTGCCTCGATCGCTGCTTCCGCATCCTTGATTTGAGCGTTGCTCGCCTCAATGCCGGCCTGTGCCTGCGCTATCTGGGCCTTGGCGGCCTCGATTCCCGCTTCGGCCTGGGCAATGCGGGCATCCTGAAGCAATTTCTGTCGTTGAATGTTTTCGATGGCAGCTTCTGCTGCTCGGACAGTTGCGACGGACTGCTCAACCTGAGCTTTGTAGTCGTCATCCTTAAGTTGAACCAGCAAGTCGCCTGCTTTCACTCTCTGATAGTCATTGACGGCAACCTGAGCGACAGTGCCCGACACACGCGTGCTTAAAGGTGTCAAATCGGCGCGCACGTAAGCGTCATCAGTCTCCTGGATCTCTCGACTACCAACCCATGAGTTCCAGTTGCCCGCAATAGAGAACAAAATCACTGCAGCGAACAGCAGAATCAGGACGGGCACAAATCCAACGCTGCGTGACTTTTTTATCTCTTTGGTTTGCCCGGCGGGCGCGATGCCCGGAGACGGTGAAGGGCTAGTGGCTGCTACGGACGATTCTGCCATGTTCATTTACTCCTGCGTTGCGGTCTTTAAGGATTCGCGCCAACGGCTCTTTCAAAATCGGCTTTAGCCGTCCAGAACGAAAGTAATGCCTTTTGATATTGGTCGTCGGCTTCCGCCAGCGATGACTGGGCCTGCAATACGTCTTTGAATAGGCTCTCTTGTTCCGTGTATCGGACATTCAAAACGCGTACGTTCTCGCGTGCTGTCTCCTGCCCAAGTTGTGCGGCGAGCAGCAGCTGACGGGCTTGTCGCAGTTTCCGAAATTGATCACCGACCTCGACGAGCACCTTGTCTTGCGCTTCGTTCAGGCCGGCTCGCGCCTGCTGAGCGGTCTTAGAGTTCTCATCCATTTCCCGCTTTTTGCGGCCCCAATCAAAAGGTTCCCACGTCAACAGAAAGCCGGCTTGAAGAAGGTTTTGGGGAAGCAACTTGACGTTTTCCACAGAAGAGAAACGAAACCCGACGCTGAGATCCGGAATGTATTCCGACTTCTTGATGCGGCGATCGTACTCGGCAGCTTCGACTTTTAACTGTGCTTCTCTCAGCTCAGGCCGCTGGGCCACGGCTTCGTCGCGGGCAGCGGCCAGGTTATCCTCAAAGCGAGTCGGTACCGGCACGACATTGACACGAAACTCGGTGCTGATGTTGCGGCCGAGCAGGATATTAAGTTTTTCCTTTTGATCAGTCACCTGATCTCGCAGAGCCATCGCCTCGTAGACGATCTTCTCTACGCTGGTCTTGACTTGTAGGCTATCGGCTTTCAGGGCGACTTGTTGAATAAGGTACTGATCCGTTACTCGATCGAGTTCCCGATAGAGTTTCAGCCTTTCTTCAACCGACTCCAGCGCGCTCTGGGATTGCAGCAAGGAGTAGTACGCCTTCTTAACATTGTTCGCAATCTCCAACTGCTTACCGCGAAGTTCTTGGTCCGCGATTTGCTGACCCACCTGGATCTTGCGGTCGATGAGACTCAGGCGATATTGCTGGGTAATCGGCTGGAATATGCTGCCGCCGTAGAAAAACGCCGGTTTTCGAGGCGCGGTCACCGTGACGTCCTTTTCCGGGACGGGTCCTATTCCGGTCAGCGCTCCCAGGTCACCTTGCTTGAAATCGAAATTAACCCTCTTGAGTAACTCCGCACCAAGCAATGAAAACTCGAACTGAGGGAGCCGGCGGGTTTTGGCGACTGCGAGACGATCGTAAAACTTCTCGTATTCTAATTTCGAAATTTGGATTTGCCTGTTGTCCTTCAGCGCCAATTCGACGGCATGAGCCAGCGTCAGTTCTTCGACCGAGGTTGAGGAAAGCTCCTGTGCCCAAGCGGGGCTCGAGGCCAGCAGCAGAGTGAGTCCAAGAAAAACTGATCGAGTTCGCATAAGCATGCTCTGGCTTTGCAACGCGTGTGCCAAAGGAATTTCATACGTGCAGGTGGCTAAGCTGCTGAGCGGCGGAACTATGTGTCTGTGTGTTCAGTTCTAGTGTCGACTGAAGTCGACGATTGTCGGCGTATAACGACACTCGTACACGATTTCAAACGTTTACGAATGGTCTCAGCTTTGCACCTTGCAGCTTGTTTCGCCACTGTGCGGATAAGGAGCCCAAGAAATGACCCACGTCGTAGAAGCTGAAGAGCCATCAACACTGTCGCTGAGCGCTTACGGAAAAGCGCGGTCCACCATTCAAGGATCGCCGCTCACAGCCGAAGAACTGAGGAAGACACACGCGTACTGGCGAGCGTGCAATTACCTGGCGCTCGGTATGATTTATCTCCGAGACAATCCCTTATTAAAGGAACCGCTGAAGCCCGAGAACATCAAAAACCGGTTACTGGGACATTGGGGTTCAAGCCCAGGCCTCGCGTTCATCTATATTCACCTGAACCGAGTGATTAAGAAATTCGACCAGGACATGATTTTCATGGCGGGTCCTGGACACGGGGCGCCTGGCGTTCTCGGGCCGGGTTATCTCGAGGGGACATACTCGGAGATCTATCCGGAAAAGAGTGAGGATGAGCACGGCATGCGCGAGTTCTTCAAGCAGTTCTCTTTTCCCGGCGGTATCGGCAGCCACTGCACGCCCGAGACACCCGGCTCTATCCACGAAGGCGGCGAGTTGGGATACGTCCTCTCCCACGCCTGCGGCGCGGCGTTCGACAATCCTGATCTGATTGTCGCGGCGGTGGTCGGAGACGGGGAGTCCGAGACGGGACCGCTGGCGACTTCGTGGCACATCAGCAAGTTCCTTAATCCGATTCGAGACGGCGGGGTTCTGCCGATCCTTCATTTGAACGGCTACAAGATCAATAACCCCACACTGCTCGCGCGGATCAGCCACCAGGAGCTGGAGGATCTCCTGCGAGGCTACGGCTGGACACCCCACTTCGTCGAGGGATCG
>Ga0075434_100005597_pt1 | contig 11444 bp, 10 predicted proteins | sample RhiMethybrSRZTD3_FD_75298 | JGI IMG/M metagenome (GOLD analysis project Ga0075434, IMG submission 75298) | Populus rhizosphere microbial communities from Tennessee, USA - Rhizosphere MetaG P. TD hybrid SRZTD3 | ecosystem: Host-associated > Plants > Roots > Rhizosphere > Soil | place: USA...
GCGAGCCCTGCGCGGTCCCTCGACGAATCAGCGAAATGGACCGCGCTCTTCGAGCGCACGCTGACACGGCGTTAATCACCGCCACGCTCTGTTATCGACGGTGTTCTCGTAGGTCGCGCCGGGCACCGTCATATTCCACTTCACCGTCCAGTTGTATTCATCGTCGAACCGCTCGCGCGTGTAGGGCTGCGGCGGTGCGTGCAGCAGCCGCCACGTCTGAAAGTCCTTCGCGTCGAGCAGGCCGCCCGTCTCCGCGACGAAGTAATGGACGAACGGCGTTGGGTCCTTTTCCAGGACCTCGACCGCGCGCGCCTGCGCGCGGAACATCGCCGCCAGCGTCGGGCCATCGAGCTCGTCGCTCGCGGCCTCGCTGCGCGTCGAGTGCGATTCGATGAGGATGCGCAGCCCCTGCTTCTGCGCAACGCTGATCCAGGGCTCCATCAGACTGACGGCGGCAACCGTGCCCTGCTTCAGCGCCTCGAGCCGCTTGACCATGGTGCCCGCGTTGGTGGTCTTCACATGCTCCTGCGCAAGAAACCCTTCCATCATCTTCAGCGTGGTGAAGTGCGACCCGTTGTTCGGCGTGACCGCGATCTCCCTGTTCTTGAGCATCTCGGGCGCGTAGATGTTCGAGTCGCGCGTGGTGACAATGGCGAACTTCGACATCGATGCACCGAGGGCCACGATCCTCCGGCCGCGGCGTCCCTCGCAGCTCGCCTCGACGGCGCGCTTCATGATGCCCCACTCGCACATGCGGTACTGGTCGATGCCGCCGTCGTTGTAGGCGGAATCCAGCGGCCGGTCGAACACCGAGTCGAACTTGACGGTGTGCGACGTGGTCACCTGCGCCATGCCGGGCGTGGTGACGAATTCGATGTCGAGCCCCTCGTCCTTGAAAAAGCCGTTGTCGCGGGCGACCAGCACCGGCAGGTCGTGAACGGCGTTCATAATGGCGACCTTGTGCTTTCGTTTCGCCGCTTCGTGAACTGTGCTCATGAGGAAAAGCTCCGAGATCCAGTTTGATCCAGCTTGGAACCTGGATCTTAGTATTAAACTTCGCGCATGAGAAAACTGATGTCGGCGGCGGTCGTGGCGGCGGTGGCGGCGTGCAGCGCGCAAACCGCGCGCGCCGAGGAAGTGACGCTGATTGCGCCGGGCGGCATGCGATGCCCGGTCGACATCATGAAGCCCGGCTTCGAGAAAAAAACCGGACACGTGCTGAAGGCAACCATCGGCGCCGGCGGTGCGACCCATCGACAAGTCGTGCAGGGTGCGCCGTTCGACGTTCCGGTGGTGCAGCCGCCGTACAAAGACGTCATCGATTCCGGCAACGTGATTGCGAACACGGAGACGCCGCTCGCGACGGTCGCGATCGTCGTCGTCGTGAAGAAGGGCGACCGGAAGCCGGACATCTCGACCGCTGATGCCGTGAAGCAGATGCTGCTGTCGGCGAAGGCGATCTCGTATCCGGACGGCGCCGGTGGTCTCGGCGGTGCCGCAGGCGTCAGCTTCGACAACACGCAGAAGAAGCTGGGCATCTACGATCAGGTCCAGCCGAAGGTGAAGCGCATGCAGGGCGTCGCGCTGCTCGAGCTGCTCAAGCGCGGCGACATCGACTACGCGATCAGCTTTTCGAGCGAGGTCAACGATCCGGCCGTCGACGTCGTCGGGCAACTGCCCCGCGACATCTCGACGCCGACCGCGCTCGTCGGCTTCATCTCCTCGCATGCGAAATCGCCGGACGCGGCGAAGGCGCTGCTGGCATATATGTCAGGACCCGACGGCGCGGCGGCATACCGGGCATGCGCGATGACGCCGGGCCGCTAACAGTTCTGAAGATCGCCGATCGCAAATGTGATCGCAATTCCGCCGGCGAATGCGGGCCGTCGGTGAGCGCTCGCGCTAAGAAGCTCTAAACGCACGACTCCATCTCAGCCGTTCACAATGGTCCTCACGTTGCCTGTCGACGCCAGGCATGGAAACGGAGTGTGTGTTGTCCTCGCAAACAGCGCGCGGCGCACGCAGCGTACTCGTCGTTGACGATGACCAGGCGACGTGCCAGCTGCTGGCCGACTGGATACGGCATCTGGGGTTCCACGTCATGACCGCGTTGAACGCACAGCAGGCGCTCACGCTGATGTCCGCGCACCCGGCCGAAGTGGTGTTCTGCGACATCGTCATGCCCGGTCGCGACGGCATCTGGCTGATCGAGCAATTGAGGCAGCAGTTTCCCGGCACCGCGGTCGTCATTGCCACCGGCCTGACGAAAATGGATCCCGCGGTCACGCTGGCGCCGGCGGTCACGGCCTATCTGGTCAAGCCGTTCGACTTCGACGCTGTCGCCAGCGCGCTTGGCAGCGCATTCGACGCAATAGCCGCTTTAACGCCAATGCCTGACGACGACGTACCGGCCGCGCCGGGTGTGCACTCATCGCGCCGGGGCCCGGACGGCCGGCGCTCGAGACGGCTGATCCCATCCCGGAGTCGGTGACACGAAGAAGCGCCTTTATGAAGCCCCTGCGGTCGCCGGTGCGACGGATGAAACCCTCGCGCTCTGCAGGATGCGCAGCATTCGACGCAGCGGTTCGGCCGCGCCCCACAGGAGCTGATCTCCTACCGTAAACGCGCCGAGGTACTCGCCACCCATCGCCAGCTTCCGCAGACGTCCGACGGGTACCTTCAACGTTCCCGTGACCGCGGCGGGTGTGAGCTCGCGCAGCGATACTTCCTTCTCGTTCGGAATCACCCGCACCCATTCGTGCGCGGAGGCGAGCATCGACTCGATCTCCGCCAGAGGGACATCGCGCCGCAGCTTGATCGTCAGTCCCTGGCTGTGGCACCGCATGGCGCCGATACGGACGCAGATGCCGTCAACAGGAATCGGATCCTTCGTACGTCCGAGAATCTTGTTCGTCTCGGCGAATCCTTTCCACTCTTCCTGGCTCTGGCCGTTGCCGAGGTCCTTGCCGATCCAGGGCAGCAGACTGCCGGCGAGCGGATGTCCGAACTGCGCGGTCGGAAAATCGGCGCTGCGCAGCGTCTCAGCGACGGTGCGATCGATGTCAACGATGGCCGAGGCCGGATCGTCGAGCAGCGCGTGGACCGACGCGTGCGCGCGTCCCATCTGCGACACCAGCTCGCGCATGTGCTGCGCGCCTGCTCCGGACGCCGCCTGGAACGTCATCACCGTGATCCACTCGACGAGACCCGCTCGGAAGAGGCCTGTCATCGCCATCAGCATCAGGCTGACGGTGCAGTTGCCGCCGATGTAGTTCCTGACCCCGCGCTCGAGCGCACGATCGATCACGTTCCGGTTCACCGGGTCGAGGATGAGCATCGCGTCATCCTTCATACGAAGCGATGACGCCGCGTCGATCCAGTAGCCCTGCCAGCCTGCTTCTCGAAGAGCCGGGTAGATCTCGGTCGTGTAATCGCCGCCCTGACACGAAATCAGGACGTCCATCCTCGTGAGCTCCGAGAGGTCTTTCGCGTGCTTGACCGGACCGACACGCTTGCCAATCGCAGGTCCGGCTGCTCCGGCCTGCGAGGTCGAGAAGAACACCGGTTCAATTGAATCGAAGTCACGCTCCTCGCGCATGCGCTGCACGAGAACAGACCCCACCATTCCGCGCCACCCAATGATCCCCACGTTCATGATGGAGATCAGTTTACCAGTGGGCGGTGGGCAGTGGGCAGGTAGAGCGGATCCGCCTAGAACGAGAACCGCAGGGCGAGCTGGATCGTGCGTGCGCCGCCCGTCGGCGACGCGGTGCCGCCGCCACCCGGGCCGCCAAGCGCGCCGCCGGTTCCGGTAATGCGCCCGAACAACGAGCCGGGTACGAACTGGCCGGTCGCGCCGATGACGGTGCCGAGCGACGTGTCGGGCTGGGAGAAGTTTGGATGGTTGAAGACGTTGTGCACTTCTGCGCGCAGCTGTACGGTGCGGTTCGCCGCGAGCCTGAGCTGCTTCTGCAGCACACCGTCCGCCGACCACATGCCGAAGCCGCGGAGGCCGTTGCGCGCCTCGTTGCCGTGCGTCACCTCGTTGCGCGCGCCGTATGCGCTCGACGGGACTGCGAATGCCGCGGGATTCAGCCGCCGGCGCCCTGGTGCCCTGCCATCCTTGATCCAGACCGGCTGCCCTTCGACGATGTCCACGCGATAGGCATAGTTAATGGTGTCCACAGGGTCGGTGTAGTTGTAGGTCACCGTCAGCGGTGGTGCACTCTGCACCCGTGCGTTCAGATCGACACCCCATCCAGACAGCAGCGCGCGCAGCCGCCGCGAGTCGGGGAAGTTCCATGTCACCGAGGAATTGAAGGAGTGTTGCCGATCGAATCGAGACAGCCCGTAATAGAACGTCGGCCGCGTGGCGTTGTCCGCAAGGTTGACGGTTGCGTCATCGGAGCCCGAATCCGTTGCACGAGCGAGCGTGTAGTTCGCCAGCGCCTGGACGCCGCGCGACAGCCGGCGCACGTACTGCACCTGCAGCGCGTGATAGTCCGAGCTGTCGCCCCAGCCGCGATCGTTGCGTGTGACGTTCAACCGTGCGGCCGGGAAATCGGGATTAATCGGACGCGCGAGATCGAATGCATAGAAATATCGTCGCAGCAGTTGACGCCCCGAATGACCGGCGTAGGTGACGGTGAGTCGCTGGGCTCCCGAAAACGACTGCTCGACACTCGCCGACCACTCCCACGTTCGTGGCAGCGTGTTGCCAGGCGCGACGATCGTGAAGTCCTGCCGTGTGTATGGTGGGTCGAGGCTGAGCGGCGCCGCTTCCGCCGAGCGCACGTCATCCGGCGGGAACGGGACGTTCAGGCGGCTGACGGACCTGTTGTACGGAAACATCCGCGCCGCGGTCGCGGTTGCGCCGGTGCCGAGGTCGTAGAACAGCCCGAACGATCCGCGCAGCAGTGTGATTTGCTGTCCCGCCTGCCGTAATCGGTACGCCGCGCCGATGCGAGGCGCGACCTTCCCCCATCGCGTCGGGTAGAGAGGGGTGCCGGGCGCGGCCAGATGCAGCGCAGTCAGGTCGGGAAAACCGGTCAACGTATACAGCGGATGGTTCAGCCCTTTCGGCGCGGGGTTCACTTCCCAGCGCACGCCGTAATCGAGCGTGATCCGCGCCCTCATCCGCATCGTGTCCTGCGCGAAGGCGGAGAAATTGACGATGCCGAGGCGGACGGGGTCCGACGACGAGATCGTGAGCAGATCCGCGCGATTGGTCAGCAGCGATGGCAAGGCATTGAACGTCACCGAGCTGCGATAGGCGGTCGGTCCGTATACGGGTGTCAGCCTCCGCGCGTCGACGCCGAACCGATATCCGTGGCGGCCGCTGTTCAATGACACGCTATCGACGATCTGCGCCTGCACCTGTCGATTCGCGACCGCGGGGCCAATGGTGTAGTCCTGCACCTGTCCTGGCAATGAGATGGTCGAGCTCGAGCTGGCCGGCGCGAACGGCGGCACGAGATCCCAGATTTCGAGCGGCGCGACGCCGAGACGGTCAGTAAGCTCGCTGAGATTGTCCGACGCGTTGGAGCTGTAGTTGGCGGACAGCTCATTGAGCAGTCGTGCTCGCAACACCGATCGTGCATTCACGGTCATCGTCCGCGCGTCGCCTCCCGTCGCGGTCCGCTGCGCCAGCAGATAGCTGATGCGCTTCGACAGGCCCTGGTTCCACCGCCCGGTCAGGAGCAGCCGTGGACCGAAATTGCGATCGACCTTGACGCTGTACGAATTCGATCGCTGCAGGCTTTCGGAGCCGTCGTAATACGGCGCCGCGCCGAGGCGGCGTCCCTGGGAGTCGAAGAATTCAGGCCCGTCCGGCATCGGGTAGGCCGCCAGCACCCGCCGCAGCACCATCGACAATGATTCGTCGTCGCGAAGATCCGCGGCCGGCACACGCATCTGCCGCGCGGGCTGGGGATTACCCATCGCGCGTCCTTCGTAGGACAGGAAATAGAAGAGTCGATCCCGCACGATCGGGCCGCCCGCGACGCCGCCAAACTGGTTCTGCCTGTACGGTCCACGGCGCGCCTGGGGATTGGCGTTCGAGAAAAAGTCGCGCGCGTCGAGCGCCGAGCTCCGGAAGTATTCGAACCCGCTGCCCGTGAAGCGATTGGTGCCCGACCGGGTGACGAGCTGCACCTGCGCACCGGGCTGGCGTCCGTACTGTGCCGAGTAGGCGGAGGTCTGCACCCGCACCTGTTCGAGCGCATCGAGCTGTACGACGTCGCTGCCGCCGGTGAACCCGCCAAGGGACGTCGCGTTGGCGCCCGCAGCGTTCGTATCGGTCCCGCCGGTATTGATAGGTCCAAATCGGCTCAGGACCGCCGGACCGCTCTGGCTACGCGGCGCCGCGATGTTGGCCGAGACGCCGTCGATGGTGACCACGTTCGATGTCGTGCGATTGCCGTCGACGCTGAACTCGAGATCCGATGAATTGATGCCGACGCCGACGACCCCAGGCGCGAGCAGAATGATCGACTGCAGCGCCCGATTGTCGATCGCCATGTTGTCGAGAAAGTCGCGATCGATCACCGTGGCGTCGCCCGGCGATTCATCGACCGGCAGCGTCGCGGCGACGGCGATGGTTTCGCTGACCTGCGCCGGCCGCAGGATGAGATCGAGCGAAATGCGGCTGCCGGAATCGACCGAGACGCCTCCGCGGGTGACCGGCTGAAATCCATTCAGCTCCGCGGTGATCGCGTAATCGCCAGGCCCGAGCAACGAGAAGACGTAATGTCCCGCCGCGTCGGTTGTGAGCGTGCGCCGCGTGCCATTCTGCCGCGCGACGATCGTCACCGAGGCGCCCGGAACGACGGCGCCGGATTGATCCCTGACGACGCCCTGGAGTTCCGCATCCTGCGCGAATGCGGTGGCGGATGCGAGGACCACGAGCACCGCGACGGACGGCCACCGGCGCGTCACTCGCGACGGATTGGCCGGGCGTCGGGCGCACAACATTGTTAGGGCCTCCGCGCAGGGCACTGCGGACGAGGCAGGCAGAATTTAGCACGGTCACAGCACGGCTGTAACAAGGCCGCAATTCCGTCTGAAATTACTGTTACGCTGTGTGCGCCATGGACTATCACCGGCTCCACCGTCAGTCGGGAGCGACCGCGCGGCCGACCATTCTCGTCGTTGACGACCAGGTCGATCTCCGCGACGCGATAGCGGTGCTGCTCGAAACCGAGGGGTACGACGTTGTGGACGCATCGAACGGCGACGAGGCGCTGAAGTACCTGTCGTCGGCCGCAAGTCATGTCGCCGCGATCGTCCTCGATCTCGCGATGCCCGTTATGGACGGCTGGCAGTTTCTCGCCGAGCGCCAGAAGCACGCTGCGTTGAAAGACATTCCGACGATCGTCGTCACGGGTGTTTCCGAAGCGACACGCCGGCACGACGAGCTTGGCGACCTCGTCGTCTTCACCAAGCCGTTTCACTTCGACGACCTGATCCACGAACTGCGGCAAGCGCTCGAAGCCCACAAGCGCGCGAAACCGGCAGCGGTGGATTTCCAGCAGTAGAGCTTTACGCTCGCAACGCGATTACGTAGTCTTTACGGCACGAATGGCGGACGGTACCCCGATCGATTCCGAACATCTCAAACAAGTGCTCGACCGGCTGAATGAGGTGCTCGCCGAAGCGGCGAGGCTCAGGAAGGAAGTTATTCGTCAGCTCGGTGAGCAGCGGGCTGGACAGAAGCAGCACCTTTCCGGAACGCGAAAGCGCAAGAGCACGTCAAGACGGACGCGCTAGCTTCCGACGAGCTTTGCCAGCGTGTCGCACAAGCGACTGATGTCGTGCGGCGCGTGGAGCACGACATCGCATTTCATCCGTCGCGCTTCCGCCACCTCAAGTTCCTCCCACGCAATGGCCACGACCGGCGGACGCCGATCGCGGGGCAGCCGATCGATTGCCGCATGCGCAGGGTCACCTACACCCTCGAAGGCGATACGGACGACTATGGCGGCGACCTGATGAGGAATGTCGCTCAGGCGCTCGAGATGCTGGACGACGATCGTCGGAAGATTCGACATGGCGATCGCCGATTCCAGCGCCGCAGCGACTTCTTGCCGCGGCTCGATGATCAGCACAACGGGCGGCATGTACATCAGCTCCGTGTGCTTGTGGTCCAAGCGAAGTGCCGCGGCCGCCGGTTGTCAGGTCATCCGTAAACATCCCCTCGAACTCAATAGTTTCGCGTGATGTCGCGATGCCGAGCTCTGGCACAGCGGGAAGTAGAAATTACGCGGACTGGCGTATCGCTTGCACCCTCAGACGTGGACGGAAGTCGAGCTCGAACGGATCAACTGATGCGAGAACAAAGCAGGCCGCTGTCATACGAGCACGAGGAAACGATCGCGGCATTCGATCGTGAACGCGAGGAAGCGCACGAACTGACTCGCCGGCTTCACGAAATCATCGAGAATTCTCGCCGCAACGATCGCATCGTCGGGCGTGATCACGACGAGCACGATCGCTGAACCACCACGAATCGCCGCCAATCACGCCGCCGCGGCTTTGGGGTCAACCCCAGTCTTCCGTATAGAATCTCCTGTTTGTGGTTGTCCAGAAATTCGGCGGTACCTCTGTCGCTGATCCCGAAGCGATTCAACGGCTGATTCAGATCGTTCGCACGGCGCGATCGCGCGACGGACGCGGACCCGCGGTTGTCGTCTCTGCGATGAGCGGCGTCACCGATGCGCTGCTGGCCATCGCGTCGGCCGCCGGCGCGGGCCGCGTGGACGATGCGCTGACACGGCTGGAGCTGCTGCGCGAGCGGCACCTCACCGCCGCCAGTGCGGTGGCGGCGAACGAATCGAAGGGTGCGCTGGGCGGCCACATTTACACGCAGTTCGACGACCTCGTGGCGCTGGCGCGTGCGCTTGGCGTGCTGCGCGAAGTTTCTCCCCGTTCGCTCGACGTCGTTGCCGCGGCAGGGGAGCTCTTGAGCTCGCGCATAATCACGGCCGCGTTGACCGAGTCGGGGATCCCGTCGGAGTGGATTGACGCAAGACGCGCCATCATCACCAATGGAGACCATACGCGCGCGGTGCCGCTTGCCGCCGAAACCGAGGCTGCACTTCGCGCGTCGGTGCTGGCGGCGATTGATGCCGGTCGTGTGCCGGTGCTCGGCGGCTTCGTCGGATCGACCGTCGAGGGGCACACGACGACGCTGGGGCGCGGCGGGTCCGACTATTCGGGAGCGATCGTCGGCGCCGGCATCGGCGCGCGCGAGATTCAGATCTGGACGGACGTGGACGGCATGCTCACGGCGGACCCGCGCGTCATCGCGTCGCCGCGGCTCGTGCCGCAGCTGTCATTCGCGGAGGCCGCGGAGCTGGCGTACTTCGGCGCGAAAGTGCTGCACCCAAGCACGATTCTGCCGGCCGTCGAGCGCAACATCCCGGTTCGCATCCTGAATTCCAGGAAGGCTGACGGCGAGGGGACGATGATTACCGCGGAGCCGCCGCCCGGCTCGACTCCGCTCACGGCGCTGGCGTGCAAACGCGATGTGACGGTCGTGGACATCACCTCGAGCCGCATGCTGATGGCGTACGGCTTTCTGCGGCGCGTCTTCGAGGTGTTCGAACGCTACACGACCGCTGTCGATGTGGTGACGACGTCGGAGGTGACGGTCTCGGTAACCGTTGACGACCGGCGGCATCTCGAAGCCATCGTCGAAGCGCTGTCCGAGTTCTCGCAGGTGTCGGTCGACCATGAGATGGCGCTGCTCTGCGCGGTCGGCGATCGGCTGCGCAACGAGCCCGCGATTGCCGCGCGTGCCGTCGGCGTACTGGAGGAGGTGCCGCTGCGGATGATCTCTCAGGCAGCCTCGCGGCGTAACATCACCGTCATTCTTCGGCAGGCGGATCTGCAGCACGCGATGAATCGGTTACACGAGGAGTTCTTTGGGTGAGGGATGATCGGTCAAGAGCACAAAGACGATGTGGTTCACTCCGTCTTTGTGTCCTTCTGGAGCCCACGAGATGAAGATCCTCCTCGTGGGCTACGGCAAGATGGGGCGGCTCGTCGAAGAGCTGGCGGCTGCGCAGGGGATGGACATCGCCACGCGCATCGACGTCGGCAGCGGCGACTGGTCCGCGCCGGCGGACGTCGCGATCGATTTCTCCACGGCTGCTGCGCTGAAGGAGAATTTCCCACGTTACGTGGAAAAGAAGCTGCCCGCGGTGATCGGCACCACTGGGTGGGCTGACCTGCTGCCTGATTTTCGCCGGCAGGCGGACAAGGCGGGCCTTGGTGTGGTCGCCTCGGCGAACTTTTCTATCGGCATCAATCTGTTCGAGATGATCGTCGCCGACGCCGCGCGGATCGTGCGTCAGCATCCGCAGTATGGCGCCTGGATTCATGAGGCCCATCACGCCACCAAACGCGACGCGCCGTCGGGAACGGCGTTGCTTCTGCGTGACGTGATGACCGCAGCCGGATACGATCGGCCGATCGATATGTCGTCCACGCGGGCCGGCGCGATTCCAGGCATCCACACTGTCGGATTCGACGGCCCGTCGGATACGATCGAATTGACGCACACGGCGCGCGACCGCCGCGGCTTCGCGTCGGGCGCGCTGCTGGCCGCGCAGTGGATTCAAGGCAAGCGCGGGTGGTTTTCGATGACGGACGTGCTGCGCGCGTCCTAAAGCACAATGCGCAATGCCGAATGCTCAATGCCCGACGTCATTGATCGTTCATTGAGCATTGGGCATTGGGCATTGGGCATTGAGCATTGGGCATTGAGCATTGAGCATTATGAGAAGTCCATTTACAGGCGTCGGCACCGCACTGGTCACGCCCTTCAGAAAAGACGGCTCGATTGACGAACCAGCGGTGCGGCGGCTCGCCCGTCGTCAGATCGACGGAGGCGTCCATTTCCTGTCGCCGGTCGGTACGACCGGCGAGGCGCCGACCCTTTCGCACGGCGAGAAGCTCAAGGTCATCGAGCTGGTCGTCGAGGAGAGCGCCGGCAGCGTGCCGGTGCTCGCAGGCGCAGGCGGGTACGACACGCGCGAGACGATCGTGCTCGCCCGGGACATCGAGAAGATTGGCGCCGACGGCATCCTCTCCGTCACGCCCTACTACAACAAGCCCACGCAGGAAGGCCTCTACCAGCACTACAGGACGATTGCCGAATCGACGCGTCTGCCGATCGTGCTGTACAACGTTCCCGGCCGCACCGGCGTCAACATGGAGGCGGCCACGACGGTCCGCCTGTCGTCGATTCCAAACATCGTGGGCGTCAAGGAAGCGTCCGGCAATGTCGTCCAGGCGGCGGAGATTGTCGCATCCGTTCCCGATGACTTCATTGTCGTCAGCGGCGACGACGCGTTGACCTTGCCGATCATGGCGGTCGGGGGCCGCGGTGTCATTTGCGTTGCGTCGAACGTGGCGCCGTCCGAAATGTCGCAAATCGTCGA
>Ga0075434_100005599_pt1 | contig 11443 bp, 8 predicted proteins | sample RhiMethybrSRZTD3_FD_75298 | JGI IMG/M metagenome (GOLD analysis project Ga0075434, IMG submission 75298) | Populus rhizosphere microbial communities from Tennessee, USA - Rhizosphere MetaG P. TD hybrid SRZTD3 | ecosystem: Host-associated > Plants > Roots > Rhizosphere > Soil | place: USA...
GCGCTCGATGAAGACGGCGTTGTCGTCGAGGACCGTCAACCTGACACCAGGAACATCGCGATTGATGCGGGCGATCTCGGCACGAATCCCCTGTGCGACCGCCACGGTGTTCTCGCCCGATTGCTTGTTGATCGCCATTCGGACGGCCGGATGTCCTTCGCCAAGCTTCCCGCTGGCATCGCGCGACGTGATTTTCAGGAACTGGCGGCGGTCCTCGGTCGCATCCTGCACATCGGCGACGTCCTTGAGATAGACGGGGACCTCCTGGCGCGTGAGGACGACGAGGTTGCGGATGTCGTCGATGTTGCCGAACTGACCCTGGCTGCGCACCAGGTAGGTCGAATCGCCTTGATCGATCTGGCCGAGCGGCAGGTTCTGGTTCTCGGACTTCAGCGCCTGCACGATGCGATCGACCGACAGGTTGAGCGCGGTGATTTTTTCCTTCGACAGATCAACGTGAATCTGGCGGCGCAGACCGCCGTTGATGGTCACGGCGGCGACGCCGGGCGCGCGCTCGAGACGCGGAGACAGGTCGTTTTCGGCGAGCTCGCGCAGCGTGACGGGGTCGTAGTCGCCTTCGACGCCAATCTGCATGATGGCCTGGGCGTTCGAGTCGGCCTTGAAGATGGTCGGCGGATCGGCTTCTTCCGGCAGTCGTCCCCGCACGCGATCGAGCCTGCTGCGGACATCGTCTGCCGCGGCGTCGAGGTTGGTGCCCCACCCGAAGTTGAGGCGGATCTGGCTGGACCCTTCACGTGACGACGAGTCGACGCGCATGATACCGGCCACCGCGCTCACCGACTGCTCGATCGGGCGCGTGATCAGTTCCTCGATCTCGAGCGGGCCGACATTCGCGTAGTTCGTGTTGATCGAAATGATTGGTGCCGTGAACTCCGGCATCAGGTCCACAGGAAGCTTCGACAGCGAGATCGCGCCGAGCATGACGATCACGGCGCTCAACATGAACATCGTGACCGGGCGATGGATGGCTATGCGTGGGATGCTCATCTATTTCGTCTCCGGAACTGCTGGCGGCGCGCCGCCAGGACGTTGTCCCCCGCGCCGTCCGCCGAATCGACCCTGGCCCCCTTCGCGGCCCGGGCTCGCGGGGTCCGAAGGTCGGGTCCCGGGATGGGCCGCTGTGGCGCCGGCGTCTCCGCGACGACCGCCGCCGAAACTGCCGTAGTTCTCGCGAGTGGCTCCAGGTGCCGCAGACGGGCGCTGCCCCTGCACGTCGGCGTTGCCGGCGGCGGGGTTCTGTCCGCCCTGGCCGCCGCGATTTCCGCGACCACCGCGTCCGCCGCGACCACCACCAGCGCCGCCGCCGGCGAGCACGATCGGGTCGCCGTTGCGCAGGCCGGCTGCGCCGGTCGTCACCACACGATCCCCTTCGGCCACGCCGTCGAGCACTTCCGTACGCTCGTTGCCTTCGATTCCGATCTTCACGGGATGGAACTGCGCGACGTTATTGACCGCGAGATACACGCCGCGGGTGCCGTTGGCATCGACGAGCGCGTTGGTCGGCACGACGAGTGCGTGGGGATGCGACTCGGTGATGATGCCGACGCGCGCATACATACCCGGCTTCAGCCGGTACTGGTCGTTGGGGATCTCAACCTCGAGGGGCGCGGTGCGCGTTGCCGGATCGAGGACGGGCGAGACACGGGCGATGCGGCCCATGAAGCTTTCGCCGGGGAACGCGTCAACCTCGACGCGCGCCGAGTCGCCAACGCCAATCTGCTTCAAGTCCTTCTCGACGATGTTGGCCACGAGACGGACGTGGACGATGTCTACCACGTCGACGATCGGCGCGTTGGCGGACACGAACGCGCCCGGGTCTGCCGCGCGGCGCGCGACGAAGCCGTTGACCGGCGAGGTAATGATGGTGTTCTGCAGGTTGATGCGCAGCTCGTCGAGACGCGACTGCGACTGCGTGTTCTGCGCGCGCGCCAGGTCGAGCGCCGCCTGCGCCGACTGGTACTTCGCCTCGGCGTCGTCGAGGGTCTGTTGCGGCAGCAGCTGACGCTGGAACAGGTTGCGCGATCGCTCGACGTTCGTCTTGGCGAGGTCGAGGTCGGCCTCACGCTGCCGGATCGTCGCCTTCGCCACTTCGAAGGCGGCTTCCGCCTGCTTCACCTGTTCGAGAATTTCCTGATCTTCGATTTTCGCGATGCGCTGCCCGCGGTTGACGCGGTCGCCCAGCTTCACGGAAATCTGCTCGAGCCGTCCGGCGGTCTTGGGCACCACCGAGACCGTTTGATCGCCAATGAGGTTGCCAACGACCGCCAGCTCCCGATTGACGTCCGCGTGAACGACCGGCGCGAGCTCCACCGTCAGCTGACCGCGGCCGCCGCCGCGCCCTCCGGGGTTGCCTCCGCCCGCGCCGCCCTGACGTGCCGCCGCGCCGCCGCCCTGAGCAGGCGTCTGCTGCCCGGCCGCCTCCGCCGCGTTGTTGCGGCTGAACATGCCGGAATAGAACGCTACGCCGGCGAGCGCGGCCGCCACGATGACCGCAATGATGACGATTTTCCTCATCGATAAATACCGGTACCCCGCCTGTATGACGTGCGTATCAATTGCCGCCCCCGAATCCCCCGCCGCCGCCCGTCGCGGCGCGTGGGGTTGCCGCCCCGTTGCCGGCGGCGTTGATCACGCTCACGATGGCGCCGCCGGCCGTCGGCACTTCCTGCACCCGCGCGAACTCGACCTGCGCTTTCCGGTAATCGAGCAGCGCGCGCAGCTCCGCGTTCTGTGCGTCGCGAAGATCGCGCTGTGCCTGCACGACGAAGAAGTTCGTCGAGAGTCCAACGTCGAACCGGCTTTGCTCAGCGTCGAGCCGCCGTTCGGCCAGCTCGCGCGCCGCCGCGGCCGCCTGCAGCCGCTCACGATTGGACTCCACCTGCAGCGCCGCGTTGGTGACCTCCGTGGCGATCTGCAGCTCCATCTGCCGGCTCTGGGCGATCGTCTGCTGCTGCTGGATGCGCGCCCGCGCCAGGTTCGCGTCCGCCGGACTGCTGCCAATCGGGTAGCTCAGACTGAGCGCGAAGTTCCAGGTTGGAGCGGTCTGGTTCGCCAGAATGCGCAGGGCGTCCGAATAGCCGCTCGGGATCGTCTGCGTGATGATGCCGCCGAGGCCCTGGCGGACGAACTGCGGTCCGCCGACGCCCGCCGTTCCATAGCTGCCGGTCAGATCGAGCGCCGGCAGCCGCTGGTCCGACAGGTTCCGCAGCGCGACGTCATTGGCCGCGAGCTGTTTCTTCGACTGCTGAAGATCGGTGCGGTTGTCGAGCGCGCGCCGAACCGCCGCGGTGACGTCCACCGTTTCGGTCGTATACGTCGGCCGATCGACAGGATTCAGGGCTGCGGTCCAGAACGGATCGTCCGTTCCGCTGACGATCAGCCGCTTCAGCGCGAGCTCCGCCGTCCGCCGCGCGGCGTCCGTCTGCGTGACCACCTGCCGGCGGTTGGCTTCCTCGGCCTGCGCCTGAACGACGTCGAGCGGCGCCATCGCGCCGACTTCGACGCGGGCGCGATTGTCCTCGACGAGCTTGGTCGCCAGCGCGAGCGACCGTTCCGCCACGTCCGCCGCTTCGATCGCGTACTCGTAGTCCCAATACGCGTTCCGGACGTTGGCGAGCGTACGGACGATCGTCGCGCGCAACGCAATGTCGGACATCTCCTGGCCCAACTGGGTCACGCGCAGCTGCGCGCGCGTGCCGTCAATCCGGAATCCGCGCAGAAGCGGCTGGATATAGACCGCGTTCATGTTCGTGTTCAGGACCGGATTGCGCGTCGCGAAGAGGTCGCTCTGCTTCTGCCGGTTGTTGTTGAACACGAACGAGAAACTCCCGCCGCCCCATTTCACGTTCTGCGAAATGCCCGAGTTGCCGGTAAACGTTTCGGTCACGAGCATGTCCGCGCCGGCGGTCTGGCTGCGCGGGAACTGGGACTGGCTGCGCATGCCGACGTTGGACTGGAACATGGGCCGGTAGTTGGCGTCGAGCGCCGCGATCGAGAAGTCGAACGTCTGGGGATTGAGCCGTTCGACGGCGATGTCGAGGTTCCGCTCGAGTGCGCGCGCGGTCGCCTCGTCCAGTGTCAGATTCACCATAGTGCCCGCTGGCGGCGGCGGCGCGGTCGGCCGCGTCTGATCGGCATCGGGGGAGAGCGCCGTGGCGAACTTCAGCGCGGCATCGCGGGCGATCTCATCGAGGCGCGCGCGATCGCTCGCCGACTGCTGCGCAGCGGCAGGCCGGGCGGCGAGGCACAGGAGAAGGGCATACGCAACGAAATGGAGAGATGAAACCAGCGTTTTCATGGACAGTTTGATGAACGGGGAAAGTTACTTCCGGTGCTGATCACCAGAGCGCCCGCGGTTGCGCGTCTGCTGCTGGAGCATGACGAACTTCACGCGCTGATCCGGCGTCAGCACCCGCCGCATCCGGAGCAGCATCATCGTCCGCGACTTGTTCAACTCGGACCGCGCCGCTTCGACAACCGCGACCTGGGCCATCACCTGCGCGTCATCACTCGCCTCGACCATCTGGTTGAAATCGGCTTCGGCCTTGTCGAGACCCTCCTTCTGCTTCCGGAGGACGGGCAGCGTGTGCTGGAAGATGGCTTCGATCTTGGTACTTTGGTCCTGGGTGAGGCCAAGCTCGCGGCTGAAGGTTTCCGACTGCCACCATTTGAACCCCTGCGCGGACGCTGGATGGGCCCAAACAACGGCAGCACCGATCACGACGGCGGCAAGGGCGGCGAACCGCCCAGAAGCGGCTGAAAATTTCATGGCTGACTCGCCGGGCAATACGACCGGGACCCCAATTTTATTTACCGGAACGGGTTAATGAGGGCATCCAACCGCTGGACCACCGTTCCCACGAGGTTATCGGGCGTCGAGGCGCCAGACGTCAAGCCGATGGCGACGTGGCCGGAGGCCGGCAGCCACCCGGTCGATACCCGTTCATCCATGGCGCCGACGGGCTTGTGGCGGATCTCGGCCGCCGACAGCAGACAACCCGGCTCGGCGATGTGATACGTCGGCAGCCGCGGGTCGCAAATCCGCGCGAGGTTGCAGGTATTGCTGCTGTTGTAGCCGCCAATGACGATCATCAGGTCGAGCGCCTGGCGGTCGAGGAGCGCGCCGACCGCGTCCTGCCGATCCTGCGTCGCGCTGCAGATGGTATCGAACGCGCGAAACCGCCCCGCCGCCGCGGCCTCGCCGAAACGGTCGCGAATGGCGGCGCGGAACATCTCCCCGATTTCGAGCGACTCCGAGCTCAGCATCGTTGTCTGGTTCGCGCAGCCGATGCGCTCCAGGTGGAGGTCGGGGTCGAAGCCTGGGGACAGCGCGTGCTCGAAGCGCGCAAGAAAACGTCCGCGATCGCCTTCGCCGCGGATGTAGCGACAGGCGATATCGGCTTCATCTCGGTTGAGGACGACCAGGTAGTGCCCGTCGCCGCCCTGCACCGCCTGCGAAGCCGTGGCGCGCGTTTCCTCGTGCCAGTACTTGCCGTGGATGACCGACGTGAAGCCGTCGGCGGCGTAACGCTTGACGTTCTTCCAGACATTCAGCACCGAGCCGCACGTCGTGTCCACCAGCGTGCAACCCAGACTCACGAGCTGCTCGAGCAGCTCGATCGTGATGCCGAAGGCCGGGAGGATGACCACATCATTGGGCGTCAGGGCTTCGATCGACTCGCCGGGATCGCTGAGGAACCGGATCCCCTGTGCGCGGAGCTGCTCGTTGACGTGCGGGTTGTGAATGATTTCCCCGGTGAGGACGACTGGACGATCCGGAAAGCGCTTGCGCGTCTGATACGCATAATCGACGGCGCGGTCGACGCCGTAGCAGAAGCCGAATTCCCGCGCGAGATGAATCGTCAGCCGTCCCGACGAGTAGCGGTAGTCGCGCTCTTTGATCGACGCGACGAGGTCGCTGTGATAGCTCTCGGCAAGCGTGCCGGCGACTTCGTGTTTGAGGTCGAGTCCTTTACGGAAGATGAGGGGTGGCATGGTGAATCTTCAATCTTCAATCTTCGATTTGAGTATCGATTGTGAAGATCGTGCGTGCGATCTTTCCAATACTCAGATTGCACATCGAAGATTGAAGATAAGACGAGCCTGCGATCTTTCCAATACTCAGATTGCAGATTGAAAATTGAACATCAACGAACATCCCAGGCGCGCGGCGTCAGCTCGTCGATCGGTTGCAGCGCCGCCGCCGCCGGTGCGTCGATGGCGATCTCGAGCTGGTTGAGGAATTCGTCCTCTGAGATCGACGCCGTCACCTCGCGAATCGCGGCGGTGGGGCCGTTGGTGCGAAGCTCCGGCTGCTCCGCGGTGTGGGCGACGATCACTCGCGAGCCGCCAGGGCGGCCGAATGAGTAGTCGTGACCAAACCGGCCGGCAATCACGCCGACGACGAGGCCGGCGACCGCCGCAGCCGCAATCCATCGAGAGCCGGGGCGCGTTCGAGATACAGGCGACTCGGGCTGCGTCTGCCCGGCCGGAAACGCGATGACCCGGGCCGGACGTCCCTCGTGCGCGAGGTGCGCAAGGATGCGCGCCTGCTGCCGCGCGAGACGCTCGGGAGGGAACGCCGCGTCTGCGGCGGCCGTCGCCGTATCCGACACGCTCTCCAGCAGGCGCTGCAGCCGCACGCGGCGCGCGTCGCATCGCGCGCACGCAGCAAGGTGCTGTTGCTCGGCACCCGAGGCGGCGTCGAGCATGCAGAGCTCGATGAGACGATCGTCGGAAAGATGGTTCGCTCGCATGAGTTAACGGCGTTCCTCGCGGTCCAGGAGTCGCCGCAGTTTGCGGACGGCCCGGAACAAATGCACGCGCACGGTCGCTTCACTGAGGCCCAGGGCCTGACTCACTTCGGCGGTCGTCTGTTCCGCGACGTGGCACAGCGTGAACACCGTACGCTGGCGATCGGGCAGCGAGTCGACGGCCGCCGTAATCTCCTTCGCGCCTTCCCTCGACACCAGCCGCTGTTCGGGCGTTGGCTCCGGCGTCGCCGGGTCGGTCGGCGGCATATCGGCCGTCGCTGACATCGGCACCGCCCACCGCAGCCGCCGCGACCGCGACTTCCGCAGGTCGAGGCACGCGTTCACCAGAATCCGCGTGAACCAGACTTCAAACGGCAGGTCCTCGCGGTAGCTGGTGATGTGCGTGAATACCTTGATAAAGGCATCCTGCACCGCCTCGTCGGCATCGTGTGCGTCGCGTAGATAGTGGTAGGCGATGCGCACGGCCCGGCGCTGCTGGCGCGCCACGAGGTCGCCGTATCGCTCGCGCGCCGCATCGCGATCGCCGCTCGCGACGAGACCCTTGATCTCTGCCGCCAGCTGGGAATCTCTCGACAGCGGTGCCAGCGGCGCCGCAGCGCCGGACGCTGTCGAGGGGGCCCGCCGAGGAGGCGTTCTGTTCATGGAATACGGCCGGAGCCGCGCAGTCCTTTACCGCGGCTCCAACTATACAGTACGATTTCTTTTTTGTTGTTCGGCCTTTTACTCAGGAGACATCAACAATGAGCACACAGGTTGAGCGGGCGCACGGTCTTGAGGCCTTTGGGATTGTTCGGTCCGGACGCGTCCACTGGAACCTGAGCCCGGCAGTTCTTTACGAAATTGCCGTCCGGCGGAACGAGGCGATTCTGGCGGCCGACGGTCCTCTCGTCGCGCGCACCGGCCAGCACACCGGCCGTTCTCCGCAGGACAAGTTCACCGTCAAGGAGCCGACCACCGAACAGAACATCCACTGGGGGATGAACAAGCCGCTGGAGGAAGCGCACTTCGACGCCCTGCATCGCGACATGATGACGTACGTGCAGGACAAGGAGCTGTACGTCCTCGACGCCTGGGGCGGCGCCGATCCGGCCTATCGCATCCCCGTTCGTATCGTCACCGAATTCGCGTGGCACAACCTGTTTGCGCGAAACATGTTCATCCCCGAGCTCGACCCCGAGAAGCGCGCGACGCATCGGCCCGAGTACACCGTGATCGATTGCCCGGGCTTCAAGGCCGACCCCGGACGTCACGGATCCCGGACGGAAACAGCCATCTACGTTCATTACGGCCGCAAGCTGGTGCTCATCGCGGGGAGCGAATACGCAGGCGAGATCAAGAAGTCCATCTTCACCATCCTCAACTACACGCTTCCGCTCAAAGGCGTGCTTTCGATGCACTGCTCGGCCAACGTCGGCGCAGCGGGCGACTCCGCGCTCTTCTTCGGTCTGTCCGGCACGGGCAAGACGACGCTGTCGAGCGACCCGAACCGCGGACTGATTGGCGATGACGAGCATGGCTGGAGCGACCGCGGCATCTTCAATTTCGAAGGCGGGTGCTACGCGAAGGTCATCAAGCTGTCGAAGGAGGCGGAACCGCAGATCTGGGACGCGTCGCGGCGCTTCGGGACCATCCTCGAGAACGTCGTGCTCGACCCGGACACGCGCGAGATGGATCTCGACGACCAGACGTACACCGAGAACACCCGCAGCTCCTATCCACTGAGCTTCATCCCCAACGCGATTGCCTCAGGACAGGCCGGCCACCCGAAAAATGTCGTCATGCTGACCGCGGACGCCTACGGCGCGATGCCGCCGATTGCGCGGCTCACCCCGGCCGGGGCGATGTATCACTTCCTGTCAGGCTATACGGCGCGCGTCGCGGGGACCGAGCGCGGCGTCACCGAGCCGAAGGCGACCTTCAGCACCTGCTTTGGCGCGCCGTTCCTGCCGCTCAACCCGAACGTCTACGCGAAGATGCTCGGGGAGCGCATCGCGAAACATCAGGCGCGGGTCTGGCTCGTGAACACCGGTTGGACGGGCGGCCCTCCGGGAGTCGGCTCCCGCATGAAGATCGCCTACACGCGCGCGATGCTCACGGCGGCGCTGAACGGCCAACTGGATAACGTGCAGTACCGCCAGCACGAGATCTTCAACCTCGACATGCCGACGACCTGCCCGGGCGTGCCCGACAGTGTGCTCGATCCACGCAACACGTGGCCCGACAAGGCGGCCTACGACGAGCAGGCGAAGAAGCTCGCCGCAATGTTCGTCGACAACTTCAAGACGTTTGAGAAGGATGTCGACCCCGCGGTCAAAGCTGCCGGCCCGCGGGTGTAGAGACCGCGCCAATGCCCAATGCTCAAAGCGCATTGCCCAATGCCCAACGTCAATGACGAACGGCGTTGAGCATTGGCACTGAGCATTGAGCATTGAGCATTTCGATGAAGTACGAACCGGTCATTGGCTTAGAGATTCACGCGCAGCTGCAGACGAGAACCAAGATCTTCTGCGGCTGCAGTACGGCGTTCGGCGCGCCGCCGAACTCGCATGTCTGCCCGGTCTGCCTCGGTATGCCGGGCGCCCTGCCGGTCCTCAATCGTGCCACCGTCGATTACGCCATCAAGGCCGCGCTCGCGCTGGGTTGCGACATTCAACCGCTTTCGGTCTTCGCGCGGAAGAACTACTTCTACCCGGACCTGCCGAAGGGTTACCAGATTTCGCAGTACGAACGTCCGCTCGCGCTTCACGGCGGTCTCGACATCACCGTTGATGGCCGGACCAAGCGTGTGGGTCTGACCCGCATTCATATGGAAGAGGATGCGGGCAAGTCGCTGCACGAGGGGTTTCCGGACTCGGACAGGCGGACCTACATCGACTACAACCGGAGCGGCGTCCCGCTCATCGAGATCGTTTCCGAACCTGACATGCGATCCGCCGCGGAGGCGGCGGAGTTCTTCGAGCGGCTGCGCGACATCCTGGTGTGGCTGGGCGTCAACGACGGAAACATGGAGGAGGGGAGTCTTCGCTGCGACGCGAACGTCTCGGTGCGTCCCGCAGGCCAGGAGACGTTCGGCACGAAGGCGGAGGTGAAAAACCTCAATTCCTTCCGGTATCTCCAGAAGGCGCTCGAGTACGAGATCGATCGGCAGATTGCCCTCCTCGAGAGCGGCGGCCGCGTGGTGCAGGAGACGCGGCTCTGGGATTCCTCGGCCGGCCGCACGGTATCGATGCGCAGCAAGGAAGAAGCGCACGACTACCGGTACTTTCCGGAACCTGATCTTCCGCCGTTGGTCGTGGACGAGGCGCGCATCGCAGCGGTGAAGCGGACAATGCCGGAGCTCCCCGAGGCGCGGCGGCAGCGTTTTATCGCGGCGTACGGATTACCCGCCTACGACGCCGGTGTTCTGACATCGTCTTCTGGTCTCGCCGACTACTTCGAGCAGGCTGCGGCCGCGTCGGGCAACGCCAAGGCGGCAAGCAACTGGGTGATGGGCGAGTTGCTGCGCACGATGAAAGAACGCGGGGCAGTGGTCAGGGATGTCCCGCTGCGTCCCGAGGCGCTCGCAGGACTCATCACGCTGGTCGATCGGGGTACGATCAGCAACGCCATTGCGAAAGAGGTCTTCGCGAAGATGTACGATACCGGCCGCTCTGCTGAGGACATCGTTGCCGTTGAAGGGTTGGCCCAGAACAGCGACGAAGGGGCGCTGCTTGGCATCATCCGTGACGTCATCGCGCGCAACGCGGAAGCGGCGGCGCAGTACCGGGCGGGCCAGCAAAAGACGTTCGGCTTTCTCGTGGGCCAGGTGATGAAGGGCAGCGGCGGCAAAGCCAATCCGAAGCTCGCGAACGAGCTGCTGAAGCGCGAACTCCAGAGCTGATCATGCGCTGGCTGCGGCCGCTCGTCGCGTACTTCGTCGCGGCGGTGGTGACGACGTGGCCTCTTTTCCTGCACCCGCGCTCGCTTCTGGGCGCGACGGTCGGCCCGGGGGATCCCTATCTGAATCTGTGGATTCTCGGCTGGGGGATGCACTCAGTCCTGTCGAATCCGGCATCGCTGTTCAACGGCGGGGTTTTCAACGCGAACATCTTCTACCCGGCGCAAGGCACGCTTGCCTATTCGGATCACCTCCTGCTGCAAAGCGTCCTGCTCGCGCCGCTGTATGCCCTTACCCACGACGTTGTCCTCTGCTACAACGTGCTGCTCATCGCGTCGCTGGTCTCGAGCGCGCTGGCGATGCATCTGCTCGTACGATCAGTAATCGCGTCCGAACCCGGGGCTTATCTCGCGGGGCTCACGTGGGGGTTCGGGTCCTATCACTTCGCACACCTGATTCACCTGCAGCTGCAGGCCCTCTATTTCCTGCCTCTCACGTTCTTCTTTCTGCATCGGCTGATCGCCGGACGCCGCCGCCGTGATGTGGTGTTGCTCGGTGTGACGGCAGCGCTTCAGGCGATTTCGTCGATCTACTACGGCATCATTGGCGGTCTGGCGCTCGTGGTCGGCGGCGTCGCTTTGGCGGTTGGCGTGGGGCGATGGAGAAATGCCGCGGTGCTGCGGCGCCTGTATTCCGCGGCTGCCATTGCAACCGTGCTCGTGATGCCCGTCGCGATCGTCTATGGGCGCGTGGCGCACCGCGAAGGCTTCGG
>Ga0075434_100005602_pt1 | contig 11442 bp, 13 predicted proteins | sample RhiMethybrSRZTD3_FD_75298 | JGI IMG/M metagenome (GOLD analysis project Ga0075434, IMG submission 75298) | Populus rhizosphere microbial communities from Tennessee, USA - Rhizosphere MetaG P. TD hybrid SRZTD3 | ecosystem: Host-associated > Plants > Roots > Rhizosphere > Soil | place: USA...
TGCTGACGCTGCACCTTGATCTCCAGGTCCGGCAACGCGGCCATCAGTTGCGAGTAGAACCGGCGGACTCCGTCCCGACCCTCGTGGTGCTCACCCCACGCCTCATCGTCGTAGTGGGCAGTATCGCCAAAGGTCCCAAGCACGCCTTCCAGGTCGTGCTCGTTCTCGAGCCGAATGTGCCGCTCCACGATTGCGATGCGAGCGGACACGTGGTCGTTTGGAGCAGGTGGGCTGGCCACAGTCACCTTCGAGCGGGCGGTTTTTGGGACAAGCCGCGAAGAGGTGAACAACCGCAGGCTTGCAGCCGTCTCAATGTAGCAGACATCCGCCTCTAAGGCGTGAAAGTTTGTGCACCGCAAGCAGCCAAGAGAAACCTAAGAAAACTCTGACCAAGTCTGGTCTGTGAAGCCGAACGGCTTCTCTCGCTCCTGAGGCTAGCAGAGAATCGCAATTCACACCCTGACATTTCGAGCGGAGAATTCCGGCACGCGCAGCGTGCTGGATTTTGGAGTGGAAAGACCGTGTGTTTCCCTCCGGATCCACGCACACTCTGTAGGCCACCCGTACCAGCCTGCAAAGTCAATGCGGCTGCAGCCGCCATGGAACTGTGCTCGATCTGATTAGAGTTTCCCTCATCCAGAGTGCCGCCAGCCTGTCAGTTGATCGTCAGCACCAGTGCACTACTCTTCCCACCGCTCGAGCAACCGAGATCAGCGGAGTTCCCGCTCGGAGTCAACACGGTGACGTTCACCGGGCCCGGGGCGCTGATCACTCCAGTTGTAAGTGTCACCTTCAACTGCTGCGCGCTGGTGACATTTGTGGCCAGTACTTTGCCGTTGATGAGCACCTCCGACGCCGAAACAAAATGACTTCCATGCACGGTGAGAACAACACCCTGCTCTACTTGCGAAAAAGTGACCGCGCTTGGCGATAGCGAACCGATGAGCGGCGCCGGGCGCGCGCTCCCGCAAAACGGATTCAGCGTGTTGTTACAACCGGGAAGAAACAACAGAGCCAATACAACCAGCCACAGACGAGAGGACATGGGAGTACTTCCTTCCTGAGGGTGAGCCTCGGTCGACCTGCCTGTGCTGAACACCGGAAGGGAAAATAAGTTTCGGGCTCCCGGAGAATCCTTATTGGGGAGAACGATCCAGTGAGATTTACCGTCGTCATCGTTGTCTATCCAACAGAAGGCAGGCTATTTGCTGTGAGGACCAATCAAGAAATGTGGTAGTAACCGTCCTGCCGGGCGAGTTTGACATCGAGCCCGAAGAGTTGGCTCAGGTTTCTTTCTTGCAGTACCTCCGCTTTCCGACCGTCGGCTACGATACGGCCCTTTGCCATCAGCACGACTCGTTCGATTTCCGGGACGATATCGGCGAGCTCATGCGTGACCAAAAAGATTCCGATTCCCGAATTCGCGAGTGCCCGCATGGTTTCCCGCAGGCTCCGTTGCGCGGAAATATCCAGTGAGTTGCAGGGTTCGTCGAACAGCAGGGCTCGCGGTTTGTGAACCAGGGCACGCGCAATCAAAACCCGCTTGGCCTCGCCCGACGACATCTCCTGCACTGCTCGCGTGGCGAGATGCGAGACTCCCGACTGTTGCAGAGCCGACTCGGCTAACTCCCGGTGCTGTGGATCGACCGCATGGTTCGGGAAGATGGCTGTGCTGCTGAAAAAGCCGGAGAGCACGACATCGAGGCCGCTGGCATCGCTGGTGCAGGATGACATCAGGTCGTTCGACACGATTCCCAGCAGCGAGCGCAGCTCGAAAACGTTCCAATCCTGCTTGCCAAGCAAAGTGATGCTCGATCCTTCGCTTGCGACCGGATAACAATCGCGCGTGATGGTCTTGATAAGTGTGGACTTGCCGCAGCCGTTCGGGCCGAGCAGGGCGACATGCTCGTTCAACTGCACACGAAGATTGATCCCGTCGAGGACGATTTTCTGCCCCCGCATCACGCAAACATTCTGCAGATTCAGTAGCGCAGGGGAAGATGACACGTGCTCGACTCACTCAAACTACAACCGCCACGTCGATGGAGCAGTTATCAGAAATCAGTAGCTGGCGCCTGCATCCGAGGTTTGCTGACAAAGCCCGGGTGCTTTGCAAGGGCGCGGCTTCAGCCGCGCCGTAACCGCTCGGGCAAAAAAGCGCTTTAGCCCCTGAGGTCAGAGGCTTTGGCCACATTTCCGCCACCCATCGTTGTCCGACGAATTTGTGATACACGAGTCAGACCGTGCCTTGTCTGACCACTGGCCACTGAATACTAGTTTCCGCCCTTTAGCCTCGCTGCCTCGAACTCGTCGCCCTTCTCCCAACCGATCAGGCGTGGTTGCATAGCTGCTTGCCATCCTAGCATGAAGCCGAAGCGCGCCATGGTGCCGTCGCCGGTGAAATCCATCTCAGGGCGGTACTCGTCGCTGGGCTGGTGATAGTGGTTCTTGTTGTAATCTTCGTCCTGCGCGAGGCCCCAGCCTTCATCGTGGCCGCGATACTTCACGCCTTCGTTGACCGAAAACGATGGAATGCCCACGCGCGCCAGGCTGAAGTGGTCGGAACGATAGTAGTAACCCGCCTCGGGATGGGAATCCGCTCGGATCGCGAGCCGAAAGTCCTTCGCCATCGCCTCCACGGTGCGGTAGAAATTCGTGCGCTCTGCACCGGAGACTTCGACTTCCTCGGGCGAACCGAGCGGTGGGAGGTCGTCGTAATTGAGGTCAAGCGTGATCTTGCTGGCAGGAATTGGCGGATGCTTCCCCAAATATTCCGAGCCCAGCAGGCCCTGTTCTTCCGCTGTAACCGAGGCAAACAACAGCGAACGGCGTGGCCGCTGTGCTCCTTGGCCGAAGGCGCGTGCCAGTTCTAGCAGCACCCCGCATCCAGTTGCGTTGTCGTTCGCCCCATTGTAGATGTTGTCCCCCGGCATGTCGGGGCGAATGCCTAGGTGATCGTAGTGCGCGGTATAAAGCACGGCCTCATCTCTAAGTTTCGGGTCGCTTCCCTGCAGAATTCCAATTACGTTGTTCGATTCAAAGGGCCGAATCTTGCTCACAAGGTGCGCCTTGAGTTTCACGGAGAAGGGCACTGGCTTGAAGTCGCGAGATTGCGCGCTGGTCGTCAGCTTGCTCAGGTCCGCCCCGGACGCATCCGCCAGTCTCTGCGCCACCGGGAACTGGATCCACGAAGCTGCTTTCAGCTTCGGCGAGCCATCGAGTTTCAGGTAGGATTTTTCGCCGGAGTTGGAATTGCGAACGACTTCCCAGGGATAGCTCGCCATTTCCGTCTGATGAATCAGGATGGCTGCCACGGCGCCCCGACGGGCTGCCTCTTCGTACTTGTACGTCCAGCGCCCGTAATACGTGAGCGCCTTGCCCTTGAAAAATTTTGGGTCGTCAGAGGGCGGCTCGTTCACAAGGATCAGCAGAACTTTGCCTTTCACGTCGGCATCTTTGTAGTCGTCCCAGTTGTATTCCGGTGCGCTGATCCCGTAGCCCACGAACACGATCGGTGCGTCGATGTCGGATTGCGGTTGCTGCGTCTGATCATAGGCGACGTATTCGTCCAGAACCTTCAGCGCGATGGCGTTTCCGCTTGAAGGCACCCAAGAAAATGTTGTGCCGGTTGCGGGAGTGATCCCTACCATCGGCACTTTCTGCAGATAGGTGCCATTGTCTCCAGCGGGCTTGAGCCCAAACACCGCAAATTGTGTGGCGATGTATTCGGCTGCGATTTCTCCGCCCCTCTGTCCCGTACCTCGGCCCTCCAGCAGATCGTGAGCCAGGAACCGAACGTGGGCACGAATGCGCTCCGGACTAATGGTCTCCATGGCGGCGAAAGCGGCCGAAGACGGCCGTGGAGCCGAAGGCATCGCGGTAGCTGCTGCAGTAGCTGCTTTGGTCGCGGTCTGCGCGCAAACTGCTATGGGGAGAATGATGAAAAACAAAAGAAGGCTCTTGCGCATGATGAAAACGGGGCTCCTGAAGGGCAACGAAGTGTATGGAAAAAATCTATTGTACGAGAGAAGCGCATCTTCGGGCAGTGGCGAGAGGTCAGTCCGGCACTGGCCAGTGGTCGGTGGCCAGTCAGGCAGTGGTCAGTGGTCAGGCAAGCAGTGGGCAGTGGGTTAGCAAGGCTGTGTCCTACAGATAAGAAATGTTGGCATAATCGAGTAGCGCCGGCGTCCCGCCGGCGGTCGCGAGGGCATCCTGCCCTCGCAAAACTATGCTGCTATAGAAGCGCGCTGAACGCCCAAGCTCGTACGCTGACCACAGTCCACCGACCACCGCCCACTGCTTTTACCCGCCGACCGCGGGCTTAGTTCTTCGAACTTCAACCCGCGCGATAGTCGAGGACGTCCTCTCCGCGTTGATACAACGGAACAGCGGCGATGCTCGCCGCCTCGGCCATTTTTTGATTGACCTTTTCGAAGTCGGGCTTCGACCATCCCACACTGGTCAGTTCGATCTCGCCGTCCGGGGCAATCCAGAAAATTGTTGGCACGTTGCTCAATCCGTAGGCGTTCGAGACCGGATAGCGCCGCGTGTCGTCCAGCAAGATGGGAAGGCTCAGGCCGAACTCACGCATGAAGGCCGCAGTGTCCTTGGCGTCGTTCTGAGAGACGCCGATCAAAGTAACGTGCTGGTTCTTATAGGCCTTGAACAGTCGTTCGTAGAACGGCAGGGCGTACTGGCATGTCGGGCAGGAGACTTTAAAAAACGCGAGCACCACCGGACCGCGTCCAAGCGCTTCTTTCAAAGAGAACGACTTGCCATCCAGGGTTCCTGCGTTGAAATCAGGCGCGTTGACGCCAACCGAAAGTGCGGGCATTTTTTCTTCGCCTCCAGAAACGCAGCATGACGAAACGATATTTTAGATGACTCCGGGCGCGAGCAGGATGGACGATTTGCTTGCATCCTCCGTGATGCACATCGCCGCCGCGTCGGCGGGCAATCTCAAGTCTCGCGCGCCTCTGCCGATAGAAAAGGCGTGTCTTCAATATCCACTGTGAGCGCGGGCACCGGCCTTCTCAAAGATTTTCGTTTTGTGGCCCGGCAACCGATTCTCAACCGCGACCAACAAGGGTTCGGCTATGAGCTTCTGTTCCGCGATGGCATCGAGAACTTCTTTCGCGCATCAGACTTGGACGCGGCTGCGCGCCAGACCCTCGACAGCCCCTTGCTGATGGGCTTCGATGTCCTGTGCGATGGGCAACGTGCCTTCGTTAACTGTACCCGCGAACTGCTCCTCAAGGATGGCATCACACTCCTGCCCTCCAGTCAGACGGGGTGGAGGTGCTGGAGGGTGTGAAACTCGACGACCTGGTTATTGCAGCGTGTGAGCGTTTGAAGGTTGCCGGCTACTCGATCGCGCTGGACGATTTTGTTGCTAACGACCCCCGCGAGGCTATGGTGCCGCTGGCCGACATCGTCAAGGTGGATTTTGAGCGAACTACACCCGAGGAGCGGGCGGCGTTGGTGAAGCGGCATGGTGGACTGCGTTGCCGCATGTGGGCTGAGAAAATCGAAACCCAGGAGCAGTTTGCCGATGCCCAGCAGGCGGGCTTCGTCTACTTCCAGGGCTATTTTTTCCGCCGCCCGGAAGTGATGAAAACACGCGAGATTCCCGCTAACCGGGTGAACTATCTGCGCATGCTGGAAGCCGTTTCTGCCCCGATATGGACATCCGCGAGGTGGAGGGTCTGATCAAGCAGGAGGCTTCGATCCTGTATTGCTTGCCGCGCTATCTGAACTCGCCCATGTTTGCCTTCAGCAACGAGATTCATTCCGTGCGGCACGCCCTCACCATTCTGGGCGAGCGCGAAACCCGCCGCTGGATCCGGCTGGTGGCTTTGATCTCGGCCGGTATGCTGAAGTCTTCCGACCTGGTGCTTTCCGCATTAGTGCGGGCGCGATTCTGCGAACTGCTTTGTCCCAAGGCGCCCAAAGGGGAGTCCGATCTTTTTCTGGTGGGGCTAGTTTCGCTTATGGATGCCATCCTCGAGGTACCGATGGCCGAGGTACTGGAGAAAATTCCGCTCGATCAGCACACCAAGACAGTGCTGATGAGAGGTGCCGGACCGCTGCGCCCGATCTATCCGCTAATGCCGGAAAGTGGGAGCAGGCTAAGGACTTCGCCCAGCAATTGCACGTTAGTGAGAGTGAAGCGGGGGAATTGTGGTGGGCGGCGATGAAATGGGCGCGTCAGGTGAGTAGCCGAACTTAGGAATCCGTAGCAGAAAACGTTCCCCCCAAGGAGTTTCAGTCGATTTCTTCGATCGTTGGTTTGCCGCGGAAGGGAAGGGTGTCCCTCACACTTCTGTGCAAAACCCCGGACACTTTGGACTTGCGCGGAATCTCGCCGACGCGTAGCATTAAAGATGTTCCCAACGGCCACGCTTTCCGTGCTGGCCCTCCGCGCCCTTCGGCTCCAGGCGCTTAAACGGAAAAAGATCATTCAGGATTGTTTTTCCAGTCGCATCGGGGTTTCCGCGCATCGAAGAGACGTGCGTGAGAGTGGGGTGCTATCCCCCGTGCGAAAAGGGCATACGAGAGCGATAACCTTTCATCTTTAGAGTTGGGAACCGCAACAAGAGAAAACTTATGAATGCAGGACCGGGACACTCCTCCGGTGGCGGAGGGAGAAACAGGCGGCGGCGCGGACGTCGTCCGCCCAACCATCGCGGCGGTGGTGGCGCGGGCGGCCAGGGTCGCGATCGCCAAAATCATGGCGGTATTTACACCGCTCCCATGGATCACAACTACCGGACGGCCCAGGGCAGCGACAACGGGCACGGCCATAAACATGGCCGAGGACTAAGGCCGGGTTTTGCGCCCACTTACCGTCCACCTGAGCCAGAGCCACTACCCGCGCGAGCTGATTCGAACTCGCGCATCTTTGCCTTCGTCGACGACTTGTTCTTCCTGGCCAAAATCCAGGAGACGGCCCGCAAAATGAACGTCAAAGTCGAGTTCGTGAAGACTGACAAGGATCTGCTGGACCGGATGAAGCAGAATGGCGAAGAAAAGCCTTCGCTGATCATTTTCGACCTCAACAACATCAACGCCAAGCCCCTCACGCTCATCCCCAAGCTGAAAAGCAAGTTGAAGAAGGGAACCTCGATCATCGGGTTCCTTTCGCACGTGCAAGGAGATCTCAAGCAGAAGGCACATGAGGTGGGATGCGACATGGTTCTGCCCCGCTCGGCGTTCTCGCAGAACCTTCCCCAGTTGCTGCGCCGCCACGGCGCTGCCGAAGAAGAAGCGAACCTACAGTAGGCTCTCGGAATTCTCCTATTCGTGATGCGGGGTTCGTGTGCTTCCATGAGCGCGTCAAAATTCCGACTTTGGTTCTCTATAAGCTAAGTCATTGAAAATTGGTCCGGGCATCAATCTGGACCGAAAACGCGCATTAGAGCATCACTTGGAGTGCCCGTCAATTGCGTTTAGGAGCGATTAGGGACGAGTTTGTCCCCGTGGTCGAGGTTTCCCCGGTCGGCCGGAAGCTTCCGATGCGAGGCTTCTGGAGTGTTTTGTTGTCTTATAGCTATTCGCTGATACGAGTGAATGGGTTTTGAGGTGAGGTCGGCGACTGGGTCCGGGCGAAGAGAACAGCGGCTGAAAACCAGAGACTAGCGACTGCCGATTCATCCCGGCGGCCACTTCATCGTCCGTCCGCCAATCAGATGCACATGCATGTGAAACACGGACTGTCCGGATTTCGGTCCGACGTTAAGGACAGTGCGATAGCCATCTTCGATTCCGCGTTTTCGTCCGATTTCAGCCGCTGTAAGGTGAAGGCGCCCAATGAGTTCAGCATCTTCCGCTTGGGCTTCGTTCAATCCGCGCACATGTTTCTTCGGAACAACCAGCACGTGCGTGGGCGCTTGGGGGTTGATGTCTTCGAAGGCGAAGGTGTGTTCATCTTCATGTACTTTCCTGGCAGGCACTTCGCCTTTAATGATCCGGCAAAAGAGACAATCGTTCATGGGGCAGGTGTTCGGTCTTAAGGTGTTAGGTCTCAGGTCTCAGGTCTCGGGTGTCAGGTCTCAGGTTTCAGGTTTCAGGCGTCAGGTGTCGAGTTTCAGGTCCCAATTCTCGGGTCAGGTTTCTTTATTTTTAGACGCATCACAGGGTAACTACATGATGACATCGCTACGAAAAAACTTCCTGAAACGAGGCCGACACAGTTTGTGGAGCGACGGGCGTCCTCGCCCGTCGGCACGCTAGCATACTGGAGTCTCACTCGGTGCGTGGCCAAAACCTAATCCGACACCTGAGACCCAACACCCGACAACCGCTCTGCTCAGTCCAGTCTCACCAGATACACCGCACCGGAGTGGGTTTGCGTTTCTCGCACCAAATCCTCGGCGCGCTTGCGATCGTCGTGCGGGACGCGGACTTTGACCCACCAGTCGCCCACCGGACTGACAAACTTTGCAACCTTTGCCGTCTGATAGCGGCGAGCGATATGGTCGGCGAGTTCGCTGGCATCTTTCTGATTTCCAAAAGAACCGATCTGCACGGCCCAGCGGCCTCCCGTTGAAATCGATGCAGGTGTTTGCATGACTTCAACTTTCACGCTGGCCACACCCGGCAACCACACATCGAGTTTCTTCGCAGCAGCATAGGAGAGATCGATAATGCGGCCTTCTACGAACGGACCGCGATCGGTGATGCGCACGATGGCGGAATGCCCCGTCTTTACGTTGGTGACGCGCACGATCGAACCCAAAGGCAAAGTCCGATGGGCCGCGGTCATCGCGTGCATGTTGTAGACCTTGCCGTTGGAACCAGTACGGTTATGGTAGGGCGCTCCGTACCAGCTTGCCAGACCGGCTTCGATGAGCAACGGCTGCGCACTCGCCGGGACCGAGATGACTTCGTCTGCGCCACTCTCAGTTGCAGAGACTTCGGCTTGCTGCTTGGGCACGGTAGCTGCTGGCGGACGATTGCTGGAACTGGGCCGAGACTCGGAAGGTTGCGGAGGCGGAGGCACTTCGATTCGTGCCTGCTTGTGCCGGGAGCAGCCACTCAGCCAGACCAGCGACGCGAACACGATGCACCAATACGCAACCGATTGCACGTCTAGGGCTTTTTGACCTCGGAGTCCTCGGCCTGGGACTTGCGAGCCTCGTCCATGTAATTGGCCAATTCGTGTAACTTGTCGGCGGCGATCCGCAGAGCCTTGGTGGATTGTTGGCGAACCGCCGGCACCACCTCGCGGTTCAGGTAGTCGATCAGTTCCGCGCTTTCCTTCTCGAGTCGTTCGGCTGCTTCGGAGACTGTTTTGTTGACGCGCGCGCCGGCTTCTCCCACCCTGCGGTTGAAGTCGTTCATAGTACTCCTCGAAATGCGGCGTGAGTCTTTTCACGCGAAATGCGGATGCCGAGCTCTCTCATTATTCCGTGACCGGGGAGAGGGGTCAACCAAAAGCGCATCTCTTCCGGCAACTCAGTCGAAGTGGTTGGGATAGAATCGGCTTATGTACCGCGTTGTGGTCTTGTTCCTGGGACTGACTGCGCTCTTGCTGCTGAATGCCTGCACGATTTATGGAGAGCATCCGGTCAAGGCATTCAATGACGCTACCGGCGGAGAAGGGTTTGAGCGGGCCTTCTGGCAAGATATTCAGACGAAGAATTGGAAAGACCTCGATCACCACATTTCTTCGAACATCGTATATGTGACACCCGTAGGCCGGTTCGAGCGCGCCGCCGCGATGGAACACATACAGAGCTTGCAGGTTCAGGAATTCTCTATCGGTGAACTCGAAACCGAAATGAATGGCGACCTCTTTGTCGTCACCTACACGATCGTTCTCAAGGGAACTGCGGACGGGAAGCCCTTTCCCGATCGGCGGCAGCGACGGATGACAGTGTGGCAGCACCAGAAATCCAGCTGGGTGGCAATCGCCCATTCGGTGCTGGGATTCAAAGAGTAGTTTCGACCTTGTTTAGTCCGCCACGTTCTGTGCCCGCTCGCGTTCCAGGCGCGCAATGGTGGAGCGCAGCCAGTTCTTGAGAGTTTCTTCCATCTCTAACTGATGGGCGTTCCGTTCCAGGCTGTCGACGGTTTCGCCTTGATGGTTGAGTGGGATGAAGTGGCAGGGAATATCTTCCTCGCGTGCTTCGCGAGGGACGAAGTCGGTGAGCAGGCATTCGTTGCAGGGATGAGGCCGCGCCGGATCGTTAAAGTTCAGGCACGAAGGCGAGTCTTGAAAGGTCGAGGTGGCTTTCCAGGGCGTACGCACGTTGCGGCCGTAGCCGCCTTGCTCCAGGAATTCGAGTTCGAACTTCAGAACTTCGAGCACATCGCGCTTATCGTCCGACATGGCAAACCTCCGCCGGCTGAAATAACCGGATCCTCCCCCGGGTAGGGACCATTCTGGGACTGGATGTACAGCCGTGCTGTGACCCTGCTCACATCCCGTCGTGACTCGAGTCACGGGGGTAGAGTCGGCCGCGAGGAGTAGCTTCGGCGACAGGGGAGACTTCCATGTTGAAGAGCTATTCCTACAAGGCTGCGGCGCACTGGACCAACCACAAACGCGGCATCGTGGATGGGGATGCGATCCCGCGAACCATCAATTTCGCGGCCCCGCCCGAGTTCGGCGGAGAACCCGGTTTGTGGACGCCCGAACACCTGCTACTCGCGGCCGTATCGACCTGGCACGGGGCGACCTTGCGTGCGATTGCCGAAGCGTCGAAGCTCGAGTTCGACGGCGTCGAGGTGCCGATCGAGGGCAAGATCGAGAAGCTGGAAGGCGGGTTTAAGTTCACGCGGATCACGCTGCGTCCAGTGGTCACGATCCATCAGGAGAAGGATCGTGAGAGGATCGGCCGCGTGCTTGAGAAGGCTGAGCATGTTTTCCTGGTCTCGCGTTCGCTGGACTGTGCGATCGCCCTGGAGCCGACGATTGTGGTAGCAAGCTTGGTCGGTAGCACGAACTTGAGTACCGAGTACGCAGTACCAAGTACCGAGTACCGGGTTAAGACCGAGCTACCGAGGAAGGCGAGCGCGCAGCTACATCTTTAGCAGCGGGACGAATTTCCATCTCTTCTGCGTCTCTGGGAGAAGCTAGGTTTAGGGCCGTGAAGAGGTACGGGCCTCTAACCTCAACGACCATCTCCCGTCTATAATGCGTCGCTGCCTCACGGCGACGCGGTCTCACTCCTTCTTTTCCGGAGAATCCATGCGCACGTTGCTCGTCTCGCTAATGCTTCTTGCTCTCTGCCCGGTGTCGTTTTCCCAGCAGCCTTCCTCTGACACGCCCACTTCCGACAAGTCGAAATTCCAGAAGAAGGAAAAGAAGGAGCCGCCAGAGCCGGCCGTTCAGCCTCAGCCGACGCCACCTGCGCCGCCGCCCAAGCCAGAGCCGGCCAAGGAAGCCGACAAGGATAAGGACAAGGAAGAGCGCTACGACATGACAGAAGTGCCTCC
>Ga0075434_100005603_pt1 | contig 11442 bp, 11 predicted proteins | sample RhiMethybrSRZTD3_FD_75298 | JGI IMG/M metagenome (GOLD analysis project Ga0075434, IMG submission 75298) | Populus rhizosphere microbial communities from Tennessee, USA - Rhizosphere MetaG P. TD hybrid SRZTD3 | ecosystem: Host-associated > Plants > Roots > Rhizosphere > Soil | place: USA...
CGCCGACGCCGCCACCCCCAGGGCCGCGTTCAGCGAGAACACGGCCAGCGCCCGGACCAGCAGCACCATTCGGTAGCTGACCGCCATGCTCTGTGACAGTTCCCAGGCCTGGTCGATGCCCGGGCCGTAGGCGTAGGCGATGCCCGTGGCGGCGACCGCGGGCGCGAACAAGGCCACGAACGGCGTGCCGGTCCCCAGCGTGGCGAACAACCCAGCCGCCAGCACGACCGCGCTGGCGATGACCCAGCCGAGCAGCAGTGACGGCGTGGTCACCAGCGCCCGCGCCAGGCCCGGTGAACGCAGCGCCCTCCCGGCCAGCCGCTCCACCAGTCCCGGGCGGCGGCGCCAGACCACCGTGGCCACCCCCAGCCACACCCGATGCAGATCGACGTCGCGCGGGCCAGGTCCCGGCAGGTCAGCGCGGTCACCAGTCATCTCACGGCGATAGGTCATCGCCCGCCTCCGTCCCGCACCGGCTGCCGCAACACAGCGCGCATGAGCTGCCGGACCCGGTGAGCGCGGCTTTTCACCGTGCCCTTGGGCACGCCCATCAGCCCGGCCACCTCGGTGACCGTCCGGTCCTCCAGGTACAGCAGCCGCCAGACTTCCTGGACCGCGCTGCCCTCCGGGCCGAGCGCCCTGACCGCCTCGGCGAGTTCAGCGCGGGACAGGGCAGCCTCGGCCGGATCACCCGTGCCCTGGCCGCCGTGGCCGGCCAGGGCGGCCAGCGGCAATCCCTCCGGCCCGCGGCGGCGCAGCCACAGCGCCGCCTGCCGGCGGGCGATTCCCCACAGCCAGCCGCCCGCCGAGCCCGGCCGGTAGCCGCCCGCGCCGCGCCATACCGCGAGGAACGTCTCCTGCAGCACGTCTTCGACGTCGGCGGCGGGCAGTACACCGCGGAGCCGGCCAGCCAGCCACGGCGCGTGCCGCTGGAACAGCTCCCGCAGCGCGACGTCGTCGCCTCGGGCCACGGCGGCGATCAGCGCATCGTCGTCCATCGCTTCTCTATTGCGTTCTGGTGCCATCTGGTTCGCCGTTGCGGCCCAGACGGCGCCTCCGCGGCGTCAGCGACCGGCCGGGCCCGGCGACTTAATGCTGACATGGGGTGCCGTGGTAACCGGCGAGTCACTCGCACGGTGCAGGGGTGACCCGACCCGCGGGGTGCCGGCGGCCCCGTCGATGAGCAGCGCGGTCAGCAGCACCATCCCTACGCCGACCGCCGTTCCGGCGACAGCGTCGGTGAAGTAATGGTGGCCTAGAGCCACCATGGCGGTGGCAACGGCGGCCGCGACGACCGCGGCACCGAGTATCAGCAGCATCCGCACGGCGCCGGGCAGGCGCGGGCGCGCCGGGCCAGCCAGCAATACCGCGCAGGTGGCGGCCAGGGCGAACGAGGCGGTGGCATGGCCGCTGGGGAAGCAGAGATAGGCGCCGTGAACAGTCCGCCCGACGAGTGGCTTGAGCACGAACTCGGTGAGCGCCACCGCTCCGGGCACCGCGAGACAGGTCAGTGCCGCCACGCGTCGCCGGCGCATGGCCAGGCAGGCCAGGATCAGCGCGGCCGTCAGCACGGTGACCGGGACCAGGTCACCGAGTTCGGCAAGCAGGTGCAGGTGCCCCTCGTAATGGCCCAGGCCGCTGCGGATGTGGGCGTCCACGGCCCTGTCCAGGCCGTCGGGGCGCGCCTGGCCAGCGAACCCCAGCGCGAGAGATGCCGTCACCGCCGCGCACCCGGCCACCACCATGGCGGCGCTACGGCGCAGCGCCGGAGGCAGCAACGGCCGCGGCGGCGCCCGTCGTAGCTCCGTCCCCCGTGGCATCAGCCAAGCTTATGAGGCCACCGCTGCTGCCATGGCCGCGCTCGGCGGGGTTACAGGCCGTTGGGCCAGGTGATCGACTCCGGGGCGACCAGGGGGGTGCCGACCTGGAGCTGGATCTGGGCATGCTTCGTGATCGGGATGTCGCTCGGGTTGCCGTGATAGACCTTGTTGTTGTAGATCGCGGTGACGTGCCCCTTCTCCGGGCCGACCTGATCGGGCCCCAGCGGCTGTCCCCATATCTTGAAGAAGTTGCCCAGCGTGAAGGTCCGGTGGACCGGCGACTCGGTGTGGATGATGCCGTCGGCGGCGTGCGTGTGCAGCCAGTAGAAGCACTTCCCGTTGCTGATGAACGGGCCCTGCGGGGAGTTCTGCGCCTGCGCCCCCGGTATGCCGATGCCGGCCGGTATCTGGCGGGGCGAGCCGTTCACGAAGACGGTCAGGTGCGCGTGGATGTGGAACAGCACCTGCTCGCTGGTGTCGCAGCGGATGCCATCCACCGGCTCGCCGGTGGCCTTGGTGGCGGTGCTGGCCAGCGGCGGACCGTCTGGGACCGGCACGCCTTCCGGGCCGTTCGGGCCGGGGGGCGGGGCGGGCTTGAGCGTGCCCAGCGTGCTCAGCGAGGTGAGCTTCGGCGACGCCGCGGGGCCGCCGCTGGCCGAGCCCCCGGAGGTGGCGGCGAGGGTGATGCCGACGGCCGCGCCCGCGACGATCACCACCGCGCCAAGCGCCATCAGCCAGCGCTGCCGGCGGCGGCGCCGCGCCTCCGCCGCCCTGGCCTGCGCGATTTTCTCGCGCGCGTGCTGCTGCCTGTTCCTGTTGCTCTTGGACACGGCACCGTTCCCTGATCGGGCCACCGGATGGCGGGCGGAGCGCCGTGCGGCCGCGAGCACGGCGGTAGCTGTCTACGGTCTACCACGTAGACAGTACTGCCTGGCCCCGAGCGCCGTGATGGCCCTGCTCGCCACGGCGGCCGGGCTGGTCACGACGTTCGCCGCCTGCGCCCTTCACCTGGGCTGACCACGCGGCCAGCACCTCGCGCGTCAGAGGCCGAGCAGGTAGCCGGCCAGCCCGGCGGGCTCGGCCAGCGCGATGAGATGGCCGCCGGGCAGCAGGTCGGCCGTGACGCCGAGCCGGTCGGCGGCCAGCTTCCGCTGGAAGCCGGGCGGGAAGAACCGATCGCTGGCGCCGGCCACGGCGCGGAGCGGGACGGCGGGCCACTCCCCGAAGTCGCACGCCGACCCGAACACCACTTCGGCCTCGGGCCGCTGGTAGGGCAGGCCAGCCTCCGCCACCTCCGGCGGCACGTCGTGGAGGAAGTAAGTGCCAGGGTCGAAGTCGGGACCGTAGCCGCCGGCCAGCGCCGCGTCGATCCGTGCCTGCTCCCATCCGGTGTTGCCCCACCACGCCCCCGGGGTCTCACCGGGCACCGGGATCATCGCGTTGACGAAGACCAGGGCGCGGACGCCGGACCGCGCGGCGGCCAGCGGGGCGGTGAACCCGCCAAGTGACTGCGCGACGAGCACGACGTCGTCGCGGCCGTCGATGGCGCCGGTGACCAGGCTGGCGTACTCGGGGAGCCCGGCGGCCTCGTCATCGCCGGGCAGGTCCACGGCGATCGCGTCGTGCCCGGTCCCGCGCAGCAGCGGCACGACGCGGTGCCAGTACCAGGCCGACCCGCCAGCGCCGGGAATCAGCACAAAGCTGGTCACGACAGTCCCAGCGCCGGGGCCAGCGCGCGGTAGGAGGGCAGCGGGTCGGCGCCCTCTTCGGTGACGAGCTGGAGGCAGACGTGGTCGGCGCCGGCGTCGAGGTGACGGGTGAGCTGCGCGGCGATCTCGGCCGGGCTGCCGTGGGCGACCAGCGCGTCGATCAGCGCGTCGCTGCCGGCCCCGCTCAGGTCTGCCTCGCTCCAGCCCAGTCGGCGGAGGTTGCTGGTGTAGTTGACCAGGCCGAGATACGGGCGCTGCACCCTGGCCCGCCCGAGTGCGCGGGCCCGGTCCGGGTCGGTGTCCAGCACCACCTTGTGCTCGGGCGCGAGGAGCGGGCCTGGGCCCAGCACGGCGCGCGCCCGGCGGGTGTGCTCGGGCGGGACGAGATAAGGGATGGCACCGCCGGCGCGGTCCCTGGCGAGGCCGAGCACCCTCGGGCCCAGGGCGGCCAGCACCAGGCTGTCACGGGGGACGCCCCCGGCCTGGAGCACGTCCACGTAGCGGGCGAGCGTCTCGTACGGCCGGGCGTACTGTGCCGCCGCCTCGCGGTGTCCCGCGCCGATCCCCAGCAGGAACCGGCCGGGGTGGCGCCGATGCACGCGGGCGAAGGAGCCTGCGACGTCCTCCGGCTGGTCCCGCCACATGTTCACGATGCTGGTGGCGAGCGTCAGCGTGGTGGTCGCGTCGAGAAGCTCCCCGGCCTGGATCAGGTTCCCGGCCGGCGACGAGCCCAGCCACAGCGCGCCGAAACCGAGCCGTTCGATGCCCGCGGCGAGCTCCGGTGTCACCAGGCTCGCGCTGCGCCAGACCCCGAATCGTCCCAGCCGACTGGCTTCGCTCATGCAGTCACCTTAGTGACCGCCGGCGGGCGGCGATGGCACGGCCGGGTCCAGCGGGCCCGCCGGGCGCGCACCGTCCGGTAAGGTGTGCGCCACCAACGGAGGGGGCCGGGTGACGGGCACGGCGCGGGAGGACCAGCGCGAGGTGCGCGAGGCCGAGCTTCAGGTCAGTTGCGAGGGCCGCCGCTACCGCTTCGGGCAGGACCAGGTCGTCAGGATCGGCCGGAGCACCGATAACGACGTCGTGGTCAGCCATCCGACGGTGTCCAGGCAGCACGCCCGGCTGGCCTACAGCCCGGACGGGTGGGTGTTCGAGGGCCTGGGCCGGGCTGGCACCTTTCAGCACGGCAGCGCGGTCACCAGGGTGCTGCTCCGCGAGCCGGTGGAGCTGGCCCTGGCCTCGCCGCACGGCCCGGTGATCAAGCTCGAGCCGGCGGGGCCGGCCGGCCCGCCGGCGGTGACGGGCCGCGGGGAGCCAGTTCCGGCCGCGCCGGCGGGCGCGGGCGGGCCGGCCGCGGCCGCCGCGGACAGCGGTGACCCGCTTCCACAGGCCGGGCCGTTCCACACCGCCGCGATGCCGCGCAGCCCGGTGCCGCCGCGGATCGGCAGCGCCGCGGAGGCGCGCGACGAGCTGGCCTCGGCATTCCAGATCCTCGTCCCGGTCCGCAGCTGGCTGACCGACCCCGGGTGGCGCCAGGGCCTGCGGCTCCTGGTCATCGCGTACGCGCTGCTTCCGCTGGTGTTCATTGCGCTGTTCGCCTCGTCGGGGAATCTGACCACCCCCGGCTGGGCGTACAGCCTCTACGTCGCACCGCTGTGGGGGGTGGCGTTCTGGCTGTTGATCCGCCCGCCGGAGCCGTACGGCAAGCAAGAACTGCTGATCGGGCTCGGCATCGTCATCTGGGTGATGATCTGGATGAGCGTGGTCACGGTCCACCTCAACTCCAAGCTCAACCCCAAGAGCCTCGGCGGCGCGCTCCTGGTCGGGTTCAACGAGGAGATCACCAAGGCGCTGCCGATCCTGGTGGCCGCGCTGCTGCTGCTCCGGCTGCGCGGGGTGAAGCTGGACGTGCGGATGTGGATGTTCCTCGGCACGATCGCCGGGCTCACCTTCGGCGTCCGGGAGGCGTCCCAGTACACCACGCTCGCCATCGAGCACATCGGTGCCGCGGCGGTGACCCATTCCGCCAACGCGGCGGTGATCGGGGCGCTGAGCTTCGCCTACCGGGTGTTCGTCGACGGGTTCCAGCACGCGATCTGGGCCGGGCTCTCCGCGTTTTTCATCGGCATCGCGGTGAACTACCCGCGGCGGCGGGTGCAGCTCATCGTCTTCGGGGTGACGATCGCGGCGGTGCTGCACGCGCTGAACGACTGGTACCTGTCCAACTTCTCCTCGCCGTGGCCGTGGATCGTCCTGCAGGCACTGTCGCTGCTGCTGTTCCTCGGCTACACGATGTCGGCCGCCTCGATCGAGCACAAGGTGCGCCGGACGCCGTTGTTCCGCGGCGAGTCCATGATCTTGGACAAGTTCACCGAGACGGGGAAGCACCACCGCGGCTGAGGCTGGTCAGCCACGGCGTCGCCGCGCCGGACTTAACCGCGCAGGTGAGACGCCTGTGGCCATCGCATGGGAAATGGATTACTACAGCTTTACTTATCCATGGTTTTTTCTTGACTCTTACCTATCGTACGGTCGCGCAGACCCGCACAGACACGGCAGAAGGGTGGAGGCCGGACATTTTCGCCGTGACTGCACCCACTTCACGAAGGAGCCCGAATGCTACGCAGATGGTGCACCGCCCTTGCTGGGCTGGCCCTCGTTGGCGGCGCGCTCGCAGCGTCCGCCCCCGCGGCCGCGGCCAGCCACTCAGCCAGGCCCACCATCCACCTGATCAGGCCCGCCATGCACGGCACGGCGCCCATGGCCGCCCTTGGCCGGTCCGCGAACGTGGCAAGGTCCCAGAACTGGTCCGGGTACGCGGCCCACGCCAGGAGCTACAAGAAGATCTCGGCGAGCTGGGTCCAGCCCACCGCCCACTGCACCGCCAGCCGCACGTTCTCCAGCTTCTGGGTGGGCCTCGACGGCTACAACAGCAACACCGTGGAGCAGACCGGCAGCGAGGCGGACTGCTCCAGTGGTCATGCCAAGTACTCCGGCTGGTACGAGATGTACCCGGCATTCCCGGTGAACTTCAGCAACCCGGTGCACCCGGGTGACCACTTCACCGGCTCGGTCACCTTCACCGGCAGCGGCCACTACACCCTGGTGCTGAAGGACATCACCCAGGGCTGGTCGCACACTGTCCACAAGACCCGCACCGGCGCGCAGCACTCCTCGGCAGAGGTCATCGCCGAGGCGCCTTCGTCCGGTGGCGTCCTGCCCCTGACCAACTTCGGCACCGCGCACTTCAGCAACGCCAAGGTGAACGGGGTGGCGATGGGCCGCGCCAACCCGACCAAGATCATCATGGTGAACGGCAGTGGTCGCGCCAAGGTCTCGGTGTCCGCCCTGGCCAGCGGTACGGCGTTCAGCGTGAAGTGGCTGCACAGCACCTGATAGGCGACGCTGGGCCGGGGTGACCGCTGGGGACCCGCCAGTCCAGCGGCCCCCGCGGCCCGGTCCGGCCGGGCCGTTAAACCGGCCCGCCGGGCCGGGGCGATTCCTTGGGTCTAAGGGTGGAGGGTGAGGCCGCGGCAGACCTTGTCGACGGCGTTGCGCGGCCCGTAGACGGCAATCCCCGCCAGGACCAGCGACTCCGCGGTCACGGCGCGCACGGCAGCCCGGTTGGCGTCGTCGTCGCCGGTGGCGAACAGCTCCTCGGTATAGACGGCGGCCGGCATCTCCCGGGCGACCGCCCGCTGCCGGACCGCGGCGAGCGCGTCGGCCGGCCCGGTGTAGACGAGCACGGGCTGGCGGAACATCTCCAGGTACCGGTTGCCGGAACCGTCCTCGTAGGGCTTGCCCGCCACCTCGCCGATACCCGCGGCGATCCCGCTGGCCAGGAACGCCGTCACGTTCAGCTTCTGCCACACCGCGAGATCGGAGCGGACCGCGATGGCGATCTTCGTGTCAAAACGCATCCGCCCAGGATCGCCCGCCGCGCGCGCCGGTGTCTTGAACGCTGGAGCGCAGCAGGCGGGCCCGGCGGGCCGGCATACTGGCTAGGTGAGGCGTGACGAGCCGGGGGACTGGGCGCGGTACTGGCGATCGCCGGATAGCCAGCTCGAAGCGATGCACGCGCATTTCCGCGGGCACGTCTACCACCGGCACAGCCACGAGACCTACTCGCTCGGGGTGACCGAGTCCGGGGCACAGGGGTTCACCTGCCGCGGCGCCGGACACGTCAGTACGGCCGGCCTGGTGATGGCCTTCAACCCCGACGATCCGCATGACGGGCACGCCGCCACCGGGGACGGGTTCACCTACCGGATGATTCACATGGCCCCGGACCTGCTCACGGGGATGCTAGCCGACCTCGCCGGCGCGCCGTCGGCCATGCCGCTGTTCGCCGCCCCGGTCATCGCCGACCCCGCGCTCGCGGGCGCGGTGCGGCGGCTGCACCGGTCGCTGACCGGGCCCGCCAGCCCGCTGGAGCAGTCGGAGCGGCTCGCCGCGGTCGCCGCCATGGCGGCCCGGCACGCGGCCGGGCCGCGCCCGGGGGATCGCACGCACCCGGCCGGGCTCACGCCCGGCGACCGGGCACGAGCCGCCGACCGGGTCCGCGCGTTCTTGTCCAGCGAGTATGCGGCGCAGGCCACGCTCGCCGACCTCGCCGAAGCCGCGGGATGCAGCCGGTTCGCCGCCTACCGCGCCTTCCGCGGCCGCTTCGGCCTGTCGCCCAGCGACTATCAGCGGCAGCTGCGGCTGCGCGCCGCCCGCCGGGCCCTGGCCGGCGGGACCGCCGTCGCCGACGTCGCGGCGGCGACCGGGTTCGCCGACCAGGCCCACCTCACCCGGTGGTTCCGCCGCTGCTACGGGATCACGCCGGGCGCCTACCGGGCGGCGTGTGCCTGACCCGCGCGGCGGGGGTGAGCGTTCGTCATCACGCCAGCGCCGTTACGGAGGCGGTGGGATGAGCATTGTCCGGTACCAGTTAATGCCGTACGTTCGCGGTGACTCAATGCAGGCATGGTGTGACGGGGCCGTGGACCGGGCCGTTCCGCAATGACTGTCCTTGCCCTCATGAAGGAGCCCGAATGGTACGCAGATGGTGTATTCCTCTCGCCGGAGCCGCCTTGGTCGTCGGCTCGGTGGCTGCCAGCGCCCCCGCGGCGGCAGCCGGGTGGGCGCCGCACAGCCCCGCCACTGTGCATCGAATCCAGCCTGGCGGCCGCATGATCAGGCCAGGCAGCCCGCTGATCGGGCACGGCGTCCCCCGGAACTCATCCCAGTCCTCGAACTGGTCTGGATACGCCGCCACCGGGAGCTTCACCAGCGCGTCGGCCAGCTGGACCGAGCCGACCGGCCACTGCACGAGCGCGAGAAGGTATTCCGCTTTCTGGGTCGGCCTGGACGGCTTCAACAGCCAGAGCGTGGAGCAGACCGGCAGCTCGGTGGACTGCTCCCGCGGCAGCCCGGTGTACTACTCCTGGTATGAGATGTATCCCGCGAACCCGGTGAACTTCAGCAACACGGTGCGGCCCGGTGACCACTTCTCCGGATCCGTCACTTTCAACGGCGGCAGTAGCTACACCCTGGTGCTGCGGGACACCACCCAGGGCTGGTCGCACACCGTGCACAAGACGCTCGCAGGCGCGGCGAACTCCTCGGCCGAGGTCATCGCCGAGGCGCCCTGCTGCACTGCCAGCGGCGGAGTTCTGCCGCTGGCCAACTTCGGCACAGTGAACTTCAGCAACGCCACAGCGAACGGCTCGCCGATCGGCAGCTTCGGCCCGACGAAGATCAACATGGTGGACAACAACGGGCGGCTGAAGGACCGGACCTCCGCACTGTCTGGCGGCGGCAGCTTCAGCGACACCTGGTTGCGCGCCAACTAATCACCGCGTGGCCCTGCCCCAGCGCCCATTGGCTTCCCCGGGCAGGGCCGCGCCGCGTTCTCCCGGACCGGGGCGACGATCTCCACCTGCGGGCGGCGGCCGGGCTGAGGTGGTGGAAACTTCTGCCCCTGCAGGCACTCAAGTGATCTCATGTCTCTTAAGTTGCCTGTCACGGCTGGGCTGGCCCTGGACCGGTCCTCTGCGCCCCCCATGAACAGGGTCGATGCGCGGAGCGGGCCCGTCAGGCGTCGGCGGGGACCGAGGCCAGCCGGGGCAGGGTCATCACGAAACTGGTGTGCCCCGGTCGGCTGGTGACGCTCACCGTGCCGCCGTGCGCGATGGTGACCGCCTGGACGATGGCCAGGCCGAGCCCGGTGCTCGCGCCGCCGTTCGAGCGCGCGGAGTCGCCGCGCACGAACCGCTCGAACAGGGCGGGCTGGAGGTCATCGGGGATTCCGGGGCCGGTGTCAGTCACGCTCACGCGCACGGTCGGCGGATCCTCGGCCGAGGCGATGGCGACCGTGACGGTGGTCCCCTCGGGGGTGTGCTTCGCCGCGTTGCTCATCAGGTTGGCCAGGACCTGATGCAGGCGGTGCTCGTCGCCCTCCAGCAGCACTGGCTCGTCCGGCAGATCCAAGATCCAGTGGTGACCGGGACTGGCCGCCCGGGCGTCGCTGGTCGTGTCGATAGCTAGCCTGCTGAGGTCCACGGGTTCCTTGGCCAGCGGCCGGCCCGCGTCCAGCTGGGCGAGCAGCAGCAACTCATCGACGAGCACGCTCATCCGGGCCGACTCCGACTCCACCCGGGACAGCGCGTGCGCGATGTCCCCGGGGACCGGGCCAGGGTGCCTGCGGGCAAGCTCGGCATAGCCGCGGATCGCGGCCAGCGGGGTGCGCAGCTCGTGGCTGGCGTCGGCGGCGAACCGGCGCAGCCGCGACTCGCTGGCCGCGCGGCGCGCCAGCGCCGCCTCGACGTGGCCGAGCATCCGGTTGAACGCCGAGCCGACCTGGCCGACCTCGGTGCGCGGGTCCGCGTCGGGGACCCGGTCCGGCAGGGTGACCTCGCCGCTGGCCAGCGGCAGCTCGGTCACCCTGGTGGCGGTGGCGGCGACCCGGCGCAGCGGGCGCAGCGACAGCCTTACGAACCCGGTGCCGAGCACCCCGGTGAGCACCAGGGCAGCGGCGAACACCGCGATTTCCACGATCGCGACCCGGCGCAGGGTGGAGTTCACCTGGGTCATCGGCAGGCCGTTGATGTAGATGACGCCGGACTCGTCGAGGGCGGGCACCGCCAGCAGCCGGTAGTCGCCGAGGCCGCACAGTTCGCTGGTGAACGGCGGCCCCCCGGCCGGGGCCGAGGTGAGCACCGCCTCGTCCGCATGCGACAGCGTGCAGGTGCCGTAGGAGACGTAGGCGTCCCTCAGGACACCGTCTCGCACCTGGGCGCTGAACGTCTGCTGCTGCTGCCGCTGCGCGCAGTCGTAGGGGGAGTCTGTCTGCGGCGGACCGGGCTGGCTGTCACCGTCGTCGGGGGGCGGCGGCTGGCCCAGGCACGCCTGATACCGGTGGCTGGCCTGCACGAGCTGCTGTTCGAGCTGGCCAAGCAGGTACCCGTGCAACGACACGTAGGTGACGACACCCACCGCGGCGCACGCCACGGCGAGCAGCGCCAGCAGGCCGGCGATAAGCCGCCCCCGCAGCGTACGCCCGCCAAGCCAGCGCTTGGCCCAGCCGCGCGCCGGCCCGCCGGTGCCCGGATCCGCGCCCATCTGGTCAGCTCGGCGGCTTGAGGACGTAACCGACGCCGCGGACCGTGTGGATCATCGGCGTCCGCCCGGAGTCGATCTTCTTGCGCAGGTAGCTGATGTACAGCTCGACCACGTGCGCCTGGCCGCCGAAGTCGTAGTTCCAGACCCGGTCGAGGATCTGGGCCTTGGACAGCACACGGCGCGGGTTGCGCATGAGGAACCGCAGCAGCTCGAACTCGGTGGCGGTCAACTCGATCGCCTCGCCGCCCCGCCGTACCTCCCTGGCCTCTTCGTCCATGGTCAGGTCGCCCACGGCGAGGCCGCTGTCG
>Ga0075434_100005605_pt1 | contig 11441 bp, 10 predicted proteins | sample RhiMethybrSRZTD3_FD_75298 | JGI IMG/M metagenome (GOLD analysis project Ga0075434, IMG submission 75298) | Populus rhizosphere microbial communities from Tennessee, USA - Rhizosphere MetaG P. TD hybrid SRZTD3 | ecosystem: Host-associated > Plants > Roots > Rhizosphere > Soil | place: USA...
GGGCCCCCCGTGGCCGCGTCCTCCTGCGAGGCGTCGACCAGGGCCTCTACGGCGACCTCCAGGGCCTCGCTGCGATCCAGGCCGGGGCGCCAGCGCTTCTTGAGCGAGCTCCTCGCGGGCCGGCCACCCGATCCAGTGCTGTGGTAGTCGTCCTCCTCCCACCGGCCGCCGGTGGCGTCGTAGTAGAAGATCCGGCCCTCCTCGCGACGCTCGTCGAACCCGCCGAACAGCGGCACCACCACGAGCCCCTGGATCGCCATCGGCAGGTTCCCGCGGATCATCTGCGCGAGCCGGTTCGCCTTGCCCTCGAGCGAGAGCCGGTCGCCCGTGATCTTCTCGTAGTGCTCAAGCTCGAGCTGGAACAGCTTGACGATCTCGATCGCCTGCCCGGCAGCCCCGGCGATCGCGATCACCGAGAGGTCGTCCGCGGCGAAGACCTTCTCCATCTTCTCGTCGGCGATCGTGAAGCCCTCGGTCGCCCGCCGGTCCCCGCCGAACACGACCCCGGTCGCGAACTTCAGCGCCACCACGGTCGTCCCGTGCGGGGACGCGACGTCGTGGGTGATGCCGGTGGCGGTTGGCAGGGTCTCTGGGCGGCTTCGCCGAACGAGATCGACGAAGCTCGGGTTCGCGCCGATCGGACCGCCCGAGGGTTCGGGCGGGAACAGCGGACCCTCGGTCATTCGCCGCCCTTCTGGACGTACGACTTGACGAACTCCTCGGCGTTCTCCTCGAGGACGGAGTCGATCTCGTCCAGGATGTCGTCCATCTCCTCCTTGAGCTTCTCGCTCTTGGAGGCGGAGGACACCTGGCCGGCCTCGTCGTCCGAGCCGCCGCCGGAACGCTTCTGGGTCTTCTTCTGCTCCTGCTCTTGAGGCACCGCCCGAGCTCCTTCCCGTGAACGATCGATTCTATCCGGACTCCGCCACAGCACCATCACCGCGCGGGCGGAGGGTTTCGAGCTCCCCGGACGCCCGGTCGAGCAGGGAGCAGCTCGGATCCGCCCTCCGCGCGAGCTCGATCCATCGCGCGGCCTGACCGAACCGCCATCTGCGTGCGTATCCGATCGAGAGGACACACGCCTGCAGGGCCTTGGTAGGCGCCTCCTTGGTCCTCGCGTACGCCGCGTGCCCGAGATCGATCCCCTCGCGGGGCCGCCCACCGAGGATCAGCGCGAACGCGCGCGTCCCGCGGATGGCCGGATGGCCCGGCAGCAGGTCGATCGCACCGGCCGAGCTCGAGAGTGCCTCCTCGATCAGAGCAGGATCGTCGAGCATCAGATCGCACCAGGCAAGGTTGTTCAGGTGGATGCCCCGACTCACGTCGTCGCGTTGCCCGAGCCCGGCCACCGACAGCGTGCGATCCTCGTCCACGAGCTCTCGGAAGATGGTTCGGGCGGAGACGTACCCCTGGTCCCTGATCGCACGGTAGCCCAGCCATGTGCGCAAGACGACGCTCCGAGGGTTCATCGCTCCCGCTTCGTCGGTGATGCGCCGCACCTCCTCCCGATCCCCGCGCTGATCGGCCAGCACCGCGCGCGCGACCGCGAACCCCGACCGCTCCTCCGCGAGTTGCCATTCGCTGTCGGACACCGTGCGCACCAACCCGAGCCCATCCGTCCTCTGCGGGCCGTACGGGGTTCGCACCCTGTACGGGAAGAGGTTGGAGATGAGGACGCAGGCGTTGACGATCGCGAAGTCACGCAGCGTGGTCGAGGACGCATCGATCAGCGGAGCGACCGCGAACATCAGCGCGTTCATCGCCGGACCGGCCGCCGTGATCGCGAGCCGTTTCGCACGGTAGCTCGAGGGGTCGGACGAACCCGCCATCACGTGACCGCCGAGTGGGAACAACCCGAGTACGAGACGCCACCGACCCTGCCACGCGGTCACGCTCGGACCCGCGCCGATCTTCACCTCCAACACCCGGTGCCCCACCAGCAGGGCGGCGACGGCGTGTCCCGCCTCGTGCACGAAGACGATCAGCGGGAAGAAGACGAGCAGGAGCCACGGGTCGAACGATCCGGTCGGCTGGAGGTTGAACCTGGTCGCGATCACCACGAACGCCACCGCGACCACCAGGTCCATCCAGCCGAGCGGCGCTTTGTGGAGCAGTGTGGGGCGCGGTGGAGGGTTCACCGAAGGAGGATCGGTCGGAGCACCGGGCCGATTGAGGAGTCAGTCGGCAGACGCTCGTGGAGGGCCGTTGGCTATGACCGAAGCTTCTCGACGAGCGTCGCCGCGTCGGCGGCCTCCTCGAACAGACGCTCGACGTGCTCCCTCGTGCCTCGGAGCGGCTCGCGCATCGGCACGCGCTGCAGCGCCTCGGCCCCCGTGTCGAAGATGATCGAGTCCCACGAGGCCGCGGCGATCGCGTCGGGATAGCGGGAGATGCAGCGCCCCCGGAAGTAGGCCCTCGTGTCCTCGGGTGGCTCCATGACCGCCCGCTCGACCTCCTCGTCGGAGACGAGCCGCTCGACCTGACCCGTGGCGACGAGCCGGTGGTACAGCCCCTTGTCACGACGCACGTCGTGGTACTGCAGGTCGATGAGCCGCAGCTTGGCGTCCGACCACTCGAGCCCGTCCCGCTCGCGGTAGCCGTCGAGCAAGCGGTACTTCGCGACCCAGTCGAGCTCGCGTGAGAGCTGCATCGGGTCGTCCTCGAGCCCGGTCAGCACCGCCTCCCACCGTTCGAGGATCTCGAGGTTGTCCTCCGTCGTGTCCTCCTGCTCGACGTACTTCCGCGCGCGCTCGAGGTACTCCCACTGCATCTGCACTGCCGTGAGTCGGCGGCCGTCGGCCAGCCGGACGAGCGCCGTGCACGTGATGTCCCGGGAGACGTCGTGGAGCGACGGCACCGGCGTGGCCAGCGTGAGATCGGGGACGTCGCCGTCCTCGATCAGCTTCAACACGAGCGACGTCGTCCCGAGCTTCAGCAGCGTCGCGACCTCGCACAGGTTCGCGTCGCCGACGATCACGTGGAGGCGGCGATACTTCTCGGGGTCGGCGTGTGGCTCGTCGCGCGTGTTGATGATCGGGCGCTTCAGGGTGGTCTCCAGGCCGACCTCGGCTTCGAAGAAGTCCGCGCGCTGCGTGACCTGGTAGCGGTCCCGGGACCTCTCGTCCCACGACGCCTCACCGCCGAGCTTCCCGGCCCCGCAGAAGATCTGCCGGCTCACGAAGAACGGCGTGAGCCCCGCGACCAGGTTCGCGAACGGCACCTGCCGGTCGACCAGGTAGTTCTCGTGTGTGCCGTACGAGTTGCCCTTGCCGTCGCTGTTGTTCTTGTAGATCGCGAGCTGCTGGCCGCCTGGCATCGTGCGGCGGACCTCGTCGAGGGAGCGTTCCAGCACGCGCTCCCCCGCCTTGTCGTGGGTCACGAGGTGGCGCGGCGTCACGCACTCGGGTGTCGAGTACTCGGGGTGGGCGTGATCCACGTAGTAGCGGGCGCCGTTGGGCAGGATCACGTTCGCGAGACCCAGATCCTCCTCGGAGGGCTCCCGCAGCTGGACCGGTTCGAACCCGCGTGCGTCGCGGAGCGGCGACTCCTGCTCGTAGTCCCAGCGGATCCGCCGGAGCGCGCCCGCGTACGTGCTGATCAGCAGGGAGGACGAGATCACCGGGTTGAACTCGGAGGACGCGACCGCGGAGATCCCGTACTCGGTCTCGGTGCCGATGACCTTGGGGATGGCCATCCGGCGACCTTACAGGTACTGGCCCGCGCTGACCCGCTCGACCTGCCTGCCCTCGCTATCGCCGTCGCCGAGCAGCGTGCGGACGTAGACGATGCGCTCGCCCTTCTTGCCCGAGATCCGCGCCCAGTCGTCAGGGTTGGTCGTGTTCGGCAGGTCCTCGTTCTCCTTGAACTCGTCCCGGATCGCGCGCGAAAGGTCCTCGGCCTTGATGCCCTTCTCACCCATCGACAGGAAGCGCTTGATCGCCTCCTTCTTCGCGCGGCGCACGATGTTCTCGATCATCGCGCCCGAGTTGAAGTCCTTGAAATACAGGATCTCCTTGTCGCCACTCGCGTAGGTGACCTCGAGGAACCGGTTGTCCTCGGCCTCCGAGTACATCCGGTCGATCGTCGACTGGATCATCCGCGCGGTCGTCACCTTCACGTCGCCGCTCGCTCGGGCGACGTCCTCGGGGTGGATCGGCACGGTCGGGTTCAGGTACTTGGCCATGATGTCGGCCGCCTGCGCGGCGTCCGGGCGCTCGATCTTGATCTTCACGTCCAGCCGCCCGGGCCGCAGGATCGCCGGGTCGATCAGGTCCTCGCGGTTCGAGGCGCCGATCACGATCACGTTCTTCAGCGTCTCGACGCCATCGAGCTCGGACAGGAGCTGAGGCACGATCGTCGACTCGACGTCGCTCGAGATCCCGGTCCCGCGGGTCCGGAAGATCGAGTCCATCTCGTCGAAGAAGACGATGACGGGCAGCCCCTCCTCGCTCCGCTCCTTGGCTCGCTGGAAGATCTGGCGGATCTGACGTTCGGTCTCGCCGACGTATTTGTTGAGAAGCTCGGGCCCCTTGATGTTGAGGAAGTACGAATGCGCGTCCTGGCGCCCGGTCCGCTCGCGAACCTTGTCGGCGAGCGACTTGGCGACGGCCTTGGCGATCAGCGTCTTGCCACAACCCGGAGGCCCGTACAACAGAACGCCCTTCGGCGCCTCGAGCTGGTGCTCCTGGAACAGCTCGGCGTACAGGAAGGGGAGCTCGACGGCGTCGCGTATCGCCTCGATCTGTCCCTCGAGGCCGCCGATGTCCTCGTAGGACACATCGGGGACCTCCTCGAGCACGAGCTCCTCGACCTCTTCCTTCGGCAGCTTCTCGAGCGCGACGTTGGACCTCGGGTCGATCAACAGCGGATCCCCGGCGCGGATCTGCTCGTCCAGGAGCGCGGTGCCGAGCGTAGCCACCAGCTCCTCGTCGCCGCGTCCGATCACGATCACGCGGTCCTCGCCCAACCGGTCCTTGACCTTGACCACCTCGCCCGCCCGGTCGGGCAGCAACACCTCGACCACGTTGAGCGCCTCGTTGAGGATCACCTCGGCGCCCTTGCGTAGGAGATCGGTCTCGACGTCCGGTGACAGGTTGACGCGCATCTTGCGGCCCGCGGTGAAGACGTCGACCGAGCCGTCGTCGTTGGTGCCGAGGTAGACGCCGAACGATGCCGGCGGCTGGCTGAGCTTCTCGACCTCCTCACGGAGCCCCTCGATCCGCTCCTTCTCGGCCTGCAGGGTGCCGGCGAGCTTCTCGTTCTGCGAGAGCGCGCGCGAGAGATCCGAACGCGCCTCGATGAGCTTGTCCTCGAGCAGCTTGACCTGGCGGGGGGCGTTCGTGAGCCGGCGGCGGAGGAGGGAAACCTCGTCCTCGAGGAAGCGGACCTGCGTCTGGAGCTCGTGAACCTGCTTCTCGAACTGCTCCTGCTGCTCGCGTGGATCGGGCTCCGGCATCTGCTTCACCTCCCGCCGGTGCGGAAGCATACCTCCGGTCCTCACCGCGACCGATGAAGACGGGGGAGGTCTCTTGGCCTATGCATACGGTCTTCGGCCGGTACGGCGCTTGACCTGAGTGTTTTTCAGACGCGACGGGCCAGCGTGATGAACCCGGTATGCCCCACCATCCGCTGATCCGGTCGCACGCTCCGAGCGGTCACGTGCCACGAGCGGTGCAGCACCTCGAAGGTCTCCAGGTGCTCGTAGGCGTTGCGCTCCAACGCGAGCACGAGCTGTTGCACCTGGTTCGTCGTCGGCAGATACCCACAGAAGATGGCACCCGCGGGCAGGACGGACGAGAGCGGCTCGAGCGTCCCCCACGGCTCCGGGAGGTCCAGGATCGCTCGATCGAATGTCTCGCCGCTCCCCCCGACGTCGCGGACGTCGCCCTCTCGGAGCTCGAGCCAGTCGGGCGCCTTCCCGAAGAAGGACTCGATGTTGCGCGCGGCGCCCGTCTGGAACTCGCGCCGCAGGTCGTAGGACACCACCCGGCCCGCCGGCCCGGTGGCCCGGCAGAGGGCGAGGGTGAGCGATCCCGAACCCGTGCCGGCCTCCAGGACGCGTGCGCCGGGGAAGACGTCGGCCCCGACCAGGATCGCGCCGACGTCCTTCGGATAGACGAGTTGGGCGCCCCTCGGCATCTTCAGCACGAAGTCGGCCAGCCGCGGCCGGAACGCGCGGAACGCCATCCCCGTCGCCGAGTGCACGAGGGTCCCCTCGGGCGACCCGATCAGCAGGTCGTGCGGCAGTCCGCCGCCGTGCGAGTGCCAGGTCTCGCCGGTCTGGAGCGTGAGCAGGTACCGACGGTCCCGCTGGTCCACGAGCAGGATCTTCTCCCCCGGCTCGAAGGGACCGTTCATCGACCGGGCGTCCCATAGATCTCGACCGGCATGACCTCGTCGGCTAACGCCTCGGCGGTCTCACGATCGTCGGACGGTCTCCTCGGCGAGCCTCGTTCGGCCCCCGGGCCTTCGAGCCGCTCACCGAGGATCTGCGCCCGCGCGCGGCAGAACGCACAGAACCTGCCGGTCGTCGGCTGACCACATCGCTCGCACCCGACCAGCTGGACCTCGTCCTGCATCGCGAACAGCGGCGCGGCCCGGTCGAGGTACCCGAGGAAGAACTGGGCCTTGGTACCGGGCGACGTGGATTCGAGCTGGTTCATCGCCTCCTTGTAGCGGAGCTGTGTGTTGCCGGCGACGAGCGGGCACTCCTCCACCACGTAGTCGATCCCCCGAAGGAACGCGAACGCCGCGGTCTCGAGCTCCGAGAGCCGATACAACGGCTTGACCTTGCGCGCGAATCCTTCCTCCTCGGGCAGCACGGGCGATTGGCGCGCGATGTAGTCCGTCTGCCACCGCAGGGTGTTGCCGAGCAGGGTGGCGGCCTCATCGTCGAGATTGTGCCCGGTCGCGATCACGTCGTACCCGCCCTCGCGCGCGGCCCGGTTGAAGACGTAGCGCTTGGACAGCCCGCAGACGGCGCAGGTCGACCGCGAGCCCTTCCTGCCGGCGGTCGGCACGTCGAACCCGTAGTCGCGCGCCAGGTCGACCTCGACCAGGTGCGCATCGCGTTCGCGTGCGAAGGCCCGGGCGACGTCGTGCGACCGCTCGGAGTACTCCGCGATCCCGAGGCCCAGGTACAGCCCGTGAGCCCGGTAGCCGAGCTCGAGCAGGACGTCCCACAGCGCGAGCGAATCCTTGCCGCCCGAGACCGCGACCAGGATCCTGTCGGTGGGCCCGAACATGTCGTGAGACTCGATCGCGCGCTTGACCTGCTCACGCACGTGACGAAGGAAGCAGTCGGCGCAGAAGGCCGTGTTGTGCCGGCGGATCTCGACGACGGCGGGATCCTTGCAGCGCCGGCACCTCATTCGGTTCCCGCCGGAGCCACCGCTGATCACCGGGCGGATCTCGATCACGTCGGCCTCGCCGACCCGGTCCTCGCGCGTGAGCAGCTCGCGCTCGCGAATGACCAGCACGGTGTCGGGGTTGATGCCGAGCTCGCCGAGCACGTCGTGGATCTTGCGGCCGCCTGCGAGCTCGACCTCCCGGTCGGGGTTGCGGAGCCTCACCTTCACGCAGGTCAGGCTAGCGCACCTCCGGCGCGCGAAGCCTCGTCCGTGCTCGGGGGTTAGGTCGTCGCGACCGGGTTGACGCCCAGCGTGACGGTGAGCGTGGCCCGCGACCCGTCGGAGTGGACGACGCCGACCTCGACCCGGTCGCCGGGCCGGTGCTCGCGGATCAGCTCGCCGAGCCGTTGGGCCGAGTCCACGGCCTGGCCGTCGAACTGCACGACCACGTCGCCGACCTGGATCCCGCCCTGCTCGGCCGGCCCGCCGTTGACCACGTCCACGATCACGGCCCCGCTCGTGACCTGCGGATCGAACTCGAACTGGATCGACGCGTCCGACGCGTCCGCGGAGGAGATCCCCATGAACGCGACCGGCTGGGACGGGTGCTCGGCGGCTTGGAAGATCGTCGGCTTGACCGAGTCGATCTGGATCGCGAACCCGATGTTCTCGGCCTGGTTCGCCCCCGCCGTGTTGATGCCGACGACCTGCCCCGCCATGTTCAGGAGGGGTCCTCCGGAGTTCCCGGGGTTGATCGCGGCATCGGTCTGGATGACGTCCGTATACACCCGCTCGCCGTTGGTGCATTCGGTGCACCGCGGATCCTGCACCGTGATCCGGCGCGTGAGCGAGGAGACGACGCCGGTCGTGACGGACGGCCCGCCCGCCAGGCCGAGCGCGTAGCCGAGCGCGACGACCTGCTGGCCGAGCTGCAGATCGGACGAGTTCCCCATCGCGACCGTCGGCAGATCGGTCGCGTCCACCTGGAGGACGGCGAGGTCTGCCTCCTCGTCACCGCCGATCACGCGAGCGTCGTAGTGGACAGGCTGATCGGCCGAGCTGAGCACCGTGACCTTCGATGCCCCCTCGACCACGTGGAAGTTCGTCACGATGATGCCGTCCGAGCGCACGACGAACCCGGTCCCCTCGCCCTGTCCCTCGGAGCTTTCGGCCACGACGTTCACGACCGCCGGGAGCACGTTGTGCACGACCCGGACCACGGCGCCCTGCCCCGTGGCGACGGTCGGCTGGCTGGACGGGAAGACCGCCTTGGGCTCGGCGGTGCTCTTGGTGCTGGTTCCGGTGGTGCACGCGGAGAACGCCAGCGCCGCAACGACGCCGAGCGCGAGGAGAGCGCGCCTCATGGTCATGGCTCCAGTCTGTCGGTTACAGCGGCCATTCGACACGCGGCGCCCCGTCGTTCAGCCGCTGCCGGAAGGACTCGTCCGCACGGACACGACCGCTACACGATCGCCACATCCTCGGCGGGTGGCCGCGGCAGCAGTCCCGCGCCCTCGACCACACGCGGGATGGCCTCCTCGTGGTTGATCGTCATCAGGTGGACACCCGAGATCCCTGGGATCCGCCGGACCGCCTCGACGATCTCGAGCGCGAGCCGGATCCCCTCCTCCCTCTGCTCGCCTCGGGGCGCACCCTCCATGCGCTCGATCACGTCCTCGGGCACGTCGAGCCCCGGCACCTGGTCGCGCAGGTAGCGCGCACCCGCCGCGGAGTTCGGCACGAACACACCCGCGAGCACCCAGACGTGGTCGAGCAACCCGAGCTCGGCGCACCGCGACATGAACAGCCGCAGCTTGTCCAGGTTGAAGCAGATCTGGGTCTGGATGAACTCGGCGCCCGCCTCGATCTTCGTGCCCAGCCGCATCGGCCGAAACTCGAGCGGGGGCGCGAACGGGTTCTCGACGGCGCCGATCAGGAAGCTGGGCGCGTCGGTCAGGGGCCGACCCGACAGGTAGGTGCCCGCGTCGCGCATGATCCTCGCCGTCCTGATCAGCTGAACCGAGTCGAGGTCGTAGATCGGCTTGGTCTCGGGATGATCGCCGGCGCTGACGTCGTCCCCGGTCATACACACGATGTTGCGGACCCCCAGCGCCGCGGCACCCAGGAGGTCGGCCTGCAGGGCGAGCCGGTTGCGGTCGCGGCAGACCAGCTGCATCAGGGGTTCGACGCCCTGATCCAAGAGCAGACGAGCGGCCGCCATCGCGGCGATGTGCGCATGGGCGGCGCTGTTGTCCGTGCAGTTCACCGCGTCGACCTTGCCTCGGAGGGTCCCTGCGAGCTCGATGACGCGCGCCGGGTCGGCCGAATCGCTCGTCTGCAACTCGGCCGTGACGACGAACTCGCCGTCGTGCAGCAGACGGTGGAGGTGACTGCGCGGAGCGTCGTCCGTCATGAAGTGGGTCTCACGAACCGGATCCGTGCGAGGATCCCGACCAGCCCTCCGGTACCCGGCGGTCGCGTCCCGTCACGAGGTTCTCCCACGACGACGTGCCTTGGAGCCGCCAGTCGACCGGAGGCTCGATGTGTTGGATGTGATCCCGCCACAGCGGCAGGCGCCGCGAGCCCTCCCACGCCGCGACCCAGACGCACTTCATCTCGGGCAGCACCTCGCAGCTCCCGTCCTGCAGCGTGCCGCCGCACGGGCCGTTCCGAAGGTTCTTCGGGCAGCGCATCGGGCACGAGAGCCCCGTCGAGTGCAGGATGCACTGCCCGCACATGCGGCAGTCCCACACGGTCTCCTTCGTGACGCGTTCGACGAGCAGGAGGGCGCGCCGGAAGCCCTTGGCGGGGGCCGCGGTCTCCGGCGGCCTCCGGTCGACCCTGGTGCCCTCCATGCGACGCCCTCTCGGTCGGGCCGGCGTAGACGCTAGCCGCGCAGGGAGGCCGCCGGGACCTCCTTGCGGGCGTCGATGAACGGGATCACGGCCGTCGAGACCGTGATCGGCCCGTGCTCGGACTCCACGTCGATGCTCGTCCCGGGCGCGGCCAGCTCGATCGGCACCCACGCGTAGCCGATGTTCTTCTCGAGCTTCGGCGACCAGACGGCATCGGTGACCCGGCCGATCTGCACACCCCCCCGAACCACGGGCCAGAACCACGAAAGCTCGGCCTTGAGCTCGTCGCCCGACCACTCGATCCCCACGAGCTTGCGATCCACGCCCTCGGCCTTGAGGGCCTCGAGCGCCTCCTTGCCGATGTAGTCCTGCGGCTGGTCCTCGACGAGGTGCTCCAGGCCCATCAGGTGTAACGGCGTGTCCTCGTGGGTCATGTCGGAGTTGTAGTTCATGATCCCCGCCTCGATGCGGCGCGCCTCGACGGGCGCGACCGGCCGGATCCCGAACTCCTCGCCCGCCGCGAAGACCGCGTCCCACAGGTCGTCGCCCCGGCCGGGGTCGAGCAGGTTGATCTCGAACCCCTGGACCGCGGTCCACCCCGTCCGGCTGATCAGCACCGGGATATCGCCGACGTCGAACCAGTCGCACCAGTAGTACTTGAGGTCGAGCACGGCGGGACCGACGAGCTTTTCGAGCGTCTTGGCGGCCTTCGCTCCCTGGACCTGCATCGGGTACGCGTGGGGGTATGAGACCTCGACGTCGAGGTTCGACCGCGCCGCCGCGCCGAGCGCGTACAGCCCGGCGTCCGAGTCCGCGAGCTGCATCCACCAACGATCCTCGCCGACGTGGAGTAACACCGGATCGTTGAGGATCCCGCCGTCTGGCGCGGTCACGATCATGTACTTGCCCTGCTTGACGGCGCACCTCGTCAGGTCCCTGCAGGTGAGCGAGTCGACGAGGCGATCGGCGTCCGGGCCCGAGATCTCGACCGTGCGCTCGACCGCCACGTCCCACACGGTCACGTCGTTCAGCAGAGCCCAATACTCGACCACGGGGTCATCGAAGTACGCCGGCAGGAGCATGTGGTTGTAGACGTCATAGGCGGTGCAGCCGGCGCGCCGCGTCGCATCGAAGAACGGGGATCGTCGGTACCAGGGTCCGAAGTAGATCGTCGCGCTCTGCTCGAGCATCTCCTGCCGTTCGTTCACCATCCGGGCACGACCCCCTTCGATCCCCG
>Ga0075434_100005606_pt1 | contig 11440 bp, 15 predicted proteins | sample RhiMethybrSRZTD3_FD_75298 | JGI IMG/M metagenome (GOLD analysis project Ga0075434, IMG submission 75298) | Populus rhizosphere microbial communities from Tennessee, USA - Rhizosphere MetaG P. TD hybrid SRZTD3 | ecosystem: Host-associated > Plants > Roots > Rhizosphere > Soil | place: USA...
TCAAGATCGGCATCGTCGCGGTGGTGGCCATTGCGCTCGCCATCGCGCTGATCGTCGCGGTCGGCGGGCAGGGCGGTTTTTCCTGGCAGCGCTACAAGCTGAAGACGAAGTTCGCAAACGTCCAGGGGCTCAAGTCCGGCGCCATCGTGCGGGTGGCGGGTGTCGACGTGGGCAAGGTGACCTCGATCGACTTCGCCGGTGCCGACGTCCAGGTCACGCTGGAGGTGAACAAGGAGAACCGCAGCCGGATCACCGATCAATCGCGCGCGTCGATTGGATCGCTGAGCCTGCTGGGCGAGCCAATCATCGAGATCAGCCCATCTTCGTCGGGTAGGCCGCTCGCCGACGGCGACTTCATCGAGAGCGCGCGCACGCCGGGGCAGATCTCGGACGTGGCGGAGAACGCCAACCAGGCGCTCGAGCAGGCGACCGCGCTCATCAAGCAGATACGCGGCGGGCAGGGGACTGTCGGCAAGCTGTTCACCGACGATCAGATGTATCGCGAGCTGAACAATCTGGTGTCGTCCACGCAGGCAGTGACCTCGGCGCTCAATCGAGGCAACGGTACGCTGGCGATGTTGATTCGCGATCCCGTGGCGTACAACCGCGCCAATGCCGCGCTCGCGAACCTGCAGGAGGTGACGCGCCGGATCAACGCGGGCGAAGGGAGCATCGGCCGGCTGCTGCACGACGACCAGCTCGCAAAATCGCTCTCGTCGACGAGCGACAATCTGGACAAGGTCACCGGACGCCTGTCCCGCGGGGAAGGCACGGCTGGAAAGCTCCTGACCGACCAGCAGCTCTACGATCGGTTCAACTCCATCGCGTCGCGGATCGACAAGCTCACGACAGATCTGGAGCAGGGGCAGGGGAGCGCCGGCCAGTTGCTCCACGACAAGCAGTTATATGAGAACATGAACGGCGCGGCGAACGAGCTTCGGAGCCTGATCGCGGACATCCGAAAAGACCCGAAGAAGTACCTGAACGTGAAGGTCAGCATCTTCTGACGCCCGTAGCGTCCGCCTTCAGGCGGACCAGATTTGGAGAGAGCTCATGTCGAGAGACGACGACGGCGCGGCGGGAACGGTGATCATCGCATTCGTGCTGGGGGCCGTCACCGGTGCGGCCGTTGCGCTGCTGATGGCGCCGACCTCCGGCGAGGAAACCCGCCGGGTGCTCGCCGATCGCGCGCGCGAGGGGCGCGAGCGCGCGAGCGAAGCGGCCCGGCAGGCCCGCGACTTCGCGTCGCGGCAGAAGCAGACGATCGGCAAGGCGATCGAGCGCGGCCGTGAAGCCTACGAGCAGGCGCGCGGCGGCGCCGCGGGGCCCGTTCCCGGAGGCGGAGAGGGTCTGTGACGAACGATTGGTCCACCATCTTCCTCGCGATCATCGCGATCGCGACGCTCGTGATGGCGCTCATCCAGGTGGGTGCCATCATCGCAGCGGTCCGGCTCGCGAAGCAGGCCCAGCAGCTGATCACGTCGGTGCAGCAGGATGTGAAGCCGCTGATCGCCCGGGCCAACGCGATTGCCGAGGAAGCCTCGCGGACCGTCGCGCTCGCGACGGCGCAGGCGCAGAAGGTGGATCGTCTCGTGACGGATCTGTCGGTGCGGGTCGAGCAGACGGCGGGAATTCTGCAGGAGGCCATCGTGACCCCGGCGCGGGAGGGGCTCGCGATTGTGGCCGCGGTCCGGGCCGCCGTTGGCGCGTTGCGCGGGCTGCGGGAGGCCGATCCCCGGAGCCACCGGACGTCGGAGGAGGAGGACCCGCTCTTTATCGGCTGATTTCTGGCGGGTCACCCGCCCTACCGCCTTTACGAGTCAGCTCCGGCGTGCTAAAACGGGGGCCTCGGATTCATCAAAGGTAGGTCCACATGGCCCGATTCGATCGCCCTGTCCTGGGAGTCGCCGCCCTCGTCATCTGCGCAGCGATTCCCGTTGCCTTTGCCGCCGAGCAGGAATCCAAATCCGCGCCAGTCGCCAAGGAGCTCGTGCAGGCGCTCGAGGCCGCGAAGCTTGAAAACATCGCGGCGGCGGACCCTGCCGATCCGGCCTCATTCATCGCCGCGCTCTACATACCTGGTACGCAGCTGCTCGTCGTCTCCGCGAAATACTCCGCGCCGCCGCTGCTCGCCGAACGCATCAAGACCAACGACTACATGGGCGTGTACGTGGATCTGCAGTCCGCTTCGGTCCGCGGCAGCAAGGTGTTCGTGCAGGATGCCGGAGCGGACGGCCTGCGATCGAAGCCTGACGGCGACCAGGCGGCCGACACGGTCGAAGTGGGAGACAAGAGCGTCGTCTTCGACGGCGAGCCGAAGAAGGCCAAGATCTCGGAGGCCGATTACACGAAGGCGTTCACGGACGCCGACGAACGGTATGCGAAGATGCTCTCGACGCTCGTCGCGCAGGTCAAGGGGAAGAAGTCCGGATCGTAGAATTGCTGATTGGCGATTGCTGATTGCTGATTGATTGGGGATTGGGGATTTGAAACGGCCGCCGAAAGGCGGCCGTTTCGATTTGGGATTGCTTCGAGGCGACCGTGGCGATTACCTGGAGAGTTGATGTCACGAACCGCCGCGTGCAGATTACCCTCGCGCGACCGGTTACGCGCGACGAGGCCCGTGCGGCCGGTGTAGATTAACTGGACGTTCGCCGGGCGAAGACGCGTGCGATCAGGTTAGATCGGCCATCAACCTCGCGGTCCGAGGAAGTCGGCAACGAGCAAAAAGGTCCAGAAGCCGAGCAGCAGGATGCCGCCCGTCGCATTGACAATTCGATCGTACCTCTTCGTAGAGTCAGTCGCACGGGGCCAAAAGCCCCGCCGTAGCGCTCGTACCGACAGCAGGACAAACAGTACAGTGGCGACAACAAATCCGAGCAACGTCATAGCGCCGACTGGCCGTTCATACCTGCTTTCACTTCCTCAAGAATCGGTTTGAGCCGCGCAGTTAACTTATCGCCGGGATCCCATTCCTCCATCGGCAGGCAACGCTGACGGATAGATTCTAGGTACGGATCGTCAATCGGCCATGCCAAGAACATCTCCCACTCGTCGTAATAGGTGTCGGGGTCGATGGCGTTTTCTAGGGCCGTCAGTACATCGAGATGCGTGAATCGCGCGTGTCGCCTGGCGGCCACGCGGCCCGCCCATGTGAAAAACGCAACAACGCCCGCGATCATCACGGTTATAGCGGCGACGACGGCCAGCGCGCGGGTCACGTCCACATCTTAAGCTGCCACCGCTCTACACTGCCCGCTGCAATAAATGGAGCAAAGTCCGTCGAGTTGCGGGGAGAGAATCAATCGCCCGGCTGCTGGACGACCTACGGCTTGATAAAGAACACGCCCCAGAACCCGATGGCGTATCCGATTAACGCAATGACCACCCCGAGATATTTCAGCGGCGGGAAATCCAGATAAATGGCAACCGCTTCGGTGGCGAACCCGGCGGCGACGGTACACAGTCCAAGAAACGCGATTCGCATCGGTCGGCTAGCCCCCTCGAAAAACGAACGTCGCATAGGGTAATTTGACTGCGCCCGGGCCCACCGAGCAATGCCCGATGAGGCGTGATTGCCCGATTCAGGAGCGCCGCAGAATGGAAAGATATGATCCGGCTGAGAATTCTGCCAGCCGTTGGACGCGATCGAGATCATCGGCCAGAGGGCTCGCGTTGCCACCGATGCCTGCAGCCAGACAGGACTACGAAGAACAGCAGGTCAAAGAGAGCGGATCAGGACGTCAACGATATGCTGTTTCGATGCGAGGCGGCCCGGTCCATGAAAGAAAAGAGGCACCCTCAACGGGCGCCTCTCTTTTTGCAAACTCGTTGCAAGCGACGGGGTGGAATCTGGTGGGCGCTAGTGGATTCGAACCACTGACCCCCGCCGTGTGAAGGCGATGCTCTACCGCTGAGCCAAGCGCCCGTATGGGAAGCATCAAGTCTAGCCCAACATCGCGCGGCCCGGCAACGTTGGCCGCTGGAGATCCGAACATGTCCGAGTCATCCGACTGTCTCTCGCTCACACGCATGTCATTCGGTGTCGCCGTTCCGATCGCGCTCCTGGCGATCGGCGCGCTCGTCGACGCGCAGCAGGCGCAGGCGCCTGCGCAGAACCCGCCTGCGCAGACTGCTCCCGCGCAGCAGCCAGCAGGTCGCGGCAATCAACCGGCAGCCGGACGCGGCAATCAGGCCGACACCGGTCCAGTGCGCGACGATCGCAACGCGATCATCGGCTTCACGAAGCTCGCGGAGATTCCGGGTACGCCGTGGCGCATTCACGACGCCTCGCGTCCGCATCCGCGCATCGTCACGCCAGGCGCCACGCCCGGCGCGCCGCCGTCGGACGCGATCATCCTGTTCGACGGCAAGGATCTCTCGAAGTGGGCGTCCGCACGCAACGGCCAGGATGCGCCGTGGCCGATCAAGGACGGGTACTTTGAAACCGGCGCCGGCAGCGGATCGATCGTCACGCGGGACAAGTTCGGCGACGTGCAGCTGCACCTCGAGTGGGCGACGCCTTCGCCAGCGAAGGGCGCAAGCCAGGACCGCGGCAACAGCGGCGTGAGCTTCATGGGGAAGTATGAGGTCCAGGTGCTCGATTCGTACGAGAACATCACGTACGCGGATGGTCAGGCGGCGTCGATCTACGGCGAGTATCCGCCGCTCGTGAACGTCGCGAAGAAGCCGGGCGAGTGGCAGTACTACGACATCATCTTCGAGGCGCCGAAGTTCAACAACAATATGGTCGTCTCGCCCGCGTATGTGACGGTGATCTGGAATGGCGTCCTCGTGCAGCACCGGCGGGCCGTCATGGGGTCCACGTCGGCGACGACGACGGTGCATCAGTACACGCCGCACGATCCGGAGCTGCCGCTGACGCTGCAGGATCACAACCATCCGGTGCGGTATCGCAACGTGTGGATTCGGCGCTTGGCTGGATACGATCAGCCGGAGAAGTGACGCCCCGTCCGGGATCCGGGATCCGGGATGCGGGATCCGACGCTCGCGGGCGACAGGACCCGCGCTATGAAGTAAATCGTCGGAGGGGAATCGGCGGCAGCTTCCATGCCGAGTTGACGACCCGGACAGCGTCCGCGGTGACGTCCGCCATTGCGGAGCCGTCCATCGCGAGCGCTCTCAGGTAGACAGAATCGGGCGTGCTCTGGCCGAATGCCGCGAGCACGCCGTCACGAGGCGCGACCGCCGCGGTCTGATCGAGCGACGCGTTGTGCCAGAAACCCGACGCGACATAGCGATAACCCTCCAGCACCCCCGTGCCGGCGACATCGCGCAGGCGCGGCTCGAGCTCGGTCGCGTCGGCATAGACGATGTTGCCGTCGACCGACATCATCGTCCGGCTCGAGATTCGGCGGAACGCCAGGTGTTCGCCGCGGAGGCTGCGGCCGGTTCCCCACGTTTCGAGAATCCCCAACCGTGAATCGCGCGCTGCATTGACCTGCACGCGCTGCACGAAGGCGCTGTCGGCGAACGGAATCGTCAGCCCTGGGTAGTACTCGAGATGTCCGCCCGGCTCGACGGTCAGCGTCACGTGCTGTGACGCTTCGGTGCCATCGGACATTCCGATCACGCGCGACGCGGCCTGCATGATGACGACGGCGCGGGCATCGCGTTCGACCGTGACGTCGATCGTGTACTCGTCGCCGCCGCAGAGTCCTGGTCCCAGATGAAGGATCTGGATGAGCAGCCGGCCATCGTCGAGCCGGAACGGCCGCACGATCTTGAGCGGCGCCTGCACGTCCGCGTGCGCGAGGGCCGTCGCACCGCCTCTGGCGCTGAACACGAGGTCGAGGCGGCCTACGACCGCTCGAACAACACCTGTCGCCGTATCCACTCGATGACCTCGTCGAGCCCGTCGCCGCGTTTCAGGTTCGTGAAGACGATCGGCTTGCCGGCGCGGATCTTCTCCGCGTCGCGCCTCATCACGCCCAGGTCCGCGCCGACGAGCGGCGCCAGGTCCGTCTTGTTGATGACGAGGAGATCGCTTCGGGTCACGCCAGGCCCGCCTTTCCGCGGCACCTTGTCCCCGCCGGCGACGTCGACGACGTAGATGCTGACGTCGACGAGCTCGGGGCTGAACGAGGCGGCGAGGTTGTCGCCGCCCGATTCGAGGAACATGATCTGGACGTCGGGGAACTGCGAGCGCATCTCATCGAGCGCCTCGTGGTTGATGGACGTGTCCTCGCGAATCGCCGTGTGCGGACAGCCGCCGGTCTGGACGCCGCGGATGCGTTCGATCGGCAGCGCGCCGGAGCGCATCAGGAACTCGGCATCCTCGTGCGTGTAGATATCGTTCGTAATGACGGCGAGACTGTAACGATTACGCAGTCGTTTGCACAGATTGTCGAGCAAGGCCGTCTTGCCGGATCCTACAGGGCCGCCGACGCCGATTGTGACGCTCATGATCGAATCGCTGCTTTCAATCACCAATCACTGATCCGGAATCCCCAATCCGAATCCCTAATCCCTGATCGCGAATCCCTGATCACGGAATCGTCGAATCCCGCAATCGATAATCCATGAATCCGCGGATCCCGCATCCCGGATCCCGGATCGCGACTCGATCACGACTGAAAAAGCCGCGTGTGGAGTTGCATCTGCTGGTCACACCTGATGTCGAGCCCCGGTGTGCATGTGAACAGGCAGTCCTCGGGATTGTCCACGACGCGTTCGACGGCACGCGCAAGTTGCGGCTGCAGTTCGACAATCATCGACTGCGCCTGCGCCGGGCTGACGGGCATGCAGCGTGTGGCGGCCGCGAGCGCGCCCGTGAGCAGGCTCTGGCCGTACGCGAGCAACAGCTCGTGCAGCGGGAGATCGAGCAGGCGTCCGGCGGCGCCGATCACGACCGCGTGGTGCGGAGGCTTCGGATCGAGCGCGCCGATCCAGGGATGCAACCGACGAAGCAAGGCCAGCGTCCGGGTGCCGAGACGGATGCTCGCGTCACGGACGGCGGGAACGACCTTGAATGCTCCCGCGCGCGCGGCGACTCGATCGAGGTCGCCGGCCGGTCCCGCACCTTCATGCCAGGCAAGGCATGCGGTCGCGAGCTCGCCGCGCCCCCACCCGAGCGCGATCTGATTGGCCAGCAGCGCGCGCAGGTCCGCGAGTGAAGCGCCCTGCTGCGCATACGTTTCGAGCCCGCCCGAGTGCGCGAAGGCGCCGACGGGGAACTGCGAGTCGAACAGCTGAAACAGCCGGAGCACCTGGAGGTCGCGCGTCAATGCGCATGCTCTCCCGGCGCACGGCCATGGAACGGCCGCCGCGTCCGGCTGACGGCCGCGCCAATCTTCCGAATCCGCTCGACCAGCACGTCGTCACCCAGCGCGATGATCTCCTGTCCCTCGACATGGATGTCACGGTGCATGTTGCCGATCAGATGCGCGACCCGCGCGGCCTCCGCAACGTCGCGCGGGCGGACGACGAGCACGTCCTCGTCGGCCGCGGACACGACGTACGCGGCTTCGGCGTCATGATGAAGGAGCTGCCCCGGATGGAGAATCGTGCCGGTCGGCAGTTCGAGCGCGAGCACCACGCCGTCGGGCGCTTCGACGAGCCGCCGGACGCGACGTCGGTCGTGCGCGTTCATCGGCAGCTCGACGATGGGTATGCCCGCAGGCGGTTCGGATTGAGGGTGCAGCACCCGGATTGGAATTGGAGAATCGGTTTTCATATGCAGTCGCGGTGCCGACAGGATCCGCCGCTCCTGTCAAAACAGAAAATACCGCTGAGCCAACGGCAGCCGCACCGCGGCCTTCGGCTCTATTCTCTCTCCATCGATCGTGACGATATATCGATCCGGATCGATCTCGATCGACGGCAGCGCATCGTTCATCGCCATGTCTTTCTTGCCGAGCCGCCTCGTGTTGCGCACGGGCAGCAGCGTGCGGCGCAGCGAAGACGGCAAGGTTCGCGCATCGAGCGCCGCGCGCGAGACGAACGTGGCGGCCAGCCTGTCCGGCGCCTTGCCGAACGCGCCGAACATCGGACGGTAGCGTACGGGCTCCGGCGTCGGAATCGACGCGTTCGGATCGCCCATCAGCGCGGCGACGATCATGCCGCCCTTGATGATCAGATCCGGCTTGACGCCGAAGAACGCGGGAGACCACAGCACGAGATCCGCCCACTTGCCGACTTCGATCGAGCCGACGTACTCGGCGATGCCGTGCGTGCGTGCCGGGTTGGTCGTGTACTTCGCGACGTAGCGGCGGATCCGGCGGTTGTCGTTCTGCGCCGCATCGCCGCCGAGGGGGCCGCGCGTCTCCTTCATCACGTGCGCGGTCTGCCACGTCCGGGTGATGACCTCGCCGACGCGCCCCATGGCCTGCGAGTCGGACGACATCATGCTGATCGCGCCGAGGTCGTGGAGCACGTCCTCGGCCGCCATCGTTTCGGGCCGGATGCGCGATTCCGCGAACGCGACGTCCTCCGGCACCTGCGGATTCAGGTGATGGCAGACCATCAGCATGTCGAGGTGTTCGTCGAGCGTATTGACGGTATACGGCATCGTCGGATTCGTGCTCGACGGCAGCACGTTCGGGTGGCTGCACACCTTCATGATGTCCGGCGCATGCCCGCCGCCGGCGCCCTCGCTGTGGTAGGTGTGAATCGTGCGTCCTTTGAACGCGGCCAGCGTGTCCTCGACGAAGCCGGATTCGTTCAGCGTGTCGGTGTGAATCGCGATCTGCACGTCATGGTCGTCGGCGACGCCGAGCGCGGTGTCTATCGCCTGCGGCGTCGTCCCCCAGTCCTCGTGCAGCTTGAGGCCGATCGCGCCTGCGGCGATTTGCTCGACGAGCGGCTCCGGGCGCGAGGCGTTCCCTTTGCCGAGAAACCCGAAATTGAGCGGCAGCCCCTCGGCGGCCTCGAGCATGCGGCGGATGTTCCACTCCCCAGGCGTGCACGTCGTCGCGCGAGTGCCTTCCGCGGGCCCCGTGCCGCCACCGATCATCGTCGTGACGCCGCTGTAGAGCGCCTCCCACGCCTGCTGGGGGCTGATGAAGTGGATGTGCGAATCGATGCCGCCCGCGGTGAGTATGCGATGCTCGCCGGCCACGATCTCAGTCGAGGGAGCGATTTCCAGTCCAGCGGTGACGCCGTCCTGAATGTCGGGATTGCCCGCCTTCCCGATCGCGCAGATCAATCCGTCGCGCACGCCGACGTCGGCCTTCACGACGCCCCAGTGATCGACGACGATGACGTTCGTGATCACGAGATCGGGCGCTCCCGACGCGCGCGTCGCCTGCGATTGTCCCTGACCGTCGCGGATGACCTTTCCGCCGCCGAACACGACCTCGTCGCCGTAGCGCGCGTGGTCCCGCTCGATCTCGAGCACGAGCGACGTGTCGCCGAGACGCACGCGATCGCCGGTGGTCGGGCCATACAGATCGGCGTAGGTGCGGCGCGGAATCTTCACCGTTCGTTGCCCCTGAATCCACGCGCGGCGGCACGCTCGAGGGCATGCGCGCGCTCTTCGTCGAGCGCGCCGCTGACGAGGCCGCTCATTCCGAATACGCGCCGCGTTCCACCGAACGGTACCAGGTCGACGTCGCGTCCTTCGCCCGGCTCGAAGCGGAGCGCGGTGCCTGCAGGGATATCGAGCCGGCAGCCATACGCGCGCGCGCGGTCGAAGCGCAGGTACCTGTTGACTTCGAAGAAATGGGTGTGGGATCCGATCTGGATGGGACGGTCGCCGGCGTTGTCGACGCGAATGCGGATGGACTCGCGGCCCGCATTGAGCTCCACCGGCTCGTCGCGCAGGAACAGCTCGCCGGGAATCATCGAATGGGATCGTGGACGGTGACGAGCTTCGTGCCGTCCGGGAAGGTGCCTTCGACCTGGATTTCCGGGATCATCTCCGGAATCCCTTCCATGACGTCGTCGCGCGTCAGCACCTGCGCGCCGAGGACCATCAGATCGGCGACGCTCTTGCCGTCGCGGATCCCCTCGAGCACTTCCGCGGTGATGAGCGCCACGGCTTCGGGATGATTCAGCTTCAGGCCGCGCGCGCGCCGGCGGCGCGCGACGTCGGCCGCCGTGAAGATGAGGAGCTTGTCAATCTCCCGCTCGGTGAGCCGCATGGTGGGGATTACTCGCCGGACGCGATCGCATGCGAAGCCCGGCCGTCATGCCCCTCGTCACCCGCGCGCGGCTCGCGGTTGGCGCGCGCCCGCTTCTGCCCGGGCTGCTGATTGAGTTTCAGCCGGGGCATGATGCGAGTGAGCGTATCCATCATCTCGCGCACCATGCGCGGCGTGCGCTCGGACCGGAGGTGCACCCATCCGGTCTCGCGCACCATCGTCTCTCCCTGGATCCTCGCGACCGAGAGGCTGCCGCCCCGCGTCTCGCGCGCCACGGACTGGAAGGGGACGATGCTGATGCCGAGGCCTGAGGCGACCATCGACTTGATGATCTCGACGTTCTCGGTCTCCGCGACCACGCGAGGTTTGATGTCGGCGCGGACGAAGAACTCGTCGATGACGCGCCGCGTGTTCGAGCCGCTCTCGAACAGGATGAACGACTGCCTGACCAGCGCGCTCGGCGAGACGTTCCTGGTGCCCGCGAGGCGATGCCCTGAAGGAGTTACGAGAAGCAGCTCCTCGCGAATGACCGGCTCGGCGGCGAGCGCGCTGTCGTCGATCGGCAGCGTCAGCAGGCCGAGATCGGCCGTTCCCGAGCGCAGCTGGCGAATCAGCCGCGGCGTGCCGCCGGTAATGACCTTGATGTCGACGTCGGGATGCTGACGGCGGAACTCCTTCAGCAGGCTTGGAAACACGTAGAGGCAGACCGTCATGCCGCCGACGAGGCGCAGCGTGCCGGTCAGCTTCTTTTTCGTGTCGAGAATGCTCTCCGAGGTGTCGCGGATGTCCGCGAACACACGATGACTCAGCTGCAGGAGCGTCTCGCCGGTCGGCGTGATCTGAATGCGCCGGCCGTACCGGATGAATAGCGGCTCCTTGAACTCTTCCTCGAGCAGGAGGACCTGGCGGCTGATCGCCGACTGCGAGACGTGCAGGCGAGCGCCGGCCGCGGTGAACGAACCGCTTTCGGCAATCGCGCGCAGAATCTCGAGTTGTCTCAGATCCATTACTTGAAAAATCGGTTCAATCCCTAATCCCTAATCGGTAATCCCTAATCGTTAATCATGGATCCCTGATCCTGGCCGATTCCGAGATGAAGGATTCACGATCAGGGATTAGGGATTCAGCGTCTACACCCCCGCAGGCTGTCGGTGCTTCACAGGCTTGAGGAACGGCATCATCGCGCGCAGCCGCGCGCCAACCTCTTCGATCTTCAGGTTCTGCTCGCGCTCGCGCTGCGCGTTGAACCACGGACGTCCTTTGCGATCTTCATCGATCCACTTGGTCGCGTAGGTCCCGTCCTTGATTTCCTGCAGCATGCGCCGCATTTCCTGGCG
>Ga0075434_100005610_pt1 | contig 11436 bp, 10 predicted proteins | sample RhiMethybrSRZTD3_FD_75298 | JGI IMG/M metagenome (GOLD analysis project Ga0075434, IMG submission 75298) | Populus rhizosphere microbial communities from Tennessee, USA - Rhizosphere MetaG P. TD hybrid SRZTD3 | ecosystem: Host-associated > Plants > Roots > Rhizosphere > Soil | place: USA...
CCCCGAGTTGCCTGCTATTTTTCAGTTCCGCGACGATGTTGGGGTTACCGGCAGCGGCCAGGAAGGTTGGGAACCAGTCCAACCCGGAGATGATGCTGTTCTCGACCTTGCCGGCGGGCACGCGCCCGGGCCAGCGAATGAGGCAAGGCACGCGAAAGCCACCCTCCAGGGACATTCCCTTGGCGCCTGCGAACGGGGTCTGTCCGCCGTCGGGCCAGGTGAAGGTCTCCGCTCCGTTGTCCGTCGTGAACACAACGATGGTGTTGTTATCGAGGCCGTCGTCGCTCAGCTTTTTCAGCACGGTGCCGACGATGTCATCGAGCTGGGCGAAACCAGCTTCGGACACGGACCAACCGTTCTCGGAATTGCGCATTTTTTCGTATTTTTCCGAGAGGTGAGTGACGACGTGCATGCGCGTGGGGTTCAGCCAGACAAAGAATGGCTTGTTGTCTCGCCTTGCCTTATCAATGAAGTTGACTGTGTGCTCGAGAATTTCATCATCGACCGTCTCCATCCGCTTCGGGTAAAGCGGCCCAGCATCTTCGATGCGCTGCTTGCCGATCTTGCCCCAGCGCGGCTGCACGGTCGGGTCGTCGGTGGTGGTTGCCCAGGAGTGGACCATGTTTCGGGGACCAACAGTATCCTTGAGGGCCGCCGGATAGTTGCGATGGGAGGGGTCCTCCATTGCATCGAGGTGATAAAGGTACCCAAAGAATTCATCGAAGCCGTGCACGGTTGGTAGGAACTCATTGAGATCGCCCAAGTGGTTCTTACCGAACTGGCCAGTGGCATATCCCATGGATTTGAGAGCCGTCGCGATGGTGGGTGCCTGAGCCGGCATGCCGGTGGACGAACCCGCTTGTCCCACAGTCGTCAATCCAGTGCGGATCGGAAGCTGGCCGGTAATGAAATTGGCGCGACCGGCCGTGCAGCTTGCCTCAGCGTAATAGTCGGTGAAGCGCATGCCCTCGCTGGCTAGCTTGTCCAGGTTGGGTGTTCGGCTCGCCATGATCCCCTGGTGGTAGGATCCAAGATTGAACCAGCCGATGTCGTCCCCCATGATGAACAGAATGTTCGGTCGTTGACCCGACGCTTGTGGGGTCTGGGCTTGCGCTTGGGCGGAACTCACAACCTCGCCACCTGACAACGCGGAAAGAGCGAGCGCCGAGCCGCTCAGCAAGAGGTCACGCCGCTTTACGGTCGCCTTGCTGCCTTTCGCTGCATCATTCGATTGGTCACCCATGGCGTCCTCTTAGCTACACATTGCTCACGCTGCACTGGGGCTACGCTCAAGACCCGAGATATTCGGTAACCCACGCTGGCAGACGGTACACGGACGGCTGACCTCTAAGGATCAGTGTTTACCCCCGAAGCGAACTTCCGAAGATCCCGGATTCGGGTTACGTGGGACGCCGATCGATTAACCAAACCAACCAGGATCGTTCGCACTCGCCCACCTTCGCAGCATCTGGATTTTCGCTGTCAACCGATCGTTGATGTTACGGCTATTAACCTTCTGCTGTTCAGACCATGCGCTGAACCCATATTTTTCGGCGCCGTCCGATCAAATGGTGGAAGACGAGACTTCGCAATGTTGGCCGCAGATTGGATGGCCGATGCAACTCAACCTCCACGCGACGTCGATGGCATTGCCGTTGCCATCGCCCACCCGGACGACGAAACGATCGGACGCGGCGCGCTGCTGACCCGACTGCCATGGGCCCAGATCGTTGTTGTCACCAACGGCAGCCCCGCCGATCCCCTGATTGCGCGACGAAAGGGATTTGCCGACTGCAGATCATCGGCCGTTGCACGCGCCAATGAACTCCGTGCGGCGTTGAAGATCGCCGGCATCGAGAGCCATCGCGTCCACGGCTTGGACGCGATCGACGGCAACGTGTGGCGCGATTGGCAATTCATCGTGCTGTGCTTGATAGAGTTCTTCGAGAAAAGCCGCATAACGGTCCTGACCCATGCGCACGAGGGAGGGCACTCCGATCCCGATGGAGTTGTCCATTGCGTAGAGCTGGCGGCGCGGCTGCTCCGCCGAGATGCGCCCAACCAACATCGAAATGCCCTACGACCACGCGGCGCCAGAGGGCGTCGTGCATCAGGGATTTTGCGACGGCGATACCGGTGTCGTGTCACGGCGCTCGCCGGCCCAAGCATCGATGAAGCGCCAGATGTTCCTCGCCTACACCAGCCAATGCAGCGCGCTCGCGAAGTTCGATCCAGAGATTGAGCGCTTTGGCATTGTTGGAGGGCAATGTTCAAGACGCTGCCAAACAATGGAATGTTGCTCAGGCCTCCTCGACGAACTCGCGGGCGCGATCTCAAGGCGAATGCCTGCGGCCTTCCGCAAGTCTCTGCGGGCAAGCGCAACGACCGAGGGATTGAACGAAACGACCGAAGGCCCGAGCATGCTTGTGCGCGCTCAATCCCTCGTGCCCACGTTGGCCATGAACACGTGAAGTGGATCCTCGTCGCCGGCCGGTGCAACACTTTAGCCATGCACTTCAGAAGCAGTTCCTTAGCTTGCTCATGCTATTTCGTCACGATCTGGCGGGCCGGCTCGCCAACATCCAATGGAACGATCGATGCCATATGTTGTCATGGTGCGCTGCCCGACCGTCGACAAGGCGGTTCCGACTGGGGTCGTGTGTGACCTAAAAGGGTTCAGCGCGCTTTGCCAGCCCGCTTCGCTCCTGTGCCCGGAATGCGGGGCTATCCATGTTTGGTCCGCGGCGGATGCGTGGCTCAGAGACGCGTCCTTTGCGGATCACAACGCCTCGCCGCTCGCGAGCTCAGGAGGCAAGAGCACATAACGGCGTGGGGATCGTGATGGCGTTTGCCTCCCATGGGAATGAGATGGACTAACGCAAGCGCCATAGGGAGCCGGTCACCAGAGGCCGCCAGGCGTGTCGTTCTGTGGGTTACCAGGGCATTCGAATACGGGATGGCTGCCGTATCCAGTGGTCCAACCGCTAACTCGACAGTCTGCCGCCGAAGCCGGGCTGGCCACCAACAACACAGATACGCCAAGCAGAAGAGAGACAAATGCGCCCATGATTGGGGCGGAGCAATTGCCTAACCGCGTTGATTGGATGTTTGACTTGCACGCGCGTCGGCTGCTGCGGCCAATCGCATGGGAAGAAGCCTGAGGGCTGCGGGCGAGGCCGCAAGGACGCTGCGTTGGTTGGGCCTTTGTGAACATGCCGGTCTCCTCGGTTTAACGCGGTGCCGGTCCCTCGGGTGCACGGCATTTGCTAGCCAGCTTCCCGTCGCGACGATATTGCAGCAGCGCTGGAGACCAATCGGGATGGATTGGCTGCCTCACACCTTCGTATCACCTTGCTATGTATGTGCGGGAGCATCGGTAAACCAGTGCCAAGGCGGTGCGTCCAAAATGGCCGAGATGATGTGGGGTGCAAGCCCCATCCCAATCGAGGTAACCTGAGTGAAGCGGTCTCGCGCAGCAGGAGGGACGGATGCGGCCGAGGTAAGGTCGCTCGCCGGGGAGAGGACGGCATACCCCGCCGACGCGGGCTGCTACGGGACGGTTCGCATCGGCCCTTTTGATTGTTTCGCGCTCTCTCGCCCACGACCTGCACGAAGATTTCGGTTGCTTGCAAGGAGCTTGCAAGCCAGCGAGATGTCATCAACTGCTGGGGGAACTCAGTTTATTTAGGGCCGTTGCGACCCTCGCCAGGCCTGATGATCAGTCGAGATAGATGCCCCCCCAAGTCACCAATCTTATTCTTCGTGGGATCCCCGCGGATTCCCGCAAGCGGCTAATGTCGCACATGGAGACCCTTCATCTCAGCGCCAAACACGTGCTGCGGGAGCCGGGCTCCCCAATCGACTTCGTCTACTTTCCGCGCACGTGCGTCTTGTCCCTTCTCGCGGTGGCTGAATCGGGCCATGCGGTCGAAACGGTGACGATTGGTCGAGAGGGCGCATTCGGCCTTGTGGCGGGAATGCGGAGTGGCGAATCCTTTCCCCGCTGCGTTGTCCAGGTCTCCGGCGACGCCGATCGCATCTCGGTGTCGCACTTTAGGCGCGAGTTCGACCGCCAAGCGCTGGTCCAGCGGGTGGTTCTCACCTACATCGAAAGTCTCTTGATCCAAGTCCAACAGTCCGTTCTTTGTGCCACTCTGCACCCGATACAGGCGCGCCTTGCTCGCTTTTTGCTGATGATGCAGGACCGAGCTGCAACCGACACTTTCGCATTCACCCAGGAATTTCTGTCGAATGTTCTGGGCGTCAATCGAAGCACTCTCACGGGAGCCAGGCGTTCTCCAATCCAATGACATCATCAGCTACCGCCGCGGCTGTGTCAGCATACGCGATCGCCTCGGCCTCGAGCGTGCGTCTTGCGAATGTTATCGTGTGCTGCGTGGCCAATTCGAGAGGCTCCTACCGTTCGCGGGGCCTGGCGTGTACGATCGCAAGCGGCGCTAAGCATGGCGCAGAAGATGGTGATGAAGATCGTTCGGCCTTGATGAGCTGCAGCACTTGCTCGCGAGTGAGAACTGCAGGCACCGTCTCCTCAACGCGCGCGATGGGGGTCACGAGCTGCCTTTGTCCAATGTGCTGGCATAAAAGAAGCTCAAAGCGCCAATGATTGGATTGGTCAACGACACCTTGAGCCCACGCGACACGAGATGAAGCCGGTACGTGCGGACGTGTTTGAGCCCGCGCTTGTCCGACGACTGCCGGTGGAATCGGCCGGGCGTTCTGAGGAGCTTATCGGGCACAACAATGGATAGGATTGCGCTGTCGTCAAAAATGAAGCGGCTCTCAATGTGGCTGGATAGTCAGTGCGAGCCCGCAGTCCTCATTCAAAAACGCTTCGACTCCACTCCATTTGGGAGATGCTACGTAACGATAGATGCCACCCGGCAAGGGCCTTTTGCATCCGGCAATTACAACCGAGTGCACCTGTGCGGCGCCGAACCGGGGTTGGAGCCAGCCGGTCTGGAGCACTTGATTGAGCTGTTTGGGACCGCTGGCGTAAAGAGGTTCTTCGTCTGGCTCAGCCCCGGTCCGCAAATGGATGTGGCTCGCGGCTGGCTCGAGGAGGTCGGACTTTCCAGGATTCGACGCACAGGGTATCCAACCCTGTGTCGCGAAAGTGGCGAACCTGGCGTGTTTGCTACCGACGTCCAGGTTCGAGAAGTAACTCGTGACGAGGTTGCCGCAGCCCGTGATCAACTGGGCGATACCATGTGGCCGGGCTATGTGAGGTCGGCAGGTAAGGACGGCTTCTTTCACTTTATGGCGTTTGACGGCAATCGTCCGGTGGCAATTGCTGCGCTTTGTGTCTTTGAAGACCTTGGATACCTATTTGCAGCCGCGACCTCCGAAAACGATCGTAGGCGCGGCGCTCAACAAGCTCTCATCGCTAGCCGAGTCCGACGAGCTCACCAAATCGGGTGTTCAGCTCTGGTGTCAGAGACGCTCTACATGCTCGAACACTCATATCGGAACCTGCATCGCGCGGGATTCCAAGAAGCATACGAAAAGGAAGTGTACGAGTGGAATGCCTGATCCCGCCGACTAATCCCAACCGTTTATCCCATGACGAGATCTGTCACTTGAAGCGTGGACTTCTTTTTATGTCGACGCTCAGGTTGCCCTTCCACCGCGGTTTAGTGCAACAGTCTTTTTACTGCCCACCCTCCACGCAAGCGGCCACACGGGCCTCACCTCGCGCACACCAGACCCGGGGGTGCGGCCGTTTCACGCGACGAACCGCACCTCAAGGGCCCTGCAGTCGCGACCTCGCGCATCTGCCCGCTGGACAGCTGCGCAGAAGGCCCGGCGTTAAGTCACCCGGCGGGCGTACCCGTCTGGGTGAAGAAAGACATTTGTGGTCTGTCAGCAATAGTCCCAGTAGCCGCGGGACCCCTCCGGGTCGGCCCAATACCAGCACAGGTCGGGACGCGGGCGCGGCGGGACGGCACCAATGGCGGCAACGGTGATGAGAGTGCCAAGCGCGACACCGGCGATGATCGTGCCGTAGTAGGGGCGCCGCACCCACGGGCGCCCAAACCAGTAGGGTCTGCCAGCCCAGCCGGGAGGACCACGCCAAGCCCCTGCGCCTCGCCAACCCGGCTGTCCACGCCAGCCCGGATACACGCGCGGTCCTGGACCGACATGGGGACCGGGCCGCCATGGTTTATCGGGGGCAAACTGGATTGTTACGGCTTGGCGAGACCAAGCGAACGGAGTGTTCTGGGCGACATAAGCGCCGGCAGCTGCCTCGCTGACCGGGTGAGCTACCAAAGCGATCCACACCGCCGCTGATGTCAAATAGCGTTTATTCATTCATTCCCCCTATGCCAAAGCTGAATGGGAATAGTCATCTTGCTGCGGCATTTTCAAGGCACATGAGGATTGGCCCCGCGAAAGTGAGAATGTCGCCAGGCCCCCGTTGCGGTAGCAGTGCCTTATACTTGCACGCGGATCTTCTCTTCAGCCTCCGCGGCTCCGGTCGAGCTCAAGCACGATGTCGCCCGCGTCCTTGGCGCTGACCACGATCTTACTCACACGCTTTGGCACGGCGTATTGCCAGCCACTCATCCTCGTTGAAGAGGTGCTGCCGCGCTGCGGCGGTGAGAACAGAACTTGACCCTGTCTTCAAGCGTGTCCGACAGCTCCTGCGGCCTAAACGGTTACATCGCCAGACGCTCGTTCCTCAAAGCGTAAGGCAGCCGGCGATGCGTATCAAACGTTGCACTGCAGATCTCCTGGTCCGGCAACGTTAGAATCGGCTTCTCATCCCCTGTTCTGAGCCCTCAGCCAGAAGGCTTACTGCGCGGACGGTCCTACGGCGGCGACATCGCCAATCCCCGCAGTGATCCCACGCTCCCTCACGAGCCCCGTCCCCAGGCCCCCCAAGGCTCCAATTCCAAATCCCTGGTAGTGTTGCATAGTGCGCGCACATGTTGCCTGGCCAGCGAGTGGCCTGATCAGGTTCTGGGGTCAGGCGGGCACGGGAGCGATGCATGGCTCGAAGGGAGAGCCCGGCAACTTTTCCGCGCTGCCGGCGATGAGAGGCGAGAGATGATACACGCCGCGCGTTGCCTGATCGCCGTCATATGCGCGATCCTCGGCATGAGCGGGGCCATGGCTCAGACCCGTCCCGAGGTGACGGCGTCGGTGATGCAAGGGGCCCAATACTTCCTGTATGTCGGCAATAGCTTTTTTTATTACAACAACGGCATGCCCTCGTACGTGACCCGGCTCGCTGACGGTTCACCCGATGTTGAGCGACCCAAACTCCGGGGTACGATGGTCACGATCGGCGGTTCCGGATTCGATTGGCATGACCTGGACGTGTATCTGCGCCCCAATGCGATCGGCTATTACGTCTTCGATAAGGACAACAACATCGTCTTCAATAAGCGAAACAAGTTCTACGACGCCGTGATCATGATGGATTGCAGTCAGTGCCCGATCCATCCTCAGCTCTCCGCGGTGTTTGAAGAGTACGCCCGGAAAAACGCGGAGATCGCGCGGCGTCATGACGTGGAGCCAATTCTCTTCATGTCATGGGCTTACAAGGACAGGCCCGAGATGACCGAGCGGTTGGCGGAGGCCTATACGCGTGCGGGCAACGCCAACAAGATGCTCGTGATCCCCGCTGGCCTGTCGTTTGCGCGCGTGGTCAAAGAGAGACCTGATCTTGAGCTTTACCAGTCCGACAAGCGCCATCCATCCCTGATCGGCACCTACCTTGCGGCAGCCACCATCTACGCGACGCTCACGGGGTTATCACCGGAGACCAGTGCCTTTACGGCAGACATCGAACCGCAGTTGGGCACATACCTTCGAGCTGCAGCATGGTCGGCGACACGGGACTATTTTGGAGCCGGCGGCAGTCCGGCGCATAGTACTGCCGCTCAATAGGCAATCTGCTGCACGCCGTCGGGTACGCCCGCCGGGTGCCTAAGGTCAAGCGCATCAAACTGCCGTTCGGTTCGTGTGAGCTGCGGCAGGAATGCCCATTTTGTAGCCAACTTGTTCCGCCGCCATCAACGAGTGCCGCGTCGGCCATCATCCCGAGGTCGAAGTTATTGCGGCGGGGGTACCTGGCAGAACCGAAATTGGCCTCCTCGGGGGCGCTCGACGCTCCTCTCTGCGGGAGGGGCTGATCGCGGCGCAATGTCGGATTGCTCAAACGTCGCCCTCCGGCCTACCTTGCTCGCTTCCTGACGGGCAGGGGAGCACAGTATGACCCACACGATGCCACTCATGCGCGCGGCGCTTGGCGCGCTCGCTCTTGCGGCCGCCGGTGCCGCAGCGAGCGCGCAGACCCCGACATCAGCAGCGGGGACCGCGCCGCCCTACCCACCGACCGCGACCATCACGACCCCCGGCTATCCGGCACCCGGTCCTGCCGACCCCGGCCTGCGCGTCCTCAATGCGCCCGGTGGGAAGAAGATCCATGTGCTACCCGCCACGCTCGAGACGACGCAGTGGGGCTGGTTCGACAACGCACAGCCGCCCGTCCTGCAGGTTAAGTCCGGCGATACCATCATCATGGAAACGATGATGCACAGCCACAACCAAGTGGTTCCCGGCACAACCATCGAACAGATCAAAAAGCTACGCACGGATTTTCCGGGACGCGGCCCGCATACTCTGACCGGCCCGATTTACATCGAGGAGGCAGCGCCCGGTGATGTCCTGAAGGTCACGATCAACAAGATCGTACCCAGGGCCTACGCTACGAACTTCAACGTGCCGGGAATGTTTGGTCAATTCCCGACCGTCTATACGGACGGTCAGGTCAAATACCTCTACCTCGATCTCGACAAGATGCAGACCGAGTTTCTGCCGGGGATCGTAATTCCCTTGCGGCCCTTCCCAGGAACCTTGGGCGTCGCGCGCAAGGAGCCCGGCCGCTATTCAAGCGTGCCGCCTGGAGAGTACGCGGGCAACATGGATATTCGCGACTTCGTGCCCGGCACATCCCTCTACGTGCCGGTCCATGTCGCGGGCGCCTTGCTGTGGAGCGGCGACTCCCATGCCGGCCAGGGCAACGGCGAGGTCAATCTCACCGCGATCGAGACGGCCTATAAGGAGCTCAACATCACCGTGGAGGTGATCAAGGGCAAGCCGCTCGACTTCCCGCGCATCGAGACACCGAAATCCTGGATCACCATGGGGTTTGATCAGGATCTGAACAAGGCGTGGGAGCAAGCCAAGGCACAAACCGTCAAATTCCTCGCCGAACAGCGCAAGGTCCCGGCGAGCCAAGCGGAGACAGCGATGGCAACCGTTTCGGATTGTCGCGTCTCTCAGGTCGTCAACGTCAAGAAGGGCATCCACTGCCTCACTCCCAAAAACGTCGGCGACAAGGAGGACATGGAACGGCCGACCAAGGAGACGGCCAGGTATTACGTCTCACACGCCAAAGATGCGGATTTGAACAAGGCCATGAATGATGCCTCCATGGGCATGATCAAGTGGCTTGAAACCGAAAAGAAGATCGCCCGTTTGGACGCCTATGGCCTCGCCAGCGTCGCCATGGATTGCCGGGTCGGCGCGATCTCCGATACCGAGAAAAACGTCCATTGCCTCATGCCCAAGAGCATCTGGGTCGCCAGCGCAGGCAAGCGCTAGCAAACATGCCCGCAGCGCGCTGCGCTCCGCGAACTCTCGGCCAAGCGGTGGCGCTGGCCGCCGCTCTCAGCGCGCTGCTCTGGGATCCTGCATGGGCCCAGGATCCCATTCCCGTCCTCACCACAACGAGCGATCTGCGCAGTCTGGCCGAGGCCGTGGGTGGGGAGGGCATCGCCGCGACCGCTCTCGTTCCTGGCGATGCGGACCCGGAGGACTATCAGCCCAAGCCGCAAGACGTCCTGCGCGTGAAGGCGGCCCGCCTCGTTGTCCGCGTCGGGCTCGACTACGATCTATGGCTTGATGCTCTCCTTGCGCGGGTCGCGCGACCCGAGATCGGCCGCGGCGGACCGGCTCACGTGGACGCCTCGCTGGGAATTGCCGTGTTGGAACTCGCCGGGATGAGCGTCGGACCCACCGATGGTCACGCCCACGGAAGCGGTAACCCACACTATTGGCTCGATCCCCGCAACGCCCAAATCATCACCGCAAACATCCTCGAGGGATTGAGCCGGATCGACCCAGCAAACGCGACCAGCTACGAGGCCAACCGCGCGAGCTTCCTGGCGCGATTGGAAGCAAGGCTCGCCGATTGGGAAGGGCGGCTCACTGTGTTGCGCGCCACTCCGATCATTGCCTACCACAACAGCTGGCCCTATTTTGCGCGCCGCTTCCGGCTCGACATCGCCGGTCTCATCGAGATCAAGCCGGGCGTATCACCGAGCTCCGCCCACATCGCAAACCTCGTGCACACCATGCGCACCCAGGGCGCGCGCATCATCGTGCGCGAGCCGCACGATCCGCAACGCGACATCGCCTTTGTTGCCGGCAAGGCCGGAGCCAGGATCATAACCTTGGCGGCCTCGGTTGGCGCACTGCCGCAAGCTCGGGATTACATCTCTCTCTTCGAAGCCAATATCGAAGCGCTCGCCGCCGCGGTCCCCATCCAGTGATCGACGCGTTCGACCTGCTCTGGCCGTCGTTCCTGGTCGCAACATGCCTCGTTGCGATCCATGCTCATCTCGGCCTCCAGGTGCTCACGCGCAAAGTGATCTTTGTCGATCTGGCGTTGGCCCAGGTTGCGGCGCTCGGGGCCACCGTCGCATTTATGCTGGGTCATCCGGCGCAAAGCGCCGCCACCTACGGTTACTCGTGCGCCTTCACGCTCCTTGCCGCCGTCGTGCTGGCCTTTACGCGCCCTTGGGCGGCGCGCGTGCCCCAGGAGGCCTTGGTCGGCGTGGTGTATGTCGTGGCGGCGGCCGCGGCCATCTTGCTCATCGATCGGGCGCCACAAGGCGCCGAGCACCTCAAGCAGACCCTGACTGGGAATATTCTCACCACCAGCTGGAAGGAGCTCTTCATCATCGCGCCGCTCTACGCGGCCGTTGGCCTGATGCATTGGCTCGTGCGTCACCGCCTGACCGGCGCCGCGCCACTGATTTGGGAAATCTTCTTCTACGCGACGTTCGGCCTGGTCGTCACAAGCTCGGTCGCAATTGCCGGGGTCCTGCTGGTATTTTCCATCCTCATCATACCAGCGGCCATCGGTGTGCTCTTCGCAACATCGCCCCGAACCCAGCTGGTCATCGCCTGGGCGGTAGGCACGTTCACGAGCGCCGCAGGACTTATTTTGTCCTTTCTCTTTGACTGGCCTACCGGGGCCACCATGGTCTGCGCTTTCGGTGCGGCGCTGGCCGTGGCCGGAGCGCTCTATCCGTTTCTGCACGGCAATCGCAAGCTCTGGGCGGCGCGCCTGATCCGGGGCATGCGGTCGGCCGCGGCCCTCCTCTTGGTTGCCTCCGCTGC
>Ga0075434_100005613_pt1 | contig 11434 bp, 7 predicted proteins | sample RhiMethybrSRZTD3_FD_75298 | JGI IMG/M metagenome (GOLD analysis project Ga0075434, IMG submission 75298) | Populus rhizosphere microbial communities from Tennessee, USA - Rhizosphere MetaG P. TD hybrid SRZTD3 | ecosystem: Host-associated > Plants > Roots > Rhizosphere > Soil | place: USA...
GAGACGGAGAGGACGCTGGGTGCGGTCGAGGAGGGAGGAGGCTCGACACGCGCGGTATTCACCGGCGGGCTCGCGCGCGGAGGGCCGCGTGATCCCAGCGCCCGCTCCGTCTCGCCCATCATGGCGCGGAAGGGATCGGGATTCATGAGTTCGACGACGGTAAGCGAGAAATAGTTTCGGTCGCTCAAGGCGACGGCATTCGGCTGATGGGTGCGGCCGCGGTTTCGCGCGGGCCGAGGATGCGCCGCCACGCGGTGGGCGGGCGCGGGCCGGCGATGTGCCGGGCGATCTCGGGGAGCGGGGGGAGCGGTCCGCTCCGAGTGGGCCGCCCGAGCGCTCGCGGCCCTAAGCCCTTGCGACGACGCGTGAATCGCCCCTACCGAAGCAGAGGCGTTCGCCGCGGCCGGAAGACCCGTGGCCAGAAGGCAACCCAGCGCGATCGCGAAGACGGCCCAGCGGATGCGGATCATGGTTCCCCTCGGAGGCTCCGGCGGAGTGCCGGAGCGCTCACGATTCCGGATACACCACCCCCTCGGCACGGTTCCGAGGTTCTCGACGCCGGCCGCCCGGCCGGCTCGCCGACTCACGAGCACCCGACCACTCGCCCCAATCAGTCCCCGAGAATGGCCCGATCGATGCGTAGCGCCTCGCCCACCGACCAGGCCTGGAACGGGCATCCGCGCGGCGTGTGCGGCGGATCGCCATCCGCGACCTCGGGGATGTGGCCGAGACCAGCCGAGTCCAGGTGGACGAGCAAGTGCGTCAGGAAACGCTCGCGGGCTTCGGCCTTGATCTCCGGGCCCCCGCCGCGCACGCGCACCCATGCCTCCACGAACGCTCCGAGCAGCCACGGCCAGACGGTGCCCTGGTGGTACGTGCCGTCGCGTTCTGAAACGCCGCCTTCATAGCGCGGCGCGTAGCCCGGCTCGCCGGGGGCCAGGGATCGAAGTCCGAGCGGGGTCAGGAGCTTCGCCTCCACCGCGTCCACGACGCGGCGGGCACGGTCACCCGAGAGCAGGGGGAAGGGAAGACCGCCCACCGCAAAAATTTGGTTCGGCCGGAGCGCGGCATCGAACGTGCCCGGCTCGTGATTCACGTCGACGACATCGTGGAGCGAGCCGGTCGCCTCGTTCCAGAAGCGCGCCTCGAACGCGGCGCGCCCTCGTTCGTACGCGTCGGCCCACCGCGGCTCGAATTCGCCCACGATCCGAAGCGCGTTCAGCCACAGCGCTTCCACCTCGACCGGCTTCCCGATCCGGGGGGTCACGACCCAGTCGCCGACCTTCGCGTCCATCCACGTGAGCTGCACGCCCGGCTCGCCCGCGGCCAATAGCCCGTCGTCGTCCACATGGATGTTGTGCCGCGTCCCCGCGGCGTAGCCGGCCACGATCGCCTTCAGCGCGGACAACAACTGAACTCGATCCGCGACGGTGACGCGTCGCTTCGCGGCCGCCGCGGCCCGAAGAAAGTCGTGCACCGCGACCACGTACCAGAGCGAAGCGTCGACGGAGTTGAATTCCGGCGCGTCGCCCGCCTCAGTGAAGCGATTGGGCAGCATCCCTTCGGAGACGGCCCCCGCCCACTCGATCAGGATCCGGCGCGCGTCCTCGAGTCGGCCTGTCGCCAGGCAGAGCCCGCGCAGCGCGATGAACGTGTCCCGGCCCCAATCGGCGAACCAGGGATAGCCGGCGACGATCGTCATCCCTTCGCCGCGGCGAACCAGGTAGGCGTCGGCGGAGCGGTCGAGCCGCGCCGGCAACGTCTTCGCGCGCGCCTGGCGCTCCGCGCGAATCGCCTCCGCGACGGCGGCCGCGCCGTCACCCGCTCCCCGCGCGCTTCGGGGTGTCACGAACGCCGGTAGTCCGCCCGGCCGGTCGTGGAACGCGCTCGCTCCCGCACCCGCGGCCCCGCCGGCGAGGGTCGTGCCGCTCGGAAATTCCGGCGCCAGGATCAGCACCGCCTCTCCGCGCGCGAGGTCCCACTGGAACGACCCCGGCGAGGCCAGGTCCTCCACGTGGTCGAGTCCACGCGCCAGCTCCTCGGCGTACAGGAATTGCCGGTACCAAAGCGGATGATGCACGTAGGCGCCGTTCGATCGCGCCACCACGGGCGGAATGCTGGGGTACGGCGCCCATCGGACCCGCGAGTCGGACACCCTCGCGTTGAACCGAAAGGCCGAATTCTCGTGATGGAGCGAGTGGGCGTCGCGGCCCGAGAGGAGCGGGCGCGCGGTGAGGTGCACGCCCTTCGCCGCGTCGCCGATCACCTTCCACGTGCAGACGATCTCGCACGAACCGGGCGCGGCGAAGATCTCGTGCTCGATCCGCGTCCCGTCCTCGAGGCGATAGGTCCAGCGCGGCCAGGGGTCGACCGTGAAGGACTCGATCCGCTTGAAGCCGTCCGGGTGGATCACGTCGGGCGCGTACCGGTGCGACGTGAGGTCGAAGCCGCCGGCCCGCGTGGTCACGTGGACGTCGAGCCCGTTCACCAGGGCGACGCGTCCGGTGGGAGGTGTGGTCGCGGTTAGAAGCAGCGCGTGGTAGCGGCGCGTCCGAATTCCGGAAACGGTGCCGGACGCGAAGCCGCCGAGGCCATCGGCCTCGAGCCACTCGGCATCGAGGGACGGAAGCGAGGGGAGCGGTTCAGGGCGGGGCGCCTCTGTCCGCTCCTTGGACGGTCGACGGGTTGCGGGAACTGCCTTCACACGCGCGGACATTGCGGCGCTCCACCGCTTCGCGAGCGTCCATCACGAGGGGCTCTCGATTCGCGCTCGCGCAATCGAACACCGCGCGATCATACTCCGTTCCCGAGTCAACAAGGATAGGGAACGTTGCGGCGTGGCCGGCGCCGCGAGCGCCGCGGCCCTACCGAACCCAGGGCGCGGCTTCCCGGTCCACCATCCAGACGAGCGAGCCGGATTCGGGGCTCAGGCGTTCGATGGGAAGCCGCGGCTCCGTCTCCGGGCCCTCCAGCGCCCGGCGGAGAATCGCGGTCTTGCCCGCCCCCGAAACCAGCACCAGAGCGCTCCCGGCCCGATTCAAGACCGGGAGCGTGAGCGTGATCCGCCACTCGCCGACCCCCGGCCCCGGCCCGGGCACCGCGACCGCCAGCCGGTGCTCCTCGTCCAGCGCCTCGTCTCCCGGAAAGAGCGACGCGGTATGGCCGTCCGACCCCATGCCCAGGATCACGAGGTCGAATCGGGGGAACCCGCGCGCGTCCAGGTCGAAGAAGTCCCGGAGCAGGGCTTCGTACCGCGACGCGGCGTCCCTGGGATCGGGCAGCTCGGCCGGCACGCGATGGACGTTCTCGCGCGGGAGGGGCACGCGGGAGATCAGATTTTCCCGCGCCATGCGGAAGTTGCTGCGGGGATCGCCGGGAGGCACGTGGCGCTCGTCGCCCCAGAAGACGTGGACGCGGCCCCAGTCGAGCGGGCCGTCGCTCCACTCCTTCCACGTCGCCGCGATCTCGGCGTACGCCGCGCGCGGCGTGTCGCCCCCCGCGAGCGCCACCGTGAAGCGGCCGCGCGCCCGGATCGCCTCCCACGCGTAGACCAGGAACTCGTCGGCCGCCGCCTTGGCCAGGGCGTCCGCGTCGGGGACGAGGTGCAGGCGACCGCGCATCAGCGAGGCACCGGGCGCACCATCAGCGAGCCACCGGGCGAACCACGGGGATCGCGGTCGATGAGTCCGCGGTCAGGCCGCGTCCGCCGCTTCGTCCGTGCGCCAGCCCCTCGATGCAGCGGACCACCAGCGCGGTCCATCCGGTCTGGTGGCTGGCTCCGACGCCGCGGCCGTTGTCGCCGTGGAAGTACTCGTGGAAGAGGACGAGGTCGCGCCACGCCGGATCGTCCGCGAAGCGGCGGTCGCCGCCGTGGCAGGGCCGGCCGCCGTCGGCGCCGGGAAGGAAGATTCGCGTAAGACGCGTCGCCAGCTCACGGGCCACATCGTCCAGGCTCATCCAGACGCCCGATCCGGAGGGGCATTCCACCTTGAAGTTGTCGCCATAGAAATGGTGGTAGCGTTCCAGCGCCTCGAGGAGCAGGTAGTTGACCGGGAACCACACCGGCCCCCGCCAATTCGAATTGCCGCCGAAGAGCCCCGTGTTCGACTCCCCGGGGACGTAGTCCACGCGATGCTGCTCGCCCATGAGGTCGAAGATGTAGGGATGGTCCTTGTGGACGGCCGAGAGCGAGCGAATCCCGAACGGCGAGAGGAACTCCTTCTCGTCCAGCATGTACTGGAGCACCCGGCGCAGTCGCTCCTTCGACGGGAGGGCGAGCAGGCGATGCCCACGCGATCCCCCGGCCTCGCCGGCACGGCCCTTCTCCATGTAAGAGATGCACTGCGTGAGATCGCTCCGGTTCTCGAGGAACCAGTCCAGGCGCTTCTTGAATCCGGGGAGGCGCTGGATCTGGTCGTCGTCCAGGATTTCGCAGGCGATCAGGGGCAGGAGGCCGACCATCGACCGTATCTTGAGCGGGGTTTCCCGCCCGTCGACGTGGACCCGGTCGTAGTAGAAGCCATCCTCCTCGTCCCAGAGCCCCGTGCCGCCGAAGGAGTTCATGGCGTCGGTGATCGCGACGAAGTGCTCGAAGAACTTGGACGCCAGGTCCTCGGTGGCCGGATTTTCGCGCGACAGCTCCATCGCGATGGAGAGCATCGTCGCGCAGTAGAAGGCCATCCAGGCCGTGCCGTCCGCCTGTTCCAGGCGGCCGCCCGTCGGGAGTGGGCGCGAACGGTCGAAGACCCCGATGTTGTCGAGGCCCAGGAAGCCGCCGCTGAACAGGTTGTTTCCCTCGGTGTCCGTCCGATTCACCCACCACGTGAAGTTGATGAGCAGCTTCTGGAACACGCGCGAGAGGAAGACGCGATCGCGGTGGCCGCGGGCGCCGGTCATCTTGTACACGCGCCAGCAGGCCCACGCGTGCACCGGCGGATTCACGTCGCCGAAGGCGAACTCGTAGGCCGGGATCTGACCGTTGGGGTGGGTGTACCACTCGCGCAGAAATAGGACCAGCTGGTCCTTGGCGAACTGCGCGTCGACGCGCGCGAAGGGGATCATGTGAAACGCCAGGTCCCACGCCGCGTACCAGGGGTACTCCCACTTGTCGGGCATCGACACGACGTCGCGGTTGTAGAGGTGCCTCCACTCCGCATTCCGACCCTGGAGGCGCGCGGGCGGGGGCACCGGCTGGGACGGATCCCCTTCGAGCCAGTGCTTCTGGATGTAGTAATAGAACTGCTTCGACCAGAGGAGGCCCGCGTATGCCTGGCGCGCGACGCCGCGCTCATCCTCGGTCGCCGCCGCGGGAATGCGGGTCGCGTAGAAGACGTCCGCCTCCTCGATCCTCGTGGCGAACGCCGCGTCGAACGCGGCGCCGACCGGCCGCGCGAGCGAGCCGCCCTCGTCGACGAGGGAAAGGCGCACGACCGCGCTCGCTCCCGCGGCGATCTCCGTCGGAAGGTATGCGGCCGCCTTGGTCCCGACGTTCGCGGGATTGACCGCGTCCTTCCGGCCTCGGATCACGTACTCGTGAAAGGCGTCCTTCACGAACGGTCCCGGGTTCGCGCCGCCGAAGAGCCGCGCGACGTTCGTCTCGTTGTCGGTGAAGAGGAATTCGACGCGGCGATCGTTCGGAGGCTCCACCGCCAGGACATAGCGTCCCAGGGTCTGGTGCTCCGCGAGCAGTCCTCCGTTCTGATCCGCGCGAATCGCTGGCTTGGACCAGTACCCCTCGCCGGTGCGCCCCCACGACCACGTGTTCCGGAACCACAGCGTAGGCAGGAGGTGCAACGTCGCGGCTTCGGGGCCGCGATTCGTCACCGTGATCCGAATCAGGATGCAGTCGGGGGAGGCCTTCGCGTATTCGGCCTGCACATCGAAGTAGCGGTTCTCGGAGAAGACGCCCGTGTCCGCCAGCTCGAACTCGGGCGCCGCCTGACCGCGGCGGCGGTTTTCCTCACGAAGCCTCGCGTAGGGAAACTCGGCCTGTGGATACTTGTAGAGAGCCTTTAGATACGAGTGGGTCGGCGTGGCGTCGAGGTAGAAGTACTGCTCCTTCACGTCCTCGCCGTGATTGCCTTCGGGGCCGGAGAGGCCGAAGAGCCTCTCCTTGAGGATGGGATCCTTCCCGTTCCAGAGCCCGACCGCGAAGCACAGGCGCCCCTCCCGGTCGGCAATGCCGAGGAGCCCGTCCTCGCCCCAGCGGTACGCGCGGCTACGCGCGTGGTCGTGGGGAAAATAGGTCCAGCAGTCGCCGTCCGCGGAGTAGTCCTCGCGCACGGTGCCCCACTGGCGCTCCGAGAGGTACGGCCCCCAGCGCTTCCAGTTCCGCTCGCGGCGTCCGTCCTCGAGGAGCCGAACCGCTTCCTTGTCCAGAGGCTCGTTGGCCGTGGGCATGTGGGTGCGTGTGTGCCCGGGGTGCTACTGCTTCGTTTCCGGCGTCTTCTCCGGCTCGGCCGCCTTCTCCGGCACCACGGGCTTGCACACGTCGCAGCCCTTGTCGAAGACGACCCGCCACTTTCCGTCCGATTCCAGGCGCCAGATCGTCGTAAAGGTCCCGATCAGCTCACCCGACGGATCGTGCACCGGGCCGCTGGTCAGCGCCAGCTTGCCGGTGCCGAGCACTTCGGCGGTTTCGGGTTCCCACGAGAACGGGGCGTCGGGCCCGTCGAAGAATCGCTTCCAGACATCGACGACGGCGGCGCGCCCGCGGGCCGGGCCCTTGCCGCCGAAGAAGACGCCCTCCCTCGAAATGAAGGCGGAAAAGGCCTTGAGGTTGCGATCGGCCATCGTCTTGGCGAAAGCGACCTCTCTCGCCTTTACCACCGCGGCCAGGTCGCCGTGCACCGCGGCGCGGGCCCCGCCGGTGCTCAGAACGATGACAGCCGCCAATGCCACCAGCATCCATCGCTTCATCGGGGCGCCCTCCTGGTTTGATCGTCACCGGCCTGAAGTTAGTATATCCTCGATCCCCATGATCCGTGCGCTCGTAGCAGACGATCACGCGGTGGTGCGCCGCGGCCTCAAGGACCTCCTCGCGGAGTCGGGCGACATCGTCGTCGAGGGCGAGGCCGGGAACGGCCGCGAGCTCCTGGAGCGGGTCCAAGAGCGTACGTGGGACGTGGTCGTGCTCGACATCAACCTCCCCGACCGGAGCGGGCTCGACCTCCTCGTCGACCTGAAGCGCCTTCGCCCCGACATGCCCGTGCTCATCCTGACCATCTGCGCCGAGGAGCAGTTCGCCGTGCGCGCCCTCCGCGCAGGCGCATCCGGGTACGTCACGAAGGAAAGCGCCCCGGAGGAGCTGGTCCAAGCCGTGCGGAAGGTCGTGGCCAAGGGGCGCTACGTAAGCCCCGGGGTCGCCGAGCGGCTCGCCCACTGGGTCGACTCGGGCGCGGAGAAGCAACTCCACGAGACGCTCTCGACGCGCGAGTTCCAGATCTTCCGGCTCCTCGCTTCCGGGCGATCCGTGAGCGCCGCCGCGGAAGAAGTCTGCCTCAGCGTGAAGACCGTGAGCACCTACCGGACGCGAATTCTCGAGAAGATGAACCTCAAGACGAACGCCGACCTGACCCTCTACGCGGTCCGAAATCACCTGATCGGCTGAATCTCCCGCCTCGACCCGTAGGTGTTCTTCCTACAATTGTTTGAGTGTCACGCTGATACACGCGGCCCGGTACTCCGCGTATCCTTACTCCTTGTTGGTGGGGCATGGCATCAGTCGAATCGCAGTCGAAGTTCACGACTCGAAGTTCACGACTCAGAAACGCCGGAGGCGGACTTGGCTCGCCTGCCCAACCGATCGCACCACATAACCCCCCCAGGTGGCGCCGCGGACTCTCCCCCGGCTCCAACAACGACATCGGGTGCGCGGTCACGTCCCCTCCGGCTTCCTTCCTACGCACGGTATTCGCATCCCATCAAACGATCGCGCGGGCTCCCCGCGCCCTGACCAGCCCACCGCGGTGTCCGATCCCCGACGCAGGAACCCGACGCCTCAAAGGAGATCGGCCGCGGTGGTTTAGGGCGCGACGCCAGTTAGGGTCGCGCCCAACATTTTTGCGGCACCTCACCGAAGCCACAAACCGCTAGGGGGCGCACAACCCGACAGCTTGGCGCCTTAGCCTTCGAGGCGCTCCCTAGGGACGGGTCGGCGGGGTAGGCCGGGCCCCGGCGGCTCCCCGCGCCGGCGGCCCGGCCGAGTCCGCTTCCTGGATCCAGCTTGCGATCCCGGACGCGACGCACGCTACGGTGGTCCCACCCGAATCCGTCGCCACTTCCAGCACCCCGCCCACCAACTCCGCGCGGTACCGCATGATGCTGAGACCCAGTCCCTCGGGCTGCGTCGCGTTCTCCCCCGAAAAGCCCGAGCCGTCGTCCCGAACCGCCAATCGCAGGATGCCGGACTCCATCGTCAGCATGATCGCGATGCTCTGCGCGCCGCCGTGCCGGACGGCGTTGCTGATCGCCTCCTGCGCGATTCGGTAGAGATTCGTCGCGGCCTGGGAATCGTCGACCTGGAGGCGCTCGTCGCAGGCGACCGTGCAGGGCACGCCGAAGACGCGCTCCGTCACGGTCGCCAGCTCGCGAAGCGCGCCCACGAGGCCCCCGTCGCCGAGGGTGACGGGCGTCAAGCCGAGGGAGAGGATCCGCGTCTTGGCGACGGCCTCCTGGACGAGGCTTCGGATCTCGAGGAGGGCGGGCGCCTCGGGGCGAGCCTGCGCGGAGAGCTTCCGCTCCACCGCGCCCGACAGGAACCCGATTCCGGTCAGAAGCTGTCCCAGGTCGTCGTGCAGGTCCCGCCCCAGTCGCTGCCGCTCCCGCTCGCCCGCGTCGAGCAGCTCCTGCTCCAGGCGGGCGCGCTCCTTGATCTCCTCCGACAGCGAGGCGTTCGCGCGGGAAAGCGCGGTCGTTCGCTCCCGGACCCGCATCTCCAGGTGGTCCCGCGCCCTGGCGAGATCCTCGATCAGTTGCGTGCGGGTCGTCACGACCGCCGAGAGCACTAGAGCCAGCACCGAAACGGTGCCGAGGAATGCCTGGAGCAGGAGGAGCGAGACGTTCGGCGACGGGAGGACGAACGGTCCGTAGCCTTGAATCGTTCCCCAAACCGTGAGCGCGGAAAGCACGAGCACCATGGTCGCGGCGGCCCGCTGGCCGAACCCGTACGAGATCCAGACGACCACGGGGAGCCAAAACCACTCGACCGGCGCGTTCTGCTGACCCACGCCGCTGAAGAAGGCGATCGCGGTCGCCGCAAAGAGGAGGATCGCGCACGTCGACTCGAAGGGACGGCGGGGCCGACGGGGCCGTTCGCCCGTGGCCCAAAGGAGGAGCACCGGCGCCACGACGAGGGCGCCCATCGCGTCGCCCAGCCACCACGTGGTCCAGATGTCGCCGAACTTCGTCCACGGCGCGAATCCGCCGAGGGAAAGGCTGGTCACGCCGATGGTCGCGCTCACGACCGTGCTCAGTCCGGCGGCGAGGCCCGCGAATCGGAAGATGTCCACCGAGCGCGCGAGCGTGTTCCGGCCGCCCGCGTAGCGGTTCACCAGCCAGGCGCCGACGAATCCTTCGAGCGTGTTGCCGGCCGCGATGCCGAACGACGTCGCGATGGAACCCGCGGTCGTCAGGTTCGCGAGAAACGCCCCGACGGCAATGCCCGGCCAGACGCGATTGCCGAAGAGGAGGAACGCGACGATCGCGATCCCCGTGGGGGGCCACACCGCGCTCGCGCTGGGATGAACGACCGCCAGGGCGAGGCCGAGTTTGGCGGCGCCGAAGTAGAGGGCCGCCAGCCCGGCGATCAGGCCGGCGGTAGCCGCGGGCGATTCCGGCGTGGTGTCTGGAGCCAAATTCGGGGCTTCACGGTCCTTCATGTGCGCCTGCCTCCGAGCATCGCGCCGATTTCCCCATGGAACGTACCCGATTGTAATTTAACTAGATAGATCGTGACGCGGGGAATTTCGAGAAGAAATTTCGGCCCGGGGGCTTGACGCCGGGTGGTAAGTGAGTAAATACTTATAGATATGAAGCACGATCCCGCAGGCCCCGGCGGTCTAGCCGCCCGGCCCAAGCTCAAGGGCACCAACCGGCGGTCCCAGATCCTGACCACCGCGATGGAGGTGTTCGCCGAACACGGCTTCCATGGCACCCCGACCCGGGAGCTGGCGCGTCGCGCGGGCGTCAGCGAGGCGCTGGTCTTCCAGCACTTCCCGACCAAGGAAGCCCTGATCAGCGCGATTCTCGACCACGTCGGATTCGAGAATCGAATCCAGATGATGGAAGAGCATCTGAACCGAATGCCGCCCCGAGAAGGGCTGCTTCGAATCGCGGAGCATTTGCTGACGAACCTCCGCGACAACCCGACGACGTTTCGGGTCGTGTTCTTCGGGCTGATGGAGACGCCGCACCTGGCCGGCGAGTTCTACCGGAAGTTTCTCTCGCGGCTGCTCGCGCTCGAGACGCGGTTGTTCGAGCGCGCGTTCGCGGAGCGGGCGGCGGGTGGGGGCGCGGGCGGCGCCGGTGACGTTGGCGCGGCGCTCGTCGACCCGGCGATCGTCGCCCGATCGTTCCACGGATCCTTGATGTTCTACAACATGGCTGGGGTGATCGTGCGCTTCGAGCCCGTTCCCTCAGATCCCAAAGCGATGGCCCAGGCCATCGTGAACCTATATCTGCCCGAGGTGAAGAAATGAACCGCCGCATCCTTCCACTGATCGCAAGGGCGCTCGTCGCGCCGGTGGTCGCGCGCGTTGTGCTGGTCGCGCCCGTCGTGCTCGTCGTGCTGGTCGGGGTCATCGGGGTCGCCGCCCCGCCGAGCGCGGCGCAGACCCTCGAAGAGTGCATCGCGCTGGCGCGGCAGCACGCGCCCGTGATGAAGGCGATGGACGCGGGCGTGTCGCGCGCGGACCAGGCGATCCGCGAGGCGCGGGCCGCGCTCTCGCCCACCATGACGCTCCGCGCGAGCTACACGCAGAACAGCGAGGCGCAGAGGTTCATCGTGCCGTTCGCGGGCTCCGGCACGCCCACCGCGATCAAGACCGGGAGCGCGACCGCGGTCGAGGTGGCCACCGACGCTCGCTACACGCTGTACTCGGGCGGTCGGGACGGCGCCCTGGTCGAGGCGAACCGCGCCGCGCGGGAGAAGCAGGTGCGCAGTCGCGAGCAGACCGACGCCGACCTCGTGCTCCGTGTCTCCCGCGCCTACTATCGCGCGCTCGCCGCCGGGCGCCTGGAAGCGGCGGCCCGCGACGTGGTCACGTCGGCCGAGGCGCACCGGCGGACCAGCGCGGCCCGCGTGCGTGCGGGCGCGGCGCCGCGCCTCGACTCGCTGCAGGCCCACGTCGACCTGGCGCAACGGACGACCGCGCTCTTCCGCTCGTCGGAGGCCGTGCGGCTCGCGCGCGTGGAGCTGGAATCCGCGATCGGCGTG
>Ga0075434_100005615_pt1 | contig 11434 bp, 15 predicted proteins | sample RhiMethybrSRZTD3_FD_75298 | JGI IMG/M metagenome (GOLD analysis project Ga0075434, IMG submission 75298) | Populus rhizosphere microbial communities from Tennessee, USA - Rhizosphere MetaG P. TD hybrid SRZTD3 | ecosystem: Host-associated > Plants > Roots > Rhizosphere > Soil | place: USA...
ATAGTCGGGGTCGTAGAGGCTGGCCTGAGCGATCTGCTCGGCGGTCGGGCCGGTGTCGAGATTGACGCCCGCCCTGATCTTGGCGAGCGCATCGCGGCCGGCGGCGATCTGGTCGGCGACCGAGCTTTCCTGCCGGGCGCCGACGAAGGCCTGCGCCATCTGCGCCAGACCCTGCCACGGCGACTGGATGACGCGCGGCGCGGCGATCTGGCCGCGCTGCTCGGCGAGCTGCTTCTGGCGCAGCATCAGCGCGTCGAGCGTCAGGCCGCCGGTGGGGTCGGTCGGCACGCCGGCCGACGTGGTGCTTGCGATCGTCGCCATCAGAACAACCTCCCGCTGTTCAAGCGCTGCATGGCCATCGCCAGCTGCTGGCGCTGCATCTCGGCCTGCTGCGGGTCGATCGTCGGCACGTCGCCCTGATCGAGGCGGGCGGCCTCGGGCACCGGCTTGATCATCGAGCGGGTGGGCGCGATGGCGCCGATGGTCGCGCCACTCTTGCCCATGTCGGCCAGCATTTTCTTCCAGAAGGGCTGCTGCGCCACAGGGGAGGCCGCTGGAGCGGTTCCGACGGTCGGGTTGGGCGGATGCACCGCCGAAGGCGTCCCGCTGCTATAGCCCCCCTCTGGGATGGTCTGCGCGATCCCCAACAGCTTGGCCGCGTAGTCGGGGTCGGTGGCGTAGCCCGATTTGCCGAGTGCCGCGATCTGCGCCTCCAGCCCCTTGGCCCCGCGCACGTCGGCGTAGCGCCCGCCCATCAGCACGTTGGCATAGTCGGCGAAGGCCTCCTCTGGGTTCTTGTAGGCGCGGAAGTCGGCCTCGACCGGCGTCATCTTGCCGTTGATGTATTCCAGCGTCTTCTGGCCAGCCCCTTGGCCCTTGATGCCGAAATAATTGTTGTTGGGCGCGCTCTTGCCCCAACCGGTTTCGAGCGCCGCCTGCGCCATGATCACGCGGGGGTCGATGCCGGTCTTCTGGCTCGCCGCCTGCGCGTACTGCCACAGGCCGCTGGCCCATTGCTGCTGCGGCGTCAGGCTGTCGCCGCCGCCGGCATATTCGAAGTGCATCGGGTCGGGCCGGTTCTTCCAGTTGCCGCCCCATTCGAGGCCCCATTTCTTGGCCAGCTCGGCGGCATGCGGGATGTCGGTGGCCGACTGCCCCATCGCGTTGGTCAGCGCGTTGACATCGATGGCCGTGCCGAAGGCGTGCTGGCTGAGCTGGTTGCCGCCCCGGATGTTGCGGTAGTTGTAGCCGCCGCTGGAGATCGGGTGATAGCCGAGCTTGGCGAGGTCGCCGAGCAGGCCTTCGAAGGCTGACTGCGCCGGCTTGTACACCTGCCAGCGCTGTCCCTTGACGGGCTCGATCCATGTGAGGTTCTGCGCCTGCCACTCCGGGGTGGAAGGATCGCCGAGCCGCGCAACGCTCGCCCAGTTCGCCATCAATAGGCTCCTCCGGTGCGGCCGACGCTGCCGCCGGTGCCGCGCATGCCGCCCGAGCCGCCGAAGCGGCGCTGCTGCTGCGGCGTGACGCCGGGCAGCGCGCCGGGCTCGGCCAGCTGGTAGGAGATTCCGGCCGGCGCTCTGGCGTTCATCCCGGCGATGATGTTGGCGAAGGCGGCGCGCTGCTGGTCTGGCGACAGCGCCGGCCGCGCCTGACCCGCAGCCGCTGCCGCCGCAGGGGGTGCAGCGGGCGGCGCGCTCATGGCGGCGAACTGCGGCTGCATGGCGTCGATGTCGGCCAGCGTCGAGGTCCTGTTGCCCAAGAAATTCATGCCCTGCCAGCCGCGATCGGGCGTCGACGCCCCGTAGGGCTGGATGAGGTTGCCGGGCGGTGCCGGTTGCTGGGGCGGTGTCGAATAGTCGTCGCTGCTGCTGGAGCCCATCGGTTCCTCCCTATCGTCCGAACCAGCCGCCGGGGCCGAACATGCCGCCGACCGCCGCCGTGCCGAGCCCGAACAGGCCCGACAGCTGTGCGTTCGATGCCTGCAGCTGGTTCTGGTAGGCGCTGTCCATGTAGGCGCCGGGCTGGGCCGCATTGATGCCCTGCCGCGAGAACGGCTGGAATTGCGGGACGGTGACCTGCGACTGGCTCATCAGCGCCGCGATCTCGTTGGGCAGCTGGTTCCTGAGCGCCATGCGCTCCTGCAGCTGGCCCTGCCGCAGATTGTTCTCCGAGGAGGCCCAGTCGGAGCCCATCTGGTAGCGCTGCAGGCCGGCCTGATTATAGGCGTTCTGCGCCGCCCGGCTCTCCTCGCCGCTGGCCAGATAGGCCTGATTGCTGGCGTCGGTGAGGGCACGGGCGCGGGTGTCGGCGACGCTGCCGTATTGCGAGCTGCCGGGGCTGAGCCCACGCGCCGCCAGCTGGGCGTCCTCGGCCGAGGCCTGCTTGCCGGCGTTCTCGCGATAGCGCGACAGCATCGCCTCCTCGACGGCGCGGCGGTCGGTCGGCGCCTGATCCTGCCGCACCGCGCCCGGCCGCGCGGCGTGCTGCCATGCGGCCAGCCCGGTGGTGTTGAGCGGCGTCTGGAATTGCTTCTCCAGCTGGCCCGACGCGGTGACCGCCGCGCGGCCGGCATTGCCCTGCGCCATCGTCTGGTAGCCGAGCAGCCGCTGCTGGTCCGGCGACAGCGTCACGTTGCGCTGGTAGCGCGGCACGTAGGTCTTGTTGCCCTTGGCGTCGTAGAGGGTCTCGTAGCCGATGTTCTTGTAGTTCACCGAGCCGTAGGGATTGGTCTCGTTGGCGTTGTTGATGATCGAGGAGGCCGCGCCCGAGTAGAGGCTCGCCGACTGGTCGGCCGCCGCCTGATCGTAGGGGTTGGGGGCTTTAGGAGTGGAGCCCATGCTGGCCTCCCAGAGAGAGTGGCGGAATTGAGGCCCGCGCCGGGTCGTAGCCGGGCAGGAAACGGCAGTCCTCGCGCAGCATCCCAAACATCAGACAGTCGCGGGTGCCCTCGACGCCGAGGCGCTTGAAGCCCTCATAGACGAAGCCCATGCGGCGGGTCTGGCTGATGACGCGCTCGGCCGCCGGGTCGACCTCGGCGGTGATCCTGACGGCCTTCGAGAACAGGCTCCTGAAGATGACGGCCAGCAGCTTGCGCGACAGGCAGCGCGGGTCGGCGATGGCGCAGGTGAAATAGGCGTCGAACCACGTCTTGAACTCGACCGCCAGCACACCCTGCAGCTCGCCGTCCCAGCGCCGCGCCGTGACGCAAAACCACCGCGGATTTGTGAAGTCGGTGCGCGTGAAGTCGATCTCGGTCAGCGCCGTCAGCATGGCGACGGCGTCGGGCTCCAGCGGTGCGAAGGACGGCCTCATCCGAACACCGCCCCGCTCTCGAAGAGCACGTCCCAGCCGGTCAGGTTGAATTCGCAGTTGAGGATCAGCGCGGTCAGGCGCGGCGCGCCGACGTGGCCGATGATGCCGACGCCCGACCAGTTGTTCTTGCCCATCACCGCCGAGCCCCAGCTGGAGGTGTCCCAAGGCGCGATGTCCCACGTCGAGCCCTCGTCGCCGTAGGTGATGTCGGGCTGGTTCTGCGGCGCGCTCATGTCGTAGTCGACCTTCATGTCGATGAAGGGCGCCGGCGTGCCGTCGGTCTGCAGGTAGGGCAGGATCATCTTGAAGTGCTTGGCCGCCGGCGTGCCGTAATTCGACCACGCCGCCTGCACGTCGACGCGGATGGGGTCGCCGTCGTCGTTGAGGAAATTCGGGTGCATCTCGTAGAGGTCGCCAAAGTCGGAAGCGAAGAACAGCCGGTTGTCGACCCAGCCCCAGCAGCGCGACTTCAGCCCGCTCCAGCTCGCCCAGATCGGGTTGGGCATGAAGCGCACCATCTGCTGGTAGTTGTTGGTGCCGCCGATCGGCATGTTGGCGATCAGCCGGCCGCTCGACGGGTTCATCATCAGCTGCCAGCCAAAGGCGTCGCGCTGGCGCAGGGCGTTGATGAAGAAATTGGAGAACACGTTGCGGTCGGTCGTGCCGAGCTGCTCGCTCTCGGCCCGCATCAGCGTCGAGAACGGCACCACGCCGGTCGAGATCAGGCAGTAGAGGTCGCCGCCGTAGTTGACCCACGCATGCTTCGACATCGGGCTGTCGAAGCGGAAGATGCCGCTCAGCACGAAGTCGGTGTCGGGGTCGGTGCCGCCGTAGATCACCGCCTCGCCATTCGACGAGAAGATCACCAGCTGGTCGTTGACGTTGACGCCGCCCTCGGTGGTCCACGTCGCCAGCGCGCGGATGGTGCCGCCGCGCCTGAACACCGCGTTGAGCGGCAGCACCTTCAGCTCGCCCGATTTCTGCTGCACCGGCAGGTAGTAGATCGCAAGGTTGCTGGTGTCGGCGAAGAACAGCCGGTTCATGTGCGCCAGCACGATGTTCAGCTGCTCGGGGTTGATCCACGTCGCGGTCGGCGGCGCGGTCACCAGCTCCTTGGCCATCGAGCCCGGCGGGTCGGCGGTGACGCCGGTGGTCACCGGGCCGGCTCCCGTCGAGGTATCGACGCCGAACAGGGTGAACGTGTTGGTCGGCGTGCCCACCGCCGAGATCAGGTGCGGGCCGGCGGCGGCGGCGAAGCCGGCCGGCGGCGCTCCCGAAAAGGCGATCGTGACGACCTGACCGTTGGCGAACTTGCCGATGTCGGCGGCACCGACGGTGGCCACCGCCGGGTTGGCGTTCGACAGGCTGGTGACCGTCACGGCCGGCGGGTCTGGCACCGTGTTGCCGTCCCACGACCAGACGCCGTCGCGGCCGTTGACCAGCACCGTGTAGTCGGTCGAGCTGAGGTTGGAGAACGCCGTCCAGCTCCAGTCGTTGGAGGTGAAGCCGCCCTTGACCAGCGTGTTGTCGACCAGCACCAGCTTACCGTCGCCGGCCAGCGCCAGCTTGTTGGGCGAGCCGTAGTACGGCACCAGATTGTCGACCGGGTGGCCGCTGAGCAGCGGCACCTCGGTCTTGACCGTGCCGGCCCGACACTTGATCTGGTTTTCCTCGACCACCCAGTTGTCGAGCACGGTGGCGGTGAGCGGGTCGCCGACGACCAGCTTCGAGGACAGCGACAGGCCCTTGAGCGGGGCGCTGACGTGCTTGACCTGAGCTACCGCCTTCTTGACCTGCAGCGGCTTCGACAAATAGCGGGACGGCAGCATCCTCACTGCTGGCGCCCTCCCGGCCGGAACGGCCCAAAGCCCCACGGCGAGCCGCCGCCCCAGTCGTCGGAGCCGGCCGCCACGTCGAGGTCGAGCACGCGGGCATTGGCGCGCGCGCCGAGCTTGTTCATGCGGTTGATGAAGTCGCGCATCTCCTCGCCGAACTCGAGCCCCTTCGACTTGAGGAAACGGTACTTCAGGCCGTCGATCGCCAGCCGGCGGTCGAACGCGATGAGGTCGCTGTCGGCGGTGATCTGCTGCTTCGGCGTGCCGGTGTCGGACAGCACCCAGATGCCGTCGCCGAGGGTGTCGCGATAGGGCTGCTCCAGCAGCACCTCGTCGGCGACGGTCTCCAGCAGCGCCAGCATCTGGATGATGTCCTGATCGAGCGAGCCGACCGCCGTGTTGATCGGCCGCTGCGTGATGCCGATCTCCAGCGAAGCCTGCGAGATCGCATCCTTCACGTTGATCAGCGCGGCCATGTCAGGCGACCTTCGGCGCGGCGGTCATCTTGAGCGTGTTGATCATCGAGTTCTGCGCCGAGACCGTCGCGTTCAGCTCGCCGACCTGCTCCTTGAGCGCGGTGATCTGGCCGTCCTTGTCGCGCAGGATCGCCTCGAACTTGCCCAGCTCGGAGCTGAGCGCGATCATCTCCTTGGCGCGCTGCGCCAGCTCCTTGAACTCGCCCGGCATGTCGGCGCGGCTGGCCAGCTTGGCGAGCTGCTCGATGGTGACGATGTCGCGCGCCGCCAGCATCTTGAAATGCGCCGGACTGATGACCGGCCACAGCGCCAGCGGGAAGCCGTCGTTCTGCGGCTGCAGGTGGCGCCCGCCCTGCTCCTTCAGGAACAGCTGGTAGGGGCCGGGGTTCTCCTCGAAGTCCTGCTCGGTGGCCTCGTATTCGACCTGCGTGTAGGGCGGCACCGACTTGATGATCCTGACGGTCTCGCGGTAGCGCGGCAGGCCGTCGTCGCTGACACCGTCCTCGGCCCAGCCTTGCGTGAAGCGGACCAGTGCTTGGCTTTCCTCTGCCATGATTTTCTCCGTGTGATGCCCTTGGTTGGGGGCGGCGGGCAAAGGGCATCTGAACCGCACCGCCCCCGGTGGCGGCCCCTCGGCCAAGGAGCTGCTGAGGGGCCGATCGAGGATCAGGTGCCGGTCAGCAGGATGCGGCCCTGCATCGAGCGGTTGGACAGCGTGATGGCGCCCATGAAGGCGATGTGGCGTGTGACGGCGTCCATATCTGGCGATTGATCTGGAAGATCAAGTTGCTCGAAATTGCGGCCCGAGTAGATTTCGAACTTCATGTATTTCGAGTTGAGCATGTAACCACCAACTAATCCGGTGGCTGCGCCGTCGAATACTATGGCCGCTTGCTTGTATTTCAGCGTTTCGAAGCCCAACGCCCCCAATCTTGCGTCGGCGTAGCGCTGGTTCTCCTGCAGGCCGCTCTCATAGGTCGAGTAAATCTCGGCGTCGGCGACGATCAGGTCCGGGTGCTCGGTGCCACGGATGAGCTTCATCCAGCAGGCATTCAACCCCGCCTTCAACGCCGGATATTGCAGGCCGGTGGCGCGGGCGATCGACTGGAACTGGTTCTTCCAGAACGTCCACGTCGTCGAATCAATTCCGCCGACGATGCCGGTGCCGTTGTCGGTGACGAACGCCTTCAGGCCGGCGAAGGACTTGGCCACCGTGCCGTCGCCGTAGACCGCCTTGGTGATGTTGTTCTTCATGGTGGCTTCGGCGTTGGTCATCTTGCCTTCGAGCAGGTTGAGGATGCGCTCCTTGCCCCGGTTCTTGGCGAGATCGGGACCGGACAGGGTGACCGAGGCGACCGCGTTGGCCGGCGCGTAGTCGGCCTCGGAGATCGTCTCCTTGACGGCCCGGCTGAGCAGCTCGGTGCCGGAATACCACGCGAAGGTTTCCTCCGCGTAGGTGAGCGGGCAGCTGATCGCCTTGCCGCCGTCGATGATGCGGACGCGGTCGCCCATCCTGAGCAGGGCGGTGAGCGCGTTCGAGTTCGAGACGTTGTCGGCGAATTCCTGATGGTAGTTGTTGAGGGTGGTCGTCACCAATTGCGTGACGGTTGGCTCGGCCATGACGGGCTCCTGTCAGAGGAGCCCGCTTGGCGGTGCTCCTCAGAGGCCGACCTCTTCAGCGGACGCTTCGAGCGTGGCGCGCAGGCCGCCCTTCTTGCCGTCGGCGGCCGGCTTGGCCACTGGCGAGGTGATGCCTCGCACGTTGGACCTCACCGCCTGCCGCGCCCGCTCGTTGCCCTGCTGCTTCTGAACGCTGTTGCGCTCAGCCGCCAGCAGGTTCGCGCGGATCGAGGGCACCGCCCAGATGGCCATGTCGTAGGCCTGCTGCAGGTCGCGCTCGGGGTTGGCCCGGTACAGCTCGATCATGTGCTCCAGCACGGCGTCGAAGTGCGGGTGCTTGAGCTGTCCCCGCTCGTCCTTCTCGTCCGCGAACTGGTCGATCTGCCATCGTGTGACCTTCAGCACCTCAGCATTGGCCTTCTCGGCTTCCTGCTGACGCATCTGGTGCAGCTCGCCCCGCAGGGCCTGCACGTCCTGAAACGTTTTGCCGAGGTGGTCGGCAAAGAACTTGATTGCCGGGTCCTTGAGGTCGGCCTCGGAGAGCTGACCGGGTCCCGACGGCGGAGCCGCCGCCGCTGGGTTCAGTCCCATGCGCTGGCCGAGTTCGTTCAGCAGCTGGACGCGGACCTGCGGATTGGGGTCCATCGCCCGCCGGTGGAAGCCCGCCCACTGCACGATCGCGTCGTAGGGCGAGGCACCGGCCTGCTGCAGCGACCCGGAAATGACCGGGTCTTGGAACACCGGCGCGAGAGCTTGCGTGAACTGAGCTGCTGTCGCGTTGGCCTGCACCCTGCGCTGGTAATCGCCCTCCATCTCGCTATGGCGGCGCAGCAGGAAGGCTTGGCCTTCCGGTGGCAGCTTGGCGAATGTCTGGCGGTCCTCAGCGCTCCAGTTCGCCGGGGCCTCGCTGCTACTCCCCGGAGGGGCTGGGTGAGGCTGGTCGGTCGGCTGGGGTGCCGAATTCTGATCTCGGGGCTGGGTGCCGTCTGGCGCTGCTTCACCCGGCCTCGCATCCTGATCTGCCGGGGCGAAGCGACCGCGAGCATCGCGCCGAACGCCGCCGTCGTCAACTGGTCGATCGGCGGGCTGCTCGCCGTCGTCGTCGCTTTGCTCCTGCACCTCGTCCCACGAGGCCTCGGCGATGTCCCTGAGCGAGTGGCGGGGCTCAGGCGGGGTCGCGCCATTCGAAAGGGGCGTCGGGTTCTCTTCGGCCATCGGTGTGCTCCTTGAGCTGCATGGACCGGCCCTTGGTCGGGGCCGGCAAATCGCGTGGGTCGACCGCGCCGGCGGCGGCCATGTCGCGGTCGCGCTGGCGCCACGACGAAATCTGCTCGCCCGTCACCGGGCTCTCGATGCATTCGAACCGGCTCAGCATCGGCATCGGGAAGGAGGGGACATTTAATCCTCGAATTAATGTCCCCTTCTCGACCAGCCTGCCGGCGCGGATCACGTAGACGGTCATCTGTGCTGCGGCCTGCGCTGCTTGTCGCGCGGCAGGTTGAACTGCCCGAGGCCGCCGACATAGCCGCGCGAGCCGACCTTCTGTGGCTTCTTGACCGACGCTCCGGGTGCCGTCGAGCCTTTGACGAATTGCGCTCTGTCGCCCTTCATCGCGGCGCTCGGGTCGGAGCCCGGAACGTCCATGAACGGGATCTTTTTCATGGGCTCTCCAGTGCTGCCTTGCGGCCGTACATCAGGCAGGTTTCGAGGTGGGTCGCGGCGATGTTCATGCGCCGCGACATGAAGACGTGCTCCTGATGCTCGCCGGGCATGGCCGAGCCCTCGGCGTTGTGCATCGCCTCCAGCAGGCCTTCGCCGGCTGCGGTGAGCGCCGCCAGATGGTGCTGCTGGCGCTCGCTGAGCGGCTGGCCGGTGAGATTGTTCACCGGCACGGGGTCGCGCGGGCCGGGCATCAGTTCACCACCGTCGCGAACGTGCCGGGCGGCACCGTCACCGCTGCCTTCTCCTCCCACGTCTTCCAGCCGTAGTTGGAATAGGCGGGGCCGAGCGGCCCGGCGGCGGCGGCCAGCACGGTCTTCTCGTCGGGGCTGTTGGGCACGCCCTTGGGGTTGTTGGTCGAGGCCGCCAGCGGGCTGTTGGGATAGGTGCCGGGCGCGGCGATGCCGGTCGGGTAGCCGCCGTTGGTGACCGGCGCCTGCGGGATGGCGATGCCGGCGCCCTGACTGGCGCCGCCGGGGACCAGCTCGCCTGCGTATCTTGCCATTTGGTCCTCCTATGTGACGGTGAACAGGATGTCGGTGTTGCTGAGCACGTTGTGGTCCTTGACGGCGATCGACACGGTGCCGGGCGCCGCCGCCCAGATCGGCACCTTCATCGTGGTGGCGTTGACGAACACCGCCTTGGCCTCTGGCGTCGGCATGCCGCCGGTGTAGACCTGCGACCACACCGAGAAGCCGGTGCCGGTGATAGTCACCATCAGCGGCAGCGACGCCTGCGGCGCCGTGGTCGGGCTGATCGAGGCGACGACCGGTGCCGCCGGGACCGGCCCATAGGGCTGGCGCGGCTCGATCCAGCCGCGAGCCCGCGCGACGTCGACCGCCAGCGTGGTGCCGAGCTGGGTTGCCCTGTCGGCCTGCGTGCGCGGTGTGTAGTCGGGCTCGTTGGCGCCGCCGCCGCTGCGGGCGATCGTGACAGCGGCGGTCGCCTGATTGACGTCGTCGCCGACCGCACCGCCGGCCCAGTCCGTCATCGAGCTGTAGCGCGGCTTGGCGGCGTTCTGGTTGGCCAGCGCCAAGCTGCCGACCGGCGACGGGTTGGTCGGCCAGTCCTTCGGCGTGATCTCGGCGAGCTTGAGCGTGGCGATCGGCGTGTCGTTGGAGCGGTTCAGATCGGCGAGCGCCATCGCTCAGCCCTCCTTCTTGGGCGTCCGGCGGAAGCCGTGCGCGGCCTCGAACTGGTCCTCGGGGTCGGGCGGATTGCCGGTCGGATAGGGCTCGGCGGCCGTGTTGACCGGGGCCTCGGGCTCCTTGGTCTTGGTCTTCGGCTCGTCGTTCTTGTCAGGGGTCTTGGCCATCGTTTTTCCTTTCAGGTCATGGGTGGTGGTGGAGCGCCGCCGACGATCGGGGCGCCGGGCGGCATCGGAGGACCCTTCAGCGGGCCGCCGGGAGGCCCTGCAGGGGCTTCGCCGGGCGGGCCGGGCATGGGTGGGCCGGGCGGCGGCGGCGGCATCAGGGCGGCCTGCGCGGCCATCATCTGCAGCTGTTCTTGGAAGTCGTCGATCAGCTCGACGACGGCGCGGCTGTAGCGCACCGGGTGCAGCGCCATCTTGAGCAGTTCGAGCCCGAGCTGGATCACCTGCTGCGGCGGCAGCACCTGCGTCATCAGCATCGACTGGGTGCCCTGCATGACCAGCTGGATGGACTGCATGACCATCGCCATCGACTGCTGCTCGGCCTGCTCGTCGGGGGCGACCGTGCTGTCGCTCTCGATGTCGATGTTGCAGGTGCGGCTGAAGTCGGAGCGCAGGATGTCCATGACGGCCGGCGTCACCTCCTCGCCGGTCATCGCGGCGAGCGTCTCGGCGTCGAAATTCTTGGCGATGATCTCGCCCTTGAGGCGCATCAGGTCACGCACGAAGCCGTCGGCCTGCTGCTTGGCGTCGTCGAGCCGGGAGGCGCCCATCGAGCCCTTGATGCGCTGCGCCGTCGCCGTCTCCGAGGCCTTGGTGGCGCCGCGCATGATGTCGGAGATGCCCATCACCTCGTAGATCGCCTGCTTGGTCTGCTCGCGGGCGAGGAACAGCTTGTCGAGCGCGTTCATGAAATCGACGATCGGCATCATCCAGATGTGGCTGGCGAGCCCGCCGGTGATCATGTCGACGCCGTCGACCGGGATCATCTTCTGGTCGGCCGCCGTCAGGATATCGGCGATGTCGCGGGAGGCGGCGTTGTAGGCGCCCCTGACCTTGATCTGCTTGGTCAGGTTGGAGATGCGGGCCGACGTCTCGTCGAGGTCGGCGGCGAGCCGGGCATAGAGGTCGTAATAGGCGCGCGGGATGCGGGTGTCGGTGCTGGTGACAGCCAGCATCGGCGCCGGGATCGGGTAGAAGCCTTCGAGCTGCAGGCTGTCGGGGTCGACCCGGAACACCAGCCCCGAGGCGTCCCTGCAGAACCAGATGATGCGGCGCCCCGTGCGGTCCCAGATTTCCCACAGCATCGCCTTCTTGATCTT
>Ga0075434_100005616_pt1 | contig 11434 bp, 10 predicted proteins | sample RhiMethybrSRZTD3_FD_75298 | JGI IMG/M metagenome (GOLD analysis project Ga0075434, IMG submission 75298) | Populus rhizosphere microbial communities from Tennessee, USA - Rhizosphere MetaG P. TD hybrid SRZTD3 | ecosystem: Host-associated > Plants > Roots > Rhizosphere > Soil | place: USA...
GCCGAGAGGTCGCCGGTGGCGAAGCGGATCAGCGGATAGTCCTTGTTGAAGCTCGTGATCACCACCTCGCCCACCTCGCCCGGCGCGACCGGCTCGCCGGTGCCGGGGCGCACGATCTCGAGCAGCAGCCCTTCCTCGAGGATCATGCCCGGCGCGACCTCGCCGCCCGGCAACAGCGACTCGTAGGCGATCAGGCCGAGGTCGGCGCTGCCGTACATCTGCGTCACCGCGATGCCGACATCCCCCAGCGCGGTGCGCAGCACCGGCGGCAGGTACTCGGCGCCGACCTGCGCCTTCTTCAGCGAGGAAATGTCGGCCTTGAGCTCATGCGCCTTCTCGACGATCAGCTTCAGGAACGACGGCGTGCCGACGTAGCCGGAAATGCGCATCCGGTCGATCGCGCCGACCTGCATCTCCGTCTGGCCGGTGCCGGCGGGCACCACCGTGCAGCCGAGCGCGATCGCTCCCGATTCGAGCATCGAGCCCGCAGGCGTGAAGTGATACGCATAGCTGTTCAGGATCGTGTCGCCCCTGCGGAAGCCGCCTGCGAACAGCCCGCGCGCCGTGCGCCACCAGTTCGTGCCGGCGCCTTCCATGTCGTTGATCGGGCCGGGGGAGATGAACAGCTTCGCGGGAGTGGCGGCGTTCAGGCCGCCCAGAGGGGGCAAAGCTTTTTGTAAGGGAGCCAGATCGCTTTTTCGCGTCAGGGGCAGCGCCGCGAGCGCCTTGCGCGACCTGATCTTCGCGGGGTTGACCTTGGCGAGAAGCTTCGCGAATCCGGGCGCGCGCTTCTTCGCCCAAGCAATGTGCCTCGGCAGGGCGGCCAGGAGCGCCGTTTCGCGAGCTTTCGGCGAACGGATCTCGAGCTTGTCGAAGTGTTCTCGCTTTACAGCCAACGCTTGCGCCGCCGGTAGGACTTCACGTCTTTGAAGCTCCTGCGCTCGCCCGAAGAGAAGCCGAGGTAGAACTCCTTCACATCCTCGTTCTGCGCCAGGTCCTTCGCCTCGCCGTCCATGACCACGCGGCCGTTCTCGAGGATGTAGCCGTAGTCGGCGTAGCGCAGTGCGATGTTCGTGTTCTGCTCGGCGAGGAGGAAGCTCACCTTCTCGTCGCGGTTCAGGCGCTGCACGATCTGGAAGATTTCCTCGACCAGCTGCGGCGCGAGGCCCATCGACGGCTCGTCGAGCAGGATCATCTTCGGCCGCGCCATCAGCGCTCGGCCGATGGCGGTCATCTGCTGCTCGCCGCCCGAGGTGTAGCCCGCCTGCGTGCCGCGGCGCTCGTTCAGGCGCGGGAAGTACTTGTAGACCTTCTCCAGGTCCTCTTGCACGCCCTTGCCGAGCGCGCCGCGCGTGTAGGCGCCGGTGAGCAGGTTCTCCTCGACGGTGAGGTGGGCGAAGCAGTGGCGGCCCTCCATCACCTGGCAGATGCCGCGCTTCACCAGCGTCGCCGGGTCGAGCTGGTCGATGCGCTCGCCGCCGAACAGGATCTGCCCCTTGGTGACATCGCCCCGCTCGGCGCGCAGGAGATTCGAGATCGCCTTCAGGGTGGTCGTCTTGCCGGCGCCGTTGGCGCCGAGCAGGGCGACGATCTGGCCTTCGCGGACCTCGAGCGACACGCCCCTCAGAACGAGGATGACGTGGTCGTAGATCACCTCGATGTTGCTGATCGCGAGGTAGGCCTGCGGCATCTGCCTTTTCGCCCTATAAAACGGAACGGCGGGACGAGCCCGCCGTTCGCTGACGCTTCGAAACCCTGCCTAGTCCGACGTGCAGTCGCGCGGCGTGATGCCCTTCTCCTTCGCGTACTGCGACGCGTCCTGCTCGACCTTGGCGCGCACCAGCTTGCGGTCGGGCTCCATCCAGTCCGTGATCACCTTCCACTTCGCGCCGTCCCACTGCTGGAACTTCACCAGGCCCGAGCCTTCATGGTCGAGGCACGACACCTTCAGCGGCGGCATCAGGCCGGTCGCGCCAAGCGCCTTCAGGCGCGTGGCGTCGATGTTCAGGTGCTCGATGCCCCAGCGCATCTGCTCGCCGGTGATCGGCTTGCCTTTGCCGAACTTGGCCTGCGCGGTGCGGATCGCCTCGGCGGTGACGATGCCGGCGACGACACCACGGGTATGGTAGATCGAGCCGAAGCGCGACTTGTCCTCGAACTCGCCCTTGCCCTTGGCGTACACGTACTTCTGGATGTCTTTCATCACCGGGAAGTCGCTGCCGGGCGAGTTGAAGCCGGCGGCGATGTACCCCTTGGCCGCGGACCCCGCGGGCAGGACGTCTTCCTCGGCGCCCGACCACCACACGCCGATCACCTTCTCGCGCGGGAAGCCGATCTTCGCCGCCGCCTTGAGCGCGGTCGGGTTCATCACGCCCCAGCCCCAGAGGATGACGTAATCCGGTTTGATCTGCCGGATCTGCAGCCACTGCGACTGCTGCTCGTTACCCGGATGCGGCACGGCGATGGTGGTCAGCTCGTAGCCGTACTGCTTCGACATGTCGGTGAGGACCGGGATCGGCTCCTTGCCGTACGCCGAGTCGTGGTACACGAGGACGATCTTCTTGCCCTTCAGCTTGTCCATGCCGCCGAGCTTCTCGCCCATGAACTTGACCATCACGGTGGCCTGCGACCAGTAGGTGGTGATCAGCGGGAACACGTACGGGAACACGCGTCCGTCCGCGGCCGAGGTACGGCCGTAGCCCATGGAGATCACCGGAATCTTGTCGGCGGTCGCCTTCTCGATGAGCGAGTAGGTAATGCCGGTGGACAGCGGGTGGATGACGGTCGCGCCGGTCGGACCCTTCTTCTTCGAGCGCTCGTAGCACTCGACGCCGCGCGCGTTGTTGTACTCCGTCTCGCACTTCTCCCAGGTGAGCTTGACGCCGTTGATGCCGCCGTCGCGCTCGTTCAGCATCGCCATGTAGTCGATGATGCCGCCGCCGAAGCCCGAGCCACCGGGGGCGTAAGGACCGACCCAGTAGAAATTGGCGGGGACGAACTGCTCGTTTTGCGCCGTCGCCGGAAGCGCCGCCGAAAGGGCGAGCGCGGCGACAGCCAGTGCTGTCCGTTTCATGAAAGTCCTCCTCCTAAGAGTCTGTTCAGAATAGCGGAACGGCGAGTATAGCCTCGTTAATGCGGGAAGGGCCAGAGCCTGAGCTTTTCCTTGGCGATCTGCCACATCCGGGCGAGGCCGTTCGGCTCGGCGATGAGGAAGAAGATGATCAGGCCGCCGAAGATGATCGCCTCGGTATTCGACACCATCGCGTGGTCCAGCTCGATGCCGAGGACGCCTTCCAGGCCTTTCGAGGCGAAGTTGAGCAGGATCGGGAACAGGGTGATGAAAGCCGCCCCAAGGAACGACCCCAGGATCGAGCCGACGCCGCCGATGATGATCATGAACAGCACTCGGAAGCTGAGGTCCAGGGTGAACGCCTCGGGCTCGACCGTGCCGAGGTAGCAGAAGGCGTAGAGGGCGCCGGCGACGCCGCAGTAGAACGAGCTGATGGCGAAGGCGAGCAGCTTGGTGCGCATGATCGGGATGCCGACCACCGCCGCCGCGACGTCCATGTCGCGCACCGCCATGAAGGCGCGGCCGGTTTCGCTGCGCATCAGGTTCTTCGCCGCCAGCGCCATGGCCGCCACCACGCCCAGCGTCAGCAGGTACTTGGCGGCTGGCGAAACGAACTCGTAGCCGAAAATGACCATGCGCTGCGCGGTGATCACGCCGGAGGAGCTGTGGTTGGAGAACCAGCCGACGCGGTTGATCAGCCACAGCACGAAGAACTGGCAGGCGAGCGTCGCCACGGCGAGGTACAGCCCCTTGATCCGCAGGCTGGGCAGGCCGAAGACGAAACCCACGGCGGCGGCGGAGAGGCCGCCGATCGCGAATGCGCCCAGGACCGGCATGTGCGGAATGCGCAGCATGGCGTTGTAGGCCATGAACGCGCCGATCGCCATGAATGCCGCCGTGCCAAGCGACAGCTGGCCGGCATAGCCGGTGAGGATATTCAGGCCGAGCGCGGCGAGCGAGAGGATGAGAAACGGCGTAATGATCGCCGCGAGCCAGTACTGGTCGCCGAAGATCGGCACGGCCACGAACGCCGCCACCAGCAACGCGACCATGGCGATGCGATCCTGCAGGATCGGGAATATCTGCTGATCCTGTCCGTAGGTGGATTTGAACTGGCCCGATTCGCGGTAGAGCATTGTCAGACCCGGTCGATGTGTTTTTCGCCGAACAGGCCTTCGGGCCGCACCAGCAGGAAAAGCAGGGCCACCACGTAGGCGAACCAGGACTCGATGCCGCCGCCGACCATCGGCCCGATATAGACCTCGGCGAGCTTCTCGCTCGCGCCGATGATCAGCCCGCCGACGATTGCGCCGGCGATCGATTCGAAACCGCCGAGGATCAGCACCGGCAGCGCCTTGAGGGCCGTGAAGGTCAACGCGTACTGCACGCCGTTTCTCACGCCCCACATCATGCCGGCGACCAGCGCCACGCAACCCGCCACCGCCCAGACGATGGTCCAGATGTGCTGCAGCGGAATGCCGACCGCGAGCGCCGCCTGGTGGTCGTCCGCCACCGCCCGCAGCGCGCGGCCGATGCGCGTCTTCTGGAACAGCACCGCGAGCACGATCACCAGCACGCCGGCGACCGCCGCGGCGAAGAGGTCGAACTGGCTGATGCTGATGTTCCACTTCTCGGAGAGCCACTCGATCGGCACGTCGGCGATGCCGAGCTCGAGGCCGTGCGGTTGGGAACCAAATGCGAGTTGCGACAGGCCTTCCAGCACGAAGGTGAGGCCGATCGTCGCCATCAGCAGCGTGATCGGCGGCTGGTTGATGAGCGGGCGCAGCACGATCCGCTCGGTCAGCATGCCCAGCACCACCATCACCGCGAGCGTGATCGCCAGCGCCAGCCAGAAATTCACGCCCTTCTCGACCATCACCACGAAGGTGAGCGCGGCGAAGAACACCATCGAGCCCTGGGCGAAGTTGAACACGCCCGAGGCCTTGTAGATGAGGACGAAACCCAGAGCGACGAGCGAGTACATCACCCCCGCGAGCAGCCCGCCGGCCAGCACCTCGAGGAAGAAGTTCATCTCGTGCGCCTAATGGGCAACACCCAGGTAGGCGTCGATGACCTTCTGGTTGCCCTTGATCTCCGCCGGCACGCCGTCGGCGATCTTGCGGCCGTAGTCGAGCACCACCACGCGGTCGGAGATGTCCATCACCACGCCCATGTCGTGCTCGATCAGGACGAGCGTGGTGCCGAAATGATCGTTGACGTCGAGGATGAAGCGGCACATGTCCTGCTTTTCCTCGAGGTTCATGCCCGCCATCGGCTCGTCGAGCAGCAGCAGCTCGGGCTCGGCGGCGAGCGCCCTGCCGAGCTCGACGCGCTTCTGCAGGCCGTAGGGCAGCCGCCCGACCGGCGTGCGGCGGATGTGCTGGATCTCGAGGAAATCGATGATCTCCTCGACCGCGCGCCGGTGCTCGAGCTCCTCGCGCTTCGCCGGCCCGAGCCACAGCGCCTGCTGGAAGATATTGCAGCGCATCTTCAGGTTGCGCCCGGTCATGATGTTGTCGAGCACCGTCATGCCCTTGAACAGCGCGATGTTCTGGAAGGTACGGGCAATGCCGAGCGCCGCGGCCTGATGCGAATCCATGTCCGGGAATTCTTTTTCCTTGAACCTGATCTTTCCCTTTTGCGGGTGATAGACGCCGTTGAGCACGTTGAGCATCGAGCTCTTGCCGGCGCCGTTCGGGCCGATGATGGCGCGCACCTCGCGGCTCCTCACGTCGAAGGACACGTCCTGCAGCGCCTTCACGCCGCCGAAGGAAAGCGAGACGGCTTCGACGGAGAGGATGACCTCGCTCAAGCGGCTTTTTTCGCCGACGCGGGGGAGAACGTTTTCGCGTCCCGGATCTTCAGATCCGCGGAGAACGTGCCGGTGCGACCGTCCTCGTATTTCACCTTGGCCTCGACGTGGACCGCGTCCTTTCCGCCGTAGAGCGCTTCGATCAGCGGCTCGTACTTCTCGCCGATGAAGCGGCGACGCACCTTGCGGGTGCGCGTCAGCTCCTCGTCGTCGGCGTCGAGCTCCTTGTGCAGGATGAGGAAGCGGTGGATCTGCGAGTTCGCGACCTCCGGCTCCGCGGCGAGGTCGCGGTTGACCCGCTCGATGCAGTCGCGCACCAGGTCGTAGACCTCGTCGCGCGAGGCGAGGTCGGTGTAGCCCGAGTAAGGCATGTTGCGCTTCTCGGCCCAGTTGCCGACCGCGTCCGGGTCCATGTTGATGAAGGCGCAGACCTTGTCGCGCCCGTCGCCGAAGCACACCGCCTCTTTGATATACGGGAAGAACTTGAGCTTGTTCTCGAGATACTTCGGCGCGAACAGGGTGCCGTCGGCGAGCTTGCCCACGTCCTTCACGCGATCGATGATCTTCAGGTGGCCGTCGGGATCGAAGTAGCCGGCGTCGCCGGTGTGGAACCAGCCTTCGGCGTCCTTCGCCTCCATCGTCGCCTGCGGGTTCTTGTAGTACTCCTTGAACAGGCCCGGCGAGCGGATGAGGAGCTCGCGCTCCGGCGTGAACTTGAGCTCCACCCCGGGCACCGGCGGCCCGGCGGTGTCGGCCTTCACCTGACCGTCGGGCTGGATGCAGACGAAGACGCTGGTCTCGGTCGAGCCGTAGAGCTGCTTCAGGTTGATGCCGATCGAGCGGTAGAACTTGAAGAGGTCCGGCCCGATCGCTTCCCCGGCGGTATAGGCGACACGCACGCGACTCATGCCGAGCACGTTGCGCAGCGGACCGTAAATCAGGACATCTCCCAGAAAATATAAAACCCTGTCCGCCACGGACACGGGCCTGCCGTCGAGGATCGCGCCGCCGGCACGGTTGGCCACCGCCATGAAGCGGCGGTAGAGCCAGCGCTTGAGACGGCTCGCGTCCTCCATGCGGATCGAAACCTGCGTGAGCAGGGTCTCCAGCACCCGCGGCGGAGCGAAGTAGTAGCTCGGGCCGATCTCGCGCATGTCGGTCATCACCGTCTCCGGCGCTTCCGGGCAGCAGATGCAATACCCGGTCACGAGCGGCTGCGCGAGAGAGAAGATGAACTGGCCGACCCAGGCCGGCGGGAGATAGGCGAGCACCACGTCACTGTCGTTCAGCTTCTCCAGCTCGGCGGCGACCTTGGCGCGGTCGATAAGCGCGTGATGGGTGAGCGCCACGCCCTTCGGCGTCGCGGTCGTGCCCGAGGTGAAGAGCATCGCGGCGGTGTCGGCGCCGCGACCCTTGGCGATCTCACCCTCGAGGAAAGCGGGGTCGCGGCGCAACGTTTCCCGCCCCTTGCCGAGGAGGTCCTCGTAGCTCATCAGCTCCCGCTGCTTGTAGTGGCGCAGCCCGCGCGGGTCGTCGTAGACGACGTGCTTGAGCGTCGCGCAGCGAGGCATGATCTCGAGCAGCTTGTCGACCTGCTCCTGGTCCTCGGCGAAGGCGTGGCGGATCTCCGCATTTTGAATGGGGAAGGCCATCTCGGCGGCCACCGCATCTTGGTATAGGGGCACGGGAATGCCGCCCAGGCACTGCACCGCGTACATCATCGCGTACAGCCGCGGCCGGTTGTCGCTCACCAGGGCGAAGTGCTCGCCACGCGTGAAGCCCGTCACGGCGAGGCCGCAAGCGAGCGCGCGCACCTCGTCGGCGAATTCATGCCAGCTGCGCGTCTGCCAGATGCCGAGGTCCTTCTCGCGGATCGCCGGCCGGCTCGGCCGCACGCGCGCGTGATGCATCAGCAGCTTCGGGAACGTGTCGAGCGTCCCAATGTCGAGCGCCATCGAGGCCTCCTCTTCCTTCGATAAGGCCGGCGGATTTTTGCACAAAATCCGCTACAGTACGGGCCATGAAAGGTCAGGAGCACTGGATCAAGAAAGGGGATGTCCGCCTCTTTCTGTGGCAGAAAAAACCCGCGGCGAAGCCGAAGGGCACCATCCTCTTCATCCACGGTTCCTCGATGGCCTCGCAGCCGACCTTCGACCTGCAGGTGAAGGGACGGCCGCACTCCTCGGCGATGGACTGGTTTGTCGAGCAGGGCTACGAGACCTGGACGATGGACAACGAAGGCTATGGCCGCTCCGACAAGAAGCGGCCGATCAACTTCGACATCGCCAACGGCGCGGACGACATCGCGGCGGCGACGGCGCATATCGACAAGAAGGTGCTGATGTACGGCATCTCGTCGGGGGCGCTGAAGGCGGCGCTCTTCGCGCAGCGCCACCCCGAGCGCGTCGCCCGCCTCGCCCTCGATGCCTTCGTCTGGACCGGCGAAGGCAGCCCGACGCTCGCCGAGCGCAAGAAGCGGCTGCCCGAGTTCCAGGCGAAGAATCGACGGCCGATCGACCGCGCCTTCGTCCACAGCATCTTCAACCGCGACCATCCCGGCACCGCCGACCAGGCCACCATCGAGGCGTTCGCCGACGAGATCCTGAAGCTCGACGACTCGGTCCCGACGGGCACCTACGTCGACATGTGCTCCAGGCTGCCGCTCGTCGACCCGGCGAAGATCAGCCTGCCGACGCTCATCATGCGCGGCGAGCACGACGGCATTGCCTCGGTCGACGATCTGCTGGCGTTCTTCGCCCGCCTGCCGCATCCGGACAAGCAGTTCACGGTGATGGCCGGCATCTCGCACGCGAGCTTCCAGCAGAAGAACTACCTCATGGTTTATCACATCCTGCATTCGTTCTTCAGCCAGCCCGATCCGGTCTATCGCGGATGATTCGCTTCCTGCTTGTTCTCCTGGTTGCTGGAAATGCTTGTGCGCAGTGGCAGCCCTCGCGCCCGATCCGCCTGGTGGTGCCGCTCTCGCCCGGCGGGTTCGCCGACACGCCCGCCCGCATCCTCGCCCCGCGCCTATCGGAGCAGCTCGGCAAGAACGTGTTCGTCGAGAACCGGCCGGGCGCAGGCGGCACGATCGGCTGGGATTTCGTGGCGAAGCAGCCGCCCGACGGCTACACCATCGCCATCACCGGCGCGACGCACATCATCAGCTCGCACCTCTACAAGAACCTGCAGTACGACGCGTTCAAGGACTTCACGCACATCAGCATGATGGCGTCCGGCCCGTACGTGCTGGTGGTGAATCCGAAGAAGACGCCGGCGGCTTCGGTCCGCGAGCTGATCGCCGCGGCGAAGGCGAAGCCCGGCGGCATCGACTTCGCGAGCTCGGGCAACGGCAGCTCGCAGCACCTGGTCGGCGCGCTCTTCAACGCGATGGCCGGCGTGCAGCTCAATCACGTGCCTTACAAGGGCAGCGGCCCTGCGATGCAGGACCTGCTCGCCGGCGAGGTCGGCGTCTCCTTCGCGGGCGTGCCCAACGTTCTCGGGCAGGTGCGCGCCGGGCGGCTGAAAGCGCTCGCCGTCACGACGCCGAAGCGCTGGGTCGAGCTGCCCGACGTGCCGACCATGGCCGAGGCCGGCGTGCCGGGGTACGAGGCCACGCTATGGCTTAGCATCTCCGGGCCCGCCGGCATGCCCGCGCCGGTCGTCCAAAGGCTGGTGACGGAGATCGGCAAGGCGCTGACCGGTCCCGACCTGCAGGGCAAGTATCGCGAGGCCGGCGTGGAAGCGGACGCGACGCACGGCGAGGAGCTCCTGCGTTACATGCGTGCCGAGGACGCGAAGTGGAGTCGCGTGGTGCGCGAGACCGGAGCCACCGTAAACTAACGCCCAGGGGGAGCTATGAGAAGCGAAACGTTTGCGTTGTTCGGCGGTCTCGGCTGTCTGGTCCTGGGGCTGTTCGCAGTCGTCGGCCTGCCGGTGAACGTGGCGGACAGCGTTATCCATCTCGCGCTCGGTGGCTGGGGCATCGCGGCCTGGCGGCGCATGACGAGCCCGAGAATTTTCTCCGCGGCGCTAGCCATCGCGTTCAGTGCGCTCGCCTTGATCGGGCTCGTCCCGGGAATGAGTGCGGTCCTGGGAATGCCACCCTCGGAGGGGCTCGACATCTGGCTGCATGCCGGCGCGGCCGTGCTCGGCGCGTATTTCGCGCTGCGACCGGAGCTTTCGCTCGAGCACCGCGCCAGCCGGCCCGACCGTCGGCAAAACGACGTGCCCGTCGCTGAAGAGCGGCGCCACGGGCACGCGGACCGCCGGCTGCCTTCGGCCACCACCGAAGAGATCTAGGCCAGCTCGCTCAGAAAACGATGTTCGGCCGGAAGACGACCGTGAACGCGGTTTTGGCGAGCGGCGCGAGATCGCCGCTGTACTTGCTGGCGCGCTCGTAAATCAGGCCGAAGTCGAGCTCCAGCGCGTATTTGCGCGACTCGAGCGGGTACTTCTTGCCGAAGATCACCTCCTGACGCACCAGCGTCAGCCCGTCGACCGCGAGCTCGCTCAGTAGGTCGATGCGCGAATTGTCGAGCCATGAGAGAAACGGGCTCTTGAAGTCCAGGTTGGAGCGGCGCAGGCCGAAGTGCAAAGTGTCGGCGATATCGCGGTTGCTGTTGTAGCGGCCGCCCATGCGAAAGCTCCAGTCGAGGCGCTCCTCCCTGAAGACGCGCTCGCCTTTCAGCTTCCACTCGAGCTCCAGCCAGTTGTCGGCGATGAGCACGTTGCTCTTGATGTGCTTGGTGCCCGCCGAAACGAGGTAGCCCATGTAGCCGCGGTTGGTGCCCCGCTCGCTCTCCTCCGGGCGGGTGAACTTCATCTGGCTGCCGAAGAACGCCGACACCGCCCAGGGCTCCTGGAACCCCGCGGTCACCGCCTGGATCACGCTTGGCGCCCGATCGTACAAGTCCGGATGCTCCTTGCGCAGCCACACGCCGGCGATGGGCATGGGATAGACGCTCGCTTCGAGCGCAATCAGGTTCGGGCGCCAGGAGCGCTCGAAGAGCTGTCGGTAGACGTCGACCTCGTTCAGGCGCCCGCCGTCGGGCAACTGCTCGGCGCTGATCGGGACGTAGAGGCCGACGCTGGAATAGTACGCGCCCCACTCGGTCACCACTTCGGACTTCGGCCGCTCGTCGGCGTGCGCCGCAAAGGCGGCGACGAGAAGAAGGAATGCGAGCCGCATTCCCGCCTACATATCACATGCTGCGCCGGTACTGACCGCCGACCTCGAACAGGGCGTGGGTGATCTGGCCAAGCGAGCAGACGCGCACCGCTTCCATCAGCACGGCGAATACGTTCTCGTCGCGGATCACTGCGTTTCTCAACTTCTCTAGCATTTCCGGTGCGGCCTTGGCGTTGCGCTCCTGGAACTCTCGCAGGCGCTTCAGCTGCGACTGCTTTTCGTCCTCGGTCGAGCGGATCAGCTCGAGCTTCTGCGGCACCGGATCTGCGTGCGGGCTACGGAAGGTATTGACGCCGACGATCGGGTACGACCCGTCGTGCTTGCGGTGCTCGTAGAGCAGCGACTCCTCCTGGATCTTGCC
>Ga0075434_100005617_pt1 | contig 11433 bp, 12 predicted proteins | sample RhiMethybrSRZTD3_FD_75298 | JGI IMG/M metagenome (GOLD analysis project Ga0075434, IMG submission 75298) | Populus rhizosphere microbial communities from Tennessee, USA - Rhizosphere MetaG P. TD hybrid SRZTD3 | ecosystem: Host-associated > Plants > Roots > Rhizosphere > Soil | place: USA...
GCGGCGACGGGATCGCCGACGAAGCGGACGCGGTCGACCGCGAGCCCGTGCTCGTCCTGGCTGACCGGCAGGATGCCGTACGCGACGGGGAAGTCCTTGCCGGTGAGCGCGAGCAGGACGCCGGGATGCGCGAGCGCGCGCGAGACGTCGACGCGCACGATGCGCGCGTGCGGCACCGTGGAGCGGAGCAGCTTGCAGTGCGCCATGCGGGGCAGCATCAGGTCGTCGGCGAACTTCGTCTGGCCGGTGACCTTGGCGCGCGCATCGACGCGCCGGCGGGATTTGCCGATGATGTTCATGCGCGCCCCGCTCGCCCGGCCGAAGCCTGCGCGCGGCACGCGGCGACGGCGGCTTCGACGGCCTCGAAGATCTGCTGATAGCCGGTGCAGCGGCAGAGATTCCCCGACAGCGCGTCACGGATGCGATCGCGCGAAGGGTCCGGATCCTCGTCGAGCAGCGCCTTCGCGGTGACGAGAAAGCCCGGCGTGCAGTAGCCGCACTGCGCGGCGCCGAGATCGGCGAACGCGTCCTGCAGCGGATGAAGCCGGCCGTCCGACGCGAGCCCTTCGACCGTCGTCACCGTGCGGCCGCCGCAGTCGACGCCGAGCACGAGGCAGGAGAGCACGGGCTGGCCGTCGAGCAGGACGGCGCACGCGCCGCATTCGCCGAGCTCGCAGCCGTGCTTCGTCCCGCACAGGTTCAGATCTTCACGCAGCACCTCGAGCAGCGTCTTGTAGGGCGCGAAGGCGACCTCGGTCGCGTCGCCGTTCACGGTGAGCGTGACGTGCGCGTTCGGCATGGTCCTTCCTGTTCGGTGGGCGCGCGGTCAGGCCGGCGACGGCATAGTCGGCGACGAGGTCCGCGACCTGCTGCGGCGTCTGCGGTCCGTCGGGGCGATACCAGTGCGCCGTCCAGTTGAGCGCGCCGAGAAACGCGCGCGTCGCGATCGTCGCATCGGTCGCGCGCAGGAGGCGCCGGCGGATGCCGCCGGCCACGAGCGCCCGCACGCCGCGCTCGTAGCGATCGCGCTTGGCGACGATCCGGGCGCGCAGGCGCGGCGGCAGCGCGTCCACCTCGAGGTGCGCCGCGGACCCTTCGATGTCGTCGAGGAGGCAGAGCACGTGCGCGGCGGCGATGTCGCGGAGACGGCGCGCGAGCGGCCCCGCGTCGCGGCGCGCGCGCGCGAGCGCCTCCAGCAGCCGATCGAGCGACCGGTCCTGGCAGAAGTAGAGGAGCTCCTCTTTGCCACGGAAGTAATGATAGAGGTTGCCGGGCGAGAGGTCGGCGGCGACGGCGATGTCGCGCATGCCGGCCGCGGCGAAGCCGCGCGCGCGGAAGACGCGCGCCGCCGCGCGCATGATCGCGACGCGGCGGGCGTCGGCCCGCCTCGAACGGCGGTTCGAAAAATGAACCACCGTTTAATTATAGCCGAGAAGTAGCGCGAAGGCGTCGTCTTACGACTGGCAGAGCGGGCCGGGGCAGACGAAGTAGGCGACGCCGCCGTTGCGCGCGCACGCCGCCGATCGATCGGTCGTGAAGCTCCACGTCCGGTCCTTGCAGCGCGCCGTCGCGCCCGGCGGCGGAACGGGCTGCAGCGGGAAGTCGGCGCGCGTGTCGCGCGTCAGCGTCACGCTCCGCGTCTGCGCCACGAAGCCGTCGCGCCGCACCGTGACGGTGTACGGCCCGCCCTTCAGCGGCGGAAACGAGAAGTTGCCCGACCCGTCAGTGGCGAGGTCGGCGGCGGCGCCCGCCGGCGTGATGGAGACGCGCGCGCCGGCGATCGGCGCGAAATCCGGCGGCGCCTCGGTGACGGCGCCGTAGAGCGTGAACGTCAGGAACGGCTGCGCCGTCGTGTAATCCTTGTCGGTGAATCCTTCCCACGTCGCGCGGATGTCCGCGGATCCGACGCGCACCGCCGTCACCTTGCCTCCGGCCGCCACCGAGAAGATCGTCGGATCCGACGTCGTCCACACCGCCTGGCTCGTGACATCGGTCGTGGTGCCATCGGTGCGGTTCGCCATCGCCGCGAACTGCGCCGTGTCGCCGACGACGATGTAGCTGTTCGGCGGGCCGACGAGGTGGAGCGATTTGACGGCCGCAGGCACGGCCGGAGGCGCTGACGGCGCAGACGGCCCGCTGGCCGGGGAGCTGCAGCCGATTGCCGCAAAACTGACCGCCGTTGCCGCGATTCCGGCCGCGGCGTGCCACAACTGCGCGTTCACGCCCACTCCGCCTCCACGACGGAAGGCACATCGTGCAGAGCCCGTGCCGTAAAGGAACTGCAGGTGGCAGCTCGACCGAAGGCTCCCTATAATCGGGTGATGCGGGCGTTGAAGTACATCCTCGCCGCCGCGACCGTCGTCCCGATTGTCGTCGTGCTGCGGCTCGCGTCGGTGAGCGATGCGGGGGTGGCCGCGCCGCTGCTGCTGCTGGACGTCCTCGCCGTGGCGCGGTTCTGGGGAACGGGGCCCGCGCTCGCGGCCGCCGCGTCGGGCGCCGGCGTGCTCTCGTATTTCTTCCTGCCTCCGGCCGGCTTCGGCATCGAGGACCCGGAGGATTGGATCGCCTTCATCACGTTCATCGTCACCGCGGTGATCGCGGGCGAGCTCGCGTCGCGCGCGACCCGGCGGGCCGCCGAAGCGCAGGCGGGACGCCGCGAGATCGAGCGGCTCTATTCGGAGCTGCAGGCGGCCTTCGAGCGCGCGAGCGAGGCGGAAGCCGCGCGGCGCAACGAGCAGCTGAAGGCGGCGCTCCTCGACGCGCTGACCCACAATCTGCGCACGCCGCTGACGTCGATCAAGGCGTCGGTGACGGCGCTCATCGGCGCGGGCCCGTGGCGCCCGAACTCCGAGCTCTCCCACGAAGGGCGCCGTGAGCTGCTGGAGGTGATCGACGAAGAATCGGATCGCCTCAATCGCTTCATCGAGGGGCTCTCGACGCCGGAGAGCGGCGAGCCGGCGCCGCCGATTCATCTGCGCTCGGTCGACGCGGCGGAGGTCGTGCGATCCGGCCTGCACCGGGCGGAGACCGTCACGCGCGATCATCGCGTCGTCGTGAAGCTCGACGAGCACCTGCCGCCGCTGTCGGTAGACGCCGCGTCGATCGGCGAGGTGATCTACATCCTCCTCGACAACGCGAGCAAGTACGCGCCGCCGGGAACGTCGATCACCGTCGAGGCCAAGGTGGACACGGCGGAGACCGTGCGGATCGCCGTGTGCGACGAGGGGCCGGGCATTCCGGTCGACCTGCGCGAGCGCGTCTTCGAGAAGTTCTTTCGCGTGCCGTCGCGCGAGTCGCACGATCCGAACCGCGGCGGCGTCGGCCTCGGGCTGCCGATCGCGCGGCGGCTGGTCGAGACCCAGGGCGGCCACATCGCGATCGACGCGCCGCCGTCCGGACGCGGGACGGCCGTGGTGATAACGTTGCCGATTGCGGCGGCGGTGGAGTCGGTGGACGTGGACCGGACGCCGCCGGTGGCGGCGGCCAGATGAAGAGGCACCGAAGATGACGACAGCAATCATGGAGAAGTCGCGCGTGCTCGTCGTGGACGACGAGCCGCAGATCACGCGCGTGCTGCGGACCGTGCTCACCAGCCAGGGGTATCAGGTGCGGACGGCGTCGGAGGGCGAGGCGGCGCTGACCAACTTCACCGAATGGCGGCCGGAGCTCGTCATCACCGACCTCTACATGCCGCACATGGACGGCATCGAGTTGTGCCGCCGCATCCGCTCGATGTCGGGCGTCCCGATCATCGTCCTGTCGGTGAAGGGCGAGGAGCGGACCAAGGTGGAGGCGCTCGACTGCGGCGCCGACGACTACATCACCAAGCCGTTCGGGATCGACGAGCTGCTGGCGCGCGTGCGCGCGGCGCTGCGGCGCAGCGGCGCCGACGCCGAGGTCGCGTCGTTCGACGCCGGCGACTTCCGCGTCGATCTCGAGGGCCGGCGCGTCCACGCGCGCGGGCAGGAAGTGCGGCTCACGCCGAAGGAGTTCGACCTGTTCGTCTACATGGCGCGGCACCCGAACCGCGTGATCACGCACCGCACGCTGCTCGAGGCGGTCTGGGGCGAGGCGTCGCAGGAGCAGCCCGAGTACCTGCGCGTCTTCATGGGGCAGCTGCGCAAGAAGCTGGAGCCGGATCCGTCGAACCCGCGGTATCTCGTCACCGAGCCGTGGGTGGGCTACCGCTTCAACCCGAACGGCTGATCGCCGCAGTTCACACTCAGGTTGGCCGCGCGCTTCGGCGGTGCACGTCAGATCGATCGCGCCGGATCGCGCGTCATCGATCGCGAGCACGGGTCCGCGTGCCTCATCACCGCAAACTTCGCCTGCCGCGCGGACGTATTCCGTGACATCGGCGGCTTCGCGCCGGAATTCCGCCGCGACGAGGATCGCGAGCTCAACCTGCGGATGTGGCGCGCGGGGAAGCGGGGTCTCTACGTGGATTCGATCGTCGCGTTTGCCGACGTGCAGCGGGAACGCCTGACGAAGCCGTATCACCGCGCGTGGCACCGCGTGACCGGCGCTTCGCACGCTCGCTTGCGGTTCCGGGACGCGATCGATCGCGACGGTCGGCTGCTCGACGAGGCCGCGCCGCGCGGGCGCGTCTGGCTGGGCGTGCCCGGTTTCCTGTACCGGGAGATGCTGGTTCACGCGGCGCGCTGGATGGCGCGCGTGCTGCGCTGCGACTGGGACGGCGCGTTTGCCGACGAATGCCGCCTGCAGTACCTCGTCAGCTACGCGGCGACGAGGTGGCGGGAGCGGTACGCCGCTCCCGCCGTCCACGGCCGCGTCAGCGGAAGGCGATCCAGTTGAAGTTGGCGACCGAGCCGCTCGCGCCGACACCGTCCAGCACGAGCCGCACGACGTGCGGTCCCGCCGTCACCGAGACGCCGGTCTTCGAGAGCGTCGTATACGTCTGCCACGCGCCGGTGTTCGGCGCGGTCATCGTGCCGGTCACGTTGACGCCGTCGATCTCGACGTGGAACGTGCCGCCGGCGCCCTTGGAGCCGACGCGAACGTCGAGCGTGTAGCTGCGAGCCGCCGGCGACTGCACCGAGTACTTCAGCCACTCGCCGCCCGTGGTCCAGCCGACGTTGTAGCCGCCGCCGGTGTCGGCCGACGCGGCGATGTCGACGCCGTCCTTGCGATACGCGTTGCCGCTGTTGCCGGCGGTCGTGTCGTGATACGCGATGCCCTCGCCGCCCTTGTCGTAGTTCTCGGCCTCGATCCGTCCGGGCAGCGCGACGGGCGTGCCCGAGTACGGCGTCGACGCGCCCGGCTGCGGCGCCGGCGGCGGATCGACCGGCGGATTGACCACCGGCGGCGTGGCGAACGCGGCATTGAGCTCCGCGAAGTCGACGCCGATGTCCTTGCCGTCGGTGGCGGCGCCGCGCGACAGGCTGCTCTGCACGAGCGTGTAGTTGCCGGCTGCGCGGCCGGTGAAATCGGCGAGCCACTGCGCAAGCGTCGGGAAGTCGTTGCCGACCGGATACAGCTTTGGCGACGCGGCGGCGAACGTGTTGCCGAGCACCGTCGCCTGCGGCGCGTAGTGCGTCAGCGCCGGCAGGCCCTGCCCGATCGCATCGCCGTAAATCGCCCACGAGTTCTGCTTCAGCAGGTTGTTCGTCAGCGTGAAGCCGGCGATCTGCACGCCGGTCGGCGCCGCGCCGCCGTAGATGTAGATCGTGCTCGAGCCGTTGTTGTCGACCGTGTTGTGATCGAAGGTGACGTTCTTCGGCCCTGCGCCGATGATCGCGAAGCGCGCCGGCCCCGCCGTGGAGCTCGACGTGTACTTCGAGTCGACGTCGTACAGCAGGTTGTTGCGGACGATGATGTTCTGGGTCTGCTGGCTCGGCGCGAGGTTGTCGTAGCCGAGGATGTTGAAGCCGGACGACACGTGGCGGATGACGTTGTTCTGCACCGTGACGTCGCGGACGACCGACCACGGCGCCGTGTTGCTCTGATTGCGCGGCGTCAGCACGATCGCCGAGCCCTGCTGTCCGCCGACCCAGTGGTTCTCGATGATGTTCCCTTCGACGAGCACGCTCTGCGCGTTCTTGAACTCGACGAGGTTCTTCACCGTCCAGCCCTGCGTCATCCACGCCATCGGCCGCGAGATCGTGTTGCGGCGGATCGTGATGCCGGTCGGCACCAGATTCGGCACGTTCGGATCGCTGCCGCCGAACATGATGTTCTCGCCGGCCGCCTCGAGGTAGTTGTTCTCGATCAGATACGGTCCGGGACCGTTCCATCCGCAGATCGCCTGCGTGTCCACGTTCTTGCCCTTGAAGTCGGCGAAGTACGAGTTGAGGACCTGCGTGTCGCCGCTGTTCAGCGCGATGCCGCGGCGCTGGCCCGTCGTCGGATCGCCGTGAAAGTAGCTGCGGTCGACGACGAAGTGCTGCGGCACCTGCCAGGCGGTGTTCTGGCGCGATCCGGTCGCGCCGAGCTCCAGCAGATCGGCGGTCGTCGTGCCGGGCTGCGGGTAGAACTCGAGGAAGAGCAGCCGCCAGTGCGACGCGCCGGGCGCGGTCGCGAGCGCGGCGCCGTTGCTGTTCGAGCGGATCTTCGGCAGGAGCGAGGCGTATGCCGGCGTCATCCGGACGCCCGCGGCCGGCAGCGACGCGTCGGCCGCCGACGAGCGAATCGTAATGTCGGCGCCCGATCCGCTCTTGACCGGGAGGATGAAGTTGCCCGTGAAGGTCGCGCCCGCCTGCAGCAGGATCGTGTCGCCCGGCTGCGCCGCGTTGAGCGCCGCTTGAAGATCGCCGCCGCCGTTGACCGTCAGTGTCGATGCATTCGCATGTCCGGCGCCGAGAACCGCCGCGAGGCACACGAGGGATGTCACAAGATTTCGCACGATCGAACTCCTTCTGGGAAAAGCGATTGCGGCCTGGAAGGGCAAAAGTCGTGACGGAGGCGGCACGCGCGCGGATCGCCGGCGGCGCGCCGTGTTCGATCCGAACCGGACCGTTTGGCAGGAATTACACGGACATACGCCGCAGAAGCGAAAGTCGCGGCATTTGCGATTACTGCCGCGTTCGAATCAGATGCACGCGGCGCGGGCGCCCGGGCGCGACCGGCGGCGCGCGCGGCGGCGGCGCGCCGGCCCGACGCCGCGCTGGCGTTACGAATCCGTCGCGAGAATCACGATCGTGATCGGTTCACCGCGCGGCGCGCGCGAGAGTAAAGTTGCCGTTCCGCACGACGGCAGAGCGCCCATAAGGAGGTGGTATGCCGAGATGTTCGACGGCCGTTCTTTCGTGTCTCTCGGCGTTCGCGCTCGCAGCATCCGGTGCGGCACAGGCGCCGACGTTCAAGGTCGAGAAGTTCGATATCAAAGGCGACGGCGGAACCGATTACGTCACCGCGACTCCGCAACCGGCCGCGTGTTCGTGTCGCGCGCGACGCACATGATGGTCGTGGACGGCGCGACGGGCGACGTGCTCGGCGACATTCCCGATACGCCGGGCGTGCACGGCGCGGGCCTCGCGTACGGTAAAGCGACGAATCGTATCTTCTCCGGGTGGTAGGCGGACGTCGTCGCCGCACGTGGTAGACTTCGCGCTCCACTCGAGCGAACACGACAGGCAGGTGTGACATGCGCATGGGCAGTCTCCGGGTGCGGCTCACACTCGCGGCCGCGCTGATCGTCGGATCGACTCATCATCCCGGGGCACAACCCGCGTCGTTTGCCGCCGACGCGCGCAATCCGCTCGCCGGCGATCCCGCGGCGATCAAGAGCGGCGCGGTGCTGTTCCGGCAGGAATGCGTCTACTGCCACGGCGTCGGCGCGCGCGGCGGCATGCGCGGCCCGGATCTGACGACGGGCGCCTGGACGCACGGCGGCGCGGACGCCGATCTCGCGCGGACGATCGCCGACGGCGTGCCCGGCACGGCGATGCCGCCGCACCGGCTCAAAGAGAGCGAGATCTGGCAGATCGTGTCGTACATGCGGACGGTCCAGCAGCCGCCGGCGGCGCCGATCGGCGACCCCCGGCGCGGCGAAGCGCTCTTCTTCGGCGCGGGCGGCTGCTCGTCGTGCCACATGGTGAACGGGCGCGGCGGCCGCCTCGGGCCGGAGCTGTCGACGGTCGGCTCGGCGCGATCGCGCGCGTACCTGGTCGAGTCCATCCGGCAGCCGGCGCGCCAGCTGACGCAGAACCGCGTCTTCGGCGACACGTCGCTCAGATACGACACGGTGACGGCCGTCACGGCCGACGGGCGCACGATTGTCGGCGTGCCGATGAACGAAGACACGTTCACGCTGCAGCTGATGGACACGAGCGAGCGGATACACAGCCTGGACAAGAAGACGCTGAAGAGCGTCCGCCACGAAAGCCGATCGCTGATGCCGGCGTACGACGCGGCGAAGCTGCCCGACGCCGATCTCGACAACCTCGTCGCGTATCTGCAGTCGCTGCGCACGGCGCCGGCGCAGCGGCCGAAGGGGGCCTCGCATGAAAACTGAATCGATCGCCCTCGCGCTGTGCCTTGTGGCCGCATCCGCGGGCGCGCAGGTCACGAGCGATCGGCTCGTGAACGCGTCCGCTGAGCCGCAGCAGTGGCTGACGTACTCCGGATCGTACGACGGCAGCCGGTTCAGCCCCCTCGATCAGATCAACAAGGCCAACGTCTCGCGGCTCGCGCTGCAGTGGGTGTTTCAGACCGGCGTCCGCGGACGCCACGAGACGACGCCGCTCGTCATCGACGGCGTGATGTACCTGACGACGCCGCAGAACCACGCGTACGCCGTGGACGTGCGCACCGGGCGGCCGCTGTGGCACTACGAGCGCACGCTGCCCAAGGAGATGTCGATCTGCTGCGGGCCGCAGAACCGCGGCTTCGCGGCGCTCGGCGATCGCCTGTTCATGGGCACGCTCGACGCGCACGTCGTCAGCCTCGACGCGCGCACCGGCCGCGTGCGCTGGGACGTGGCCGCCGCCGACGCGGACAAGGGCTACAGCTTCACCGGCGCGCCGCTCGTCGTGAAGGACAAGGTCATCGTCGGCGTCGCCGGCGGCGAGTTCGGCGTGCGCGGCTTCATCGACGCGTACGAGGCGGAGTCGGGCAAGCGCGCCTGGCGCTTCTACACGATTCCTGGCGAAGGGGAGCCGGGCAACGACAGCTGGAAAGGCGATTCGTGGAAGCGCGGCGGCGCGCCGACGTGGGTGACCGGCTCGTACGATCCGGCGCTCAATCTGCTCTACTGGGGCACCGGCAACCCGGGACCGCAGATGTACGGCCCGAATCGACTCGGCGACAACCTGTACTCCGATTCGCTCGTCGCGCTCGATCCCGACACCGGCAAGATGAAATGGCATTTCCAGTTCACGCCGCACGACGTGCACGACTGGGACTCGACGCACACGCCGATCCTCTTCGACGACACCATCGCCGGGACGCCGCGCAAGCTCGTGGCGGTGGCGAACCGCAACGGGTTCTTCTACGTCCTCGATCGCACGACCGGCGCGTTCCTGCTCGGCAGGCCGTACACGCAGGTGACGTGGGCGAAGGAGTTGGACGCGAACGGCCGCCCGATCCTGCTGCCGGGCACCGACCCGTCGGCGGGTGGCACGCGCGTCTGCCCGAGCGGAACCGGCGGCACCAACTGGCACTCGCCGTCCTACAGTCCGCGCACGCACCTCGTCTACTTCTTCAGCTACGAGCAGTGCGACACGTTCATGTCGGATGAAAAGCTCGAGCCGCCGTACACGCCGGGTCGGCTGTACATCGGCAGCGCGTTCTTCGGCGTGCCGGAAGAGCGTTCGGAGAGTGCGGTGCGCGCGGTCGATCCGAAGACGGGCACCGTGAAATGGGAGTTCAAGGAGTACGCCGACGCGTGGGCCGGCGTCTTCTCGACGGCAGGCGGGCTGGTGTTCTCGGGCGATGGCCAGGGCAACTTCATCGCGCTCGACGCCGAGTCGGGCAAGGACCTGTGGCACATGCAGCTCGGCGCGCCGATTCACACGGCGGCGATGAGCTTCGCTGTGGACGGCCGGCAGCAGGTTGCAATCGTCGCGGGCGACGCGATCTTCGCGTTCGCGCTGCCGCGGCAGCCGTGATCAGCGATTGACGGGTGATTGCGCCGGGGCGTACGTCGGGCCGTGCACGGTGCGGTGCGACACGTATTGCCACCGGCCGGCGCGCTTCGTGTACACGCGCTCGAACCAGACCGTGAAGTCGGTGCGTCCAGGCTCTCCAGCCTTGTTGCGCGCGCGGTACCGTCCGTACGTGATCGCGATGTCGCCGTGAAGCTCGACTTGCACCGACTCGAGGTTGCGAAACGCGTACGGCGCTTTGCCGACCGAGGCCAGCCACTGCGCCTTGTTCTCGACGCGCAGCGGCTGGCCGCCGGTCGTCCAGCCGTCCCCGTGCGTGAAGCTGAAGTCCGGCGTGCACGCGCGGTCGAGAAACGCCACATCGCCGCGGACGACGGCGGCTTCCATGTCGCGCTCGAAGTCCAGGACTTCACGCCCCGGATCGGAAGCGGCCGCCGGCGCGGCGGCGAGGCGCGGCATCGATTGGCCGCCGAATCCTGCGAGAGCGGCGGCCAGCGCGGGCGCGAGAATCATCGTGGCGCGCATCGGAGTCCTCCTCGATAAGTTCGTCAGGCCGCCAGGACAACGCTTCAATCAACCCGCCGCGAGCCGAGCGCGGCGATCGACAGCGCGACGGCCGCAAGCATCCACGACGCCGGAGCAACGACGACGAAGACAGGCGTCTTCCGTTTCAGCGGGCCGAGGTCTGCCGCTGCGTAGATCGCCACCGAGGCGGCGGCGACGAGCAGCATCGTCCAGTGAAGCGCCGTTCGCGTCCGCGGCGGCCAGCGTGCCGACGCGGCGTCCGCCGCCGCCAGCAAGACGAACGGCGACAGGATCCACGACGCAAACGCGAAGATCAGAAACCACGAAGCGGTCCGGCCCGCGTGCAGCATGAAGGCGAGCGAGGCGGCCGCGCCCGCGGCAAGGGCGCTCATGGCCAGCGGGCGCAATCGACTACTGGACATATCGAAGGCTAATCATGGCGACCAACGACATCCGCCGCCGATTGTAGCCGGTCGCGCGATGCAGCGCGGCTCATCGTCTGAAGAGCGCGACGACGTCGACGACGACGTGCGTGCGCGGGGAGTAGACGACGACCGAGCCGTCGATGTAACCGCGGCGGTACTCCGGCGGCAGCACGACGAGGCGCCGCTCGACGGCGACCGGCACCGGCTCCATCTTCTTCTCCCAGCCCGGAGGGAGATGGCCTGTGCGGTAGTACTTCTTCGCGAGACCGGGCGGCAGCGGGCGATAGCGCGGCTCGTAGTACTCGCGGATGATCCGGATGTCCTCGTGCCGGAAGTAGCAGTTCGCCTCGCGCCGTTCGTCGCGGTCGTCGTCGTGCTTGTTCCAGTGCTTGTCGTCGTCGTGCCAGTGCTTCGGTTTG
>Ga0075434_100005620_pt1 | contig 11428 bp, 8 predicted proteins | sample RhiMethybrSRZTD3_FD_75298 | JGI IMG/M metagenome (GOLD analysis project Ga0075434, IMG submission 75298) | Populus rhizosphere microbial communities from Tennessee, USA - Rhizosphere MetaG P. TD hybrid SRZTD3 | ecosystem: Host-associated > Plants > Roots > Rhizosphere > Soil | place: USA...
ATGGTCGTGAATCTGTCCGGCGACCTGAAAGGATTCATCACTCCCATCGTCGTCTTGCTGTGGCCGCTCGTCGCGGTTGGCGCCGATGCGATCAAGCGAGCCGTCGAATCGCCACGCCTGATGCGTACGGCGGTCGCCACGCTTGCAACGGTCGCGATGTTCGCAGTGCCGGCGAGGAATGTTCTCGCCAACTACTCGGAACTGGACCGAAGCAGTCAGCTCGAGGAAGGGCGATTCTTCCGGAGCCTGTTCGCCCAGCTGCCGGATCGAGCGGCGATCGTCGCCCAAGACTATTTCTTCGACATGGCGCTGCTGTACTACGAAGTCACGGGAGAAGGCGGACCAGGCCGCGGGATCGGGCGCATTCCATTCGATCCCCGCGTCGTGCGCGAGGCGGCGCGGAGCGGCCGTCGGGTCTTCGCGTTCGGCCGGGCAGCCACGTTTTTCGGTGCGCAGGGCCTGTCGTTCGAGCGGGCGACGATTGCCGGACCGTCACTCGGGCACTGGTTGGGCACGCTGCCGCACGGCACCGTCATCGCCGGAGCGGCCGCGTACACCGCCGTCCCGTTCGAGTTCGCCGCTGTCGATCGACATCAGACCGCCGCCACCATGCCGCGGAACCATCCGTTTGCAGTCTTCGCGCTTGCCGCTCCTGGTTCGGTGCGTGTCGTGCGCGAGGCGGATCACGAACTCCGGCTGCCGGTCGATCGCGGCGCGCTGGCGACAGCCACTCCGCCGTTCCCCGGTCCCGTCAGTGCGACGGCCGACGATCGCGGCGCGCGAGTCGAGTTCGGCCCCCGCACGATCGCCGACGTCGGCAAAGGCCTCGCCCTGGCGGTTTTCAACGGCGACGGGACGCTCTGGCGGACGCTCGAGTTCCCGTCCGGCAGCCCGCTGCGCGTCGAGGCGGAAGCGGCGATTTACGAGTTCAAAGCCGAGTCGCCGTGCGTCGAGATCACGAGCGATCGATGGACCGACATCGCGCCGGTTCTTTCGACAGGCAGCTGGCTGGCCACCGTGCCGGAAGTTGGCTCGGTCACGATCGAGACCGAGCTCCCCACCTCGTCGATCGCGCCGAACGCAGGAGTCCACGAGATGCTAACGGCAGGTGTCGCCCGCCAGATCAGCCGCACCGCGAGCGCGGATGGCACGGTCACGCTCGTCACGGAGCTGACGCGCAACGTCTACGGTCGTCCGTTATTTCGCATGGCGGTCGATAATCCGACGTCACAGGCGCGCGGCCGCGTCCTGAGCGGCGGCAAGGAATCGCATGTAACGCTTTGCGCACATCGCCCACCACCGCTGTTCGAGGCGGGTAGTGACCGGGCGGCAGTCAGACCCGACTTCGAGTCCGAAGCCTACTTCGGGAGCGGATGGCGCGATTCGGAACGAATCTCTACGGGCCGCGTGCGCCGTGCCGACAGTCGCGCCACGCTGCTTTTGCCGCTCGCTGCCGGTTACAGCTACCAGCTGTCGCTCGACTTCGCGAGAGCGCCGGCGCGTCTCGACACGTCGCTCAACGGGGAGATGGTTGGGGCGTGTGAGCTCGGCGAATTAGGAACGTCGTGTGACGTACTGCTGCCGTCCAGGATCGTGCGCGATGGAGCGAACTCGCTGACCCTCACTGCGGTACCGTTGTCGCCCTCGGGGCTGGCGCCAATGATCTTTCAGGGCGCCCATCTGGTCCGGCGCCCGGAGCGATGACAGTCAGCGCGTCTGCTTGATCTCGACGAACCGCCGAATCAGATTCTCAATCGACTCTCGCTCCGTCAGTGACTTCGAGAGCGGGACGGGCCACTTGACGGTAAGCGACGTGAGCGGATCCTGTTCGTCATCGACTCCGCTCCTCGAAGCGAAGACGAGCTTCACGGCATAGCGGCTCACGAGGATCTTCCTGACGACACACTCGACCCCCGGCTCATGCCGGTTGATGACGATGGGCTCGATCGTTTTGCTGGCTTCGAGCGCGAGGAGCGACTCGCTGACATACGCGATCGCGACCGCATCCTTGAGTCGTTGCGGCTCGGTCTCCTTGATGTCGTCGCGGCCGCGACGGCCATCGAACTGCAGGTAAGTACCTTCGGACGGCGTCACGACCGTAAGCCCATCGCGCTTGCCTTCCCGTACCACGCCGATTCGGCTGCGCTCGTCGTACACGAGCGTGTACAGCGTCTGCTTGAGCACAACAGTTCTGCCTTCCCAGTTTTTCGCAAAGGCCTGCTGCGGATTCTCGCCGGCGGAGAGCACGGATCCGGCTGTCGCAAGAATGACAAGAGCGGATGTCACTCGACTCAAGAAGCTTCCCATTTCCGCCTCCACAGGATGGTTCACGCTGTTTTTCGTATCGGCGGAGGCGCCGACCGGGATTAGGCGCGTACTTGCGGACGGCAAACCGGCGTGCCAGTATGTGCGCCGTGTTCAGCCGGCGGGTCCTGATTCCGTGCATTCTGATCGCCGCAGTTACAGGATTGTCGCGCCCGGCCAGTGGGCAGCGGACGGCGGCGCGACGCCCGAACGTCCTGCTGATCATGGCGGACGACCTGAGCAACGATCTCGGCAGCTACGGCAATCGGGTCGTCAAGACGCCGAATCTGGATCGCCTCGCAGCGCGCGGCGTGCGGTTCGATCGCGCCTACAACCAGTACCCGCTCTGTAATCCCAGCCGCTCGTCGCTCCTCAGCGGTTTGCGGCCGGACACGATTCGCATCTACGACCTGACCACGGAGCTCCGAAAAGTCCGTCCCGAGGTTGTCACGCTGCCGCAGTTGTTCCAGCAGAACGGCTACCTCGCGGCGCGCGTCGGTAAGATTTACCACTACGGAAATCCGGGCGACATCGGCACGAGCGGCCTCGACGATGCGCCGTCGTGGAACCAGGTGGTCAACCCTCGCGGAGTCGACAAGGACGAAGAGCCGCTGCTCACGAACTACACGCCGGGACGCGGGCTCGGCAGCGCGCTCGCGTTCTATGCGTCTCCGGCCGCTGACGAGCAGCACACCGACGGCAAGGTCGCCACCGAGACGATTGCGCTGCTGGAGAAGAACAAGGACCGGCCGTTTTTCATTGGCGCCGGCTTCTATCGACCGCATTGTCCGTTCATCGCACCCCGCAAGTACTTCGACGTGTACCCCCTTGATCGCATCGCCGCGCGTCCATTCTCGGCAGAGCAGATGGCGCAGGTACCGGCGGCGGCCCTGTTCACCACGCCGGCCAACTGGAACCTCACCGTGGAGCAGCAGCGCGAGACGATCAGGGCGTACTACGCCTCGATCAGTTTTCTCGACGCCCAAGTCGGACGTGTGCTCGATGCCCTCGATCGTCTTCGCCTCGCCGAGCACACCATCGTCGTCTTCATGAGCGATCACGGCTATAACCTCGGTGAGCACGGTCAGTGGATGAAGCAGTCCCTGTTCGAACCTGCCGCGCGCGCGCCGGTCATCTTCGCCGGGCCGGGTGTGTCAACAGGAGGCGTTTCGTCTCGGATCGTCGAGTTCACCGATTTCTACCCGACCCTGGCCGACCTCGCCGGGCTCACCGCGCCGCCCGCCGTCGAAGGTCGATCGCTCCGCCCTCTTCTGCGTAACCCGAAAGCCGAATGGAATCGGCCCGCGTTGACGCAGGTGCAGCGTGGCACCGGCCCGAACGCGTTCATGGGCTACAGCATTCGCAACGAACGGTGGCGCTACACGGAGTGGGACGACGGGAAGAAGGGTGTGGAACTCTACGACGAAACCGCCGATTCGGCCGAGACGCACAATCTGGCCGCTGACCCCAATCACCGCACTACCGCGGAGAATATGCGGAAGCTCCTTCGCGCCACGCGAGGTGTTCCTACTCCGAGCCGTTGAGACCTACCGACATTGCGCCGCGCCCTGGCGGATCACGGTCACGCCCTCACCCACCCAGATGTTCCCGTTCGGCAGCACGCGCACCTTCACCGCGTTGGCCTGGCCGGTGTCGGACAAGTACCGCAGCACGAGCTGCCCCTGCAAAGTAGCCACGTCCCACGATCCTCGATCGTCGAGGTTGCTGACCTGCTGGTTGTCGAGAACCGTCTGCCGTCGGCTCTCACCGAACGTCATGTACCGTCCCGAGTTGCAAAAATGCACCTGCAGCGTGAAGAAGGTGCCGTACAGCGGGCCGCCGTCGCGCCAGGTGACGAGCATCTTCTGGCCGGCGAAGAGATCGCGCACGTTACGCTCGTTCGACCCGGTCTGCGCGTGCGCCGGAGTCCCGAGGAACACCGCGAGCACATGCGAGATGATGACCGCTGATGCTGATCTCATGCGGCCGTCATCAGCAATCGTGGTGCCCGCGGCCGCGCGGACGTCAAACCGCGCATTCCGCAGCGAATGGCGGCACGCTCACGAATGGGCTGCACCGTCGACACCGGACGCCGCTATCCGATCGGATGGTAACGGGGTACCCATTCAGATAGACGCGAGCAATCACGACGCGTTGAATGCGTCGAGAAATCGATCTACTCTGACTGCTTGATCCTGATCCAACGATAGACAGCAGAGGTCAACGTCAAATGGACAACGAACAGAAGTGCCCGTTTTCGGGCCAAGCGCTCAGCGGCAGATCGAACCGCGACTGGTGGCCGAATCAGTTGAACCTGAACGCCCTCCACACGAACCACCCGGCGGGCAATCCAATGGACGCGGGGTTCAACTACGCTGAAGAGTTCAAGAAGCTGGATCTCGATGCCGTGAAGAAGGACATCGAGGCGGTGATGACGAACTCGCAGGACTGGTGGCCTGCGGACTTCGGGCACTACGGTCCGCTTTTCATCCGGATGGCCTGGCACAGCGCGGGCACGTATCGCATCCACGACGGCCGCGGCGGCGCCGGGTCGGGGATGCTGCGCTTTGCGCCGCTGGGCAGCTGGCCTGACAACGCCAACCTCGACAAGGCGCGCCGGCTGCTCTGGCCGATCAAACAGAAGTACGGCCGGAAGCTTTCCTGGGCCGACCTGATGGTCTTGACCGGCAATGTCGCCCTGGAATCGATGGGGTTCAGTACATTCGGCTTTGCCGGCGGCCGCGAGGATCGCTGGGAGCCCGAGCAGGTCAACTGGGGATCCGAGAGCACCTGGCTCGGCGACGAGCGTTACAGCGGCGACCGGCAACTGGCGAATCCCTACGGCGCCGTGCAGATGGGCCTCATCTACGTGAATCCGGAAGGGCCGAACGGCAACCCGGATCCTGTTGCCGCAGCACGGGATATTCGCGAGACCTTCCGCCGCATGGCGATGAACGACGAGGAGACGGTCGCACTGATTGCCGGCGGACACACGTTCGGCAAGACCCATGGAGCGGCCGCTGCCGACAAATATGTCGGCCGCGAACCGGAGGGCGGCAACCTCGAGGAGCAGGGTTTCGGCTGGAAGAGCAACTACGAAACCGGCGTGGGAGCCCACGCCACCACGAGCGGCCTCGAGGTCACCTGGACGACGACGCCGACGAAGTGGAGCAACGACTACTTCAAGCATCTCTTCGAGTACGAGTGGGAGCCGGCCACGAGTCCGGCGGGCGCGAAGCAGTGGAAGCCAAAGAACGGCGCCGGCGAAGGCACGGTTCCGCATGCGCACGACAAGACGAAGAAGATCGCCCCCTCGATGCTGACGACAGATCTCGCGCTGCGGTTGGATCCAGCCTACGAGAAGATCGCGCGGCGCTTCCACCAGAACCCGCAGGAGTTCGCGGATGCCTTCGCCAAAGCGTGGTTCAAGCTGACGCACCGCGACATGGGGCCAATCTCGCGCTATCTGGGTCCGCTGGTCCCCAAAGAACCGCAGTTGTGGCAGGACCCGGTCCCGCCGGTCACGCATGAATTGATCGGAGCGGCGGACATCGCAGCGCTGAAGGAAAAGATCCTCTCGTCCGGACTCTCGGTCTCTCAGCTTGTCTCGACGGCGTGGGCGTCGGCTTCATCCTTCCGCGGCACTGACAAGCGCGGCGGCGCCAACGGTGCGCGCATCCGCCTCGCGCCGCAGAAGGATTGGGCGGTCAACAATCCACCCGAGCTGGCAAAGGTGCTGAAGACTCTCGAGGGGATTCAGAAGGCATTCAATGACTCGCAGGCCGGAGGGAAGAAGAAGGTCTCGCTTGCCGACCTAATCGTGCTCGGCGGATGTGCGGCTGTCGAGCAGGCGGCAAAGAACGCCGGACACGACGTGCGAGTGCCCTTCACGCCGGGTCGCACGGATGCGTCGCAGGAGCAGACCGACGTGGAATCGTTCGCCGTGCTCGAGCCAGACGCCGACGGGTTCCGCAATTTCATGGGGAATGGACACAACGTGCCGGCCGAGCACCTGCTGGTCGAGCGGGCCTTCAGGCTGACACTGAGCGCGCCCGAGATGACGGTGCTCATAGGCGGCCTGCGTGCTCTCAACGCGAACACGGCGCAGTCGAACGTCGGCGTATTCACCACGAAGCCTGGCACGCTGACCAACGACTTCTTCGTGAACCTCCTCGGCATGGATACCGAGTGGACCCCGTCTGGCGCCGCGGAGACGTTCGAGGGCCGCGATCGCAAGACGGGGAAGGTCAAGTGGACTGCCAACCGCGTCGATCTCGTCTTCGGGTCGAACTCCGAGCTCCGTGCTCTCGCGGAGGTCTACGCGAGCGACGACGCAGGGGAGAAATTCAGGCGGGATTTCGTGGCCGCGTGGGACAAGGTCATGAATCTCGATCGATTCGACCTTCGCAGATCCTGAGAGTGATCATCGGCTTTCGGCCGCGGCGTGACGGCTCGCCCGCGACCTCGTGTTCAATTCCGTGCCCAGGCTCCAATGAGAGGCGGCGCGACGAGCGTGGCGTCCAGCCCCATCGCTTCTTCTCGCAGACGGGTCCTCCAGCGTGTCGACATCGACCGATTCGGCGGTCGCGACCTGACCGCAGGTGACAGATTCCTCACGCCGCGGTGTTACACAGCTGTGAAAGCTCTGCTGATGGCTGCCTGCCTGGCGCTGCCGACGTCGGCGCAGGCGCAAACGGCTCCGGCCGACGGCACGTGGCGCGCCTGGGCGGGGTACGACACCTTCCGCTACCGCGACACCGCCAAGAGCAGTCCGCCGGTCGACGCCTCGCCCGTCGCGTGGCGCGGCGCGGGCCCAATTCTCGGGCTCGACTGGGATCGTGAACGGCCCTTCCGGCTGCATCGCGTCAACGTCGCGTTTTCGGCCGCCGGCGGCTTCGTGTACGACACCGGCATCGGCACGATCCCGCGGCCCGAAGAAGAGTCAGCGCGGCTCCTCGAGGGCGGATACGAATACCGGCGGTACTTCGCGCGCGCGATCGGTATCCGGTCGCTGCACGCGGGAATCGGCGTGCGTGGCGGCGGCGAGCGGCGGGCGTTCGAGCGGCGCCGCGGCGGCAACGAGCTGACCGCCACGACGAGCGCCGGATCGATCGCCGGCGTTGCCGCGCTGCGGTTCCGGCCCGCGGGGCGCGTCAGCGCGGACGTGGAATGGGGAAACGCCGCGGTGCTGACACGCGAGCGGCTGCATCTCGTCGCCGGCACTGAGTCCGAGATGGCATCGTGGGGCGGCGGCTGGTTCACCGATCTCACCGCGCGCGTCAACGTTCGCCTCGCAGAGCGGACCTCGCTGGCCGTCGCGTACGGCCGGCGCGGCGAAGGGTGGCTGTTCGACCTGCGCGCTTATACCGACGAGCGCCGCCGGATTGTCGCGGGAGTGACGCATGTGCGGTAACTGGCGGCACCTCGCGAGAGCGGCGCTGGCGGCGCTTCTCGCAACGGCCGGCGGCTGCCACACGGTGCTCGGTCCGCCGCCACTGGAGGAGAACTGGCGGATGCACCCCGGCCCGCGCGTCACGTTCTTCGTCCGGCCGGACTCGTTCGCCGAGCAGAACGTCGCGCGGCTCAGCGAGGTCATCGAGGATCAGTACTCGTCCACCGTTCGCGCGCTCGGCCTCTCGTACGCCGGCCACGTCTCGGCGTACGCCTACAACTCCGGCGCCGAGACCGACCTCGGGGGCGACCACGCCGGACGCGCGTATCCGGAGACCGAGTCGTTCCGTTTCGTCGCCGTTCCGCCCGCCGACGGAAATCTGTTCCACTTGATGTCGCATGAGGCGAACCACGTGTTCGTCATCAACGGCCTCGGCCGCGCCGGCACCTACGGAATGAACGAAGGCCTCGCGTCGGCGCTCGTGTCCGAGACGTTCCACACCAGCGGCCGCCATTTCCTGTTCATGTGGACGCGGACACAACGCGCGCAGGTGCTGCCTCTCGCGCGCGTGTACGACAACGACAAGTGGAAGGATCTGGTGCCGCAAGCCGCCTACAACACCAGCGCGTCGTTCCTCGCCTGGCTGCTCGACACCTACGGCGCGGACAGGCTGCGGCAGATTTACGGCGCGCCCTCGGACCAGTTCGCGGCTCGCGTCAACGCGGTCTATGGACGCGCCCTCGAATCGCTGGAGGCGGACTGGCTGCGGTTCTGCGACGCGTGGGTCGGCTAGAGCCTATCCAGCGCCAATTAGCCGCCTCCTGTCGTTGGAAGCCCACCATATCGTGTGACGCGATCCTGTCTATTGAGATCGGAGCCGATACGGCGATGCCTTGCCCCGTGACGCGGCCTGAATCTCGGGCCTGGCAATGTCATTGCACCGGCTCACCTCGAAGAGGTGGAGTCATGCGTACGGTTCTCATCGCCTCGACCGTCTGTCTTGCTGTTGCGGGAGCCGACGCGACGGTGAACACCAGCCCGAAGGCGCGGATCGCCGCAGCGGCGCGCGTCGTTCGCACCATGCAGGCGGCGATTCCCGCAAGCTATTGGGACAAGGCGCGCTGCGTCGCGGTGTTTGCCGAGCTGAGGCACACCGACTTCGTCGTCGGCGGCAAGGATGGCAAAGGGGTGATGACCTGCAGGGCGGGCGATAGCTGGAGCGCGCCGGCATTTATCGAGATGGACAAAGGCAATCGGATGTACCAGGTGGGCGCCCCTCAATTGGCCGTCGTGCTTCTGGTGATGACCGAGAGCGCCGTGCAGACGCTGATGCGGCAGAAGGTCACGCTGGGCGCGGACGTGTCGGTGGCCCCTGGTCCGATCGAGGACCAACCGCAGATCGATCTCAATACGCTCGCAGCGGACGTCCTGACCTACACACGTGCGAAAGGGTTGTACTTGAACCTCAACGGCGGCGTGCTGGAGCCCGACGACGGTGCGAACAGCGATGTGTACGGTCGGAGTGCTTCAATGAGGGTGATACTCGCTGGGCGCGTCCGGTCCGCTTCACCCGAGGCGCACGGGTTGCTGGCTGAATTGAGCAACCAGCCGGCGGCGCCCGGCATCGTCGCGCAGTGGCAGACAGCGCCGAGTGCCACTTCGCCCCAATTGGTTCAACCAGCCGTGCCAGCCGTCGCTGCCAACAACCTGCGCGCACGTGTCATGGAACTGCAGCAGAATCTCGACCGCCTTCTCGCGGAACCGACGCCGGGACCCGTCGGCACGAGCGGCGCCATCGGTCGGGCGCAGCCGGACACAGTGCCGATCGATCGCGCGCGGCTCGAGCAGATACGGCTGCAGCTGAGCGCGATTCTCGCGGCGCTCAACAGGCCATAGCGGAACCGCAGCGCCGCCGCTTCGCCTACTTGCAGGACGACACCGCATGGGGTCGCTCACCTTTGGCATGCCCAAAGGAAGCATGCTATCCTGCCGTTCCTATGGCCATGCCAAAGGAAAGGTCGGAAGTCCTGCAGGGCACCCTCGACCTGATGATCCTCAAAACGCTCGATGCGTTGGGCCCGCAACACGGGTATGGAGTCGCACGACGCATCGAGCAGATCAGCGACGACCTGCTGCGGCTGAACGAGGGCACCGTTTTCGCATCGTTACTGCGCCTGGCGCAACAGGGCTGGATCCGGTCGGAATGGGGTACGTCGGAGAGCAACCGGAAGGCGAAGTTCTATTCGATCACCAAGGCTGGACGCAGACAACTGGCCCGTGAGACTCAGACCTGGGAACGGATCTCCGGGGTGATCGGGCGCGTACTGAGACTAGAGAGTCAGCGGTAGCCATATGTTCCGGGTATTGCTCTCGCGAATCCGGGCGACGTTCCGCAAGCGCCAGCTGGACGAAGAGAGCGACGAGGAGCTACGTACGCACCTCGACATGTTGCAGGAGCGATTCATCCGCCGCGGGATGGAACCGCAGGAGGCCTTTTACGCGGCGCGTCGTCAGTTCGGCGGCGTGACACAAGTCAGGCAGGATCTTCGGCAGCGGCGTGCCCTGGCGCTCGTAGACCTGCTCCTGCAGGACATTCAACACGCGTCCCGACGGCTTCGGCGATCGAAGCGATTCACGGCGTGCGCGGCACTGACATTGGCGCTGGGGGTCGGCGCCACCACGGCGGTCTTCGCCGTGCTCGACACCGTAGTCCTCAAACCGCTTCCCTATGCCGAACCAGACCGTCTCATCGCGTTCCGGTCATTGGACCGGCGCGGGTCGCGGCCGACGACGCTTTCCTATCCCAATTTCATCGACTTTCGGCGAGAGAACCGCGTCTTCGATCACCTGGTCTCCTATCGCGATGCGCAGTTCACGCTGACCGATTCTCTTCCGGCCGTTTCGGTGACCGGCGAAATCGTGTCCTGGGATCTGTTCGAGATGCTGGGGATCAAACCAGCGTCGGGTCGCGGATTCCGGCCGGACGAGGAGCAGCCTGGAACACACGTCGCGGTGCTCAGCCACACGTTGTGGACGAATCGCTTTGGTGGAAACCGCGACATGCTCGGGAAAGCCATTCCGATCGATGGCGTGCCATTCACGGTCATTGGAGTGGCTCCCGAGGGCTTTCAGTTTCCGATCGATGTTCCCGCTGTCCAGTTGTGGATGACATCCTCCGACGAGTCGACGGCGCCCAACCAGCGGGGCGCGCGGATGCTGGATGTCGTTGGCCGCTTGAAGCCTGGCGTATCGGTCGAACAGGCCCGCACGCAGATGGACCTGGTCGCCGCGGCACTGGCAAAGCAGTATCCAGATAGCAACGGCAACGTCGCCACGACATGGATGCAGCCTGAATCGCGGCGGGTGACAGGCCTCGTCGAAACGCCGGTCCTCATCCTCTTCGGGGCGGTGACGCTGGTTCTCCTCATTGCGTGCGCGAACGTGTCGAGTCTGCTGCTCGCTCGCAGCGTCGAGCGGGTGCGCGAGTTCTCATTGCAGGTAGCGCTTGGCGCTTCGCGAGTCGCGCTGGTGCGGCAATCGCTGGTCGAAAATGCGACGCTGGGAATGCTTGGGACTGCAGGCGGGATGCTGCTGGCGATTGGAATTCTCCGAGGGATCCTACCGCTCGCCGGCGATCGGATTCCTCGCCTGGCTGAGACAAGTGTCGACGGACGGGTCCTCGCCTTTTCAGTGGTTCTCGCGGTGTTGACGAGCGTCATAGCCGGCCTGGTC
>Ga0075434_100005621_pt1 | contig 11428 bp, 10 predicted proteins | sample RhiMethybrSRZTD3_FD_75298 | JGI IMG/M metagenome (GOLD analysis project Ga0075434, IMG submission 75298) | Populus rhizosphere microbial communities from Tennessee, USA - Rhizosphere MetaG P. TD hybrid SRZTD3 | ecosystem: Host-associated > Plants > Roots > Rhizosphere > Soil | place: USA...
GTCGCACATGACGGCGAGCTCGGTCGTCTCCGCGACGCCGAGCGACTTCTCGGCGAGACCGGGGTGCGGCCCATGCGGGAGCCCCGACGGATGGAGCGTGATCGAGCCGACCGAGATCCCTTTACGCGATCCGAAGTTGCCCGAGACGTAATAGATCATCTCCTCGGACTGCAGGTTCGAGTGGTGGTAGGGAATCGGCACCGCCTCCGGGTCGAAGTCGAGCTTGCGGGGGCAGAACGAGCAGATGACGAAGTTCTGTCCCTGGAACGTCTGATGAGACGGCGGTGGCTGGTGTATCCGACCCGTGATCGGCTCGAAGTCGTGGATCGAGAAGGTCCACGGATAGAGGAAGCCATCCCAACCCACGACGTCGAACGGGTGGTAGTCGAGGACGTAGTCCTGGTAGCCGCCGCGGACGCGCACCTTCACGAGGAACTCGCCGCGCTCTCTGCGTGTGTGGAGGTCGGTAGGCGGGTGGATGTCGCGGTGGTAGTAGGGCGCCCCTTCCAGGATTTGCCCGTACTCGTTGCGGTAGCGACGCGGTATCTCGATGAGGCCCGGCGTCTCGAACACGAGGTAGCGCTGCGGCCCGTCCGGCATGAAGCGGTACGTCGTCCCACGCGGGATCACGACGTAGTCGCCGTCCTTGTACGGCACGTCGCCGAAGGTCGTCTCGACGGTACCGCTCCCCTCGTGCACGAAGATCACCTCGTCGCCTTCGCCGTTCCGGAAGAAGTAGTCCATCGTGCCTACGGGCCGGCAGAGCGAGATCTCGACGTCGTCGTTCCACATGAGGGACCGACGTCCCGAGATCTCGTCGCCCTCCGGCGGAACCTCGTACGTGTTCTGGAGCCGGTGCGCGTGGGTCTCCGGAATCCACTCGTCGCGCACGATCGGCGTGAACGTGCCGAGCTCCTTGACGCGGCAGGGCGACTCGAGGTGGTAGAGGATCGACTCGTTCCCGGTGAAGCCCTCGAGGCCCATGACCTCCTCGGTCAGGAGCCGCCCGTTCTCGCGGAACACGATGTGGCGCTTGCGCGGGAGCTCTCCGCGCCGCTGGTAGAAGGGCATGTCCGTCCCTTTCGCGTCGCTTGCTCGGATCAGCCCCGAGAGTACGTCAGGACGGCGGTCAGGCGGCGCCGGTGCCTCTCGGCGCCGCCTGCATGATGCCGGGCTAGGCGTCCGGAGCGGGGGCGGACGCGTCGACCTGCCAGAGGCCGATCTTGTTGCCCTCGGTGTCGTTCGCCGTGACGAACCACCCCATACCGGGAACCGGCTGCGGATCGTCCGCCTGGCCGCCCAGCTCCTTGATCTTCGCGGCTCCGGCGTTGATGTCGTCGACGTCGAAGTAGACGCGAGCGCCACGGTCCTCTGCCGGGAAGATCGCGCCTCCCGAATCCTCCGTGAACTGCGTCATGTGGTACTCGAACGGGCCGTCCATCGGCTGCCACTGCCAGCCGAAGAGCCCGGAGTAGAAGTCCTTCGCGCGCGCGGTGTCGCCCGCGGGAAACTCGACGTGCACAGGCTTTGCCATTGAGGCCTCCTCTACGACGGGGTCAGCGGAGCGGCCCACCGCTCCGCCACTGTCATTCAACAAGACGACGAACCGTCTCCTTCGGAATCGACACGCCGGGTGATCGCCGGTGCGTAACGATGTGGTGAGTGATGGAGCCGAGGGGGCTCGAACCCCTGACCTTCTGGCTGCCAGCCAGACGCTCTCCCAGCTGAGCTACGGCCCCACGAGCGGCTCTCAGTCTAGCGTCGCTCGCCCGCTACTCTGGCTCGGTGCGCCGAGAGCCGAGACGAGAACGCAGGATCCGGAATCTGCCGAAGCGCATCGCGCGCTTCGTGCGTGCCATCTTCGGCGGCGACTCGTCACCTGCCGGCTGGGATGGGAGCAACGACGCGGAAGGCGGCGTCGGCGTTCGAGAGCCGCGTCGGCCGTTGACTCCGAGCCTCACCGGGGCAGCAGCGCTCGACCTCCCCGACGACGAGCCGCGCTAGCCGGCTGCGGCGGTCTCGACCTCCACGGACGGGACGTCGCTCCACAGCTCTTCGAGCCGGTAGAAGCCGCGCGTCTCGGGCGTGAACAGATGCAGGACGACGTCGAGGTAGTCGGCGACGATCCAGCTCGCCTCCGTCGCCCCCGCCGAGGAGCGGGGCAGAAGGCCGTGCTCCTTCTTGAGGACACCGGAGACTTCGTCGTAGATCGCCTTCGTCTGACGGGCATTGCGGCCGGTCGCGATCACGAAGAAGTCGGTGAAGTCGCACACGCCCCGCATGTCGAGAATCGTGACGTCGGCCGCCAGCTTCTCCTGGCAGAGAGCGGCTGTGTGTCGTGCTTGTTCGAGCGGTGTCAGTCGGTTTCTCGTCCTTCTCGCTTCGCCGCAGTGTACTCACCGCTCCGATACAGGCCGAGACGCACGATCGCATCTCCGACGGCGCGCGGAACGAGACCGTCGATCGGCTCGCCGCGCGCGACCCGCGCTCGGATCTCCGACGAGGAAACGTCCATCGGGTCCATCTCGAACTCGAGGATCCGTCCGGGGGCCTCGAGCCGTTCGCGTACAGCACGAACCTCGTCGCGCGACACGCCGGGCCGAACGGCAACGGCAACCCGCGCGAGCTCGAGGACACGGCGTGGCGACTTCCAGCTCTCGAAGCCGGCCAGCTCGTCTGCCCCCAGAATGAAGATGGCATCGTCGACCTGGCGTTCCTCGAGTGAGTCGACCGTGCGCGCGTGCCGGTCGAGCTCCAGTGTCGCGCTCAACACGTCCTCGAATGCCAGCCGCGCGAGCTCCAGCCTGGTCGCGGCCGGCGTGCCCGTGTCCTTGTGCCCTGGATCGGCTACCACCAGGACGAGAAGGCGCTCGAGACCGAGCTCCTCTGCCGCTGCGCGAGCGAGCGCCACGTGCCCGTTGTGCGGCGGGTCGAACACGCCCCCGAGAATCCCTACTGCCACTCGAGCTCCTCGTCGCCGATCTCGACTTGCGTCCCGTGCTTGATGCCGAGGCCGCGCAGGACGACCTCGAGCTCGTCGGGCGGAGGCGGTGTCCCGACGACGCGGAATCCGCGGTCGGTGCGGAGGATGCGAAAACGCGGTCCGCGTCGTGGACGCGGCCGGTAGTCGAGGAACTCGGGCACTCCCTCTTCCAGCGAGTGCTCGACGCCGGAGGCCGGGCAGAGCTCGAAGAGCGCGAGCTTCAGCTCATCGATCCCCTGCCCCGTGGCACACGACGTCGCGACCACTCGCACCACTCGTTCGTCGCTCGGCTCGAACGGCGGAGCCGTCTCGACGAGATCGATCTTGTTGAGGACGACGACCTGCGGTCGGTCCGCGAGCCCGGCTCCGTACTGCGCGAGCTCGTGGTCGATCGTGCGGAAGCGCCCCTCGAGATCCGGCTCGGACGCGTCGAGGACGTGCAGGAGGAGCAGAGCACGCTCGAGGTGCGCGAGGAACTGGTGGCCGAGCCCGGCCCCGTCTGCCGCGCCTTCGATCAGGCCGGGGACGTCGGCGACGGTCAGCTGGCGCTCCTCCGGCCCGTCCACGACACCGAGGACCGGCTCGAGGGTGGTGAACGGATAGTCCGCGACCTTCGGCTTCGCATTGGAGATCCGGCGAAGCAGCGACGACTTCCCCGCGTTCGGGAAGCCCGCGAGTGCCGCGTCGACCACGAGCTTCAGCTGGAGCGCGAGGTCGACCTCGTCTCCGAGTAGCCCCGTCTCGGCGAAGCGCGGAGTCTGGCGGGTGGGGGTCGCGAAGCGCGCATTCCCGCGTCCGCCCTGTCCCCCTCGAGCGACGACGACACGGCCCTTCGAGGTCGTGAGGTCGGCGACGACCCGCCGCTCGCCGTCGAGGACCTGGGTGCCGACGGGGACCCTGAGCTCGGCGTCCTCGCCGTCGGCCCCGTGCTTCTTGCTGCCGCTGCCGCTCCCGCCGCGGCCCGCCTTGACGTGCCGCACGCGACGGAACGCGGAGAGGTCCCGCAGGCTCGGGTCGACCGAAATGACGACGTCTCCCCCGCGCCCGCCGTCGCCGCCGTCGGGGCCGCCCTTCGGCACATACTTCTCGCGGCGGAAGCTCAGTCCACCGTCGCCGCCACGACCCGCCTGGACGTGGACCTGCGCGCGGTCGTGAAACATGACCTCGGCCGAGCCGGGCGCGCCGCTACTCGGCGGACGCTGCGACCGAGATGAAGCGCTTGTCGCCCGACCGCCGGAACTCGACGGTTCCGTCGCGGAGCGCGAAGATCGTGTCGTCGCGGCCGAGACCGGCACCAGGGCCGGGGCGAAACTTCGTTCCGCGCTGGCGGACGATGATCATCCCCGTCTTCACCGTCTGTCCGGCGAAGATCTTGACGCCGAGGCGCTTCGCCTCCGAGTCGCGCCCGTTGCGCGAGGAGCCGAGCCCTTTCTTGTGAGCCATTAGGACTCACCTCCTTGCTGGGCGAGTGCGGACTCGAGCGCGGCAATCGCACCCTTGCGCTTGCCGTGCTCCTGCTCGTACGCGAGCGCAGCCGCGAGCGCCGCTGCATCCCACCCGGCCGATGCCGCCTTGAGCTCCGCGATCGTCATGTCGCCGTAGCCCTCCGGCAGATCGCCGGCCGGCGTGGCGGCCGCTGCCTCCACGGGCTCCGCCTTCGCCACGGTCTGCTCCTCCACCTCGGCCTCCGGCTCCGCCTTCGGCTTCGAGCGGGAGCGCGAGCTCTTCGCGCCGCCGATGGACTCGATCTCGATCTGCGTGAGCGAGGCCCGGAAACCCGTATGGCGCCGGTAACCGGTGCGCTTCTTGTACTTGCCGATGCGGATCTTCGGCCCCTTCGTGTCACCGAGCACCTTCGCCGTCACGGCGCCGTCGGCCGCGTCGAGCTGTGGGCCCCCGTCCCCGCCGACAAGGAGGACGGTCGGGGCGAACGTCGACCCCTCGTCCTGCTTCAGGCGGTCCACGAGCAGCCGCTCGCCTTCGCGGACGCGGTACTGCTTACCGGCAACCTTGATGATCGCGTAGGTCATGTGATTCGGAGGTCAGGGCGAGCGGAATGCCCGCAGAAGCCCGGGCATGATACCGACTACGGGCGCTTCGCGGAGTCGAAGTCCTCGATCCACTCGGACATGGGGACGTACGCGGGAACGGTGTCCGCGGCGGGCTCGACCTCATCCGGCTCGTCGGATGCGGACGCTTCCTCGCCACCGTTCACAGCCGGTTTGCGCCGCTTCCGTCCGCCCCTCGAGCCACGACGAGAGCGCTTCTTCTTGGGCTGGCCGTCGACGCCGACCGCCTCGACCTCGGCGGTCTCCGCCGGCGCCTCGACAACCGCGTCGGTGGCCGCAACCTCGAGGTCGGGTGACGGCACATGGATCCGGGGAGCGGGACGGCCGTTACCGGATTCGTCCCCGGCCTCCTGGCCGGCATCGTCGCTCGTCGCGGCCGCGGGCTTCTTGCGAGCACGACCGCCTCGCGTGCCACGGCGGGTGCGCTTCTTCTTCGGCTGCGCATCCGCGGAAGCCTGACCATCCGCCGCGCCGACCTCGGGCTCCTCGGCCTCGGGTAGCTCAGAAACGAGCGGCTCTTGCGGCTCCTCCAGCTCCTCCGGCTCCGCGATTGCTGCGGCGGCTTCGGGCTCCTTCTTGCTCCTCGACGCGCGCACCGGCTTCTCGGCCTCGGCCTCGAAGGTGATGGGAGCAGCGAGCTCCTTCCCTCCGTCCGCGAGCGTGGCAAACGCGGCGCCGACGAGTGCACGACCAACCGACACCGTCACCTTCTTCCCAACGAGTTTCGATGCTCCGGCGACGACGACCTCGTAGTCGCCGTCGAGCTTCGCGACGCCGGCCGTCGGATCATGGAGGCCCACTTCGACCAGCTTGACCTCGACCTCCGCGCCCTCCGCGACCGGCGCGGGCGGGAGAAGCGTCTCGAGCTTGCCCTGGCGGACGACCTCGAAGTGATCCAGGTGGACGTGACCGTTCCCGTTCGCCGGAACGAGGAAGAACCGGCGCCGCGTGACAGCCTCGAGAGCTTCGAGCCGCGCCCCTCCACGACCCACGAGGATCGGCAGCACGCGCGGGTGCACTGCGACCTCGAAGGCCTGGACGCGCGAGCCCTTCGCGACCGCGCGGAGCTTTCGCTCCACCTCGAGCGCGTGGGTCGCATCCGAGACGACGATGCCGTCTCCGGAGCAGACCGGGCAGCGGATCGTGAGGATCTCGCGCGGGCCGTCGGTCACGTTCTGCCGGGTCATCTCGACGAGGCCGAGTGGCGAGATCTCGACAACGTAGGTCTTCGTCCGGTCCCGCTCGAGCTCGCTGCGCAGCGCTTCCTCGACGGTCTCCCGGTTCTTGGGGTTCGACATGTCGATGAAGTCGATGACGATGATCCCGCCGATATCTCGGAGACGGAGCTGCCGGACGACCTCCTTCACCGCCTCGAGGTTGTTCTTCACGATCGTGTCCTCGAGCCGTCCCTGCGCGCTCTTGCCACGCGAGCCGACGAAGCGGCCGGTGTTCACGTCGATGACCGTGAACGCCTCGGCGTAGTCGAAGACGAGGTAGCCGCCGGACGGCAGGTCGACGCGGCGATCGAGTGTCGAGCGGATCTCGGCGTCGACGCCGGCCGCCTCGAACAGCGGCGCCTTCTCCCGGTAGCGATGCACGCGCTCGACCATGTGCGGCGACGTCTTCTTCAGATAGCTGACGATCCGCCGGTGCGTCCTGTCGTCGTCGATCTGGGCACCCACGAAATCGCCGGCGAAGAGGTCCCGCACGATGCGGAGCGGCAACTCGGCCTCCTCGTACACGAGGGTGGGCGCGGTGGCGGACTTCGCCTTCGTCTGGATCGTCTTCCACAGACGCTGCAGGAACACGAGGTCGCGCTCGATGTCCTCCGCTGACGCACCCTCTGCAGCGGTCCGGACGATGAGGCCGCCGCCCTTCAGATCGAGGTTCTTCACGATGTCCTTCAGCCGCGTGCGCTCTGCATCCTCGAGTCGCCGTGAGACGCCCGATCCCTCGCCGTTCGGCACGTAGACGAGGAAGCGGCCCGGCAGCGAGATCTCCGTCGTCAGACGAGCGCCCTTCGACTTCATCGGGTCCTTGACGGCCTGCACCATGATCGTCTGGCCGCGCTTGATCAGATCCTGGATCTTCCGCGCACCCTTCCGGCCCTCGAGCTCCGGGCCGACGATCTCGTCGACGTAGAGAAAGCCGTTCTTCTCGAGGCCGATCTCGACGAAGGCGGCTTCCATGCCTGGGAGCACGTTGTCGACGACGCCCAGGTAGATGTTTCCGGCGATCGAGCGGCGCTCCGGCCGCTCCAGATAGACCTCCGCGACACGCTCGTCCTCGAGAATCGCGACGCGCTGCTCGCCCACGTCGACCGTGATGACGAGCTCGCGCTTCGCAGCCGGAAGCGGAGCCCTCTTCGTCGGCGTCCGGCGGCGGGCGCCGCTTCGCGACTGCCGTCGGTCCGCCTTGCCGTCCGGCTTTGCGGCGCGCTTCGAGCGCGACGGCGCGGTGCTCGCTGCGGCCGAGACCGGCTCGTCCGTCTCGACCTCGGGCGCACCCGCACCCGAATCGCCGGCAACCGGCTTCTTCCTTCCCCGTCCGCCGCGGGTACCGCGGCGACGCTTCTTCTTCGGGCCTGCCGGCGCGTTTTCGGCCGGCGGCTCGGGTGCCTGGGTCTCAGGCGGTGCTTCTACCTCCGTGGCAGCGGTCTCGACCGCTGCCTCTTGCTTCTTTCCAAAGCGAAACCATCGACGTGCCAAGTGTTCGTTCTCCTCTTTCAGCCGCGCGCGGGCGCCCGGACGCCAACGGCATACCGGGCCTCGCGCTGCGTGGATTCAAGACTGTGGTCGACATGACCTGCGGACAGGCTACCAGCCGGGCCGTCCGGCTCCCCGGTGCGCCCCGCGCTCAGGCAGCCGCCGGGCGGAGGCGACTTCGTCGCGCGCGGACTGCACGCAGGCGTTGGGACAGGCGCGCCCACGCCCACGGCTCGAGCTCGGCGTACCTCGTCTCCGCCTGGCCGCGGGTGGACTCGAGGTACTCGAACCACGCGTCGGCTTCTTCGAGCTGCAACAGCTCCTCCGCCAGCTCCGTGTTCGCCATCGTCCCTCCCATGAGCTCGATCCGGGCGCATCCTAGGTCCCGGTCCGGACGGAGCGTTCAGTCGGAAGGCAGTCGCGATTCGAGCTGTTGGAAGGCCTTCGCGAACGCCCACGTTCCCGCAGCCGCGATCGCGGCATTGGCGAGCGGCGCCGGGAGCACAGCGCGCGCCGACCGTGCGACCCGACGGAGCGCGAGACCGGACGCGAAGAGCGCTGCGGCCCCGCCTCCGAGCACCGGCAGCTCCTCGGACACGGACGAGCCCGCAGAGACTGCCCGCAAGCGCGTGACCAGACGCGCCTGCTCGAGGACGAGCATGGGCCGGGAGGCACCGAGGCGCGATCCGACGACGCCGATGAGGGCAGAGCGGATCACGGCGCTCTTCACAAGGGCTGCACGCGTCGCCTCCGCGAGAACGGGGACCCTGGACGCGAGATCCGTCGCGTCGTCCGTCGCCTCCACGATCCGGTCGGCGATCTCCCTGATCGGAAAGCCCTCGCCGGCGCGGCACTCGATCACGAACGGCGAGAGGACGAAGGGTCGCGTCCAGTCGGCCTGCGGCCACAGCTCGACGACGACGACGTCCAGCTCGTGCCTCGATGCGCCGCGCACCAGCGCCTCGTCCTCCGGGCTCGGGTCGCCCGCGATGACGTGGACGAGCACGGAGGCGCTCGGCTCGGACCGGCCCGAGCCGACCCGAACGGCGCCGGGTTCGGCTCCGGCGCCGAGCTCCTTCGCGAGCTGCTCCGCGAGGACGCCGCTAACGACGATCGGCCCGGCCCGCACGACCGACACGCCGTCGCGCACCGCGAAGCCAAGGCCGCGGGCCTCGCCGGCGAGGGCGCGAACGTCCGCGAGCCTCACGCGGACCGCGCGCGTCCCAGCTCGCCGCGCGAATGGATGCTCTCGAGCACGCCAATGAGAACGAGGTTGGCGACCATGGACGAGCCGCCGACCGTCACGAACGGGAGCGGAATGCCGGTGACGGGCGCGACGCCCATCGTCATGCCCACGTTCACGAAGACCTGGAACAGGAACCCGACGACGAGCCCGCCTGCGACCACGACCCCGTAGAGATCGGACGCGCCGGTGATGACCCGCAGTCCACGCCAGACCACGAGCAGATAGAGGAGAAGCAGGATCGAGCACCCCACGAACCCGCGCTGCTCGGCGAGCGACGCGAAGGCGAAGTCGGTCGCGTGCTCGGGGAGGTAGTCGAGCCTCGTCTGGCTCGCCCCCAGGACGCCGCGACCGGTGAGCCCTCCTGAGCCGACCGCAGTGACCGACTGGCTGAGGTTGTAGGTGATCCCGCTCGGATCGGCGCTCGGATCGAGCGTGAGCCTCGCCGCCTGGTAGGGCTTCAGCACCTGGAGGCCGGCGGCCGGAAGCCACCAGAGCACCGACGTGATCGCGATCACGCCAACCGCGGCGAGGACGAGCAGCTGGCGCCAGCGCACGCCCACGAAGAACAGGATGGCGAACAGGGCAGCCGAGTAGACGAGCGCGGTGCCGAGGTCCGGCTGCATGAAGACCAGGAGGATCGGGACGGCGCCAAGCCCGAGTACGGTGAAGATCGTCCTCCAGCGCGCGACCGGCCCGACGCGATCGACGGCGAAGCCGGCGATCGCCAGCACGAAGAGCACCTTGCCGAGCTCGGACGGCTGAAACTGGATGACGCCGAGGTCGATCCAGCGTTTCGAGCCGCGAACGGTCTCCGCCGCGACGAAGACGACGAACACCAACCCGAGCGTTGTGACGTAGACGACCTTCCAGTAGCGGCGCCAGAGGTCGATGGGGATGATCGCCGCGAACACGAGCCCTGCCGCCCCCAGCCCGGCGGCGATCCCCTGGCGGACGACGAAGTAGCTCTCGTCGCCGGGGACGTCGAAGCGCGTGATGCCGGACACCACCCACAGCCCGTAGCCGACGAGCCCTGCGCCGGCGAGCAGGAGGATCCAGTCGAGGCTCCTCAGGAACGCGACGACCACGTTCTCGCTGCGACCCGTCGACGGCCGTAGCCGCGTGCGCTGTGTGACCTCGATCATCAGTCCGTGTTCACCAGGGTCGCCTCGGGGCCCTGGACGCCGAAGAAGCGCTCGAAGACCTTCAGCGCGGCGGGCGCCGCAGCGGTCGAGCCGTGGCCGCCGTTCTCGATCAGCGCACAGACGACGAGCCGCGCGGAGTCCGACGGGCCCCAACCGCACCACCACGACTGGTCCTCCAGGTGCCCGCTCGGATAGCCGGGGAGCTGGACGACCTTCTCCGCCGTGCCCGTCTTGCCCGAGATCGGAACCTCGAAGTTGCCGAAGACGGTCGACGACGTGCCGCTCGCTGAGTGCGTCGCCGCGTACAGGCCGTCCTGCACCGCGCGCAGCGCCTCCGGGTCGACGCCTGCCGACCGGGGCGGGCTCGGCGCGAACCGGCGAAGCACGACGCGGGGCGAGCTCTTCGCGCCCGGCTGCTCGACATCGGACACGAGGTGCGGCGTCACGAGGTTGCCGCCGTTCGCGAGCATCGCGTAGAACGCGGCCATCTGCAGCGGCGTCACCTGCAGGTCCTTCTGCCCGATCGCGAGCTGGATGGAGTCACCCGGGTTCCAGGCGCGGTCCCAGTCGCTCGAGAAGTGGTGCTTCCGCCACTCCGGGGTCGGGACGAGCCCGTCGGCCTCGCAGCAGATGTCGAGGCCGGTCGGTGCGCCGAACCCGAACTTCCGCGCCCACCTCTGCATCCGGACGCGCCCTTCGGTTCCCTCCTCGTAGAAGCGGTTCCCGATCTCGTAGAAGTACGTGTCGCAGGACTCGGCGAGTGCCTCGGGCAGGGTCATCGGCTTGTTCACGTAGGGGTCCCAGTTGTGGAACACCTGCTTGTCGAGGCCGTACGTCGCGGAGCCGGTGCACTGGATCGAGTCGTACGCCGAGAAGACGTGCTCCTGCATCCCCGCGAGCGCCGTCACCGGCTTCCACGTGGAGCCCGGCGGATAGAGGCCGGCGGTGGCGCGGTCGAAGAGCGGATTTCCGGGATTCGAGTACAGATCCTCGAGCTTCTTCGGATCGGTGCGCCCGACGAACACGGAGGGCTTGAAGGTCGGCGCCGAGGCCATCGCGAGCACCGAGCCGTCGCGTGGATCGAGCGCGACGATCGCGCCCCCGTTCGCCGCCCACTGGTTGTTCTGGTGCGCGAGGTCGATGCCGTAGCGGAGTGCCTGCTCTGCGGCGCGCTGCAATCGCATGTCGAGCGTGAGCCGGAGCGCGTACCCGGGCGTCGACTCCCGCCTCGGCACGTACGGACTCACCTGCCGGCCCATCGAGTCGACCCTGATCTGGCCGAG
>Ga0075434_100005622_pt1 | contig 11427 bp, 11 predicted proteins | sample RhiMethybrSRZTD3_FD_75298 | JGI IMG/M metagenome (GOLD analysis project Ga0075434, IMG submission 75298) | Populus rhizosphere microbial communities from Tennessee, USA - Rhizosphere MetaG P. TD hybrid SRZTD3 | ecosystem: Host-associated > Plants > Roots > Rhizosphere > Soil | place: USA...
GACTCGAGGACCGGAGAGGACACCAGCACATCGTATGAGGCGAGGAGGTGAGGGTGGTCGGGCGAAGCCCGACCCCGACTGGCGGCCCCGGGGGCGAGGCCGTCAGGCCGGGAACTGCTCCAGCACCCACCCGGCATCGAGGCGTGGGCGCCGGTAGGAGCGCCCGTGGATGAGGACGAAGTCGCGCGTGCGGATGTCCATCGCCAGGTTGCGCTCGACCGGATACCACTCGTTGTGCTGGTCGATGAGCTCGTTGAGGTCGTCGAAGTGCTGGCGGCGGGCAAACGCCCGCCACCGCCGGGCGAAGTCGCGCTTGCTCGTGGCCCGCCGCAGCGCTGCGTACTCCTCGGCCAGGCGGACCTTCTCGCGCGCGATGTCGCGGTCGATCTGCGCCAGCCGCTCCATCCACCGCGGCGGCCCGCCGGCGGTCAGGTAGTTCTCAACCGCGCGCGGGGTCTGCAGCGAGCGGCGGGAGAGCCGGCGTGGCTTCTTGTCCGCGGGCACTAGTCCACCGCCCGCCGCACGAAGCCGCGCAGACCCAGCCCGCCGAACACGAGCAGCGACACGGCCAGCCCGAGCGCGATCCACCCGGTGCCGAGGTGGGGCAGAGCGGTCAGCGCGGCGCGCGATCCCTCCGAGACGTAGGTGAGCGGGTTGAACAGCGTGAGCACCTGGAACCAGGGCAGGTGGTCCAGGGACTGCCACGGGTAGAAGGTGGCGCCGGTGAAGATCAGCGGCGTCAGCACGATCGCGAAGGCGACGCTGATGCGGTTGGGCGGCACCGCGGTGCCGAGCAGCAGCCCCATCGCTGCGCCGGCGATCGAGCCGGCCAGCCAGATCGCGATCAACCCGATCCAGCTCATGTTGTCGAGGTGGACGCCGCCGGGCAGGATGAGCTCGCCCAGCGGCAGGATCAGCGCCGCGGCCACGATGCCGCGCAGGGCGGCGATGACCATCTTCTGCGCGCCCACCCACACGGTCGGCAGCGGTGCGAGCAGGCGATCTTCTATTTCCTTGGTAAACGAGAACTCGATGACCAGCGGAAGCGCCGTGTTCTGCAGCGACGTGAGCACCAGCGTCAGGGCCATGATCCCCGGCAGCAACGTGGTGCCGTACCGCGGCCCGGCCGCACCGATCTCGGGCAGCACGCGCCCGAACACGAACAGGAAGAAGATCGGCTGCAGGAGCGCCTGGCTGAGGAAGGAGACCGGCTCGTGACGGATCGTCACCCAGAGGTCGCGCTCGCACAGGGCGAAGAACGCCCGAAACTGGACGGCGCGCGCTTCGCTCATCGCATCTCCCGCCCGGTCAGGTGCACGAATACGTCCTCGAGCGAGCCCTCGATCCGCTTCAGCTCGACCAGCGAGGCGCCGTCGCGGCGGCTGGCCGCCAGCGCCTCGTCGGCCAGCGCCTCCCCCTCCCCATAGAGGCGCACCCGCCAGCGCCCGTCCTCGACCTCGGCCGTGTCGAGGCGGGCCACGCCGCCGACGCCCGCGAAGTCGCCTGCCGGGTCGGTGGGCGTTTCCAGCACGAGCTCGATGCCGGCCTCGGCGGGCAGCAGCCGGCGCAGGCCCCGCGGGGTGTCGAGGGCGATGATCTTCCCGTGGTCGATGACCGCGATGCGATGGCAGAGGCGGTCGGCCTCGGCCATGTCATGGGTGGTGAGGATCAACGTGGTGCCGCGGTTGCGCAGGTCGAGCATCGTCTCCCACAGGAAGAGCCGCGACTGCGGGTCGAGCCCGGTGGTGGGCTCGTCCAGGATGAGCAGCCGCGGGTCGTGCATGAGCGCCCGCGCGATCATCAGCCGCTGCGCCATCCCGCCGGAGAAGTCGTTGACGCTGTCGTTGGCGCGCTCGGCAAGGCCGAACCGATCGAGCAGCTCGAGCGCCCGCCGCCGGCGTTCGCCGCGCGAGGCGCCGAAGTAGGCGGCGTGGAAGGTGAGGTTCTCGAGCGCGGTCAGCGCGCGGTCGAGGTTCGAGAGCTGGGGGACCACGGCGATGCGCCGCTTGACCGCGACTGGCGCCTTGCTCACGTCGACGCCGTCGACGACCACGTGGCCGCTCGTCGCCTTCACGCGGGTGGTGATCACGCCGATCGTGGTCGTCTTGCCGGCGCCGTTGGGGCCGAGGAGGCCGAAGATCTCGCCCTCCGAGACCGAGAAGTCGATGCCGGCCACGGCCTCGGGCGCATCGGGCTTGTAGCGCTTGTGGAGGTCGTGGACATCGACGAGCGACATCCCCGCCAAGATAGGACGCTCGTGACGGAGGACGCGCCCACCGGAGTCGGGACCACTGCCATCGGCGTCGCGGCCATGCGAGCGGCCGAGACCAGGCGACCCGACCGCCTCTTCGAGGATCCGCTGGCCGCGGCCTTCGTCGCCGGGGCCGGCTGGGGCCGGATCGAGATCGAGGACGTGGAGCCCGAACGCCGGCCGGGCATCATCGCGCTCGCGGCCTGGGTGTCCGCCCGCACCCGCTTCCTGGACGATCTGGTCCTCGACGCGACCGCGTCGGGCGTGCGCCAGGTGGTGCTGCTGGGCGCGGGGCTGGACGCGCGCGCGTTCCGCGTCCACTGGCCCGACGGCGTCCGCGTCTTCGAGCTCGACACGCCGGCGATGCTCGCGTTCAAGCAGCGCGTGCTCGACGACGTGGGCTCGACGCCGCGAGCGGAGCGAATCGTCATCCCGATCGACCTGCGCGAGGACTGGCCGGCCGCGCTGCGCGAAGCCGGCTTCGACGCCGGCGCGCCCGCGGCCTGGGTCGTCGAGGGTCTGCTCGTCTACCTCGACGAGCAAAGCGTCGACCGGGTGATGAGCGACATCGCCACGCTCTCGGCGCCGGGCAGCCGTCTGGGTGTCACCTCGTCCTCGAGCGCCTCGATCGACTCGCTGCGGGCGGCGGTGGGGGCGGGGGTCGCGTCGCTGTGGATCTCGGCCCTGCCCGAGGAGATCGTCCCCTGGATGGCGGGCTACGGCTGGACGGCCACGGCGAAGGACGCGCGCGAGCTCCTCGCCGACCATGGGCGCACGTTCCCCCGCCGCGACCCGGCGCGCCCGCCGTCCTGGCTGATCGACGGGCGGCGCTGACGCCGCATTGCCGCTAGCCGGTCCGGCAGCGCGCCTGCGGCCTGGTCAGGCCGTCCGGCACGCACAGCGTGCGCGCCCGCGGCGTCGCGCCCGACCTGATCCGGTAGCGCTTCAGGGTCGCGTTGTAGGCGTGGGAGAAGGCCGTGACCTCCAGCGTCTGGCCGGCGCGAAAGCGGGTGTTGCGCAGCCAGGTGACGGCGCTTGCGCGCACGCGCAGCTCCCTGTCGCGGAACGGGCAGCCCGATCCGGCGCAGGTCGCGCGCAGGCTCGACCGCGGGGGCAGCTTCGCCACCCGCACCGAGGTCAGCGTCGTGTCGTTCCAGCGTACGCTGATGGTGGCCGGGCTCGCGGGGGAGAGCTGGTAGAGCCCCCACGGCGGGTTTGCGTTGATGACCCGGCTCGGTGCGCAGGTCGCCGTGAAGGAGGCAAAGCGGGTGTTCGGGGCCCGCCCACCGATCCGGTACACGCCCGCCGGCACGCCGACCCAGACCACGCCCCCGTCGGCCGAGGACTCCGGCTGCGAGGGGTCGGGGATGACCTGGGCGTTGAAGTAGGTCGCGGGTGGAAGGGGCGGCACGCCGAACGCCGTGGCCCCCGGCACGCCGTGCGCGCCGAAGGCGCGGAACGCCTGGTAGTCGAGGTCGCGCACCTCGCGCGTGTTGAAGGTCGAGACGATCGCGCACTGCGCCACGTTGCCCTCCGCGTCGAGGGGCACGTCCAGGAGCGAGGCCAGGGCCCGGTAGGCGTCCTCCGTAGGGGTCTGGAAGTTGACGTTCTCGAGGCTCTGGTTCGTCGTGAACGTCTGCAGGTAGATCGTGTGGTAGCCGGGGGCGGCGATGTACGGCGTCACCCGCCGGCGGGCGGGGACGACGAGGTCATAGCTCCCGTTGGCGCGGGTGGTGGCGCGGGCCGAGGGGATCTCGGCCACGCGGATGGTCGCCCCCGCGATCACCGGCTTCGCGTTGAACTCGTACGCCGTCCCGCGCAGGTGGACGGCCGCGGTGGCCGCGGGCGCGGCAACGAACGTCGCGAGGACGGCGATGAGCGCGGCTCGCATGGCGCGACCCTACCCGCCTACAGGTCGGCCGGGGTGAGGCCGGCGGCCGCGAGCGCCTCGCCGCGCTCGCTGTACTGGTCGACGATCTCGATGCGCCGGTCGACCGTGGTGGCGACCTGCCAGAAGTCCACTTCCAGCGGCACGCCGCTGCTCATGCCCGTCACCGACAATGGGCCTCGATGAACCAGGCTCCGCCGCCGAGATCCCACAGCCCGGTTGGGAGGATCTCGAACTCGCCCCAGACCGACAGGAAGTCGGCGAAGAGGCGGTGCAGGCCCGCATGCCCGCGGTACTCCTGGTCGTCGGGCCAGCCGCCGAAGTGGTCCATGATCCACCGACAGGTGGGCAGGTAGAGCGGGACCGCCGCGTCGGGATCGCGGCGGTTGAAGGCGTCGTAGGAGCGCCAGACCAGCGTGCGCTTGTCGACGGGGACGCGCCGGGCCGGCACGCCCCTCACACGGCCTCGAAGACCGATATGCCGTCGCGATCGATCTCGCGCACCTGGCCGCGGTTGAGCAGCAGGTCGACGTGGCCGAGGACCTCCGAAAGCGTGAGGAAGGCCTGCGTGACGGCGATGTTCCCCCACAGCGCCTGGGCAAGGTCGTGGGCTGTGCGCGGCTGCTCGGCGATCAGGCCGAGGATCTTCGCCGCCCGTCGCTCGTGCATGCGGAAGCGCTCGTCGATCAGGGCGACGTGGTCCTCGATCGGGTCGCCGTGGCCGGACAGCACGCGCTTGGCCGGCAGTTCGCGCGTCTTGCGCAGCGAGTCCATGTAGGTGACAAGCGCCTGGAGCCGTTCGTCACCGTCGTCCAGCGTGCGCGTGATGAGCGGGTTGGAGGAGATGTGCTTGATCAGGTGGTCCCCGGCGATCAGCTCGCCGCGTTGCTCGTCCCAGAAGATCGTGTCGGTGGGGGAGTGGCCGGGACGGTGGAAGACCTGCAGCGTGCGGTCGCGCAGTTCGAGCACGCCGCCGTCGGTCAGGGTACGGGTGACCTCCACGCTCGACCCCCAGGCCCGGAAGGCGCGCGAGACGCTGCGCAGCGCGACCGCGACGTCGGGCGAGAGGCCGTGGCGGAGCATGAGCGCCTCGGCGAACGCATCGTCGGCCTCGTTGAACTCGGCGTAGCGCTCGAGCAGCGGCACGAGCCTGTCGAGCGCGGCAACGTCGGCGCCGGAGCGCCGGGCCAGGATCTGCGCCAGTCCCTGGTGGTCGAGGTGCTGGTGCGTGAGCACGATGAGCTCGAGGTCCTCGACTCGACGGCCGTGGTCGGCGAGCGTCCGCTCGAGCTCGTCCAGCGCCTTGCCCGAGTTCGGCCCCGTGTCGACCAGCGTGAGCGGGTCGTCCTCGATGAGGTAGACGTTGACCCGCCCCACCATGAACGGCGTGGGGATCGGGAAGCAGTGGATCACGACCGGATGAGTGCGAGCACCTCGTCGCGCTTCTCCTCCATGTGCTCGCGCGAGACGAGCGACTCGAGGTTCAGGCGCAGGAGCGGCTCGGTGTTGGACGGGCGGACGTTGAAGTGCCAGTCGTCGTAGTCGATCGAGATCCCGTCGAGATCGCTCTGCTCGGCGTCGGAGTAGCGCTCCTCGATCTCGTCCATCTTGGCCTGCTGGTCGTCGACCTCGGAGTTGATCTCGCCCGAGATGAAGTACTTCTCGCGGTAGGGCTGGAGCAGCTCGCCCATCGTCTTGCCCTCGACCGAGAGCAGCTCGAGCACGAGCAGCGCCGGCAGCGTGCCCGAGTCGGCGTTGTAGAACTGGCGGAAGTAGTAGTGGCCGGAGACCTCGCCGCCGAAGACTGCGCCGGTGTCGCGCATGCGGGTCTTGAAGAACGCGTGGCCGACGCGGTTGACGAGCGCGGTGCCGCCGGCCGCCTCCACGGTGTCGCGGACGGCGCGCGATGCGCGCACGTCGTACAGGATCGTCGTCCCGGGCTCCTTGCGCAGGATCGAGTCGGCCAGCAGCGCGGTGAGGAAGTCGCCGGCGACGAACTCCAGGTCCTCGTCGATGAAGAAGCAGCGGTCGGCGTCACCATCCCAGGCGATGGACAGCTCGGCCTTCTCGCGGCGCGCGGTCTCGATGATCTCGTGGCGGTTCTCCTCGAGCAGCGGGTTGGGGCCGATGTCGGGGAAATCCCCGTCGGCCGCCCAGTTGCTCGTGACCAGGTCGAGGTCGAGTTTGTCGAGCAGCGGCCCCACCATCGGCGCGGCCATGCCATGGGCGGCATCCGCGAGGACGCGGCGCCGCTCGACTTCCTCGGGGTCGATGAGGTCGAGCGCCGCGGTCTGGAAGTCGCCGTAGATGTCGACGTCCTCGACCGCGCCGCCGCCCGGCGCCTCGCCCATGCCGTTGTCGAGCAAACCGCGGATGTCCTGGATGCCCTCGTCCCCGGAGAGCGCGATCGCGCCGTCCTTGACCAGCTTGACCCCGGTGTAGGACCTCGGGTTGTGCGAGGCGGTGCACATGGCGCCGCCGTCGAGCCGATGGGCGCCGACGAGCCAGTACAGCATCTCGGTCGCGACCATCCCGGCGTCGACCACGGTGGCGCCCTCGGCCATCATCCCGCCGCGGTAGCCGCCGGCCATCTCGGGCGCCTGCTCGCGCATGTCGCGGCCCAGGCCGATGCGCAGCTCCGACGCGCGCTTGCCGGCCAGCCCGGCGAGCACGCGCACGTAGGCCCGGCCGATCTGGTACGCGGTATCGCGGTCCATCTGGTCGGGGTAGGTGCCGCGGATGTCGTAGGCCTTGAAGATCTCAGCGGGCGGCGTCATGGCGCGGCAGCATACGAGGCCGAACCGGAGGTGATCAGGGCACGTCGCAGCCGCCGCGCGGTCTGGGTCGGTCGCCGGGCGATCTGGCCCCAAGTCACGCGCAGGACCCGGAAGCCCGCGGCCTCGAGCCGAGCCTGGTTGTCGGCGTCGTTCCGGCGGGCGAAGGCGGTGTCGTGGTAGCGGGCGCCGTCGACCTCGACGATCAGGCGTGCCTCGGGGAGGAAGAAGTCGACTTCGATGCCCTCGATCAGGTGGTTCATCCGCGGCCTCGGCAGTCCATGGCATCGAAAGAGGGCAAGTGCCCGGTCCTCGAGTGCACTGCGCGTCGGAGCCTGTCCCTGGTCGATGAGCGTGGCAAGCACCGTGGCCGCTCGGCGGCCGGGAGCTCGGTGATCTGGGTGCTCAGACGGTGGTGGTCAGGATGCGCTGGACCTCGGCCTCGTGGACGGCGCGTTCGAGCACTCGGTGCGGGAGGACGTCGGCGAGGTCGAGGAGGGTTCGGGCGGGGGGTGGTGACCGGGATGCCGTACCGATTCGTCACACCCTCGTTGGGCAGGCCCCGAACGCAACGAATCCTCAGCCCTCGGCGTCGCTTCACCCTCCGCGGAACCGTGACGTCGATCAGCCCGGACGGGACCGGTCGGACTGTTTGAAGAAAGGTCGAACACCCCCGGATGGTGGCGCGATTTGTGTTGCGAGACTGTGCGGCCATGCGCATCATCGCCCTCGGCGACCGCGACCCGTCATACCTGACCCACCGCGAGGTCGACGCCGCGCTGGCGCTCATCCCCGGCGCCGACTGGGTCGCGACCGACGACCCCGCCGCGCGCGAGCTGGACGAGGTCGACGGCCTGTGGCTTCTGCCCGGCACGCCGTACCGCGACGCGGACGCCGCCCTGGACGCGGTCCGTCACTGCCTCGCGACCGGCACGCCCTTCCTCGGCACCTGCGGCGGCTTCCAGCACGCATGCCTCGTGCTCGCGCGCGACCACGGCGGGCTTCGCGATGCCGCCCACGCCGAGGCCGATCCCGACGCCGCCGACCCCGTCATCGCGCCGCTGCAGTGCTCGCTGTACGGCGAGACCCGCACGGTCACGCCGGTGCCGGGCACCCGCTTGGCGCAGCTCACCGGAACCGAGCCCTTCGAGGGCTTCCATTACTGCGGCTACGGCCTCTCGGACAGCGCCGAGCGCGCGCTGCGCGCCGCCGGCGTGACCGTCTCCGCGACCGCCCCCGACGCCGGGGTCGAGGCGATCGAGCTGCCCGACCACCCGTTCTTCCTCGCGACCGCGTTCCAGCCGCAGGTCGGCGTGAGCACGAGCGGTCGGCTCCCGGCGCTCGTGGCCGCACTCGCCGACGCATAGAAGAATCTTCACCGCGAGGCCGTGGAGGCGTATGGTCGCGGCAGCAGCAATGGACCATCGGTTGAGGGGAGAGGACGATGGGATCACGCGCTTTCCGGCGCCGGCGTCGAATCGGAGGCCTGACCGCGGTCCTTGTGCTCGTCGTGGGCGCCGCCCCGGCGAGCGCGGCAGTCCTTCACCTTCCGGCAGACGGGTCCCAGGTCAACAACGATCCTGCGGCGGGCATCGACCCCAACCAGAACCTTTCCGACGAGTCGCCCAACGCCGACGTCGTCGGCGGCGCCCTCACCCCGGGTGGCGTGACCGTTCCGTGGGCGATCTTCCGGCAGCAGACCCTCCCCAACAAGGACCAGATCTTCGTCCGCTCGTTCAAGAACCAGTGGACCACGCGGGGCAACGGGACCGTCGGCGGCCAGTCGAGCTCGGGCCCCACCTTCAGCGGCTCGCTCAACTTCGACCAGCAGGAGGACGGGGAGGCGCCCGAGATCGACTTCGCCGGCGCCGGCCGCGCGGTGCCGTGGGCGACCTGGTACGAGGACACCGCCGCCTTCACCGACCACGAGAACATCTTCGCGAGCCGGTTCGACGCGAGTTCGGGCGACTGGATCTTCGCCGGCCAGAGTCGCGGCACGGGCAGCGGCACGGTGCCGGTCCCCTCGCTGAACATCAAGACCGACCAGAGCGCGGAGAACCCCTCGGTGGCGGGCGGATCGGCCGTCGACCCGACCAAGCCCGGCCCGTGGGTGACCTGGCAGGAGACCGACGACCTCGCCGGGAAGGATCAGATCTTCACCTCGCGGCCGATCGGCCCCGGCGCGGCCAACTGCGATGACGTCACGCCGCTCGGCGTCAAGGAAAACACCGGTCACGTCCCCGCGGTCGGCGGGTTCTGCTTCCAGCAGACCGGCATCCTTCGCGCCGGCGCCAACGGCGCCGAGCCGAGCTTGAACGTCGACCCCACCCGCGACGGGATCGAGCCCGACATCGCCTTCACCGGGGCTCAGGACTCCGTCCCCTGGGTCGTGTGGTACGAGGTGGGCCCCAGCGGTATCCCGGGCCTGCACGGCAACGACATGGTCTTCGCCGCCAAGGGCGTCGCCGACACCACCCCCGGCCTCGGCGGCTTCCACTGGGTCGCCGTGGGCAACTCGGCCAGCGGGATCCTCGACAACCGCGGCACGAATCAGCACGGCCTGTGCGCCGAGTCGGCGTTGGTCGAGGGCGCGTGCTCGCTGAACAGCGACCCCGACGCCGGCGCCGAGGATCCTCGCGTCGCAGCCGGGACCATGAATCCCGTCAACGCCACCTCTCCCTGGGTCGTCTGGGCCGAGTCCGTGGCCGGGGTCGACCGGATCTTCGTCTCGCGCCTCGTCGGCGGGACGAACTTCGTGATCGCCAACGGGGGCCAGCCCATCTCGTCGCCCGCCGGCGACGCCGTTCGGCCCGACATCACCTTCTCGGGCAACACGCCGTACGTCACCTACCTCCAGACCGTCGGCCCGGGCCAGCAGCGCGTCTTCACCGGGCACTTCGTCAACCCTGCCGACCCCACCTTCGTGCTCGACACGCCCGACGGCATCGACGTCTCGCTGCCCGACATCCGCTCGCCGATCTCGTCCGGCTGCCTCGCGAACCCGTTCAACGGCGACGGCACGAGCTGCCAGGGCGGCGCGGTGGGCACACCGTTCTTCCTGTTCACCGACCCGGCCAGGCTCTTCGCCGACGCCTACGACGCCAGCGGGCTGACCACCGGCGGCGCGAGCGACGTCAGCCAGAGCACCGCGACGGTGAGCGGCTCGGTCAATCCCGAGGGGGCCGCGGTCAAGGCCCACTTCGACTTCGGGACCACCACGAGCTACGGGTCGACCACGTCCGACCAGACGATCGGCGTGGCCAACACGAGCCAGGGCTTCTCGGCCGGCCTCGGCGGCCTGCCGGCGGGCACAACCATCCACTACCGCGCCGTCGTGACCTCGGACTTCGGCACGCAGGTCGGCAACGACCAGACGTTCACCACGGCCGCGGCCGGGGGCGGGAACGCAGCCGGTCCTGCGCCCGTCATCCTCGGCGTCCCGCCCGCGCCCGACCTGACGCCGCCCACCGTCACGCTCAGGCTGAAGCGGATCTCCCTCAAGCGCCTGCTCAAGACGGGCAAGCTGCAGCTTGTCCTCACCGCGAGCGAGGCGTCGGTCGACGTCATCACCGCCACCGTCGTCCCGCCGCGCGCCAGGGCGAGCGCCGCGGCCAAGAAGAAGAGGCGGCCGGTGACCATCGGACGCGCGCGCGCCACCTTCACCGGGCCCGGCAGCAAGACCGTCAGCCTCCGGCTGACGCGGAGAGGCAAAGCCGCGCTGCGGCACCGCCGGTCCGCGCGGATCACGGTGAAGAACAAGGCAACGGACACGGCCGGCAACAGCCGGACCACGAAGACGGCGGTGACGGTGCGCGGCGGCTAGCGGACCGTCGCGCGCTGCGTCGACGCGTATCTCGGGCGCTTTACCGGGATATCCGCGCGGGAGAGTAGGGTCCCGCCCCATGACCATCCCCATTGCCGACTACTCGCTCGGGGACGCTCTTCTGACCGTCCTCGAGATCTTCCTTCTCGTGATCTGGATCTGGATTCTGATCACGATCATGATCGACATCTTCCGCGACGACAGCCTGTCGGGGTGGGCGAAGGCGGCCTGGGTCTTCTTCCTGATCTTCCTCCCCTACCTCGGCGCGCTGATCTACTTGATCGCTCGCGGCAAGGGCATGCGCGAGCGCGCCATCCAGCATCAGGCCGACCTCCAGAAGGCGACCGATCAGTACATCAAGCAGGCCGCCGGCACCTCGCCCGTCGACGAGTTGCACAAGCTCTCCGACCTGAAGGACAAGGGCGCGATCTCGCAGGAGGAGTACGACAGGCTCAAGGCCCAGATCGTTACCTGAGGGCGCAGCGGGTAAGGAGGTTCGAATGGCCTCCGGACCACTCCAGAAGTTGGTTGCCCGCTACGACCCGCAGGTCTTCGACGCTACTCAGCCGACAACCCGGATCCGCCTCGCCACGGCCGGGGGCGGCGCCACGGATGCGGTGATCGTCGATGGCGTGGCGCGCTTGGAGGAGGCGGACGGGGAGCCCGACGCTGTGCTCACCGCCGACGCCGA
>Ga0075434_100005623_pt1 | contig 11426 bp, 10 predicted proteins | sample RhiMethybrSRZTD3_FD_75298 | JGI IMG/M metagenome (GOLD analysis project Ga0075434, IMG submission 75298) | Populus rhizosphere microbial communities from Tennessee, USA - Rhizosphere MetaG P. TD hybrid SRZTD3 | ecosystem: Host-associated > Plants > Roots > Rhizosphere > Soil | place: USA...
ACGTCGATCGGCACGGCCCACAGCTTGTTCTTCCACCAGTAGAGCGGCTTTGCACTCGTGGCGAGCGGGATCTTGTTCGCCCACGGGCGCTTGGTCAGGTCGGCGACAAAGCCGGCCTTGGCGAACGGCAGCAGCGACTGGAGGCCGCCCGAGCCGGGCGTGACGTAGAAGACGTCCGGCGCGTTCCCGCCGCGCAGCTGCGTCCGAAGCGTGTTCGCGTAGCTCTCGCCGATCGGCAGGTACGTCGCGTCGATCTTGATGTCCGGGTTCTGCTGTTGGAACTTGTCGAGGACCGACTGGAGCTGCGGATTCCCCTGGCCGTTCGACTGCGCGAGCAGCTTGAGCGTGACGGTCGCGCGCGGTTGAGCGCTCACGCTGGCACCTGCGGCGAGCGCGATCGCCGCGACAGCCGTCAGCACGACGGCCGCCATCGTGCGCCGCCGGGGCGACGACTGTTGTGCGGTCACTGCATACCTCCTTGGTCTCATCGCTGGGCCGGCAGCTCCGCCGCCGACGTCGACATCAGGTCGTGACAGAGCTCGTGGTGGCGCCGAACGACGTCGAACGCATCGACGTCGTCCGTGTCCGCCCACGCATTGCCGCCCCACTCACAGGCGACGAAGCCGTCGTAGCCACCTTCCCGCAGCACGTCGAGCAGTTCGACGGTGCGCGTCGGGTCGTCTTCTTCCCAGAACTTCGCGTGCGCGTAGGCGATCGCCGGGACGAGCGGACGCCACGCCTCGGGCTCCTGGTGGCCGAAGCGCACGAAGCCGGCGCGGGCCTCGTCGAGCGCAGTTGTGGGAGCGTCGATCTGCGCAAAGGCGGCGAAGAGCTCTCTCGTCGAGGCGCCCTGCTCCCAGCGGGCGAGGAGCGCTTCGAGGTCGTGCTGCTCGACACCGAGCTGTGTGACCGCACGGACGAACGCGGCCGGCACGGCGTGCATCGCCACGCTGAAGTCGAGCGCGAGGGCGACGTTCGGCGCCCGTTCGCGGACTTCGAGCACGGTCTCGACGCTCGGGTCGTCCGGCGTCTGCCCGCCCTGCACCTCGACGGCGAGCGTCACCCCGCCGTGCTCCGCGGCGCGCTCGAGAACGTCGGCGGGAATACCGGGGTGGAGCCGGACGAGCGGGAAGCCCAGCGCCCTCGCGAGCGTGATCTGCGGCGTCAGGAACTCGATCGCTTCGTCGGTCGACATCGGGCGGTCGACGCGGCGAGCGAGATCGACGTAGGCACCGAGTGCGGCCGGCTCGAGCCCCAGATCGTCCACGAGGCGGCGGAACGCGAGCACCTCATCCGACGTCAGCGCGGGATAGGAGCGCCAGGCCTGGAAGCCGATCAGCTCGACGCCGGGCCCCAGATCCTCGGCAGCGATGCGCCGGAGCAACTGCTCGAGCGTGTACCGCCGGGATAGCCACTCGTTCGTGAAGGAGAACGCCGTCGTCGCGAGCCTCATGCTCGCCCCTTCCACAAAGTTAGAATTAGAGTTCGGATTCGGAGTTTATATCGTGCCTCTCCCCGCGCGTCAAGGCGCGCGAGCGATTCAGGAGCGGCGCTTGCGCCGCTTCGGCGGCGGCTGCAGGAGGTAGGCGGCGCAGGCGGCGCCGACCTCGTCGACGAGCTCGTCCCAGCCGATCGCCCGGTCGCTCTCGAACGTCGGCCCGTACATCACCTGGCGCGCGAACGTGCAGTACGCCATGCGGAAGGCGACGTCGACCGCGGCGTCAGCGTCCTTGCGGGGGATCTCGTCGCGGTGGGCGAGCACTGCCGTGCGGAACTGGCGCGCGAGGTCGATGCTGCTCTCCGAGCCGCGGCGGGAGATCTCGTCGTCGACCGCGCCGAGGTGCATGAACGCGCGCAGCAGCGGCTCGTTGCCGCGGAAGACGCCGGCCACGAGGCGCACCGCCTCGTCGATCCCGTCGGCGGCGGACCTGGCGCGACCACCGTCCGCCGACGCGACGGCTTCGTGCGTCGGCCGGAGCGCGTCCATCGCGTGCTTGTGTACGGCCCGGAGGAGGCTCTCCTTGTTCCCGAAGCGGGCGTAGATCGCGCCGACGGAGACGTCCGCGCGCTGGCTGACGTCCTGGATCGTGAAGGCCTCGAAGCCGTTCTCGGCGAGAAGCTGGAGCGACGCGTCGATCACACGCTCGAGCGATTCCTGGCTGCGCTTCTGCTTCGGCGGGCGGACGGTGACGTCGCTCATCGGATCCCTTCGGCTGGTGGACGTAGAACAGAACTCTGGTTCGACTCTTGCATGCTGCCAGAGCCTCCCTCTGCCACTATACTAGAATCAGCGTTCTGATTCTGATATTTGTGCGCCGTGCTCGAGGTGTGGGTGTCGCTGCCGTGGGCCGGCCCGGCTGCCTGCTACGGGGCCGACTCGGCCGCCCTCGCGGTGCGGCTCGAGTCGCTCGGCGTCACCGGCGTCGTCCAGGGCGATCACCTCTTCGTTCCGGGCCCGCCGCCGGACGGCCCCGTGGCGCGGATGGCCGCAGACTCCCTGACGGTCTTGACGACGGTCGCCGCCCACTCGTCGCGCCTGTCGGTCGCGACGCTCGTCGCGAACGTCGGGCTCCAGCATCCGATCCACCTGTTGCGCCGCTTCGCGAACCTCGCGCTCCTGTACGGCGGCGAGCGCGTGTACGCAGGGCTCGGCGCCGGTTGGTCGGCGCGCGAGTTCGAGGCACTCGGAATGACCATGCCGCCGCATCGCGAGCGCCTCGCGCGCCTCACCGAGACGGCGCAGCTCGCGCGGGAGCTCTTCGACGAGGGCTGGGCGTCGGTCGCCGGTGAGCACGTCGTCGCGCGCGATCTGCCGCTCGCACCGGCCCCGCCCGATCCGCCCCGCCTGCTGCTGGGCGGCGGCTCTCCGGCGCTGCTCGAGCTCGCCGCGCGCTACGCGGACCACGTCGACCTCGCCCCGCCGACTCATCGCCGCGGCGATGCCCTGCAGCGCCCGTTGCTCACGACGGTGGACGACCTGGCGGACTCGGCGCGCCTCGCGCGCGCCGGCCCACGGCGGTTGACGACGTCGGTCCTCATGTCCGCGGTCGTCGTCTGCGAACCGTCGCGCGTGCGCGCCGAGGAGGAGGCAGTGTGCGCGCGCGTCGGCCTGCCGTGGCGCCCGCTCGGCGACTGTCCCTACGCCCTGGTCGGCGAGCCCGCGCGTCTTGCGGAACGCGTGCGTGAGAGGCGCGAGCGAATCGGCCTCGATCGTTTGATCGTGCCGTATGCCGCGATCGAGCCCTTCACGGCAGAGGTTCTGCCGCTCGCCTGAGATCGTCGGCGACGTGCGCGGTTCGACGTTTGGGAACGCGACCTTGCCGGGTAGCCCATAAGGAGAGAGACAGCAAGCCAAACGAATTCGAGGCACAGCCTCGAATGGAGGGAGGCACATGGCGACTGTTGAGTTGTGGTCCTACACAATCGGCGCTCCGACCGTCGACTTGACCGGCTTCAAGGTCGAAGCTCGAGATGGGAGCATCGGCAAAGTGGATGAGGCGACGATGGAGGCCGGCGGCAGTTATCTCGTCGTCGACACCGGCCCCTGGATCTTCGGGAAGAAGGTCCTGCTTCCGGCCGGTGTGATTCGCGACATCGACCTCGATACCGAGTCGGTCTTCACCGACCTGACGAAGGACGAGATCAAGAACGCGCCGGAATTCGACGAGAAGACGTATCGCGACCAGCCGTATCGGGACGAGCTCGGCGACTATTACGGCCGCCGCAGAACGACCTGACCCGAGCAAGTCGGATCGTCCTGTTCGAAGCGTGAAACCCCGCCCACAGGGCGGGGTTTCACTTTCGCGGCGTCCCAGCCGTCCCGTAGCACGATTCGTGCTACAGTTCTAGAGTGGCGCGTTCCCTCCATGTCCGGCTGGATGACGCTTCCGCCGCCGCTCTCGAGATCGTGCGCGCCGGGACTCTGTCGGACTCGGAGGCGGTACGCACAGCGTTGCGCGAAGCCGCAGCACGCCGGCGCCTCCGCTCGGCCGTGCGACAAGAGGTACGGCTGCTTGCGACGGACGAGCGCGACCGCGAGGAGATGCGGCTCATCCGGGAGCACCTTGCGGAGCTCGCCCCACGGTCGATGGACTGAGATGGTCCGAGGCGAGGTCTTCCGGCTCCCAGCGCCGCGGCGCGCGCGCGGGCACGAGCAACAAGGCGCTCGCTACGCCGTCGTCGTCCAAGCGGACGACTTCCTCGACCTCAGCACCGTGCTCGTGTCGCCAACCTCGGCCAGCGCGCTCGCCGCAAGCTTCCGTCCTGCGATCACGCTGAGGGGCGACGAGACACGCGTCCTCGTCGAGCAGACGACCGTCGTCGATCCACAACGACTCGGCCGGTCGGCAGGACGCCTCGAGCCGCAGGAGCTTCGAGCGGTCGACGAGGCGCTGATGCTCCTCCTCGGGCTTTGACCGACTCACGGAGTCCGCGGACAGAACTCTTGTGGGCGCGCCGATGACGCGAGGGCAGGGTGCCGCCGAGGCGCGCCGAATCCCGGCGCGTGGACGAGACGAAGCTGCGCGAGGCTCGACGCGAGGCGCGTGTCGATGCGATCGTCTTCGTGCTCGTCGCGCTCGCGCTGCTCGCCGCCCTGGCTTTCGCGAGCTACGTGGCCGACTGGGAGCTGCTCGGGGTCGGCTGGTGGGTCTGGCTGCTGATCGCTCTCCCGGAACTGGTGCTGGCCGGCGAGCTGGTCCTGAGCAGCAGGATCGACGATCATCGCCGCAGCCATCGCACCCTCCAGGTGCTCTTGGGCTTCGTGGTCGTCGGCAGCGCGAGCGCCCTGACGCTGCTCGTCGCCGCACTCGTCACCGAGAAGGCGTCCGAGCTCACCGGCGCACAGCTCCTGACGAGCGGCGGCGTGCTGTGGCTCACGAACGCGATCGTCTTCGGCCTCTGGTTCTGGACGGTCGACGACGGCGGGCCGGTCGAGCGCGCGATGAAGGACCGCGAGACGCCCGACTTCCTCTTCCCGCAGGACGACGACCCTGAGCGTGCCCGGCCCGGCTGGTACCCGCGCCTCGAGGACTACACCTACGTCGCGCTCACGAACGCGATCGCGTTCAGCCCAACGGACACGATGCCGCTCACGCGCTGGGCGAAGGTGCTGATGGGCGCCGAGTCCGCGATCTCGGTCATCGCGGTCCTCCTGGTCGCGGCCCGCGCGGTCAACGTGCTGGGCGCGTAGCGAGGGGTCCGTGAGGAGCGTGTAAGCGCTCCGCAAAATCGCGCCCAGCAGCGTGCATCGCGCACCGCGAGCAGTTATCACCTCACGTCATGACGAGACTGCTCGCGGCCGGTGCTGCAGTCGCAACCGCCGCTCTCTTGGCCTCGGGCTCGGCGACGGGCGCGACGGCTCCGACGGCGACAACGGGACCGGTGACGAGCACCGGGCCGACGACGGCCACCGTCTCGGGCAGCGTGAATCCGAACGGCACGGCGACCAGCTGGTTCGTCGAGTTCGGCCCCACCACGAGCTACGGCTCGAAGACGGCGGCGGTGAACGCCGGCTCCGGGTCGAGCGCGACGACGATCTCGGCCACGCTCACCAGGCTCACGCCCGGCACGAGCTACCACTACCGCGTCGTCGCGACGAGCACCGCCGGGACGGCTCGCGGTGCGGACGGCCTGCTCACGACCTCCGCCGCGCCGCAGGTAACCACCGGCGCGGCAAGCTCGGTGACGACGACGTCAGCAACGCTCACCGGCACGGTGAATCCGAGCGGTCGCGCGACGACGTGGTTCTTCGAGTACGGGACGAGCACGAGCTACGGAACGAAGACACCTGCGAGGGCAGCCGGCTCGGGGACGAGCGCGGTTGCCGCGACAGCCCAGGTAACGGCGCTCACCATCGGGCGCGTCTACCACTTCCGGCTCGTCGCGACGAGTGACGCCGGGACGAGCCGCGGTTCCGACCAGACCTTCGCGACCGCAGTCGCGCCTGCGGCCACGACAACGGGCGCGTCGAGCGTGCGGGACTCGACGGCGACGCTGAGCGGAACCGTGAACCCGAACGGCCAGGCGACGACAGCGATCTTCGAGTACGGGACGGGCACGAGCTACGGAACGAAGACGGCTGCGAAGAACCTCGGTTCCGGCAGAAGCACCTCGACCGTCTCGATTCCGGTGACCCGCCTCGCCGCCGGAACGACGTACCATTTCCGGATCGTCGCGTCGAACGCGACCGGCACGAGCGCGGGCAGCGACCAGACGTTCGCGACGACCGGCCCGCCGGGAGTCCACACCGGCGCGGCCACGGGCACGACCCCGATCGGCTCCGCCTTGACGGGAGCGATCGACTCCCGCGGGCACTCGACCAGCTGGTTCTTCCAGTACGGCCTCACGACGAGCTACGGGTCGCAGACTCCGACGCGGAGCCAGGACGGGAGCGTCGGCGCGCGATCCGTCTCCGAGACGATCGCCGGCCTGACGGCGTTCACGACGTATCACTTCCGGGTCGTCGCGCGCAACAGCTCCGGAACGTCCGTCGGGGCCGACGCGGCATTCACCACGACGGGACCCGCCGTCACGCTTGCTGCGTCGGCGACGTCCGTGATCCACCTCGGTGCGGTAACGCTCTCCGGCAAGGTCGCGAGCGGCCGAGAGAACGAGAGCGTGACCGTCTTCGCGCAGCCGTTCGGGCAGACGTCGTTCGCCGCCCTCGCAACAGTTCTCACTCGCGCCGGCGGAACGTGGACCCTCATCGTCAACCCGAAGATCGGCACGACGTACAAGAGCGTGTGGAACGGCAACACGACCTCGACCGTCAGCGTCTCCGTTCGACCCGCAGTCTCCATCCGCACGCTGCGCGGATTGCGGTTCGCCACCCACGTGACGGCCGAGCGCCGGTTCGTGGGGCGCACGGTGCAGCTGCAACGGCGCTTGACGGGCGGCCGCTGGCAGACGATCGCAAGAGCCCACCTGAACCGCCGCTCCTCGGCCGTCTTCCGGCCCGTCCTCCGTCGCGGGCGCTTCACCCTCCGGGTCGCGATCAGCGTCAACCAGGCGGGCGGCGGCTATCTCGCCGGCTTCAGCCGCGCGATCTCGGTCCGCAAGCCGTAGACGGCGGCCGCGCGCTCGGGCGTGACGTAGCCGTTGCGGAGGTCGTCGAGAACGAGCTCGCGGCGACGGCGCCGCGGGTCGCCGTAGCCGCCACCGCTCCCGGTGTGAATGCGTATCACGTCGCCCTCGTTCACCTCGAGCGCGGTGACGACCGCGTGCTGCTCGACCGAGCCGTCGGCGCGGACCACCTCCGCGAAGTTCGGCGAGCCCTCGAGCCCGCCGTGCAGCGGCCACGGCCGGTGGCGGTTACGCGTGTATGCGCACGTGAAGAAGCAGCCGTCGGAGCGAACGCGATACTCGAGGACGATGCCCTTCCCACCGCGGTGCTCGCCCTCGCCCCCGTCGACGTCGTCGAGCGCGAGCTTCTCCACGTATAACCCGTAGCGCGCTTCGGCGACCTCGGCCGGACAGTTGAACGTGTCGCCGTGGAAGCCGCTGAAGACGGCACTGTTTCCGTCCTTCGCCCGCGAGCCGCCCCAGCCGCCCACCTGCGGCTCGACGATGGTGAAGTGGCGACCCGTGTCTGGGTGTCTGCCGCCGATGAACGTGCCGCAGATGGAGCCGAAGCTGCCCGCCGGTAGGCGAGCGCCGAGATGCGGCGCGAGACAGCGCTACAGCAGGTCGTAGAGGCGAATCTCGACCTCGTAGTACGTCGCGAAGGCGGCAGGCGGCTTCGGATCGAAGACCGAGCCCGGCCGGGTGAGGACCTTCAGCGGCCGCAGATGGCCGGCGTTCGCGGCGTGATGCTTGTCCGTGATGTTCATGAAGATCATCTGTGCCGCGACGACGGTGCCGTCCCGCGAGGCGTTGTTGGGGCCGTAGTCCTGATCCGGGTTGTCGCGGAGGTCGACCACGAACTCGTCGGCGCGGATCTCGACGGTCGCGGTGTAGACCGTGCCGCTGTCCTGCTCCTCGGCGAGCGCGTAGCTCCCTTTCGGCAGTGTCTCGAGCGCGCGCAGCGACACCTGCTCCCCGTAGTCGAGGAAGAGGTCGAGTGCCATGACGAACGTGTCGACGCCGTACTTCGCGACGAGCTCGAGCACGCGGCGCTCGCCGACGCGCGCGGCCGCGATCCCCGCCCACATGTCGCCCTCGAGATAGTCCGGGAGCCGGCTGTTGCACTTCATGATCTCGACCACCGACTTGATCGGCTCGCCCTGTGAGACGAGCTTGACGCCGGGGATCCGCAATCCCTCCTGGAAGATCTCGCGTGCCTCATTCGAGATCGAGCCGGGCACCATCCCGCCGACGTCGTTCCAGTGCGCGATGTTCGCGGTCCAGGCGATCAGCTCTCCGTCGACGAAGACGGGCATCGCGAGCACGACGTCGTTCAGATGCGTCACGCCGCCGTAAAAGGGGTCGTTCGTCGCGAAGATGTCGCCGGGGTTGATCTCGCCGGGCCCGGCGTTCAGCTCGATGATCCGCTGGACGGCCTTGTCGAGCACGCCGACGAACGCGGGGATTCCCGCGCCGGACGAGGCGAGGTTCCCGTCGCGGTCGGTGATGCAGGTGCCCATGTCGAGCACCTCGTAGATGATCGCGCTCATCGCCGTCTTCCTGAACGCCGCGAACATCTCGTCGCTGATCGCCTGCAGCGAGTTCTGGATGATCTCCAGCGTGATCGGATCGTGGCCGCCGTCGTTCACTGCCGCACCGAGATGACGAGGTTGCCGTAGGCGTCGACCTCGGCCGAGCCGCCCGGGTGGACGACGGCCGTGCTGCCCTTCGTCTCGACGACCGCCGGGCCCGTGAAGCGGACGCCCGGGTCGAGCAGGTCGCCGGCGTAGACGTCAGCGACGTGGATCCCATCGGAGGCGAAGTCGACCTCGCGTCGCGCCTTGCGCGCGTCACCCGCTGCACGGCCGTTGCCCGAGAGCTCGACCGGAGCGAGCTTTCCGACCTGGGCGATCGCGACCACGTGCACGCTGACGAGCTCGATCGGCGCCTGCAGGCGGTAGGTGTACTCGCGCTCGTACGCAGCGTGGAACGTCTCGGCGATGCCGACGAGGGCCTTGGCGTCGACGGCGCTCTCGGGAAGCGGGACCTCGACGCCGTGCTCCTGGTTCTCGTAGCGCAGGGTCCCGTAACGGATGAAACGCACGCGGTCGGGCGCGACGCCCTCGGCGGCGAACTGGTCGAGGGCCGCGACGGCGATCTCACGCAGCAGCGAGTCGAGGTCCGGCGCGTTGCCGGCTTCGAGCGGGACGAGCCGGGTGACGAAGAAGTCGCGGCGCAAATCGCTCATGAGCATCCCCAATGCCGAGAAGACGTCCGCAGCCCGCGGGATCACAACCTTCCGTATCGCGAGCTCCCTCGCCAGCTCGACCGCGTGCAGCCCTCCTGCCCCGCCGAACGCGACGAGCGTGAAGTCGCGCGGGTCGTAGCCGCGGTTCGTCGAGACGAGCTTGAGTGCGTTGATCATGTTGTTGTTGGCTATACGGACAACGCCACGAGCTGCCTCGGACTGTCTGGTTCCCAGCCGGCTGCCGAGGCGCCCGAGCGCGGCATCCACGGCGTCCATGTCGGCGTCGAGCTCGCCCCCGCAGAAGTAGCCGGCGTTGATCCGGCCGAGCGCGAGATTCGCGTCGGTGATCGTGACCTCCGTCCCGCCGCGTCCGTACGCGACCGGGCCGGGCACGGCGCCGGCCGACTGCGGACCGACGTGGAGCTTCCCGAAGTCGTCCACCCAGGCGATGCTGCCGCCGCCGCTTCCAATCTCCACGAGGTCGACGACCGGGACCATGATCGGGTAGCCGGCGTTGCGCCGCGTCCGCTCGATCCAGTAGTCGGTCATCACCTTGACGCGGCCGTCGACGACGAGCGAGCACTTCGCCGTGGTGCCGCCGATGTCGAGCGCGAGCACGTTGCGGTCGCCGATCAGGTTGCCGAGCTCCGCCGCGGCCCAGACGCCGCTCGCCGGGCCCGACTCGACCATCGTGATCGGGATCTGCTGCGTCCGCGCGACCGAGTCGACACCGCAGTTCGATTGCATGATGTAGAGCTGCCCGCCGAAGCCCGCGTCGGCAATGCTGTGCGCGAGACGGCCGAGGTAGCGTTCGGCCACGGGCTGCACGTAGGCGGAGAGCACGGTCGTGCTCGTCCGCTCGTACTCGCGCCACTCGCGGGTGATCTGGTGCGAGGCGACCACCGACACCTCCGGCCAGAGCTCGCGCACGCGCCGCAGCACGGCCACCTCGTGGCTCGGATCGGCATACGCGTTCAGCAGGCACACGGCGATCGCCTCGACGCCCTGCTCGCGGAAGTAGGCGATGATCGCCGGCAGGCCGCTGAGATCGAGCTCGCGCCGAACCTCGCCGCGGCTCGTGATCCGCTCGGGCACCTCGTGCCGGAGGCGGCGCGGCACGAACGGCGGCGGCTTCTCGTAGTCGAGGTTGAAGTAGTCGGGGCGATTGCCGCGCGAGATCTCGAGCGAGTCGCGGAAGCCTTCGGTCGTGATCAAGGCCGTGACGACGCCCTTGCGCTCGGTCAGCGCGTTGATCACCAAAGTCGTGCCGTGCGCGAGAAACCCGACGCTGTCGAGCGAGACGCCTGCCCGCTCGACGACGTCCATGACGCCCTGCTCGAAGTTCGGCGGTGTCGTGGCGGCCTTCGCCGTCACGACCTCCTGGGCGCCCGTGTCGGTGTCCGTCACGAAGTAGACGAGGTCGGTGAACGTGCCGCCGACGTCCGTCGCGACCCGGACCTCCGGAGCGTCGACCGTCATCGCCGTGCCGGTCAGCGCTCCTCGTACAGCTCGCCCGCCTGGACGTCCTCGGCGACGAGGTGCTCGAGCCGCGCGCCGATCTCCTCACGAGCGGGGTTGTCGAGCCAGCCCTGGTAATGGCCGGGGCTCTCCCACTCGGCGACGACGAGGAACGGGCCGCCGCTGAGCGGGCGCAGCAGACGCCCGCCGCGGAAGCCGCCGCTCTCACGCGAACGCTCGAAGATTTGCAGCTCCGCAAACGCGGACACGAGCTCGTCCTCCTTGCCCGGACGGACCGGCAGCTGCAGCACGGAGACGACCGTCATGTGCGCCTCCGGCGCGCCCACGCATCGAGCGAGACCGCACCCGCGAGGATCACTCCCTTGATCACGTACTGCCACTGCGGCGTCGTCCCGAGCAGGTTGAACCCGTTGCCGATCATCTGGAGGAAAAAGGCGCCGAGCGCCGATCTCCAGATCGCTCCCTCGCCGCCGAACAGCGACGTGCCGCCGAGGACGATGGCGGTGATCGCGTCGAACTCGATGCCGCTGTTCGCGTTCCACTGCGCAGTGCCGACCTCGGAGAAGAGGATCACGCCGGCGGTCCCGGCCGCGAGTCCCGAGATCGCGAACGTCGCCGTCCGGATCACGTTGACGCG
>Ga0075434_100005625_pt1 | contig 11425 bp, 11 predicted proteins | sample RhiMethybrSRZTD3_FD_75298 | JGI IMG/M metagenome (GOLD analysis project Ga0075434, IMG submission 75298) | Populus rhizosphere microbial communities from Tennessee, USA - Rhizosphere MetaG P. TD hybrid SRZTD3 | ecosystem: Host-associated > Plants > Roots > Rhizosphere > Soil | place: USA...
GGCCGCGGCGAAGCCGGCGCCAAGCAGGTGCGCGACATGGTGGTGGCGCGGGTCCCGCTGAAGGTCGCTTCGTCGGCGGAGGATATCGCGCAGCTCGTCTGCTTTCTGGCGAGCCCGGCCTCGAGCAACATGACCGGCGAATGCGTCCGGATGGATGCCGGCATGCATTTGATTCAGTGACGAACATCGCTCCGCGCTGATGCGACGGCATCGAACCCGGATCTCGACCCGGGTTCGATCTAAGGCGTTGCCGGATGACGCGCGTTAGCGCGTCACTTGTTGTAGTCGCGGATCGTCCCGCTTGCGACGAGGCGATTCCAGATGAACAGCACGACCAGTGCGCCGATTGTTGCCGTGATGAAGCCCGCGCCCTGACTGGGTCCGTAGTGGCCGATGGCCTGCCCGATGAGGGTCGCGAGAAACGCACCCGCAATGCCGATCACAGTGGTCAGGATGAAGCCGGACGGATTGTTTGGACCAGGCGAAAGAAGCCGCGCGATGATGCCGGCGATAAAACCGACGATGATGATCCAAATGATGCCGCCCAACATGTTTAAGTCCTCCCTCGGAAAAAGATCAAAGTTTGGATGAGCCGGTCGTCACAACCGGCCCGACAATTCGCGTTCGTTCGGCAACCGTCCGTCCGGTGTCAAATGATCAATGACCTGCGGCAGATACTGGCTGAGCGCGCCGAGCATTTCATCGCGCGGCAGGCCGCTCTGCGCGGAGAGCTGATCGATCTGGTCGGCGCCCAGGGCGCTACCGAGATCGCCGGGCGAAATCACCTTGTTCGGACCCGTGCCGACCCAGGAATTGGCTGCCTCGCCCTGACCGCCCTGCTGCAGTTGCTTGAGGAGATCGCCGAGGCCTCCGGAAATCACGGTGCCTGCCGCGGCGCCGCCCAGCATACCCTTCAGCACATCGCCCAACCCGCCGCCGGGAGCGCCTGCCGCAACGGTATTGCCCGGAGCGGGGGAAGGGGCTGGCGTCGCCTGGCCCGGATTTCCGGTGAGATGCTTAACGGCCTTCCAGGCCAGCAAACCGAGAAGCGCCATCGTGAGCGGGGACATGCCGCCGCCCTTCGAATCTGGCGTGGAGGGGCCGCGCGGGCCTTGCTGCATTCCGTTGAGAACGTCGAGTAAACCCATGGTTTTCTCCTGCCGTACGCAGACGCCCCACAGCAAGACGATACCGACCGCCCATGACGGTTACAAGGCGGCGCGCCTATCCCTTTGGCGGCGCCTACCGGCCGCCCGGCTTCGCCGCGCAGAGCGCGCCGGGCGAAATCAATAAAATTGAAGGGATTTTTCTTAGAATCCTGCAAACGATCTGTTGGCAAACTGGCTGATATTTTCCTGCTCCGCAGAGGACCATTTTGCCATGGCCGTGCCCCAGATCCTTAGCCGTGCAACCGCGCTGATTTCCCGCTTCCGCCGTGATACCAAGGCCAATGTTGCCATCATGTTCGGGATCGCGATCCTTCCGATCCTCGGCGCGGTCGGCGTCGCGACCGACTACTCGATGGCCACGCGGATGAAGGCCAAGCTGCAATCTGCGGCGGATGCCGCGGCCATCGCCTCGATCTCACAGAATTCGGCCGGCTACAACGCGGCCATGCTGATGACGTCCGACGGCGCAGTCCCGGCCGGAGTCACGGCGGCCAACAACATCTTCAATGGCAACCTGCGTACGATTATCGGTTACCAGGACCTGAACGCGTCGGTGACCTCAACCGTCACCAAGACCGGCGCGACGCTTTCCTCCACCGTGCAGTTCACCGCCGATGTGCCCGTGACCTTCATGAAGGTGATGGGATGGCAAATTATGACCGTCCGCGGAACCTCGGCCGCGACCGCTACGCTGCCGCTCTATCTTGATTTCTATCTTATGCTCGACGTTTCGGGCTCGATGGGCCTTCCATCAACCCCGGCCGAAGCCGTTCGGATGCAATCGATCAATCCGGACAACTACGTTCAATATCCGACCGGCTGCACGCTTGCTTGTCACTTCTCACCCCAAAACAGCGCCTGCACCGACAGCGGCACTCAGAGATATCGGACCAACAACTACTGCATGGGCTATGCGTTTTCCCGCGTCAGCCAAGCGGCGCTCGCCAATCTCATCAACATGGCGTCGACCTCCAGCGTGCCGAAAACACAGGTTCCCGGATTCCCCAATTCCATGATTTCTGGCCTCCCCGCTTCGCTCAATACAGACTCCAGGTGGGGCTTGCCCGCAGTTCCGAACTGCCCGACCGATGGCACCGACGCCTGCATTCAGCTTCGTCTCGACGCGGTCGGCTACGCCGTGAACCAGCTGTTCATCACTGCCAACAACACCGCAAAGGTCGCCAACCAGTTCCGGATCGGACTCTATCCGTTCATCCGCTTCCTTTATTCCTATTTCCCGCTGACCAGCTCGATCAATGGCTCGACCACCGATTCCTCGACCATCAACTATGCCGCGGCCAACCTCGCAACGCTGCTTGATACGAACGTGAACGCAAATCTTGGCTCCGGCGGCACGCATATCGACACGGCGCTCACGAGTATGAACGGAGTGATCACCAGTGTCGGCAACGGCACCGCGACAAACAACACGCTGCCCTATGTTTTCCTCGTAACCGATGGCGCACAGGACCCGCAAATCAAAGGCGTTCCCAACGGCGGGTGGTCAGGCAGCAACCATGCCACGGTGATCGATTCCACCAGCTCCGGAAACGTCTGCTCGACGCTCAAGAGCCGCGGTATCATCGTTTCCGTGCTCTATATTCCCTACGTGCCGATCAATCCGGTGAACACCTCCTTTGCGGGCAACGAGGACACTTACGCCAACAACAATATCGCGAATATCCCGGGCAGCCTCCGGAGTTGCGCTTCGCCCGGCTTCTTCTATACGGCTAACACGCCAGCCGACATCACGGCCGCGCTGCAGGCGATGTTCAATCACGCGCTGCAGACGGCGCACCTGACGAACTAGGCACGGCGGCCGGCGATACTTTCGTTCGGCCGCCACGAAATGGCTCACCGGCCGAGACGACGGGATCAGCTGCGGTCGGCTTTCTTGGTCTGCTTGGGCTGAGAGGTGAAGAGCTTCTTCAGGTCGTTGAGCTTCTCCGACAGGAGAGGCCACTCGCAGGAGAACTCATGATTGGTGCAATCGCCCGGCCGCAGACGCGACCGCACATCGCTGCTTGAAGCCTGCGGCGGCTTGGGTTGCGGCAACGGCACCTTGCGGACCTCGCTCTTCAGCGACGCTTGTTCGATCTTCTGCTGCTCCTGCTTCGCCGCGAACGCGGCGGCGATGTTGCTGCGGCGCTGACTTTCAAGGTAGACCGTGTACTGCTCGTCGATGCGCTTCTGCTCCTCGACAGTCGGATTCGGACCGGCGATATCGAAGGAGCGATCCTGCATGAAGTCGTAATAGGTATAGCCGCCGCCAGGTTTGCGTCGCCCGGCGAACTTGGCGTTGCACTCGGTGAGGGCCGCGGCCTTTTGTTCCTTGGTCGCCGACTTGTCCGCGGCGTCCGCGCATTCTTCGTAGTCAACCGGCCCGCGGTGCCACCACTCGGCATTCGCGCGCAGAGGTTGCAGTACGACAAGTCCCGCGATTGCGGCGACATACGGCGCAAACAGACGCAATGCGATCACAATCGAGAATCCCCAGCAAATCAGCAACACGATTGCTACGAATTGTTGCCATTTTACGGCGGCATTTCGAGTTCCGAACCGGCAATTTGAAGCTGGACCGGCGATCTCGTTCGCTGCTCTTTATGCGTTCCCTAACGCCCATTGCGAGTCAACCGGAAGTTCCACGACTGAATCCTCACTTTGAACAGTGGCAGGGCGGGGCTGATCAAATTGCAGGCACTCGACGGCAGTGCCGCGGGTTCCGCTGCTGGAGAGAGAGTTATGGCAGATAAAGATATCGAAGCGTCGTTCGCCCGACGGCTTCGAGGCTTTGGGCCGAACATTTGTCCGGCGTATCCTGTGTCGTATTGAAATAAGGGTCATACTCGAAATCGATCACGAGAAAGCTCGGAATGCCGGCGGCGGCCAGGGCAGTATGATCGTCGCTGATCGGATAGGTGGTGAGCCTCGTCTCGAACGCTGATGGCGCGATCGCAACGCCTGCACGCCAATATTTCTGCACCTCCGCCATCGCATTGGTCACCGACGAGGGCTCGGGCTTGAGCTTGAGGTCCCTGTCACAGACCATGTCGAACACGACAGCCTTTTCCGGTTTCGCGTTCGGATAGTAGTCCTTCAGATGCGCGGCAAAATGGGGCGAGCCCAGCGGCTTCCACCTGGGATCGCCTGCGCCCAGCGATTTCGGTCCCTCCTCGCCGTCGAAGAAGATCATGTCGATGCCGAAGGCCGGCTTCGGCAGCAGCGACAGCACACGCGCGGTTTCCAGCAGCACCGCGACGCCCGATGCGGAATTGTTGGCGCCGGGCATCGGCGCTGTGGGATTGCTCTTGTCGGCATAGGCATGGACGATACTGTCGTAATGGGTCGCGAGGATCATGCGGCGCGGATTCTGCGGCTGAAAACGCGCGATGATGTTCGTCATCGGGTGCGGCTTGCCGTCGTCGTCCGTGTAGATCCAGTTCTGGGTCAAAACCGCGTCAACGCCCGTTTTGGCAAGCTCCGCCTTGATCAAGTCGATGGTCTGCTGATGCCCGGGGGTGTCGAGCGAGCGCGGCGTGTAGCGCATCTGCTCGGTGATGAGCGCCATCGCGCGGCTGCCGTCCCACAGCTCGGTGTTGATGTCGGTCCCGCCGCGTGCCGGAGCAAGTACAAGCGCCAGCGAGACAGCCGCAAGCATCCGCAATCGCGAGCGGCCAACAGATGCGATGGTTGATCGCGATCTCACGCCAGCCGCCTTGCGGCAGGAACGAACAGCACAGCCGCGCAGCCTGCCAGCACAAGCGCGAAAATATACGTGATCGAGCGCGAGCCGATGGTGGGGATCAGCAGAAAGGTCGTGAGCAGCGTGCCGACGACGTTGCCGATTGTGGAGACGCCGTAGACCAGCCCCGCGACGCGGCCGGCTTCGTTCGCCGAGCGCGTCAGGATACTCACCGCGATCGGCGAGAACGTGCCGAGCAGCGACAGCGGGACCAGCAACAGCGCCGTCGAGGCGAGCAGCGTCGCAGACGGCCCGTCGCCGATTCCGTTCAGGATCTTCTCCATCACGGGATCTGCGGTCGCCGGCACGCCGGCGAGATAAACGGCGGCGATCAGAATCGCGACGGCGATGGTGCGCGGTGAAGGATAGTGAGCGACGATCGCGCTGCCGGCGAAATAGCCGATGGCGAGCGCGCACAACACCGTCGAGATCAGGCTCGCCCAGGTCCCGATGCCGCCGCCGAAATATGGAAAGAGATAGCGGCTGCCAAGCATTTCGAAGCCCATGAGTACGCCGCCGACGATGAAGGCGCAGGAGTAGATGTACAACGCCACTGCGCGGAAGGAACTCGTCAAGGCAATTTCCTGTTGTGTCGCTCGATGTTCTTGAGCGTCTCGACTGGAGCAAAATCGTCCGTCAGCACCTTGGCGCTGGCGTCGATTACCGTTCCGCCATCGATCTGGATGCGCCTGCGCTCGGACAGCATTTCCAAGAGGCTGTAACGCAGCCCATAGGCCTTGTCGCGGTCGCGCGCGAGGGAAGCGAGATCTTCCAGCTTTCGTTCGGGACCTTCATAAGCGACGGTGACGATATTGCCGTCGGCGCGATAGAAATCGAGTTGAGGGAAGACCACGCTGATGGTCTTGACCGCAGCATCGAACAGCATGGTCGACGGCTCCACGTTTTGCGCGACGACGCCACCATCCGCGAGATGGTCCTTGACGATCTGATAGAACTCCTTCGTCAACAAATGGAACGGCACGAACGGGCCGCGATAGGCGTCGATCAGGATGATGTCGTAACGCTCCTTGGATTCCGAAAGAAACAGGCGGCCGTCGCGGGTCACGACCTGAAAATTCGGCTCGTCCTTAATGCCGAAATATTTCCTCGCAAGCTGCACCACGGTCGGATCGAGCTCGACCGACGTTACGGAAACGCTCGGCAGATATTTGTGCAGGTACCAGGAAGTTCGGCCGCCGCCGAAGCCGATTTCAAGAATCGAGTGTACGTCTTTGGCGTACATCAGGCTTGCAGTCATGAAGCGCGTGTATGCGACCGGCAGGTCGCGGTCGTCGCGTGTGTTGTAGACGCTTTCAGTGTAGATCCTTCGGTTGTGGCCGAAGGTCATGCTGACGTAGGGCGGCTGCTCGTATACGTAAATGTTGTTGTAGAGCGATTCCTTGGACTCCAGCAGATTGCGGCTGTCTTGGGCGAAGGAGGGGACGAGGCCGACCAGCGCGCCCGCGAGCGCGCCGAAAATGACCGATCGGATGATCATCGAATATCTGCTTCCCTTCGGGTTCAAGGAGTCAAAATAAGGAGGTTTGGCGGCGTCTTAATAGACTATCGCTGCGACCTCGGATAGAGAAAGAACACCTCCAAACGGGAGCGTGATCTTTGCTAAAACCACACGTCACCTAGTGGTCCGACTCCAACATTCGCATCCCATTTGGGAGCCACATTTGCGAATGTTGGAGTCAAAGGACCACTAGCACGTTATTGTTGCTAGTGGAGCTTTGGATTTGACGTTCGCAGGAGGGAATCGCGGCGAAAGGGTAGCGAACGTCAAATCCGCTCCACTAGGTGATGGCCATGATGGTGATTGGAACTGGACAGGCCGAAGCAGCAAAGCTCCCTTCCTTTCTCGCCCCGCTCATCGCGCGCAAGCAGGCCATCGCGGGCGATCTGGCGCGCCAGGTAGCCTTCTGCAGCCGCCGCAAGGATGCCGATCATCCCGCGTTCAGGGGTTGCGTCGACTGGCACTCGTCCGTCCACGGCGTCTGGGCCCTTGTTGCCTACCAACGTGCAACCGGCGACAGGCAATACGGGGCGCTGGTAAACGCGATCCTGGAGAAGGAGGCACTGGCGCGGGAGCGGGAGCATCTGCGGCGGGAGCCGCTATTCGAGATGCCCTACGGGCGCGCATGGTTCCTGCGCCTCGCCATCGATCATCGCAAGCTGACCGCCTCGGACACGCTTCTGCCCTTTGCCGACGAGGTCGCCATGAGCTTGCGTGACTACTATCGAACCACCCAACGCCTCGACCGATTTTCGGGCGCGTATCAAAGCGCCTCATGGGCCATGATCAACCTCATGGACTACGCGCGGGACCGTCATCTCGCCGACCTCGAAACGGAGGTCGCGAACCGGATTACAGAGGCCTTCATCGACGTGAATCACGAATGCGCCGCGGACCATGAGCGCGGCGAGTTCATGGCGGTTTGCACCAATTGGGCGGCGCTGGTCGGACGCATCCTGGACAAAGATTCATATTCATGCTGGCTTGAAACATTCATTGCGGCCAACGGTCTGCCGAAGCCGTTGACGAGCCATTGCGGTGACCATGAACACGGATTGAATTTCAGCCGGGCCTGGGGCCTTTGGGATATGTACCGGGGAAGCGGCCGGGATGACGTGCTCAAGGCCTATCTTGACCATTTCGAGGGCGGCGTCACGCCAGCCTCCAACTGGCGAGGCGACTATCGCGCGGTCGGTCATTGGGTCGCGCAGTTCGGGATGTTCGCCCTGCAACCGTTGTTCGGGACTGAGGCCGGGCGCTAGGTTTTGAATCTCGAGGAATCCTGCAAGGATTGAGGCCATGTATCAGCCGCCGGCATTCCGCGAAGACCGCCTGGAGGTCCAGCACGCGCTGATCCGAGCGCATCCGCTCGGACTCCTGATCACCGCAGGACCGACCGGGCTTCTCGCGAACCCCTTTCCCTTCCTGCTGGATGCGGACGGAACGCCACTCGGCACGTTGCGGCTGCACATCGCGCGCGCCAACCCGCAGTGGCGGGAATTCGATGCGATCGATGAATGCCTGGTCGTGTTCCAGGGCCCGCAAGACTATGTGACGCCATCCTGGTATGCGACCAAGCGCGAGACCGGCAAGGTGGTCCCGACATGGAACTACGTCATGGTGCATGCCTGGGGACGCCCCCGCGTCGTCAACGACGCCGTGTGGCTTCGGCGGCAGCTTGATGACCTCACCGCGAGCCGTGAGGCGAAACGCGACGCGCCATGGAAGGTCGACGATGCGCCGGCGGATTTCGTGGCCCAGCAAATGCGCGCGATTGTGGGCGTCGAGATCCCGATCGGCCGCATCGAAGGCAAGTGGAAGATGAGCCAGAACCGCCCCGAGGCCGATCGCGCGGGCGTGATAGCAGGCTTCCGCGAATCAGGTCTGGCGGGAGAAGAGATTGCGGCGCTGGTTGCGGAGCGCGGTCGTCCGCCGAAATAGAATCGCGGCGGACTTGATCGCTGGACGCGATCAAAATGGAAGAGAGCCTGCGCGTTTCTCGCCAATTGTTTGCTGCATCGTCGCCCAATTTTCCCTTTGAAGCGTCGCAATTCCGACGCCGACTCAGCCGAATGTGAAATTTCTCGTTCGTAACATTGACCGGACTCGGCGGGGTTCAGTTGCCAGGAGTTTAGTCATGGGAAACGTGTATTTGCCGACGGACAAGGGAAATCAGGCTCCCACACCTCGAATTCAGGATGACGAAGACGGTTTTGATTCGGAAATGAACTCCGACATGATCATGTTGCTTGAAGAAAATGCGCGGTTACGGGCGCTGGTGACCCAGCTCTCCAGCCTCGTTCTCAAGCACGTTGTCGATCCGAAGTAGGCGGGGTCCGGTTGCATCCCGGGCTTCGCACTTGAACAGATGACCGGCATGGTCGCGTGAGCCCGAAATCCGGCGGCTCTGTCCGGGGTTTCGGCTCACGCATTTGTGCGATCCAATGTGACTCCGTCCCTCATCAATCTGCCTTACTGATGGTCAGGGTTACGCTCGCTATCGTTGCATTCGCACGGCGCGAGGGCAGGCACATAATCTTCCCGGCCGCCATGAGTCCGACGAATCCTCTCCCGACAAAATGTTCGACCGACGCGAGGCTCTGATACTCAGAATAGGCCGCGCGCCGGTCCAATCATTTTGTGGGGACTTACCTTCTATGCCGTGACTTTCTCGCGCTCAGGCGTCTTCGCAGGCTTGATCACCGTCGTCGGCGTCCTGAGCCAGGCCTCTTCGGTGATAGCAATCATGGAAGGCTGATCGATGATACCGATCGAGTCCCACGTGAACACCGCGTAGCCGGGCTTTGTGCCATCGGCGCCAGCCGGGACGGTAGTCTGGAGCTGCTGTGCGAGCCAGTTGAGTGAACCGTACCCGCAAAGGCTGACGCAATGGTCCTCGTTGGTGTCTTTGTTGAATCCGAGGGCAAACCATCCGGTCTTGCCGTTCGTTGAGTGCCAAGCGGCATCAAGCTGAGCTGCGGCAACTCCGATCTTGACCGGACCTTGGGTGATTGCGCTGTTCAACGTGGACGAATTCGTCCAGTCGACCGAGTAGATTTTTTGACCGTCATCGTAAACGTGTCCGCCTTGATGAAAGCCGTCATGCTGCATCCATACCATCACCTGATGGAGATAGGCCCCTTCCAGCACACCATGCTTGGTGGCCCATCGTATCACCTCTCTGTCCGCAATGAAGATTTCCGGCTTATGACACGCCTTTGCAAACGCTTCTTCAGCAGTGACGCAATCACCATGATCGAAATTGCCCCATGAGGAGAGCTTATGTGGGATCGTGATGAAATTGGGAGGTGCTGCTGCAAGGCCGGCCTCACTATGTGGAGTCGCGGCTGCCAACACACTTCTTGGGGTGGGCCGCGCTCCGCGTTTGGGCATTCTACCTTGTCCACTTCCTCCAAGCTCAATAGCCATGTTTCTCTCCGTTTGCTAAAATGAATTTCGATTATTTCCGCTTCGGCTCCTTTGCTTCTTCCTTGGCACCGTCCTGATGATCCTCACGCCGCCGCGAGTCCGGCGAAGAGTGTGTCTCCTCTTCTTTCCGATCGTCGGTTGAGTCAGGAGCGTCAGGGATGTATCGCGGTGCCTCGTCAAGCACCTCTTTTGGCGTAGGGAACGCACCCCGTTTCGGAGTGGGAGGCTTGCTCATCATCCTTCACCCTTTTATCGAGAGAGTCCCTATACGCCTGCCGCACCTACAAATGGTTGATGCGGAGCGATATTGAAGCATGACCGGGATCGGTTGCATTGTGAACTCATTCACAACCGCAATCTTTTATCGAACACAACGCGGCCCGCGAATCGGGGTTCTAAAGCGCGATTGCTTCAGGTCGAATCGCAATCGCGTTTTAGCTTATTGTTTGCGCATGATCTCCGCGCAAACGCACTTTTGCGTTTGTCGCGATGGAAAACCGGTGCCCACTTTTCCGGATCATGCGCTAGACTTCACTTCGAGCGTCTCGCTCCATTGCAATTCGGCCTTTCCGAGCGAGCTGGTTGCGCTTGTGACGACGCTGCACTGAAACCGAAAACTCTGGAAACGACTAAAAAGGAATCGTGGGGGCTCGGCGAACCCAGCACGCTGCCGCTCCTCTTTGGTGAGCTTCTTGCGGCTCCCGGCAGCCGAGCGAGACGCCCCTGCTAGTACTTCCAAAATTAGTTCGCTCGAAGCGAATCAGAACTGGGCTCGGATTCGCATTCCGTGGTAGTCAGGGGATTGAGAGCTTGCATATCGGAGCTAAATTGGAGCAAAATCCAATGGCTCCGAAAACTACGCGAGCAAATCAAAGTGGTCCCGTAGCTCAGCAGGATAGAGCGGCGGTTTCCTAAACCGTAGGTCGCATGTTCGAGTCATGCCGGGATCGCCAATTCAATCAATTGCTTGGCGATTCTCAAATTAGAACAGCTAGAGAACGCTGGACCCAACTTGGACCCAAACGTTTTCAGATGCTCAAGCCCTTCGTTATTGTGCCGATCGTCGCCGCTGCCGACTCGTCGCTCTTCTGCGTCCGCTTGGCATAAATCTTCAGCAAGACGTGCGCGTCGTGACCCAACCGCTTGGCGACGACGTGAACCGGCGTGCCCTGGTCCAACAACCAGGTGCCGTGCGACACGCGCAGATCGTGCAGCCGAATTTTGAAGCCCAGCACCTTCTTGGCGCGCTGGCAAAACTGTTTCGTGATGGCGTCGGGATGACGGGGCGCATTCATGTCGCCGTCGGGCGCGTGGAAGATCAACCAGTCATCAGGAATCTTGACGATGACGCCGACATCGCCGGCGCCGTCAGGAATGCCGGCGACAATACGTTCATAACGCGAGCGCAGCCTCAGTAGCAGAGCGACTAGAGTATCGTCCAATGTGATCGTGCGACGACCGCGATCGCTCTTGGGGGCTTCGAACCGCAGAGGGCGCCTCTTTGTGTATTCAACCGTTTGTTCGATCCGCAGCGTCTTGGCGGCAGGGTTGAAATCAGACCAGCGC
>Ga0075434_100005626_pt1 | contig 11424 bp, 12 predicted proteins | sample RhiMethybrSRZTD3_FD_75298 | JGI IMG/M metagenome (GOLD analysis project Ga0075434, IMG submission 75298) | Populus rhizosphere microbial communities from Tennessee, USA - Rhizosphere MetaG P. TD hybrid SRZTD3 | ecosystem: Host-associated > Plants > Roots > Rhizosphere > Soil | place: USA...
AAAAATAGACGTTGTTTGGAATCTCAGGATTTCAGGATTCAAAAAAATGTTTGCAATCATGATAAAAAAACACATTAAGCAAGGAACGGAAGACGCGCTAACAAGAATTGCAAATACAGCAACATCATAATTATCTGCATAGGTCGAATATTAATAATACGCTTATAGTTTATTGCATCATGTTTCACATGTGGGTTACAATAATCAATGCCGTTTTGATTGCTATCGTATTTGGAGTTTTAGGAACATGGCTTTACTTTATAGGATATATGATAAAGTCTTTTAAACGATCTCCAACTATAGAGTCAGTTGATAAGGATGCAGTTTCTACTGATATTAAAATAAGTGTAATTCTTCCAGCACGTAATGAAGAGAAATATATCGCAAAATGTCTTGAAAGCTTGTTGGCACAGGATTACCCGAAATTTGAAATTATAGCAGTTGACGATTCGTCAAGCGATAAGACCAAAGATATTATTTATGAATATGCAAAAAGAAACTCTTGCATAGTTGCTGTTAGTGCCAGACCGAAACCCGACGGGTGGGCAGGAAAAAATTGGGCTTGTTATGAGGGTTATATAAAAGCAACAGGAGATGTGCTTCTATTTACCGATGCTGATACGGTACATTCACCACATATAATGTCCTTAGCTCTCCGACATCTCGTACTTGATAATCTTGATGCAATTACTGCAATACCAAAACTTTTGTGCATGGATATATGGACGAGAATCACATTACCGATGCTTTCAAATTTTCTACATAGTAGATTTTCACCACTGCGTGTAAATAATCCTAAAACCAAAACTGGTTATTTTTTTGGCAGCTTTTACATGATAACTCGTAACACTTACGAGATAATAGGTACTCATAAAATTGTAAAACATGAGCTTGTAGAGGATGGTGCATTAGGGGGAATGGTAAAGCAACAGAAATTTAGAATGAAGATGGTTCGTGGTGAGCGATTCATAGATGCAATGTGGTCTAGAGATTTTAAAACTCTCTGGCATGGCTTACGAAGGCTAATGATTTCAATTCATAGTCAAAATAAAATTGGCGCGACAACGATGACTGTTGCAGTATTTTTCTTACTGTTTGAACCATTTCTTTTACTAGCTTATTCGGTACCTCAACGTATACAATCAAATGATCTAGTGAGTCAAATTTTATTTAGTGTTAATCTAGGAACAGTATGTGTCATAATTTTAGCAAACGCAATACAATCTAAACTTGGTGTGTTCCAAAATCCCTTCTATGCTATAGCTTCCCCTATAAGCGCTGCAATTATTTCTATTTGTTTTATTGTGTCAATTCTGAGTGCCAAAAAAGAAGGATCTGTGAATTGGCGCGACAGGCGGTACACTGTTAGTCAAAGTCAGCACCCTCTCTAGCGCGAATTACTATGAAGAGTATTATCTGGTATTATTCAATAAAATCCTGAGAGTATATATAAGGCACAACGCAAATGCAATAGTCAACATTATTAACACTAAAATACTGTGGGATATTAAATAGCCAAAGAAATTTTCAATTGTACTATTATCCGAAACCTGTGTTTACGAACCTATTTGAAAAACAATGATTTGTCGATTGCCTTTCCAAGGATGTTATCATGAGAGGATGAACTTGCAGTAAGTAGGAGAATTAAATATGGATGTAACTATTTATTAACAATGGCCTGACTTAATGTCTAGGAAGAAAGATCTCTGATATGCTAAACGCCCCAATAAATAGCACCTTCCAGGAGAGTCTGGACAGGTGTTTGGATGGAAAAAACATATCAAAAGAGCAAGCTTATGAGATAATGAACTCGGATAACTCCGAATTTGTAATTGACGCCGCAAGAGAGATTAGAAATAGAACAAAAGGGCTTCTAGTTACGTATTCTCGTAAAGTGTTCATAAACCTTGTGAATTTGTGTCGTGATACATGCAGTTATTGTACATATAAAAAAGAACCATTTGATAAGTTAGCGTCAATGATGCTTCCAGAGCATGTTCTTAGTCTTGCACACTCTGGCAAAAGGCTCGGATGTACTGAAGCATTATTTGTAACTGGAGAAAGACCAGAACAAAGATATTCCGAGGCAAAACAATGGCTAAGATCTATTGGATACTCCTCTACTATAGAGTATATAGCACAAATAAGCGAAAAGGTACTTCAACGGACAGGGCTGCTTCCGCACACTAATGCTGGAAGTTTGACAAAAAAAGAAATATCGACTTTGAAAGACACGAATGTCAGTATAGGTGCTATGCTTGAATCTTCCAGTGAGCGACTTGTATCGAGGGGTATGCCACATGAAAACGCTCCAAGCAAGAACCCGAAAGTTAGGCTAAGAACCCTTCAAAATGCAGGAGAACTTAGAATTCCTACTACGACAGGATTGCTAGTTGGGATAGGAGAAACCTCAAAAGAGATTGTAGATTCATTGTTTTTAATTAAAGAGATCCACCAAAAATATGGTCATATCCAAGAGGTCATAATGCAAAACTTTAATCCCAAACCTAAAACAAACATGGCAAATTCAATTCCTCCCTCCCACAGTTACTTTCTTAAAGCTGTATCTACGGCTAGGATTATTATGCCTGAAATGAACATTCAAGTTCCACCGAATCTCACTCCTAATATTTTTGGAAATTATATTGACGCTGGCATTAATGACTGGGGCGGTATCTCACCAATAACAATCGATCATGTTAATCCTGAGTTCTCATGGCCACGTATCGAAACCGTGGATTACGCCACAGTCAGCAAAGGCCACGAACTTAGAGCGCGGTTACCAGTGTATCCGGAATTTCTAAATAAAAAAGCGGGGTTTATATCTGCTAAACTGAGAAATTATGTTGATTTGTTATCAGATTCTACTACTGGACTTGTCAAGGAGGACTATATTAAATGCCGCTAAATCTTGATTACTTCCTGAAAAAAGCGGATCCGATTGTTGCTGACGCATTAGACCGTACATTAGCTGGCAAGGATATATCAATAGACCATGCAGTGGAGCTTTTGGATAGCAATGGAATGGAGATGAATCTAGTCGTACTTGTCGCAGACGAACTACGTAGACAGGCAGTTGGAGATACTATAACATATGTTATAAATAGAAATATTAATTTCAGCAACGTTTGTATCAAACGCTGTGGGTTTTGTGCATTTAGTCGTGACTATAATACAGATGAAGGCTATTTTCTGCCCATGGAAGAGATTGTAAGAAGAGCGAAAGAGGCTTGGAGACTCGGCGCAACTGAAATCTGTATTCAAGCTGGATTACCTCCAAAAATGGACGGTCATTTTTATATAAATATTTGTAATTCTATAAAGAAGGAGTTACCAGACATTCATATTCATGCGTTTTCGCCTGAAGAAGTTCTCTATGGCTCTGTTAGATCAGAAATTCCAGTTGAAGAATATCTAAAAATGTTGAAAGAGGCCGGCGTAGGCAGCTTGCCTGGAACAGCGGCAGAAATCCTGGACCAGAATATACGAGATATAATATCTCCAGGTAGAATAACTGCAGAGGATTGGATAAGGATCGTAAAAATTGCACACTCAATTAATATTCCAACTACCTCAACTATTATGTATGGTCATATTGAGAATTCTGTACACCAAGCAAATCATTTAGCATTGATAAGAAAAATACAGAGCGAAACACATGGTTTCACAGAATTTGTACCTTTAAGTTTTGTACACACAGAGGCACCAATATATAATAATAACAAGATACCACATGTCCGCGCAGGAGCGACTGGTAACGAGATAATAAAGGTGCATGCTGTATCCCGTATTATGTTAAACAATCATATCAAAAACTTGCAAGTTTCATGGGTAAAGGAGGGAATGAAAATGTCTCAAATACTATTAGCAGCTGGTGCCAATGACTTGGGAGGCACGTTGATCAATGAAAGTATTTCCAATGCAGCTGGCTCACAGTACGGACAGATGGTAAAACCAAAAGATCTACGATCAATAATAAGATCATCAGGCAGAGTGCCAGCACAACGATCAACAACATATCAATTGCTTAAATTATATCCTGGAGAAACAGAGCGTGAATCTGATTTAGATAAGGTAGATCCAACCCAATTTGGTTCTTACAACGAATTAATAAAACTTGACAAATTCAGGTACCGCCGCATGGTTAAAAAATAGTGCTAGGTGAGCTCGATCGATACAAAAATATTATGCAGACTTGGATTGCCAAAATCGACTGTAAAATAACAATACTTCTTGGTTAGCCAAAGTTTCTACCATTTTTATGAATTTATGGTTTATCACTAAAGTGACGCAAGCTTGAGTCGTTTTGCTAAACCGATAATTGTGAATCCTCGCGTCTATCCTTAATAGGTGTGTATTCACAGCCCATAGGGCCGCAATATCTTCCAACGTATGCCGCCTGTGGTCGATAGAGAGCCGGCCTAGGAGCAGCTTCCGCAAACTTCTCTTCTATCACGTGAGCAGACCATCCTGATATTCTTGAGATCGCAAATATGGGAGTGTTTAGATCCATTGGAATTCCCATACTGAAATATAGCGATGCACTGTAGAGATCGACATTTGGATAAATATGCTGATTTTTCTTCTTAAGCATATAGTTCTTTGTTGCTTTTTCAACATGTTCGGTCATCTCGAACCATTTTGTCCCTTTTTCTTTTGACAATTCTCTTGATAATCTGAATAGCACCTCTGCTCGAGGATCTGTGGTTCTGTATACAGCATGACCCATGCCCATAATCCTACTGCCTTGCTGCAGTCTATTTGTTACCCAGTCTTCTACTTTGTTAATATCGCCGATCTCAAGAAGCATCTTCATTACTTGAATGTTTGCCCCTCCATGTAACTCACCTGATAACGCCCCAATAGCTCCGCCAATACAAGCGTACATATGAGCCCTGGTCGATGCAATTTCTCTAGCAGCAAAGGTCGATGCATTAAAGCTATGTTCAGCATGTAAGATAAGAGAAATATCAAATACCTTGGATTCTTGTGGAATTGGATTGGTTCCTCTAAGCATGTACAAAAAATTTGTAGCATGAGGTGCCTCTTCATTTGGTTCAATAATGTGCTGCCCATTTCGGATTCTTTCCCACGAGGCTATGATCGTAGGGATCTTTGAAATAAGAGCAATTGCCCGTCTAACGTTGGACTCTCTCGTGTCTTCGTCCATATTCAAATCATAATGAGCAAGCTCAGAGATGCATGATTGAAGCACATCCATAGGTCGCGCGTTTATCGGCCGATTTTCTAAATTCTTAATCACTGATTCAGGTAGACGCCGCGCTACGCGCAATCTATGCGAAAATTGTGCCAGCTCTTCAACACTTGGAAGTTCTCCAAATAACAACAAATATGCTGTTTCTTCAAATGTAGACTGATTAACTAGATCTAAAATATCATAACCACGGTAGATTAATTTACCCTGTTCTCCATCAATAGAACAGATCTTAGTATCGGCAACCTCGATATTTCGCAGGCCAATATTTCTTGCGTCCATAAGATAATAATATTTCCTAGAAGTTTATATATTAAAGTAATGTTGAACCGTACAAAGTATTCCTAACTGTTCTCTATATCTGTCTTTGATTATCAACTAACTACTAAAACAGCTACAATGACTATTGTGATATTTATCACTGAGAAGGTTTAAGCATTAACATATAGAATATGTTGTGTTCTATTTCGCTAATACCGATTTAAAAATATTAGATAACATGTTAATAGAATCAAAAATTCCCAGATCTTATTACCACTTATTCGCAGGACAGTAGTTTAGGCTAACACACTCTACTATAGAAAATTACGAAATATCTATATTGTCAAAAGGCAGAATTCAACACTGCTAGTAAGTGGAAGAAGAAGACGATTTAGTGAGATGTATAAGTTCACAGTTTTATGCTAGATCAACAGTAGATGTCGCTAGAGATCTGCTAGGCAATATCTTAGTCCGTCTCTTACGATGTGGCTCAAGTAAGATCAAGAGGATGTCTGGTATAATTGTTGAAACTGAAGCATATGGTTTTACTAACGATCCTGCTAGTCATGCCTATAGGGGTCAGACGTTCAGAAACTCAGTAATGTTCGGCGGGGTAGGACGAGCATACGTTTACTTTACATATGGAAGCCAATTTTGTGTAAATATCTCTGCCCGATCAAGCAATGTAAAAGCAGGTGCTGTACTCATAAGAGCACTGCAGCCTCTGGAAGGGATTGAGGAAATGAAGGCATTCCGTAAAACCGATGACATATTAGCGTTAACCTCTGGTCCGGGCAGACTTTCCCAGGCTTTGAATATTAATCAGTCACTTAATAGGTACGATGTCACAGATCCGAATAGTGAACTGCATGTAGAATATGGATTCGGGCCAGCGCTAATAATTGAAACCAGTAGAATAGGGATTAGCAGGGGTACAGACAAGATGTGGAGATTCATTATTGCTGATAACATAAGACAGGGGTATTTGAATAAATACGCTTCAAGAAAAAAAATTTAACTATATATACATACATATATATGTCAATTATTTATAGATGTGAATATAAATGGGAAAAATATTAGTGGCTCTGGACGATGAGCTAGAGAAAAGGTTTAGAGAGGGAGTATTCAGACGTTACGGTATGAAAAAAGGCAACCTTACAAATGCAATATCTGAGGCTATAGAGCTGTGGTTAAAATCAAAGTAGAGTGTGAATACATAGTTATAATAATCTGTGCTTCCATCTGATCTCTAGGATCCTGCTTCATGTTTGAATGCCGACCAAGCTAAACAATAGTATTCTATTATTTCAATTATCAAAGGCGTTGTGATAGGATGGATGATCTCCTTTACGAAAATCCTTGGCATATGTATAGTGTATATTAATCAAATATGTTTTTTAATACTAATTATGTAAGTTTGTTTTCATCAATCAACCAATTTGCGTGTGCTCACTTTAACTTGATGATAATATATCTATAGAAATTTTTAAACTTGATAGGTTTCGAATATGAAACATAGAGCAAAAAATTATCGGACTTGAAAGAAATTAATAATAGACTCAAATCATGAGCGAGACAAAATACTTTTTTATTCTTAACATACGATCATATATCCATGGACTTCGTTGACGTTGAACGGCCTGAAGTTACGAGACCCATAATTATTGCTGCAATGCAGGATATGGGCAATGTAGGAAGCATAGTCATCGATTTTATCAACAAGAATCTCAATACACATCTTTTTAGATATATCTCTCCGCCATATCCAAACTATGTTATAGACAAAGGCGGGTACATTGATTTCCAACCAGAAAAATGGGAATACCGCTATGGAAAAGGCATAATAGGATTTGGCGGTGGCGTTGGGCAGCCACAAACAAATGAAGAACTGTATGAGCTGTGTCGCGATGTCATGGCAATTGCTAGATTGTACTCAGTACAATTAATTTACACATTAGGTGCTTTTCACACAAGCAGACGCATAGACAAGCAGCCGAGAACATTCATAACAACTACCTCACAAGAATTAACTGAGCAAATAAAAAGATTGGGTGTAGAGACAACTACACAATCATCTCTAATTACCGGCTTCAACGGACTCATTTTGGGTTTTGCAAAAATGAATAATATAAAGGGCATTGGATTGTATAGTGAAATAAACGAACCCCGAATACCACAGTATCGTTCTGCCAAAAGTGTCTTGCAATTGTTAGGCAGATTAACCTTCCAGAATTTCGGACAATTAGAAGAACTTGATAGAATGGCCGAGATAGTAGAAAAAGAATTGGACAAGGTGAGAAGAGCAGATGGATCTTTCTATGATAACAAGTAGTATTGTTATTTTGCGCCCATTAATATAAATAAATAAATAAATAAATAAATAAATAGATAAATAATCGACGTCGCTAAGCATCACTATGCAACTTTACGACCGATTTTCGGAATAGAACAACGATCCTAGCAAATCATTGCTAGTTCTACCGGTATGTTGTGGTCTGTACACCTTTTTCACTTAGAAATAAAAATTCCTAAATTATTGGAACTAATAAATTTCGTTTGCCAAAAAAAGTGACTATTTAAATGCAAATAAAAATTATATAATAAATATATATAAGCGTCTTTTTGTACCACTAGATTAACCTTGGAGATTAATGACGTTGATGGGCTGTTAGATGATATTAATCTTCGTATAATAGATATTCTAAGTAACGATTCATCAACTACTTTTGTTGAAATAGCTAAACAAATTGGAATATCTGACGCAACAGTACATTTGAGAGTTAGAAGATTAATAGCTGCAGGTATAATTACCAAATTTACGATTTCTGTTGATAACAATCTTCTTGGATATGATCATCTTGCATTTATGGGAATAAATGTTGAACCAGGTTTTGCAGACGAAGCTACTTTAGAGCTAGCAAATCTAGATGAGGTCTTGGAAATTCATGAAATGCATGGTACATTTGACTTGCTTTTGAAGATTCGTGCCAGAGACTTGAATCAGATGAGAGACGTTGTAGAAAATAAGATACGTAAATTACCACATATTTTGGAAACAGAGTTAATGACTGTTTTGAAAACTAAAAAGGAAGAGCAAATAGTTTCTTTGAAAAAGGATATTTTGTACAAGGCTGATGGTGTAATAGCCTAAAAAAGATGATATCCTTATCAATAGTCTATTAAGCTCTGGATAGCTAGTAAATAGATATAGAAGATATCTCTATTCATAGAAATATTAATTTCGTGCCCTGGGCAAATTCCACTGGAGTTTCACCGCTATTAGGCGTATTGAGGTTGTGATTATCATAACTATAATAGCGGATAAACTCACGTTAGTGTTTAAGGAGAGCAAAGTAAATAGGATCACTACCCCTAGGAAACTTGCCGAAGCATAGAATTCCTTAACAAACACCATTGGTATTTCATTGACAAATACGTCTCTTAAAATACCACCACCTATTGCAGTAAGTACACCTGAAATAGACATGGCAAGAAAGTTCAAACCAAACATGTTATATGCAAAAATAGAGCCAATTATTGTAAATACTCCAAGTCCAATTGCATCAAACTTCAAAAAAAGGTCGGAATGTTTTTTTAATGAAGGATAAAGAAAGAAAATTACTATTGCAGTGCTCACAGTTATTGTAATGTAGAGTGGATTGATAACAGCAGTAGGTGGAAGTTTTCCAAAAGTTATATCTCGTATTACGCCTCCTGCGATTCCCGTAATAGTGGAGAGAATTATTATCCCTACAAAATCAGATTTGTGTTCAATTGCCTTGAATGCTCCAGTCACTGCAAATGCCATTGTGCCAAACAGGTCTAAAATCTGGATAACTATAATTATAGGTAGGTTCGGATCTGGCACCTACCCCAGTGTTGTATGTGCTTGATATTAAAGAGTGTTTAAACTTTTGCTTTGGATTCATTTTTTTATTCCTTAAGCGTTCAATTAATAATACTATGCGCACTATGTATCCTCAAAACTTAAATTTGGATAATTTTAATGGTCATATTATGAGTAGCTCGGATAGCCTTGGCAATGTGGCTTATGAATGCATGAGATGTGGTACTTCTGTAACAGCTGAGGAGTTGTCTAGACTACCGGAAATCAAATGTATTTGTGGATTCCGTGTTTTTCGCAAATCAAGACAACCTATAGTCAAACAATTGAAGGCAATTTGATATTCTACAATATTGAAATTGAAAGGTTTTGTATTATTATTAATTATTATTTAATAGAATTATTATAGTAATAAGTGCTTTTATCTTAGCATAAGTAAGTTGATTACGGACTAGTAGTATTTTACCATAAAATATATGATAAATGTCATCATCAAACTATGCCAGAATTATTCTGCAAGCACGACGGATAAATTTCATTACTTGCATCACCAACTATTGCTTGATGGTGAAAGGTTATTAACATTAGATCCCAATACTAATACATAGTATGAAAATCCTGTGTCCTGATTGCAAAGCTGCAGCAGAATTATCTGATGACTTTGCATTTGTGAAATGTCCAAAGTGTTCTTTAGATATGACGTATGGAGAATATGTGAAGTATGTAGCATACAAGGATAAGAGATACCGAGACATACTCAGCGATTACAAGCTTTGACGCTCCAAAAATTGAGTCAATTGGTCTGTGGTATTATCCCTGAAATCATAACGCACTGGTAACCTTGATTTACTCATCATCAGCGGCGTTCAAGTCATCCTCTTCGTCATCTTCTATATCTTCTAGATCTTCGTCAAATTCTTCTTCAAGTTCGTTATTGCTGTTGCTATCGACACCTTTATCAGTATTGTTGTTTTTCGAGTCTGACACGATTTTTTAGTCTATTAGGGATATAATAAAGCCTTTCCTTAATAATGACCTATGTTTTGTGTTGTTCTGGAAATACCTGAAAAGCTCAAGTACATACAAAATCAATTGCATACTGCTTACGACTTCAATAGGCCTACAAATCAAATACTAATAGCCTATAAAGATATAATAATTTTTGCTCGATAGATGTATTAACATGTATATGTGTCCATATCTGTATTAACAATATTTCTTTCTAAACACCAAGGATCTGTTTTAAAAGAGCTCTGTAGTCTACATTCTCTTTAGAACTCCCTGGTGACGGAAGCTCAAAAATTAGGGGAATGGGCCTTTTTGATCGTATCTCAGTTAGATTATAGCGGATTTTTTTACCAATATCGTCGCTTAATAGAATCAAGCCAACATCACTACCATCTCCTCCTATCCTATTAATTTCAGAAAGTGCCTCTTCTGGGGCATCGGCTTTTATCCCCTGAACTCCAGCTAGCTTAAAACTGGTAATAAATACGCGATTCCCTATGGCTACTACTCGCACTCTCTTCTCAAATTCATTCTGAATGCGTCCCTTTTTAAAGTTTTGACTAGTATAAATGTAGATAGTTCAAAAACATAAGTGTGTAATAGCAACGTAACGAAACTAGCTCTAACTACTAGCAATATTTATTTCTATATCTTAACTATGCAGTTCATTGGCAGTCAAAAAGGAATACCTAAAAGTTTTGTTTATCATCGCTTTAAGCGTTGGAATTGCAGGAATTATACTGTCGGCATTATTTGCATCTTATGCTTTTATAATATTCTCTCTACCAAATCTGAGCCTGGCCGCTTTCTTTGGCTATAAATACTATACACATGATAAGAAGGCACGAGAGTACGAACAGAGAAAAAAAAGAAACAGAAAGAGACACTAAAAAAACGCTTATTAAATAAAAACGCCAAAGACATGCGTATAAAATCAAACTAGATTAAATTACGATTTTCCATCTGATAACGGTTTGCGTATGCGAATATTTGTCAAATGATCAGAGCGGTAGCCCAATTAATCACATAGATCTTATATCCTCACTAACTTGTGAAAGTCTTTAAGAGCATTACATAGTAGTAATAGTAATAG
>Ga0075434_100005627_pt1 | contig 11423 bp, 11 predicted proteins | sample RhiMethybrSRZTD3_FD_75298 | JGI IMG/M metagenome (GOLD analysis project Ga0075434, IMG submission 75298) | Populus rhizosphere microbial communities from Tennessee, USA - Rhizosphere MetaG P. TD hybrid SRZTD3 | ecosystem: Host-associated > Plants > Roots > Rhizosphere > Soil | place: USA...
TCATCACTTTCGCGCATTGCCGGCGTAATAAGCGGCAAGGTCAGCCATGTCCTGGTCGGTCAACGTGGCCGCGATGCCGCGCATCGAGGGATGTTTGCGGGCGCCCGTCTTGTAGTCCTGCAAGGCCTTGACGATGTAGGCCGCCTGTTGCCCGCCGATCCTGGGGACTGGATAAACTTCCGGATACGCGGTTCGATAGTCAGCGATGCCGTGGCATCCTTCGCACATCTGCGCTCGTGCTCTGCCACGCGCCGGATCGCCTTCGGCCCAGGCCAAGGCGGACAAAAGCAAGGCCGTTGCGGCGCTCAAGGCCAGGAGGACGTATCGTTTGTTCATGAGATTTGAGGGCATCCTTGGCGGTCACCGTAGAGATCGATTCTTCACAGCCAATAGACCAGCACGTACATCAGCAACCAGATGACGTCCACGAACTGCCAGTACCAGGATGCGGCCTGGAACGCGAACTGGTTATCCGGAGTGAAGTCTCCTCGCAAGATGCGCGCGAAGATTACCGTGAGGATGGTGGCCCCGATGGCAACGTGCAACCCGTGAAACCCCGTGAGCATGAAGAACGTTGCACCATAAGCTCCGCTTCCCAACGTCAGCCCCAACTCGGTGTAGGCTCGATAGTGCTCGCTGAATTGGAGGCCCAGGAACACGACGCCCAGCACGATGGTCAGGAAAAGGCCTAGCTTGAGCTGGCCGCGAGCGCCCTTCTGCAGTCCCCGATGCGCCCAGAACAGCGTCGCGGCTGACGTCAGCAGCAGCACCGTGTTGAGCATCGGGATGCCTGTCCCATGCTCGGGCCGCAACGTTCCCTCGATGCCTGGTCCGGTTGCTGGCCAGCCGCCCTTGAAGCCGGGCCACAGTTCCGCGGTCTCGCCCGAGCTCAGATCCGGCATGACATGCCAGCGCATGTAGAACAGCGCGCCGAAGAACGCCGCGAAGAACAGTGTCTCCGAGAAGATGAACCATCCGAAGGCCCAGCGGTAAGAGACGTCGACCTGCTTGTTGTACAGGCCCGCCTCGCTTTCCCGGATCACGGCACCGAACCAACCGAACAGCATGTAGATGAGCAAGGCCGCCCCCGCCGCGAGGATGTAGGGCCCCGCGGCCCCGCGGTTGACCCAGGTTGCGGCGCCAACGGCCGAGAGCAGCAGGGCGCACGCGCCGATAATCGGCCAGCGTGACGGATGTGGCACGTAATAGGTCTTCACCGCGCTCGTCGGTGCGCTCATGGTTTGTTCCTGATCTGTGACGTAGCGTTTTGCGATTGGACTCGCATGGTGGTTCCTAAGTCCCGTTTCCCTCGACTTCGAAGAAGGTGTACGACAACGTGATCGTGGCGACGTCCTTCGGCAGCTTCGGGTCCACCACGAACACCACCGGCATCCGCCGCTTTTCATGCGGAGCGAACGATTGCTTCGTAAAGCAGAAGCACTCGAGTTTCTTGAAATACTCCGCGGCAAGCGGCGGTCCGTAGCTTGGAACCGCTTGCCCTGTCATCGATCGATCGGCCGTATTCTCGACTTCGTAGAGCAGGTTCATCAGCTGGCCAGGGTGAACGTCGACGATCGGTGTTTCGGGCCGGAACTGCCACGGCAGCTTGTTGACATTGGCGTCGAGCTCGAGGCGCACGGTTCGAGTCGAGTCGATCTGCGTATTCTTGATTTCGTCCGGCGCGTCGATGTTGCGCAGCCCGGTCGCCTTGCAGATCTGCTCATAGAACGGCACCAGCAGGTAACCGAACGCGAACATGATGACGGCGACGAGGGCGAACTTCAGCAGCAGCGCACGATTTGCCTTGCCGACTTCCGCGGAATGAGGCCTCGTCCTCATTTGCGGATCCGGCCGGCCAGCGCCGCCAACGGGAAGCCGATGAACGCTATCCCGAGCGCGCCGAGCCCTACCATCGCCGTGCCGAAGCTCTGGGCGAAGGCGATGCTGCCGAATAACACCAGCGCGACGAAGGCCAGGACTAAGGCGGTGCGTACGCTCGCCGCGCGCTGCGATGTCCGGGTCGAGTTCGCTTCCGTCATAGTAGGCGTCCCGCGCGACGGTCAGGCTGCATGGTTATGCGACCACCGGCGGCGTTTCGAACGTGTGATGGGGCGCCGGCGAGGGCAGCGTCCACTCCAGCCCCTTGGCGCTGTCCCAAACCTGCGCGGAGGCCTTTGGCCCGCCGCGAATGCACTTGATCACGGTGTACAGGAACAGCAGCTGGGTCAAGCCGAAGCCGAACGCCCCGATGCTGGCGATCATGTTCAAATCCGCGAATTGCAGCGGATAGTCGGGAATGCGCCGCGGCATTCCCGCGAGGCCCAGGAAATGCATGACGAAGAACGTCATGTTGAAAAAGATCATCGAGAGCCAGAAGTGCCAGCGCCCAAGCGTCTCGTCGTACATGTGACCTGTCCACTTTGGAAGCCAGAGATATGTCCCTGCGAACATCGCGAACAGCGAGCCCGCAGCCATCACGTAGTGAAAATGCGCCACGATGTAATAGGTCTGGTGCAACTGGATGTCGACGCCTGCGACAGCCATAATGATCCCGGTAAGGCCTCCGACGACAAATACGAACAGGAAGCCGACCGCGAACAACATCGGCGTCTCGAAGCTGAGCGAGCCCTCCCACATTGTCGCGACCCAGCTGAAGACCTTGACGCCGGTCGGCACGGCGACAAGAAACGATGTGTACATGAAGAACAGTTGCCCCGCGACCGGCATCCCGACGGTGAACATGTGGTGTGCCCACACGGCACACGATATGATCGCGATCGCGCACGTCGCGATTACCATCGAGAGATACCCGAACAGCGGCTTGCGGGCGAAAGTCGGGATGACCTGGGAGATGATGCCGAATGCCGGCAAAGCGATGATGTAGACCTCGGGGTGGCCGAAGAACCAGAAAATGTGCTGGAACAGGGCCGGGTCGCCGCCACCGGCAGCGTTGAAGAAGTGCGTATCGAAGTGACGATCCGTCAGGAGCATCGTCACCGCGCCCGCCAACACCGGCATCACGAGGATAATCATGTAGGCGGTGACAAGCCAGGTCCAGACGAACATGGGCATTTTCATCAGTGTCATGCCCGGCGCGCGCATGTTGAGGATGGTCGTCACGATGTTGATGGATCCGATGATCGACGACACCCCGAGGATGTGGATGGCGAAGATGGTCATGTCCATGCCGGGGCCCATCTGCACCGACAGCGGCGGGTAGGATGTCCATCCCGCACCGCTAGCGCCGCCGGGCGCGAAGAGCGATGCAACCAGCAGGATCGCGGCCGGGGGCAGCAGCCAGAAGCTGAAATTGTTCAGGCGCGGGAATGCCATGTCGGGCGCGCCGATCATCATCGGGATCTGCCAGTTCGCAAAGCCCACGAGCGCCGGCATGAACGCTCCGAACAGCATGATCAGACCGTGCAGCGTGGTGAGTTCGTTGAAGAACTCGGGCCGCATGAGCTGCAGCCCCGGCTGGAACAGCTCCGCGCGTATGCCCATCGCCATGAGCCCACCGACGAGGAACATGGCGAAGCTGAAGCACAGGTACAGTGTGCCGATGTCCTTGTGGTTCGTCGCGGTGAGCCAGCGCAGGATGCCCTTGGGCTGATCCAGGCGCTCGGCGTCGTCGGCGAGTGTAAGCTGCGTGTGCACGTTGTTCTCCTGGCTTCGCGTTTCCGGTAGGGTTCTCGAGCGTCTGCGCCGCGTCACTTGCGAGCCGCGACAATATCCTTGGGCTGCACCATGTCGCCCATCGTGTTGCCGAAAGCGTTGCGTTCATACGTGATCACGGCAGCGAGCTCCAGGTCGGAGAGCTGACCCTTCCACGCCGCCATGGCGGGGTTCTTCTTGCTGCCGTTCACGACGATGTCGACATGACCGGCGATCGGCCCCGTCGTGATTGGGCCGTGAGCGAGGGCCGGAAACGCGCCCGGCACGCCTTGACCACCGGCCTGATGGCAGGCCACGCAGCTGCGGCCGTAGACCTTCTCGCCCTCGGTCTTCAACTCGTCCAACGTATAAGTCTTGGCCACCGACGCGCTGGCAGCCGCGGCGGCAACCTTGTTCTTGGCCTGCTGGTCGGCCAACCACGTCTTGTACTGCTCCTCGGGAAGCGCCTCGACCACGATGGGCATGAAGCCGTGGTCCTTGCCGCATAGCTCGCTGCACTGGCCGCGGTACACGCCGGGCGTCTCAACCTCGAACCAGGAGTCGCGCACGAACCCTGGTATCGCATCCTGCTTCACACCGAATGCGGGAACCCACCAGGCATGGTTCACGTCGTTGGCGGTGAACAGGACGCGCACCTTCTTGCCCACCGGAACCACCAGCGGGTTGTCCACTTCGAGGAGGTAGTTCTCCCTCTTCGGCGCCTTGTTCTCGATCTGGTCGCGCGGCGTCGCCAGGTCACTGTAGAACGACACCCCCTGGCCGATATAGTCGTAGTGCCACTTCCACTGATAACCGGTGACCTTGATCGTAAGGTCCGGACTGGAGGTGTCTTTCATCGCGATCACAGTGCGGGTCGCTGGAAAGGCCATCCCGATGACAATAAGACACGGGATGACCGTCCAGATGATTTGCAATGGTTTGTTGCTGTCGAACTGCTTGGCTTCATGGCCCACCGACCGGCGATGCCGCAGGATCGTGTAAAACATCAATCCGAACACCACGACCGCAATGACTATGCAGATGCCGAGCGTGATGGCGTGCAAGTCATAGAGCTCATGCGCTACCGGGGTCTGCGGGGTTTGCAGCCCGAACTTCGATTCGCCATTAGCGATGGCGCTCCCCGGCAGCGCCAGCGATGCCACCATCATCACTTTCGCGAGATCACTCATCATCAGTTTTGCTTTCATGCCTGCAGCTCTTGCGAGCATCGCTGTTGATTACGGTCCCTGGTCCGGATCATGTGCCGTCGCTCGAAAGTCATGGTTCAGCAACTTCGCCACGAAGTTACGGAATCGGAGAGACTGTGTCTTTCAAATTCCTGAATGCCAATTGCAGCGGGTTGCGGAGCGCTCTTGAGCCTACCAACGACCGCTTGGCCATCGCCGCCGCATCTTCTTCATGGCGTCTGCACGATCGCGCAATGGCGAAGCGGTCGTTGCTCGCCATCCTGAAGTCGGCTCTGTGTCGCTACTTCGCGCGCCGAATGAGCCGGCGCGCAATCGCGTCAGAACGCGTTCACGAGCCGCAGGATCAGCCCGAAGTTCTGCTTGAACTGGCCTTCGACATGGATGTCGTGGGTGACCTCGAGCAGGCCCTGCGTCGTCGGTGAGAAGTTCATCATGTAGGTGGCCCGCAGCTGGTCCTGGCGAGCCTTCTGTCCGTTGGAGATGCCGTCGAGCTTCTGCTCGCCGCCGAAGATGCCCATGTATCCGATCGCGACCTTGGTGTTCGATGCGCCGGGAAAGGCGTGACGGACGGTATCAGTCACGTCGTAGGCCGCCCAGCCGTAAAGCTCGTAGCTCGTGGCCTGCTTCAATTTCTGCGAGCCATTGCCGGCTTTCGTGTTGTCCCCGTACCAGGTCCAGCCGGCCGAGACGTCGATCGTGAACTTATCGCCGATGCCCTGGGTGTAATCGCCCTGAAAGTTGTAGATCCAGCGGTTGCCCCCGAGGTTGAGGGGCTTGTTCCGGTCGTAGGATCCGATCGGAATCGTGAGATAGGGCGCGAAGGTAAGAAATCTCTTCTTCTCGGGCTCGTTGATGAGGAAGTACCCGATGGAAGCGACGGGGTCCGCAACGCCGTTCGCGTTGCCCAGCTGCTGCCCGTTGATCCTGCCGTCGCGCAGCCCGCCGAACGGCACCAGCACGTTCCAATCCCATTGGTGGCCGAACAACGAGTCCTTGCTGTAGTGGATATAGCGAACGATGCCGACATGGCTGTCGAGGTTCGCATCGAAGGTGCCGGCGATCGTGTTGTTGTACGAATCGTGCGCGCCGTACTCGTAATAGAGCGACAGCACCTTCGTTCCGCGCGGCAAGGGAACCCAGTCGAACGGTTGGTAATCGATCGCCCAGGTCGGGCCGGCCGTGATCGCCGCGCCGAGGCCGCAGGCGATCGCAGAGACTAGGCTCCGCTTCTTCATCGCATTCTCCTTACTTCGCGGCTCGCGCCAGGGTCTTGGTCAATTCGTCGAGCTGCCGGAGCGCCTCGGCGTCTTCCGGGCTCACCGAGGTATTGCCGCAACGCGGATCGATGTTCAGCCCTCCTGCGGAAGGCGGCTGGGCATTGGCCCACGCTGCCGCGACGAGCGCGGCCCAAACGATCCATTTCATGGGGGCTCCGGCGTAATTGATACCGGCCACGTTACGGCCCCGGGTGCGCGCTTTCTTGCATTCGCCTGCGTCGGCCTTTACGAAAATTGGTGCAGCCGCATTGAAGACCGCGCGCGCCACGGTCCGCAAAGTGGCGACCGTACCCACACCAGGAGATCTCATGAACGGCCACGACGCGCGAGTGCAGTTTTGTTAAATCTCTGCAGCTTTGTCGAAGACGTCGTTCGCCGCAGTTCCTAGGATCTGTCACGCAGGCGAGACCCGATGCTCGGATGGCCTCGTGATCGCGGCCCCACCAATGACGGAGATTTGTTGATGCTTAAGACAGTTATCGCCGCAACCGCACTCCTTCTTTGTGCAGTCGGCGTCGGGCAGGCATGGGCAGCGGAAGCGCCAGTCAAGGTCGATTCCGCGCGCATGAATAACGCCGACCGCGATGCTGCGAATTGGCTGAGCTACGGCCGAACCTACAGCGAGCAACGTTTCAGTCCGCTGTCCAAGATCACGACGGACAATGCGAAGCAGCTCGGACTCGCGTGGTTTGCGGACCTCGATACCAATCGCGGCCAGCAGGCGACACCCCTGGTCATCGACGGTGTGATGTACGTGTCGACCGCGTGGAGCATGGTGAAGGCGTACGACGCCGCGACCGGCAAGCTTCTCTGGTCCTACGATCCGCAAGTCCCGCGCGAGCTCGGCGTGAAGGGCTGCTGCGACGTCGTCAACCGCGGTGTCGCGGCATGGAAAGGAAAGATCTACGTCGGCACGTTCGACGGCCGCCTGGTGGCGCTCGACGCGAAGACCGGAAAGCCCGCGTGGAGCGTGGTCACCGGCGACCAGAAGAACCTCACCATCACGGGGGCGCCGCGCGTCGTGAAGGGACGCGTCATCATCGGCATGAGCGGCGGCGAATACGGGATACGCGGCTACATCTCGGCGTACGACGCCGAGACCGGAAAGCTCGCGTGGCGTTTCTACACCGTTCCGGGCGATCCCTCGAAGCCGTTCGAGAACAAGGCCATGGAGATGGCCGCGAAGACCTGGAGCGGCGAGTGGTGGAAGCTCGGCGGCGGCGGCACGACGTGGGACGCGATCTCCTATGACCCCGATCTCAATCTGGTCTACTTCGGCGCCGGCAACGGCATCGAATGGGCGCGCAATTACCGCACCAAGAGCAAGGGCGACAACCTGTTCACGTCCTCGATCGTCGCGCTCAACGCCGACACCGGCAAGTATGTCTGGCACTACCAGGCTACGCCCGGCGAGGAGTGGGACTTCGACGCCGTGCAGCAGCTGATCCTCGCCGACCTCACCATCGACGGCAGGCCGCGCAAGGTCATCATGCAGGCGAACAAGAACGGCTTCTTCTACGTCCTCGACCGCCGCGACGGCAAGCTGATCTCGGCCACGAATTTCGTGCCGGTCAACTGGGCGAGCGGAGTCGATCCGAAGACGGGACGCCCGATCGAGAATCCCGGGATCCGCTACGACCTGACCGGGAAGCCGGCCAACATGATGCCGGGCGCCCTCGGCGGCCATAGCTGGCAGCCGATGGCCTACAGCCCGAAGACGGGGCTCGTGTACATCCCGGCGCAGGAGATCGGCCTCGAGTTCACGCCGGTCGAAGGCATGGCGACGTCGCCCCTGGGCTGGAACGTCAAGGTCGCGATCACGAACACGCCCGGCACCAAGGGCTATCTCATCGCGTGGGATCCGGTGCGCCGGAAGGAAGTGTGGCGCGCGGGATACCTGGGCCCGTGGAATGGCGGGACGCTGACCACGGCGGGAAATCTCGTCGTGCAGGGCGACGCCTCCGGCAGCTTCAACGCCTACCGGGCCGACACCGGCGAGAAGCTGTGGTCGACGCCGGCACAGAGCGCAGTCATGGCCGGTCCGATGACGTACGAGGTGAACGGCGAGCAATACATTGCCGTCATGTCCGGATGGGGCGGCGCTTTCCCGTTGTTTCAGGGCAAGGAAGCGGCAAAGTCCGGCAACCTGCGCAACGTGAGCCGCGTGCTGGCGTTCAAGGTGGGCGGCACGGCCGTGCTTCCTGCACCCCCGCCGCAACCGCAAGTGGTGCTGAACCCGCCGCCGGAAACCGCCGCTGCGGACACCGTCGCCAAGGGCACTGGCCTGTACGCGCAGTACTGCGGCGCCTGTCATGGAGAGAATGCAATCGGTGGCGGCGTCGTGCCGGACCTGCGCGCCTCGAACTTCCTCGGCAATGACTTCTTCTTCGAGATCGTGCTCAACGGGGCGATGAAGGATGCCGGCATGGCGCCCTTCAAGGCAGTGCTCGATCAGAAGGACGCTACGGCGATTCGCGCCTACCTGATCAAACGGGCCAACGAGGACAAGGCCGCAAGCAGCAAGTAGAGCAATTAGCATGACGACGATCGTGTTAACGATTCTGCAATCACGGAGATTTGCTGATGCTTAAGACAGTTGCAGTCGAATCGCTTGTGAACGCGCTCGCCGCGACCGCACTCCTTCTTTGTGCAGTCGGTGTCGGACCGGCATGGGCAGCGGAAGCGCCCGTCAAGGTCGATGCCGCGCGCATGAATAACGCCGACCGCGATGCTGCGAACTGGCTGAGCTACGGCCGAACGTACAGCGAGCAGCGCTTCAGCCCGCTGACAAAGATCACGCCGGACAATGCGAAGCAGCTCGGCCTTGCGTGGTTTGCGGACCTCGATACCAATCGCGGACAGGAAGCAACGCCCCTGGTCATCGACGGCGTGATGTACGTGTCGACCGCGTGGAGCATGGTCAAGGCCTACGACGCCGCGACCGGGAAGCTGCTCTGGTCCTACGATCCGGAAGTCCCGCGCGAGCTCGGTGTCAAGGGTTGCTGCGATGTGGTCAGTCGCGGAGTCGCTGCCTGGAACGGCAAGATCTACGTCGGCACCTTCGACGGCAGGCTGGTGGCGCTCGACGCGGCGACGGGCAAGCCGGTGTGGAGCGTGGTCACCGGCGACGCAACCAACCTCACCATCACCCAGGCACCGCGCGTCATCAAGGGACGCGTCGTGATCGGCATGAGCGGCGGCGAATACGGCATACGCGGTTACATTTCGGCCTACGATGCCGAGACCGGAAAATTGACCTGGCGCTTCTACACGGTACCGGGCGATCCATCCAAGCCGTTCGAGAACAAAGCGATGGCCATGGCCGCAAAAACTTGGAGCGGCGAATGGTGGAAGCACGGCGGAGGCGGCGTGGTATGGGACGCGATTTCGTACGACCCAGACCTCAACCTCGTGTACTTCGGCGTCGGTAACGGTCTGGAATGGGCGCGCAAGTACCGCAGCGCGAACAAGGGCGACAACCTGTTCCTGTCCTCGATCGTCGCGCTCAACGCGGATACGGGCGCGTACGTCTGGCACTTCCAGGTGAATCCCGGAGAGGAATGGGACTACGACGCGGTCGGGCAGCTCACGCTCGCCGACCTGACGATCGACGGGAAGCCTCGCAAGGTCATCATGCAGGCGAACAAGAACGGGTTCTTCTACGTCCTCGACCGGAAGACCGGCAAGTTCATATCGGCCAAGGCCTACGTCCCGCAGAACTGGGCGAGTGGCATCGACCCGAAGACCGGGAGGCCGATCGAGCATCCGGATATCCGCTACAGCAGCACCGGCAAGACGATCGTTATGATGCCGGGCCCCGACGGCGGGCACAGCTGGCATCCCATGGCGTACAACCCGAACACGGGGCTGGTCTACATTCCCGCGCAGGAGATCGGAAAGCGCTTCACGCCCATCAAGGATTTCAAGACGTCGGCGATCGGCTGGAACCTGGCCGTTGACGTCGCAGGGACGCCCGAAACGAAGAAGGGCTACCTTCTCGCGTGGGATCCGGTGCAGCAGAAGGAAGTGTGGCGCACCAACTACATCGGCCCATGGAACGGCGGCATAGTGACGACCGCGGGAAATCTCGTCGTCCAGGGCGACGCCGCCGGCAATCTGAACGCCTACCGCGCGGACACCGGCGAAAAGCTCTGGTCGCTCTCGGTTCAGTCTCCGATCATGGCCGCTCCGGTGTCGTACGAGGTCAACGGCGAGCAGTACATCGCCGTGCTGTCGGGCTTCGGCTCGGCGTTCTCGCTGCAAGCGGGCAAGGTAGCGGCGCAGTCGGGCAACATTCGGAACATCAGCCGGGTCCTGGCATTCAAGGTCGGCGGGACGGCGGCGCTGCCTCCGGCCCCGCCCGAGCAGAAGCTCGTGCTCAACCCGCCGCCCGCGACTGCCGATGCAGCAACGGTCGCCGCCGGCGACCACTTATTCGGAAGATATTGCGCAGCCTGTCATGGCGAGAACGCGGTGGGTGGCGGCGTGGTCCCTGACCTTCGCGCGTCGAGCTTCCTCGGCAATGACTTTTTCTTCGAGATCGTGCTCAACGGCGCGATGAAGGATGCCGGCATGGCGCCCTTCAAGGCGGTGCTCGATCAGAAGGACGCCACCGCGATCCGCGCGTACTTGATCCAACGGGCCAACGAGGACAAGGCAGCAAGCAGCAAGTAGAGCAATTAGCGTGACGACGATCGTGTTAACGATTCTGCAAATGACCGCATCTGCCTATAGACCGGCGCTGCTGACTGGCGGGAAACTGGTCCGCCTCGGCAAGCCTCGTGTCGTATCGCTCATCGTCTTCACCGCCGTTATCGGCATGTTTCTGGCCACTCCGGGCTTGCCGCCGCCCGGGGCGTTGCTGTTTGGCACTATCGGCATTGCCCTAGTTGCGAGCTCGGCCGCCGCGCTGAACTGCCTCATCGAACAGAAGCTCGACGCCACGATGGCGCGCACTCGCGCGCGCCCGCTGCCCATGGGCACGGTAACGCCTGCGCAAGCGCTGGTATTCATCGCCATGGTGGGCGGCACCGGGCTACTCGTGCTGCATGAACTGACCAACCCCCTGACGATGTGGCTCACGCTGGCCACATTTCTCGGCTACGCAGTCGTCTATACGATTTTGCTCAAGCCGCGCACGTCGCAGAACATCGTCATCGGCGGCGCCTCGGGTGCGATGCCTCCGGTTCTCGGCTGGGCTGCCGTGACCGGCGAGATCTCGTCCGATGCCTTGTTGCTGTTCCTGATTATCTTCGCCTGGACGCCGCCGCACTTCTGGGCGCTGGCG
>Ga0075434_100005630_pt1 | contig 11423 bp, 10 predicted proteins | sample RhiMethybrSRZTD3_FD_75298 | JGI IMG/M metagenome (GOLD analysis project Ga0075434, IMG submission 75298) | Populus rhizosphere microbial communities from Tennessee, USA - Rhizosphere MetaG P. TD hybrid SRZTD3 | ecosystem: Host-associated > Plants > Roots > Rhizosphere > Soil | place: USA...
CGCGCGCAGGCGCGCATCCAGATCGACGAAGAGCAGACCACCGCACAGACGGACTTCAAGGAACCGTCTCTCGTCTACAGCGATCCCGAACCCTATTACCAGACGCAATACAAGATTCTGCAGGGGCGCGACCTGGCGCTACGCTCCGTCAAGCGGCTCGAACTGGCCTCCGTGCCGGAGTTCAACGGACGAGGCGCGAAGCCGCCGAAGCTCACGCAGATCATTGGCGATATCAAGACAAAGATCACGGCGCCGTTCCGCGGCGGAACTGGCACGCCAAGCGTTCGCCCTGTGCGGCCGACCAACGAAAACCAGCAGGCCGATGCGCTCCTCGGCCGCGTGCAGGTCGTTCCAGTCCGCGGCAGCCGCCTGGTGGACCTCTATTTCGTCTCAGCCGATCCGCAGTTCGCGGCACGAGCAGTCAATGTGCTCGCCGAAGAGTACGTGAATCAAAATCTCGAATTCCGACTGCAGAACACCGACAAGACGCTGCAATGGCTGACCGAGGAAGTCGCCAAGCAGCAGAACGTCGTGCAGGCCAGCGAGCGGATGCTCGCTGAGTACCGCGAGAACCAGAACGCGCTCTCCCTCGAAGACCGGCAGAACATCATCGTGTCGCGGCTCAATCAGGTGAACGACGCCGCATCGCGCGCGCGCACGACGCGCATCCAGAAGGAAGCGCTCTATAATCAGGTGCTTGCCGCCAAGAACCGCGAAGGGTTGAGCATAATCGCGTCCAATCCGTTCGTTCAGCAGCTCAAATCCCGCATTGTCGAACTCCAGCGCGATAAGGTGCGGCTCGAAGATCGGTACGGCCAGAAGCATCCCGACGTCCAGCGCGTCAACGACCAGATTGCCGATACACAGCGGCAGCTCGATCAGGAGGTCGACAAGAGCATCGCCGGCATCAAGGCGGATTACCAGGCCGCGAAAGACGAAGAAAAGCAGCTTTCGGTCGACCTCGAGGGACAGAAGGCGCAGGCGACCGACTTGAACCGCAAGAGCATCGACTACTCCGTCCTGCAACGCGAGGCAGAGAGCAATCGCCAGGTCTACGAGTCGTTGCTTCAGCGCGAGAAGGAATTACGCGTTGTCAGCAACAGCCGCGCGAACAACGTTCGGCTGCTGGATCGTGCCGAGGTGCCGGGAGCGCCCTTCACGCCGAATACGCGTCGCGCGTGGCTCATGGCCGTCCTGTTCGGCCTGGGATTCGGCATCACGGCGGCCTTCGCGATTGATTACCTCGATGACACCGTCAAGACGCCCGAGGACGTGACCTGGCGCCTCCACCTGAATTTCCTCGGCCTCGTGCCAAAGGTGCACGGCGAACGCCATCCGCTGCTGTCTGGCCCGGTTCCCCACGACTTCGGCGAGGCGTTCCGCGCGCTGCGCACGGCACTGGTCGCCAGCAGCGGCACAGACGCTACCCGCCTCATCGCGATCACGAGCACGCAACCGCTCGAGGGGAAAACGACGACGGCGGTCAACATCGCGCTGGCGCTGGCTATCGGCGGCGCGCGAGTGCTCCTGATCGACGCGGACATGCGGCGGCCGAGCCTGCATAAGGCGATGCGGCTTCCAAACGATCGTGGTCTGGCGGAGCTGCTCGGCGGCAAGGCGCGGATGCGCGAGGTGGTTCAGCGCTGCGGCGATCCGAACCTGCTCGTCATTCCGGCAGGCCGCACTCCGCCGAATCCGTCCGAGCTGCTGGCGTCAGATCGCATGCGCGCATTCCTTCACCAGCTGACGACAGGGCCGTTCGACTGGGTCATCATCGATACGCCACCCGTCCTCGCGGTCACCGATGCTGTCGTGCTTGCGCCGCTCGTACATTCGGTTTCCTTCGTAGTCGGAGCCGAAATGACACGCTGGCGCCTTGCGGAGCGTGCAATCGAGACGCTGCAAGCGGGTCATCCACGCTCGATTGCGGCTATCCTCAATCGCGTTGACTTCGACCGAAATCGCTACTACTACTCGCGGTACTACGGCCACCAGTACAAGAGCTATTACGCGGAAGCGCCGGCCGCGAGCTGACGGTCGGTCCCCGTCGCTGCTGCCAGTCGGCTTGATATTGCTGGCCGCGTTCATGCTCGCATCGATCAACGGGCGGTACGCGTGGCCGTATGTTCCTGCGCTGATTGCCGCAGCGGGCCTTTTCCTTGTCTCCGGCACGCGCGTCGGCGCAGACCCAATCACGCGCGGACTCGATTTCGTGGTCATCGCCGCGATCGCTTACATCGGACTGCAGATTGTGCCGCTCCCCGCGGCCATCGTCAGCACCGCCTCTCCAGCGACATCGGATCTCCAGGATGCCTACGCGCTCGCACCGTTCGGCGTCTGGCGACCGATATCCGTCCACCCTGCGGCCACGCGCGAGGCGCTGGGTCTGGCGATCACGGCGGCGCTGATCTTCTGGACATCTCGCGAATGTTTCTCGCGCGGAGGCACGCGCGCGGCAGCGCGTCTGCTGGCGTGGATCGGTTTCGCCTGTGCAGTGGTCTCCCTGGCGCAGCGCGCAACCGCGCCGGCAACCGTACTGTGGAAGTGGCCGCTTCCCGATCCGCGCATTACGACGTTCGGGCCGTTCGTCAACCGGGACCATCTCGCGACCTGGCTGGTCCTCGCGATCTCGCTCGTAACAGGCTACCTGATGATGCACGTTCGGGCTCATATGACCGCCCGAATGCGACAGGGCACCCACGCCACACTGATCGCGTTGTCCGATGCCGGTGCGCTCGTCGTTCTGGGTTCGATCGGAGCAATGCTGTTGACGCTCGCAGCCACGCTCTCGCGCTCTGGATTCGTCGCGCTCGTCGCCGCCGCTGTCGTCGGTGCGTCGATGACCCGGCGCAATCGTGCCCGCGGCATCTGGGTAGGAGTCGCCGCCGCTGCCGCCATGGTCGCCATCGCTGCATGGATGAACCTGGAGGGATTTGCGGAGCGGCTCGTAACGACCTTGTCGAGGCCAGAGGCCGAATCGGTAGGCCGGCTGACAATCTGGCAGGAGACGCTGCGCCTGATGCGCACCTTCCCACTATTCGGCACGGGCCAGGGAACCTTCGCCGACGCCATGTTCGTCTACCAGCAGACCGCGCGGCACGTGCTGTTCAACCAGGCACACAACGAGTATCTGCAACTGGCGGCCGAAGGCGGAGTCCTCATGTTGGCGATGGTGGTCGCCGGCCTGGTCTTGCTGGCGCGCGCCGCGAAGCTTCGTCTGGCCGGCGATGACGGCTCGCATCGGTTTGTGCGGATTGGCGCATGCGCCGGCCTCGCCGCCGTCGGTGTGCAGAGCATCTGGGAGACCGGGCTGCGCGCGCCAGCCAACCTTCTGCTCGCGGCAATCCTGGCAGGACTGGCGATCGTCGACCGCCGCGATTCGACATCTGAGATCACGCCAAGATGAGTATTCGCGTCGGATTCGACGTCGACGGCGTGATCGCGAACTTCAACAAAACCTTCCGCGAGACCGCTACCAAGGTGGAAGCCGCCTCCAGTGGGCGAGACCGCTCGGATCCCGCAGCGCACGCACTCACGGCCGACGTGATGAAACGCGTCTGGGAGCACATTTCCCGGACGGCCCAATGGTGGCTGCAGCTGGACGCGTACGAACCCGAGCAGATCGCGCGACTGTACAGGACCTCGCGCGAGCGTCGCTGGGAGGTGTACTTCATGACGACCCGGCCGTCCAGCGCGGGCGAAACCACGCAGTTCCAGACGCAGTGGTGGCTGGAGACGCACGGATTCCCGCTGCCGTCGGTGCTTACGGTGCCCGGTTCGCGCGGGGATGCGGCCAACGCATTGAAGCTCGATATTGCGGTTGACGATCGACTCACCAACTGCGTGGACATCATTGCGGCGTCGCGGGCGAAGGCACTCCTGCTGTTGCGCAATGACGATCAGACCGTGAAGGACCAGGCGCTGGCCCGCGGCATCGGTGTGGTCAACACACTCGCCGCCGCCATCGATGCGATCGAACAGTTCGAAGAAGCGAAGCGAACCAGCTCGGGACGCCTGTCGCGCCTCGCCGACTGGTTCAAGCCCTCCAAGCACGAGGAAGAGCGGTTGCCGATTGATGCGCGGAGTGCACTTGGAAGCGTCCGGCCCGCACCGCGGAAGACCTAGTAAAACCAGTCGACGATGGCGTCGCGCACGCCGGCTGTCACCGGAAGCACCTCGTGCGGAACGTCCGACGGAAAAGCGACAAGCGTGCCCGCGCGCGGCGCAATCTCGCGCGTCGAGTCGCCATACAGCCGAAGCGCGCCCCCTTCAAAGTCGACACCGGCCGTCGTCAGGAAAAGGACGATGGAAATGCGACGCGGAAACTCATCGTGCCCCGGAGCAACGTCGCGGTGCACGCGATAGAAACCGCCGGATGCGTAGCGCACGAAGCCAGGTCCCTCTTCGCCGGAAAGCGGCGTGCCGAAGAACTGCGCGACCTGTCCGCGGATCGAATCGAGAGCGCGCTGTACTTCGTCGATCATCGTCTCGTCAACGTCAACTTCGAGCGCGCGGCGCGCGGCGTCATCCACCTGATATCCGGCGTCGTAGATTTCCGCGCATGACGCATGGCCTCGATCCATCGCTGTTCTCACACGCGCGCAATTGACGCGGTCCCAGAACTCAGGAATAACGAAGGTCATCGAGTATGAGCGAACAGAATTTCCCGAGAGAGGTCCCATCCTGTTCTGCGGTTGCGGTCTTGATCGGCACAGCCGCCGCGAGATGATGAATGGTATCGAGTTCGCTGGTTCGCAACTCCTCGTGCAGCAGCTGATTTCCGTAGATATTGCCCAGTAGGTGCACCATCGCCTGTCGGAGTGAGATGGAAGATACGCACGGTGCGGCCGGCGCTGCGCGCCGCGGTTCCAGCAGATAAACCGCACTGAGAGGCAGAGGGCGATCGGAGAACGCGCCGCGCGCCGTCAAATCCAAACGCCGCTTGTCCCAGCCGGGGCTGACATGCGGGAGCGCCTCGCTCGAGCCGTACAACAGTGAAACCGCATCCGGACACAGTGCGATCTTGGCGCATCCCGGCCTCACCATCAGGCGGCCTCCCTCAGACGAAAGCGCCGCGACATCCTCGGTGATGACTTTGTAACCAAGTTGCACGAACATCGCGGCAGTCGTCGACTTCCCGGCGCCCGCATCGCCTACGAACGCCACGGCGGAATCGGCGACCTCGATGACGCTCGCATGCAGCGACACCACACCCCGGATCCGCAACAAGAAGCCGAGCACGGGACCGGTGAGATAGGTCGCCATGTCGGCAATTGTCGCGGTGGGCGGCATCCTCCCAACGACACGGTCGCCAGCAGCCTGAATCAGGAATTGGACGCCATCGGCATAAACGAAGAGGAACGACCCATCGATCGCCGAGCGGTAGATTCTGAGGCCGGGTCTACCGGTCAAGCTGTCGCGCCACTCGCTCTCGTACCACGGTGCGCCTGTTGGTGTATCAGCGGCGGATCGAATGTTGTCAATTGCTTCGAGCCGATAGACCACGTCCGGTGGAGAGTCAGACTCGAACGGAACCAGGCCGGGTACAGCGGGGTAGGCATCAACATGAAGTCCGAACAGCCGATAGCGTGTGCCAGGCGCGGCCGGCCGATCCGCTTCACGAACGCCATACGACTGCAATGGCTCGCGCCGCAGATCGTTCATGGTGGATCGGGCGGCGTATTTTCTGCCCGCGATCCGCGAAAGTGTTCTTGAAGAACGACATCAAGCGTGGCGGCCCGAAGCGCAAGCGCCGCGTTGGATTGTCGCGTGACACCTGTTCCGAGCAGGCCGTGTTCAGCGTCCCAGGCCTCCACCAGTTTGCGACGAAGGCTGGCGCGTTGTCGCTGATCGTCGATTTCCGCGATCAACGCCTTCGCGTCGCTGACGATTGCGAGGGCTCGCTCGAGAGTTACGTCACCGCGCTCCAGCCGGCGCAAGAGCACGCATCGATATGTTCGGCACGCCGAAGGACGGTGCGAGTACGCGGTGCAACACCCGTTCTGATAAAGCCGGCACGGCAAGCGGAACCCAACTGCGCCATCGCCGACCGGTTCGATGGTTACTCCCAATCTGCCGATAACGTGAAGTTCTTCAGGCCGGACCTCGACGTGTTCATACAGGGCGTCTATGCAGCAGAGGCCGCACGACATACACAACGTCGAGCTGCTTGTGGTATTCGATTGCACGGCGGGGTACGATCGAAAAGACCGCCTTCGGTGCGTCAGAGTCTCGTCTTGATGGAGGTCTTCCCGCCGCCGCCGTCTGACACTCCCGTCTGCCCGACCTTGCGGGTCAGCGTCGAGATATCACCGTAGACATGCAGACGCGGAGCCTCGTACGGCTTCTTCTGACCGGTCCTGGTCGCGTTCTCGTGCTGTGGGGCTGAATCGTCCATCGTTTACCTCGGCGGAGCGACGTGACAGAGACCATGAGCGCACAGCTCGGACGCAAATCGCAGCACGTCGCCCTGAACGTCTGGAGGTGGGACATCGAATTCATCACAGAGGATTCGACCGACGTCTTCCAGCGATCCCCCTTCATTCATGAGCGTCCAGATGCGCGTGCCGACCGCATTCAACCCGAAGTAGACGCCGCTCTTCAGATCGAGCAGCACGCTCTCTCCGGACAGCTCACGCATCATGACCTGCTCGCTCGGAGTCAGACGATCGTCGGGCGACAGGTCCGGTGTGGCCAAAGCGGCGCTAGTATACTTCAGGCACCGAGCGGAGCCGCGGCCGTGCTGCTCCTGAGGAGGGACAGGAAATCCGGACGTGACTGAAACCAGCCCGCGAAGGCCGTCCTGGCGTTCTCGCCCTGCACTGCGGTCACACGATGCACGAGATCGTCGGAGATGCGGAACATCACGGCGTCGCCTGGTCCCGTGTTGGCGATCTGCCACAGGACGTGGTCCGAATCCCCCGATCGCAATTCGAATCTTCCTCCTTCATACGCGCTTTCGCTGAGATTCACGCTCATCCCGATCAGCCGATCCACTCCCGTGTCCGAGTGCCAGCGATCAAAATGACCGGCGGCGCCGCGCATCCGGTACACGCGACCGTCAAAGCATCCTATTGGTGCGCAGCCGGTGATGCTGCGAACGAGCGTGAGCAGCCGGCTGTCATTGGCGAGCAGAACGAGCATCGCGAGCACGCTGTTATCGGCCATGCATTCCTCACGACCGATGTCACCATTGTTTCCGTGCGACCGATCGTAGAAAGCGGCCGACCTGATTGCGTGCTGAACCTGGTCCACCAGGTCTCCGCTGAGGAACCCTGGCAGATGAATGGCGTGCGTCGAATCGAAGGACTCACGCAAGGCCGTGATTTGCGACGGCGTTTCGTCACAGATCAATGCTCGACGCGTCAGCTGAATCATGGACGGCCGATTATAGTCATTACATGATTGCCTCCCGGCCGGCGCTGACGTTGCTTTGTGCGGTCGTGAGAGGCGACGATGTGACGCCTCCGGAGGCGGAGCAACAAGACCCGCTGCTCGATCTCGCTCGCGAGCACCGGGTCGAGCGTCTCGCGGCGTGGCGAATAGGGGATGCGCAGCTGAACGCCTGGTTTGGCGCGGCTGCCGAGGAACTGCGCGCGGAGGCACGCGCGCACGCCGTCACCGAAGCGGTTCACGCGCGTGAGATGCGCGATGTCATCGAGGCGCTTGCTTCGATTGACGGCGCGAGGCCGACGCTGTTCAAGGGCACAGCGCTGGCGCACTCACACTATCCGAAGCCGTGGCTGCGCCCGCGGCTCGACAGCGACATCCTCATCTCACCATCACACGTCGATCGGGCACTGGCCAGTTTGCGCGGGCTCGGTTACGAGCGCGAGATCGCAACCTCGGGGAGCCTGGTGACGTCGCAGGCGTCGTTCAGCCGCGTCGATCGCTTCGGAGTAACACACGTGGTCGACCTGCACTGGCACATCGCCAATATGCAGGTGATCGCACGGATGCTGTCGCACGGCGAGATTGCACGACGCGCCGTTCCTCTACCGGGCCTTGGTCCAGACGCCCGCGCCGCATCACCGTCTGACGCGCTGACGCTTGCCTGCCTTCACCGCGCGGCGCACCACCGCGACTCCGAAGAATTGCTTTGGATCTACGACATCCACCTGCTTGCGGTAAGCCTGTCCGAGTCCGACTGGAACGCCGTCGTGGCAACAGCCGAGCAGGGTGCCGCAAAGGCGCTCTGTGCGCGCGGTCTTACGCTGGCGATCGATCGTTTCCGCACGCCGGTTCCGCAGCAGGTCATGCGACGACTCGACTCCCGACAGCGCTCGACAGGTCGCGAGCCGTCGTCGGTGTTCCTCTCGAAGGATCTGCGACTCGTCGATGGTTTGATGTCCGACTTGCGCTCGTTGCCGGCGCGCGCGCGGATTCGCCTGCTTGCAGAGCACTTGTTTCCACCGGCCGATTACATTCGCGCGCGGTATCACGCGACGTCGCGGTTGTCCCTGGTGTTCTCCTACGTGCGGCGAATCGCGGCGGGATTGCCGAAATGGTTTGCGGTGAGAGGCGGATCGTGAGCGCAATCCTCACTATCGTGCGCACCGACGGTGCCCCAATCGAACCGACGTTGGCCGCCGCCCTCATGTCCCTTTTGGCCGTGCGCGGACCCGACGCGCAAAGAAGCCAATGCATCGGCAATGTTGCCTTGGGCCACGCGCTTCTCCGCACGCGGACGGAGGAAGACGATCGACAGCCGCTGACACTCGACGGGCACACGTGGATCGTTGGCGATGTGCGTCTGGACGCTCGCGCTGATCTCATCAGTCAGTTGGGGTTGAACCTCGACTCGATGTCCCTCGCTTCAGACGCGGAACTGGTCCTGCGTGCCTATCACAAATGGGGCGTCCGCTGTATCAATCAACTGCTCGGCGACTTCGGGTTCGCCATCTGGGACGTCCGACTCTCCCGTCTTTTCGTCGGCCGCGATCACTTGGGCGTCAAGCCGATGTACTACGCGCACGTCGGCCGCTCCATCGTCGTCAGCAGCATGCTCGAGTGTGTTCGTATGCATCCCGCCGTCGACCACGATGAACTCGACGATATTGCGATTGCTGACTTCCTTCTCTTCGGTCATAAGACGGATCACGATACCACCGCGTTTCGCGATATCCGGCGGCTCCCCCCCGCTCACACGCTGACATGGTCCGCTGACGGGATGCGAGTCCAGCGGTACTGGCAGCTTCCGGTTGAAGAGCCGATTTACTGCGCCGACGCCGAATACGCGGAACAGTTCAGAGACTTGCTCGGACGCGCGGTTTCAGACCGCTTGCGAACGGATCGCGTTGCGATCTTTCTCAGCGGCGGCATCGATTCGACAGCGCTCGCCGCAACGGCTGTTCGTGAACTGGGCCATGCAGAGGCGGTGCGAGGCTTCACATTCGTCCGCGGTTCATTGGTCGACGACGACGAGGACTACTACGCAAGCATCGCCGCCCGCGAGCTGGGAATCACGGCGCGGTGCTACGACATAGACGACCGCGCGGGCTGGCCTTATTTCATGACCAGTTCAATCCCTGAGCCGCTGCCGGATGCCGCTGAAGCGGACGCCAAGGCGGGTGCTCACGCCGACATGATGATGTTCAGCCCGGTCGCGTTTTTCGGAGAAGGCCCGGACAACGCGATGCATTACGAATGGCAGGCGTATGTCCGGTATCTCTGGCGTGGGCACAGGTGGTGGCAAATGTCCGCCGATTTCGTGCGCTTCGTCAGACATCACAAACGACTGCCGCTCGGTTCAACGATATGGCAGCTGGGGGCCCGCTCGGCGGACGAACGCGATACGCCGCAGCTTCCACGTTGGATCGCGCCATCGCTGGTCGCTCGACTGCAACTGCGAGAACGATGGCAGCGCGTCATGCAAGGTCCGAGACCCTCGCCGCATCACACGAAGCCGATGGCGTACTGGTCTCTGCTGAATCCGATGTGGCACGTCGTGTTCGATGCGGACGACCCCGCGTATACGGGCGTGCCCATCGACGTACGGCATCCATACCTCGATCTTCGGCTTCTGCGATTTCTGCTGAGGGTGCCGGCCATTCCGTGGGCGAGAGACAAGCATCTGTTTCGATATGCGTTGAGCGACCGCCTGCCAGCGATCGTCCGGACGCGCCCGAAAACGCCGCTCAAAGGGTTGCCAGACTATGAACGGGGACGGCGATTCGGACTTCCAACGGTTAGAGCTTCCGAAGAGTTGGAGCGATATGGGTCGTCGCGGCGCCTGTTGGACACGGGCTTTCGAACCGCAGCCGAAGCGGAAGCCGATCTCAGATTCATCGCATTGAGCTATTGGCTCGAACAGCGTCGAGCGGGCGCTCGACTACGCGCTCCGGCCACCATCACGACCCAATAAGACGAGCGGCGCAAACTCGTCCGAGGGGTCGGTGAGAGCCTGTCCTGTTTCGTCTTCCAACCATGCGTGCGCGGCAAAGATCCCCTCGTTCTTCCGAACGCCAATTCGAAATTCCGCGGGCAGACCTCGCCGGCGGCGAACGCGGTAAAAGATCAGCGCATGTTTCAGGCACGTTCGCTCGAGCGGGAGGATTCGATAGGCGGCCCGAATGGCCCGTTCGAACGTCGAATGGCAGATTTCCGACGCGGAGGCATGGCGTCTGCGAGTCTGTGCGGCCTGGAGGAGCACCCGGTCGAACGGCCGGCGGCGGAGCGCGATTTCGACCCAGATGGCATGGCCCAGCACTTCAATCAGCGACCGTATAAATCGCACGCGGGCTCTGCGTATCAGCAAACCACCGCACCGCCTTCGAGTGATGCCGACGCACGATAGAAATCGGGTGGAATTGCCTTCTTCGCACAAAAATCATCGACGAACGCCGTCAGTGATTCGGGTGGCGACCCCATCCAGGCGTCGAGGATGTCGGTGTAACTGACGCCGCGCTCGCGCCGCAGAACCCGGATCGTGCGGAATGACTCGAGCCAGTCGAGCGCCTTCTTGATCTCCGATCCGTACCGGATATCGGCCTGTCCCATCGAGAAGTGTGAGCGCACGTAGTACGGCGGGTCGGATTCGTACTCGAGGTCCAGGCTGGCGGCCTTCCGCCAGAGCTCGGTCCCGGGCAACACCATCAGACGAAAGACCGACAGATAGGACGGATCGAGTGCTGCCGCGAAGTTGAGCGATTTGCGGAACGTCTCACGTGTGTCGCCGGGCAGTCCGTAAATCAATTGGACTTCAAAGGGCAGGCTGTATTTCTTCAGGGACGCGATCCCATCCAGGAACTTCTGCAGGCGAAGCCTCCGCTCAACGGTTGCGAGCACGCTGTCGTCGGTCGTCTGCAACCCGACCTCTATGTACGAGAAGTGCGCGTCTCGCATCAGCGACGCGAGCTCGTCGTCGATGAACTCCGCCCACACCTCGGTGTGCACCGGAATCCTCCGCGTATTGTGTGTCGCGA
>Ga0075434_100005633_pt1 | contig 11420 bp, 10 predicted proteins | sample RhiMethybrSRZTD3_FD_75298 | JGI IMG/M metagenome (GOLD analysis project Ga0075434, IMG submission 75298) | Populus rhizosphere microbial communities from Tennessee, USA - Rhizosphere MetaG P. TD hybrid SRZTD3 | ecosystem: Host-associated > Plants > Roots > Rhizosphere > Soil | place: USA...
CATTCCCAGCTGCATGGAAACCCCTTACGCTCGATGGTTTCTTGAACATAACAGAGGTTGATCAGCACACGATAGAGCCGCCTGGCCTGCGTCTGAGCGGGCCCTGGTTTTGCATCACGATTGAGTGCAAAGATGCCCAAATCGATCGAGCTGAAGGCGCCGGTGATGCGTTTTCAGGGGTGACTCTGAAAGAGCCTCAACTGGGCAGCCGCATGAGCATGATCACGTGGCGGTAATCGGTCAAGGCATTGCCGTCGAGTGTCGCCAGGCCGGTGAGTTGGCAGGGCTTGCTCGGTGCGGTAAACCCGAAGTTCACGTACGGAGTGTCGAAGGCGCCCAGGCCATCCAATAAATAGGTCGGGTTAAAGCCGGCAGCAATCACCGCCGGATCCCCGCCACCAGGTTGATCAATGGTCGCCTCGATGGCTTCGGATGCCTGGGCTTGATCCCCGGTTGCCGCTTCCAAGGTGACGAAGCCGTCGCCGATCAACATTCGCAGGGAGGTGTTGCGCTCGGCGACCAGAGCGACCCGCTTTGCGGCGGCGATCGCATCGTTTGTGCTCACTCGGACGTTCATCAGTGCCGGCGTGTCCATGATGTGCCGCACCTTGGGGAACTCGCCGTCCAGCAGCCGAGTGGTGGTCTGGCGCTCCCCCGCCGCACCGTGACCTTCGAATCCGATGATCCCGTCGCCGGTTCCGCCGTCGGCCAGACTCAGCGTCACTTCCTCGCCAGCCGTCATGGAGCGCGACGTCTCGTTCAGCACCCTGGCCGGCACCAGCGCAGTCGCCGAAACCTGCGGCTTACTGGGATTCCAGTTCAGTTCCTTGAGCGCCATCCGGTAACGGTCGGTGGCGAGCAACGAAATCATGTCGTCGTCGATCTCGATGCGGACGCCGGTGAAAACCGGCAGCAGCTCATCGCGGCCGGCAGCCACTACGACCTGGGCGACGGCTTGGGCAAAGGCGGCACTCGGCACTGTGCCGGTGGCCTCAGGCATCGACGGCAGGGACGGATAGTCACTGACAGGCAGCGTCTGCAGAGTGAACCGGGCGCTGCCGCAGATTAGCTCCATCTTGGTGTCGTCGGCGGCGATATCCACCGGCTTCGCCGGCAGGCTGCGTGAGATGTCGGCAAGCAGCCTTCCCGAAACCAGCGCTTGACCCTCGTCAGCGACCGCCGCTGCGACGTGGATCTTCGCCGATGTCTCGTAGTCGAAGCTGGAAAACGTGACGCCCTCGGCGTCGGCGCGTACCAGCAAACCTGCCAAGATGGGCACGCTCGGGCGTAGCGGAAGGCTGCGCGCGGCCCACTGCACGGCCTCAGCCAAGACGTCGCGCTCGAGTCGGATTTTCACGCTACCTCCTACATGCCCTCAGCCACGGGCACGGGTGATGATACCCATGCAGCACGATCCATCCGGCTACTTCGATCCCTTCTCTCCAGGCAATAACTCACGAAGGTCCTCGGCCGCCGCCATTACCTCGTCCTGAAGCGGCCCGCATTTCTCCATGCCGTCTGGAATCGGCCCGGTAAACAGCGGCCGAATCTCGAATACCAAATCGAGGACGCTCTCTCGAGTCGGCTCGCCACGCCGCAGATTCATTGCCTCGCCGGCGAGCCGGCTGTACTCGTTGACCCGCTCTCGCCAGGCGGGATCGTTCGTCGTGTGATCGGCACGCATCTCAGCAGCCAGCGCATCCAGACCGCGTTCCAGCCGAAGCAGCTGTTTCTTGCGCGTGTCGAGATCAAGAGTGACCGAAACGTCTTCTGATTCCTCACGGCCGAACCACTTGCGCAGAAAGCTCACCGGTCCTCCTTTTCACAGGGCTCAGCCATGCAGACTTAGACCCTCTTCACCTTATGTATTTCATGGTCGTAGTCGTAGCTGCTGTGGACGCTGTGGACAATGTGTCTTTGACCAAGTCAGAGCCGATTCCGCGGTGCGCCTACCGATGTGCAGATCACAAAATCACACGGGGAGGATTTTGGGATGAGCTGTCTGGAGATTGTGCTTGTCCCCTGATCATCCCCAGGCTGTCAGGAGAAGATCACCGTTTTCCACAGCGTTTTCCCCACTTGTGTGCTCAGCAGATATCAGGCATGCGGCAAGGCACCGCGGAGCAAGCCAAAGATCGTTTGGCAGCCTGTGATCAAACATGACAGTGCAACGCCTCCTGTAAGGGACGTCTCGAGCGCTGGTGATCAGATATATGACCCAGGTGATCAGCGGCCAGTGGCCTGCTGCTTGATCCGGTTCGTCAGCTCAGTTACCTGATTGAACACGCTGCGCCGCTCGGCCATAAGTGTGCGGATCTTACGATCAGCGTGCATCACCGTGGTGTGATCACGCCCGCCGAACTGCTGTCCGATCTTGGGCAATGACAGATCAGTTAGCTCGCGGCACAGGTACATCGCGATCTGGCGGGCAGTCACCAGAACATGTGTACGACTTTGTCCGCAGAGATCATCAACGGTGATGTCGAAGTAGGACGCGGTCTGGGCCATGATCATGCTGGTAGTGATCTGAGCTTCGCCACCCTCGGGGATGAGATCTTTAAGGACGATCTCAGCGAGCGCCAAGTCCACCTGCTGGCGGTTGAGACTAGCGAACGCCGTCACCCTGATCAGCGCACCTTCCAGCTCGCGAATGTTGGTCTGGATCCGGCTGGCAATGAACTCCAGCACCTCCGGGCCAGCGACCAACCGCTCCTGCGCCGCCTTCTTTCGCAGGATCGCGATCCGAGTCTCCAGGTCTGGCGGCTGAATATCGGTGATCAATCCCCAGCCGAACCGGCTGCGTAGCCGCGGCTCGAGGTTTTCGAGATTCTTCGGCGGGCGATCGGAGGTCATCACGATCTGCTTCTGCGCGTTGTGCAGAGTATTAAAGGTATGGAAGAACTCTTCCTGAGTTTGTTCCTTGCCCTCCAGGAACTGGATGTCGTCGATGAGTAGTACGTCGACATCGCGATAGCGGCGCCGGAAGTCTGCTCCCCGGTTCTGGCTGATCGCATTGATGAAGTCGTTAGTCAGTTCCTCGGTTGACACGTAGCGCACCCGAACGCGATCGAAGTAGTTGCGTACGTAGTGGCCGAGGGCATGCAGCAGGTGAGTTTTGCCGAGACCAGAGTCGCCGTAGATAGTCAGTGGGTTGTACGACTTGCCTGGGTTCTCGGCGACTGCGATCGCCGCAGCGTGGGCGAAGCGGTTCGAGCTGCCGATGACGAAGGTCTCGAAGGAGTACTTGGGATTGAGCCTGGACTCGCTGTCGCGGCGGGACCGGAATCCCTCAACATCCCCATAGGTGTCGCGCTCACGGTAGGTCGACTCAGCGTGGCTCACTTCGGGCCGCGACGGCTGGGGTTGCGGTCCACTCTCGCCGCCGAAGCGAGGGTGAGCGGAAAAACCCTGGTTACCGTAGCTCTGTTGACCATAGCCATTCTCGCGGTACCCCTCAGCGGCATAGTCATGGTGATGAGCACCCGGCTCACCGAATTGTCCGGGTTCACTGAACTGCCCTGATTCAGTGAACGGGGGCTTGGCACGGCGGGGGCTGGGCGAATCGTCGTAGGTTGGCTCCTCGGTGCCCGATTCCTCAGCCGGTTTCAATGACTCATCCACGATGACGGCCAGCTGAATGCTGCGGCCGAAGTATCCAGACAAAAGACTCTCTATGTCGGGACGGAAGCGATTCTCCAGCTGGTTGCGCGTAAAGATATTGGGAACCGCGACCATCAACATGTCCTGGTGCAGTGCAACCGGCTGGCCCGTGGTGAGCCAACGGCGCAGGCCTGGCGAGGACGAGGAATAGAGATGGTCCCAGGCCAGAGTCGTCGATTCGGCGGCGCTCTCAGAAGGTTCGCTCACTGGTGACTCCGCAATCTTCGTGCGTCCGAGTCCCGACTGTCGGGTCGCCCGGAAACGCGAAGCAAAGATCTGCTGTTGTCTGTACCTTCGCGCTGCCGCGTCGGCATCTGGGGATGATGACTCCTCCTGCTTCCACACAGATATCCACAGAGTGTGCACAAATCTGCTTACGACTGGTTGCCGCCTGCGGCAGCTGTCTGGGAACTGTGAGGCGAACCGCGACGCTAGCAATCCGGGACTTGGTCTGCAACCGAGTCTGAGATATTCGCCCGACTGCTGTTGGATTGCTCGCTCCGCTCGCTGAGGCTGGCGCTTGTGAGCCGCTGCCTTCCTCACTCGCTTTCGCTCGCTCGTCCAGGACAGCGGCGCGCCAGCCTGGTCGGCGTGTCCGCTGGACACCCGCCGAGGATTTGCTACCTGCTCCGACGCTCGCAGCTGACATCACTTACCCCCCAAGTTGTGCGCCGGCCAGATCGCATCAGTTTGACCGGTTTGGCGGCGCACCGTACCGTTAGAAGGTCGCTTACCTAGCGGCCGCTGCCACCTGCCCGCCCCGCTTGCGATGCGTGCCGTGTCAGCACCGTACCTGATTTGTTGAGCACTCCGAAGATGTAGGAGTTTCTTCCGTGAGCAAGCGCACGTTCCAGCCGAGCAATCGGCGTCGCAGTCGCACCCATGGTTTCCGTCTGCGGATGCGGACCCGCGCCGGCCGCGCCATCATCTCGGCCCGGCGTCGTAAGGGCCGCGCCCGCCTGTCCGCCTGAGCCCCTTCGATCGACCACATGTTGCCGCGATCGTTAAGAATGCGCCGTTCCAAGGAATTCCGGCAGACGACCAGGCGTGGAGTACGCGCAAGCCGTCCGACCCTGGTGGTTCATGCTGTCCAGGTACCTGACGGGCCGCGCGTTGGCTTTGTGGTCGGTAGTGCCGTTGGGAATGCGGTTACACGTAATCGGGTGAAGCGGCGCCTGCGGCACCTTGCCGCTGCCCATCTTGCGGACAAGCCTGCCGATCTTGGGATGGTGGTACGCGCACTGCCACGAGCGGCCACCGATCCGGCGGCCGTGCCGACAGATTTTGGATCCGCCTGGCATGAGGTGGTTTCCCGGCTGACTGCGCCGAATGTGAAGAAACCCGGTGACCGATGAAATACCTACTGATCGGTCTGCTGAAGCTGTACCGGCTGCTGATTAGCCCCTTATATGGCAATGTCTGCCGTTACTATCCGAGCTGTTCGGCGTACGCGCTGCGAGCTGTTGAGGTCCATGGAGCTGCTCGCGGCAGCTGGCTGACGGTGCGACGACTGCTGCGCTGCCACCCGTGGGCGCCGGGTGGGTATGACCCCGTACCGGGAACCCCTGAATTTGACGAAGAGATGCGCGAGCAGGCGCAACGAGCGGGAACAATGGGTGACGGTGTTGCCAGCTTGCCTACGCTGGCGCCGCAACGAGGTGTGAGCTGATGGAACTACTGCTGATTCCGATGTCGATATGGGACCCCTTCATCGCCGTCGGCAGTGCGATCATGCAGCCGCTCTACTGGGTGGTGTCGGGCATTCTTGTGCTGGCCCACTCCCTCTTTTCGCCGCTGCTTGGTGCCGACAACGGTTGGACCTGGGCGTTCTCCATCATGTTCTTGACAGTGGTCATCCGCATTGCGTTGATCCCACTGTTCGTCAAGCAGATCAAGTCGTCGCGAAATATGCAGCTGCTGCAGCCCAAGGTTCGTGAGCTGCAGAAGAAGCATGGTCATGATCGAGAAAAGCTCGGTCAAGAGACCATGAAGCTTTACCGGGAGAACAATGCCAATCCCCTGGCGTCCTGCCTGCCGTTGCTGCTGCAGCTGCCCATCTTCTTGGCGTTGTTCCGGGTCATCGACGGCGCGGCCCGTGGTATTCCCCGCGGTCATTGGCTAGTAGTCAATCCCGACCTGGTGACCTCGCTCAACCAGGCAACGATCTTCGGTGCTCCTATTTCCGCCTCGTTCCTGAAGGTCCCATTCGGCAACGGGATCTCCAGCGTGCACGTCGTCGCGTTTGTGTTGATCATCCTCATGACGGTCACCTTGTTCATTACGCAGCTGCAGCTGATGCGCAAGAACATGCCGCCGGAAGCGCTGACGGGGCCGTTCGCCCAGCAGCAGAAGATCATGTTGTACGTCTTCCCACTGATCTTCGCGATTGGCGGCATCAACTTCCCTATCGGCGTGCTTATCTACTGGTTCACCTCGAACCTGTGGACCATGGGCCAGCAGTTCTACGTGATCCGCCGTAATCCGGCGCCTGGTACGCCGGCCTACGACGCCTGGGAGGAGCGGCGGAAGGCCAAGGGCAAGGCCGATGTGGCGGTCGCCGTTGCTGATCCGGAGCCAGCACCAGAGGCGGCGGCTCCGAACACCAACGGTCAGAGCAGTACGAGCAAGGTGGCGCGGCAACAGCCGCGGCCCCAACCAAAAAGGCCTCAGCCGAAGAAGCAAACCCGGTCACAGCGTAAACGCTGAAATCTGAACAGAGTACGGAGGGATCAGGTGGCCGACGAGCCGCAAGCTGATCGAGATCCAGCTGACGATGCCGACGAAGCGGAGGCGACAGAACCCGGCGAGGAAGCGGAGAATCCGCTGGACGTCGAGGCCGAGGTAGCTGCTGATTACCTCGAGGAGCTGCTCGACATTGCTGACCTGGATGGGGACATCGACACCTACATTGAAGGCGACCGTGCCCATGTGTCGATCGTCAGCGACTCCCACATCCTGGTCGGTGCGCAAGGTGAGGTCCTCGATGCGTTGCAGGAGCTAACCCGGCTTGCGGTGATGAGCGAGACCGGCGAACGCAGCCGACTCATGCTGGACATCGCCGGGTATCGGGAGCTGCGGCGCAAGGAGCTCATGGCGCTTGCCGCCGACGCCGTCGGGACAGCGAAAGAGTCACAGGAGCCGGTGCCGCTGGCCCCGATGAATCCGTTCGAGCGCAAAGTGGTACACGATGCGGTTGCTGCTGCCGGTCTGACCAGTGAGTCAGAAGGTGAGGAGCCTGATCGCCACGTGGTGGTACTGCCGGCCTAGCGGTCGGACGAGGATGGTTAGCCAGCGCGCGGTACGACGACGGCCGGCACCTCAAGTTGGCGGATGAGCCGCGCCGACACACCGCCGAGCAGTACGCGGCGGATCGGGCCGTATCCACGTGAGCCCATAAACAGCGCATCGAAAGTGTTGTCGCGTACGCCGGCGAGGGTTTCGACGGTGTTTTGGCCAATGAGTACCTCACCGGATACCTCGACATCGGGACCCAACTCAGCGATCGCATCCTCGATAGCCCGCTTAAATTCGTCCTTGGCTGTGGCAACGTAGCCATGTTCTATGTCTTCGCCGATGCGGGACGACAACACCTCCGCCTCGCTGGCGACTGCCGTGACAACGTGAAGGCTCGCGCCAACGCGGCGCGCGAAGATGGACGCCACGCGTAACGCCTCACGTCCGTCCGGCGTCGGAACGAACGCAACACCGATGCGACCAAGCTTGAGCTCCGGGCGATCGCGCCAGCCACGTGGCGGAATTGCCACTGGGCACGGCGCGCCGGCGATGACTCGACCACGGGCGCTGGCCGAGAGCAGATGGGATTCCGCTCGCTGCGGTGGCCCCAGGACGAGCAGCGACGCCTTTAGTTCTTCGGCCATATCCTGCAATCCGTGCGAAGCCGAGCCGGAGGCGACCGCACGGAATTCCACATTGCTTCCGGTGGTTTTCTGGCGAACCTCGTCTAACTGTCGTTCGGCGTCGGCCCGTTGAGCAGCCACCCACTCCGCATCTACTCGACCGGGGCCGATGGGAGCCGGTGCTGAGTACACCATGACGACAAGAGCCGCCGAACCCAGCTGGCTGGCCCAGCCGAGGCCGAGTGCCAAGGCATCCGCTGCACCAGGCCCACCGTCGTAGCCGATAACGACCGGCCCCTCGTGTGTATCCACCAGTGCTCCGTCAGGCGGAATCTTCGTGCGCATGCCGATGGGGATGATCTTCGGCGGTCAGAATGCCGTACTCGCCGTGCGCCCTGCGTACGCGGGAATTGCGGTAGCCGTAAAACGCGTAGATCAACATGCCGATGGCCAGCCAAATCACGAACCGTATCCACGTCGAGAGCGGTAGATCAGTCATCAAGAAGACCGCGAAGGCAATCCCGAGGATCGGCAGCACCGGTGACAGCGGCACTCGGAACGGTCGAGGCATCTCCGGCCTGGTGTAACGCAGCACGATCACGCCGACGTTGACGAGTACGAACGCAAACAACGTGCCTATGTTCACCAGCTTGACGATCTCGTTGAGCGGCACCAGCGCAGCAAGGATCGCGATAAAGATGCCGAGACCGATGGTGAGTTTGGCTGGTGTGCCGTAGCGCGGGTGTACGTCGGCGAGTCGCTCCGGCAGCAGTCCATCGCGGCACATAGCGAAGAAGATCCGAGTCTGCCCATAGAAGATGACGAGCATCACGCTGGTGATCGCGATGATCGCTCCCAACGCCAGAATTGCGGCGGCCCAACTCATGCCCGCGCCCACATCAAGCGCATGAGCGAGCGGTGCGTCACTTTCGGCCAGCTGATCTGCCGGTAGCAGGCCGATCGCACCAATCGAGACGAGGATGTAGAAGATGGTCGCGATAACGAGTGACCCAATGATGGCCAGTGGCAGATCTTTCTTGGGGTCCTTTGCCTCCTCGCTGCCGGTCGATACTGCATCGAATCCGATATAGGCAAAGAAGATGACGGCCGCGGCACTCACCACGCCATCAAAGCCCGCGGGCGCAAACGGCTTGAAGTTGGCTGTGTTGATCGCAGTTACAGCGGCAATGATGAAAAAGACCAGCACGACGATCTTGATGATCACCATGACGAGGTTCGCCTGGGCGCTTTCCCGAACCCCGCGGACCAGCAGCCACATGATGACGAGGGTGATGATCACTGATGGCAAATTGAAGACGCCACCGTCTGACGGAGACTTGGCTATCGCGTCCGGCAGCTCATATCCGAACGCGTTCTGGAGGAACTCATTGAGGTTGCCGCCCCAACCGACCGCCACCGCGGCGACCGAGACGCCGTACTCCAAAATCAGATCCCAGCCGATGATCCACGCCACGATTTCGCCGAGCGTTGCGTAGGAGTATGTATAAGCGCTGCCGGATACCGGGATCGAAGAGGCAAGCTCTGCGTACGACAGTGCCGAAAACACACACGCCAGTGCGGCAAGTGCGAACGACAGGATGACTGCCGGACCGGCCAGGGCGGCACCTTCACCGATGACAACAAAGATGCCGGTTCCGATGATGGCGCCGACACCCATTGCGGTTAGCTGCCAGGAGCTGACCACGCGTTTTAGCTCATGACCGCTCTCATGTGTCTCCGTGAGCAGCGACGAGACATCTCGCGTCGCAAACAGACCCGGCTTCTTTCTCCCGACCACCTCGGCCATCAGCCTCACCTCCGCATGGTTGGGACTGTACCGAGCATCGGCCCGTCCGGCTAGAGACCGCTGCACGATGCGAACTGAGCCTGTCGAAGTGGCGCCCCTTGACAGGCTCAGTTCACATTCGTTGCGACCGGTCCTGGTGCCACCCATGTCAAGGCGTCGCGCAGCCGATCACGCCAGTTCTCCCAGGTGTGACCGTCGCGCGCCTCGACGTAACGCACCGGCATGCCAGCGGATTCGAAGATCGGCACGATGGATCGATTGGGAATGATCAGCGGCTCATAGACTCCACAACTGACGAAAAGCCGGTCCGCAACGCGCCGCGGCCGATCACGGTAGCGGTTGATGAACCGCACTACCGGATCGAACGCCGGCCCACCGCCGTGATCGGTTCCTGCATCTGCAGACACAAAGGACCCCGACATAAGCACGAGTGATCCGTAGGTGCGAGGTGATCGATACGCCGCCGAGAACGAGGCGATGGCGCCAAAGCTGGCGCCAAGCAGAATCCGGCCGGATCGGTCAGGTGCCAGTGGGAACTCCATTTCGAGGTGCGGTACGAGCTCGTTGGTCAGAAAGCCGGCGTGTTCGGGTGAGTTTGCGTACTCGACAAGCCGATCCTTCGGGTGCAGGAAAGCGGCGATCGTTGCAGGAATTTCCTCGCGGTGAATCAGATTGTCGAGGACCGCCTTAGCTGCGGCGTACTGCAAAAACTCACCACCGTCGTGTACGACCAGCAAGGGATACTTCGCATCACGACGAAATCCGGCGGGAACGTAAAGCGTGACTGGGCAATCACGCTGCAGGGCGTTGCTGTGCACGACAAGTTCGGTCAGCTCGCCCGGCGGTGCATCCGGATCGGGAAAGGTCCACTCCGGGTCTGTGTAGCCAAACGAAAAGCACACCGAAATGGCACCGAAGGGGCTGTGCGAGAGCTTTGGATTCAACGGATCGTTGAAGCGCTCGACGTGCCCCGAGCGTACGACCTCGATCTGGTAGTTGATCCGTGAACTCTTGGGCAGCTTCAGGACGACGTACCACAACGAAGATCCGGCAACACGCCGCATAGGTAGTCGGCTCGGTAGGCCGACAATTCGTTGCGCGAGATATACCTCGTCGGCCTCTCCTCGGAAGAGGAAGGTGCAATGGCCCCCTTCGACGATCGGAATTTCACGATCGGCAAGGAACGTGTCCACTGCCGCTTCGTCGACGGTGCCCAGTTGCTGAAGCTGGTTGATGGCGAGGCGATTCACCCCGCCGCCAGCTGACCACTGATGGCTGCGCCAGGGAGGCGAGGATGGCCCCGAGACGCTGGTCACTGCGCGTACACGTGAACGGTGCGGCCAACATCGTCGAGCAGGCCGCGCAGCACGTCGTAGTCGGGGTGACGCATGCGGACGTAGGCGTTGGCCATGTACCCCGCTTCCACAGGCTGGGTCGGGGTGCCCTCCGGCGGCAGGTTGGCGTCGATGACCCACTCGCCGGAGCGAGCCTGGATGTCATCGACGCCGGAGTAGCCGCTGATATTGCCGTCGTGGTCGGGTCGTAGGGCCACAATGCCGGTGGCGTAGCGTCGGGATGGACGAGCGGCGATGTGGTCGTGGACTATGGCGTTCGCCCATTCGCGATACAGGTCGAAGTCATTGCCGACCGAGTACAGATCCCACGCTCCCACTCCGGGCGGCCGGCAACCGATCTCGGAGAACCGCAGTCCCTTCGGGCCGAAGAACCATTCCATATGGGTCGCAGTCGTCCCGATACCAAGTGCCTCATTGACGCGATAGCCAAGCTCTCGGATCTCGTTGTAGTCCCCAACCGAATCGACCCGATTGGTGGCAATGAACTGTGGAGAGATCCATCGAGCACGCATCGCTTCGAGCACGTTCGGGTAGTAATGCGAGACGAAATCCAGCGATACATAGCCGTTGACGCAGACCGTGTCGTAGAAGCCCTCATGGCCCTCCACGAACTCCTCAACCGCGATGGACTCCACACCTTGACCACCGAACCGGCCGAGCGCGATGTCCAGTTCGCCCTTGTTGTCGACGCGCGTGGTGTCGAGAGCCCCCGCGCCGGTGCGTGGTTTGAGGATGATCGGA